>TARA_R100001369_G_scaffold32751_1_pt1 | contig 89337 bp, 81 predicted proteins | sample TARA_R100001369 | Tara Oceans TARA_R100001369 (sample SAMEA2621528) | marine metagenome | biome: marine biome (ENVO:00000447); feature: surface water layer (ENVO:00002042); material: "saline water (ENVO:00002010), including plankton (ENVO:xxxxxxxx)" | depth 5 m
GGTCTCCGGACGTTTATCTGGAACAATCATCAACTATGGCTGACCGTCACCCAGTTGAGTTTTCTGATAAGACTGTTGAGATCCCCAGTTGCTTCTATGAGTTTGCTAAGCGCTACGAAATTGAAGACGGCAAACTGTATACTGGCTTTGTTGCAGCGTCGGCGGACAAAATTTTTGAAAGCACCAACGCGAAGTAAAGTGTAGCTTCTCAGAATATTAGGGCGGCATTAATAACGGTGCCGCTCTAAGTTTGTTTTAGCCAAAATTTTTGCGGCTATTTCTTCTACTGAATAATGGGTTGAGTTGATAAAAGGTACTGCCTCCCGGCTATAGAGCCTTTCAACTTCCGCTAGCTCAAACCGACACTGCGCCATAGAAGCGTATTGGCTGCCTTCCCGTCTTTGACTTCTAATTTCATGTAAACGCTGTGACGACAAGGTCAATCCAAATAGCTTATGACGATATTGCTTAAGTTCTTTAGGCAATTGCAATCGTTCAAAGTCGTCATCGTCGGTCAGAGGGTAGTTGGCAACTTTAATTCCGTATTGCATGGCCAGGTATAAGCTGGTCGGCGTTTTCCCTGTACGCGACACTCCAATTAAAATCAGGTCAGCTTTATCCAGTTGATTCAGGCGCTTCCCGTCATCGTTATCCAGAGCATAATTAATCGCATCTATTCGAAAGTTGTAGTTTTTATGTACACCATGAGTACGGTGTGTTTTCGGTTCCGCCTTAACACCCAGCTCTTTTTCCACCGGAGCAATAAAGTGGTCTAAAAAGTCGTAACAAATGCCTCCACAGTCGGTAATTTTTGCTTTTAGCTTCTCGTTAACGAAAGTATGGAAGATTAAAGGCGGCTCACCACTGTCGGAAACGGCTTTTTTTATTGTTTTACACACCTCATTTGCTTTTTCCTGATTATCGATAAAAGGTAATGTTTTGTGCTCAAAATTGACCGGGAACATGGACAAAAGCGCGTGGCCAAAGGCCTCGGCGGTTAATGCTGTACCATCTGAAATGTAAAATGCATAGCGCACTGGCAAATCTCTTTTTAACCGATTGTAGGTTCGATATTAACTTGTTGGGCCACAGCGTGTAAAATAGATGCCACTTCCATGCCGAAAAATCAATTAAGGATTGTGACGTGCAAGAATACGTAGTTTGGTACCAACATCTGGGAATGCAGGACGTAAACCGAGTGGGTGGCAAAAATGCCTCGCTGGGTGAGATGATCAGTAACTTAGCCGGAGCAGGAGTTGAAGTGCCCGGTGGTTTTGCAACAACGGCTGATGCCTATAACCAGTTTCTGGAGCAAAGTGGTTTAAACGATCGTATTCACGATTTGCTCGACACGCTTGATGTTGACGACGTACAGGCCTTGGCTCAGGCTGGCAAAAAAATCCGCCAATGGATTATTGATACGCCTTTTCAACCAGAATTTGAAGCAGCTATTAAAGACGCTTTTGCTGAGTTAAGTGAAAACAACGACGAATTTAGCTTTGCGGTACGCAGTTCAGCGACGGCAGAAGATATGCCGGATGCTTCATTTGCCGGCCAGCAGGAAACCTTCCTGAATGTACGTGGCTTAAGTAGTGTAATGGAAGCCATTAAACACGTGTTTGCTTCATTATTTAACGACCGCGCTATTTCCTATCGCGTTCACCAGGGCTACGACCACCGCGGTGTTGCGTTGTCGGCTGGTATACAACGTATGGTACGTAGTGACATTGCCTCTTCCGGGGTTATGTTCAGCATTGATACAGAGTCAGGTTTTGATGACGTGGTTTTCATTACCTCATCTTACGGTCTTGGTGAGATGGTCGTGCAGGGGGCGGTTAACCCAGATGAATTCTACGTACATAAACCAACCTTAAAAGCAGGGCGCCCTTCAGTATTGCGCAGAACTCTGGGCAGCAAGAAAATTCAAATGATTTTCTCTGACGACAGAGAACATGGAAAACAGACATTAATAGAAGACATAGAAAAGTCGAAGAGCCTGACCTTCTCGGTAACTGACGAAGAAGTCGAAACACTGGCTAAGCAAGCTCTTATCATTGAAGAGCATTATGGTCGTCCAATGGACATTGAGTGGGCAAAAGATGGCGTCGACGGCAAGCTGTATATTGTCCAGGCACGTCCTGAAACGGTTCAGTCAAACCAAAAAGGGCAAGCCATTGAGCGTTTTGCGTTAAAAACTAAAAGCGACGTTGTCTGCACAGGGCGCGCTATTGGCCAGCGTATTGGTCGTGGTGTTGCTCGTGTTCTGAATGACATTAGCGAAATGGATAAAGTGCAGCCGGGCGATGTATTAGTTACCGACATGACCGACCCTGACTGGGAACCAATTATGAAACGTGCGGCGGCCATTGTTACTAACCGCGGTGGTCGTACTTGCCACGCAGCGATTATTGCACGCGAACTGGGCATTCCGGCGGTTGTTGGTTGCGGTGACGCAACTGACCATATCAGTAATGGTCAGGCCGTTACGGTTTCTTGTGCCGAAGGCGACACCGGTTATATCTACCAGGGTGAACTGGACTTTGATATTACCGAATCACAAATTGATGCCATGCCGGATCTACCGTTAAAAATTATGATGAACGTGGGTAACCCGGACCGAGCCTTCGATTTCGCCAGCTTACCTCATGCCGGTATTGGTCTGGCTCGTCTGGAGTTTATTATCAACCGGATGATAGGGGTTCACCCTAAAGCCTTGCTTAATTACGACCAGCAAAGCGACGAATTGAAGCAGACGATTGATAGCATGATGGCCGGCTACAGCAGCCCTCGCGAATATTACGTAGCGCGTTTAGCCGAAGGAATTTCTACCTTGGGAGCCGCATTCTCTCCAGAACGCGTCATTGTGCGCATGTCTGACTTTAAGTCGAACGAATACGCGAATCTTATTGGCGGAAAACAGTATGAGCCGGGTGAAGAGAACCCTATGCTGGGCTTCCGGGGCGCGTCGCGTTATATCTCAGAAGAGTTCCGGGACTGCTTTGCATTAGAGTGTGAAGCAATTAAACGCGTTCGTAACGATATGGGTCTGACCAATATCGAAATCATGATCCCGTTTGTCAGAACTCTTGAAGAAGGGCGTAAAGTAATTGAACTTCTGGCCGAGCAGGGGCTGGTTCAGGGCGAAAATGGCCTGCGCGTTATTATGATGTGTGAACTGCCTTCTAATGCTCTGCTGGCCGATGAATTCCTCGATATCTTCGACGGTTTCTCTATTGGCTCTAATGATTTAACCCAGTTAACTTTAGGTTTGGATCGTGATTCCGGTGTTATCGCGCACTTATTTGATGAGCGTGACGAAGCTGTGAAGAAACTGCTGGCAATGGCCATTCAAACGGCGAAGAAACGCGGTAAGTACGTTGGTATTTGTGGTCAGGGCCCGTCGGATCATCCTGATTTTGCAGCCTGGTTGGTTGATCAGGGCATTGATTCGGTATCGCTGAACCCGGACACCGTTATTGAAACCTGGATGTACCTGGCGGAAAACCTATAAGTATGACTGTATTACCTGAGATTGCTGCTGAGAATGCGTTACCAGATGACTACCGGCACTTTATTGAGCAGGTAAGAAGCTCAGAGTTTGCAGGTGAAATTGACGTGAGTTATTCGGGCCGTTTAATCGCGGCCACGGATAACAGCGTTTACCAAAACCTGCCTCAGGCCGTTTTGTATCCTCTTAATCAAACCGACCTTGTATTGCTGATGAAGCTGGCAGGTCAGGAAAACAATAGCAGTGTGCAGTTCTCTCCCCGTGGAGGTGGCACCGGTACCAATGGCCAGTCTTTAACTTCTGGTATTGTGGTGGACTTAAGTCGCCACATGAATAAAGTGCTGGAAGTTAACCCTAAAGAGGGCTGGGTGCGAGTGCAGGCCGGGGTGGTAAAAGATCAGCTAAACGATATTTTGCGCCCTCATGGCTATTTCTTTTCACCTGACTTATCGACCAGCAACCGTGCGACTCTTGGCGGGATGATCAATACCGACGCATCCGGTCAGGGCTCCTTAGTTTATGGTAAAACCAGCGATCATATTCTTGGTTTAAAGACTGTGCTGCTTGACGGTTCTGTACTTGATAGCGGACCGGTTTCGCTTGAACAGGCCGAAACTGTTGCACAGCAGGATAATCGCATTGCCCGAATTTACAGACAGATTATTGATACCTGTGTCGGTGAAGCTGAGAGTATTCGTGATAAATTTCCGCCGCTGAATCGGTTTTTAACCGGTTATGACTTGAAACATGCCTATAACGCCGAGCAGCAAAAGATAGATGTTTCGCGAATAATTGCGGGCTCAGAAGGAACCTTAGGGTTTGTCAGTGAAGCCCGGCTGAATATTACTCCTATTCCCAAACACCGGGTGTTAGTGAACGTAAAGTATTCAAATTTCCAGGCTGCTTTAGAGAACTCGCCTTTTTTAGTTGATGCCAAAGCAACCTCAGTAGAGACAGTTGACAGTACCGTACTGAATCTTGCACGTCAGGATATAATCTGGAAGTCAGTTGAACCACTATTGTCTGATGTTGAAGGTCAGCGAATGGATGGCATCAACATGGTTGAGTTCACGGGGTTAAATCAGGAAGAAATAGACAGCAAAGTTAACTCTTTAACCCAACGCCTGGACAAGCTGATTAAAAGCAAAGACAGCAAAGGTGTGATTGGCTATCAAGTCTGTGATGATTTACCCAGTATCCAGCTTATTTATGCGATGCGGAAAAAATCGGTAGGCTTGCTGGGCGCAACTAAAGGACGCCGTAAACCCGTAGCTTTTGCTGAAGACACCGCTGTACCGCCGGAGAAACTGGCTGATTTTATTAACGAGTTTCGTGCTCTTTTAGACGCTAACGGCCTGCATTACGGCATGTTTGGGCACGCAGATGCCGGAGTTTTGCATGTGCGCCCGGCACTGGATTTGTGTGAGCCTGAAGATGAAGTCATGCTCAGACAAATCAGTGATAAAGTTGCCGAGCTGACACAAAAGTACGGTGGACTCATGTGGGGCGAACACGGTAAAGGGTATCGCTCAGAGTACGTACCGGCATTTTTTGGTGAGCATCTCTATACCGAATTGCAAAAAATTAAGGCCAGCTTTGACCCCTTTAACCAGCTAAACCCGGGGAAAATCTGTACGCCGTTTAACACCAATGCCGAGCTTATTTCTGTCGATGCCGTTAAGCGCGGCTTCTTTGATCGTCAAATACCGGTGGCTACACGCGACAGCTATAAAAATGCGATGGACTGTAACGGTAATGGCTTGTGCTTTAATTACGATCCTAAGTCCGCTATGTGCCCCTCTTATAAGATAACGCGGGACCGTCGTTATTCTCCTAAAGGGCGGGCAGGGCTTTTGCGTGAATGGTTGCGGTTAACTCACAACGCCGGCTATAACGCGGCTGAAAAGCCAGAATCATTGGGCTTTGCCAAACGCCAGCTTAACCGGTTTACCGGAAAAAATGACTTCAGCCACGAAGTGAAAGAGTCCATGGACAAATGCCTGGCTTGTAAGGCGTGTACCAACCAATGCCCAGTCAGTGTCGATGTGCCGACGTTCCGTGCTCGTTTTTATGATCATTACTACAGTAAATACGCTCGTCCGTTAAAGGACTATCTGGTCAAAGGTATTGAAAAGACCGCGCCGATAGCGAGTAAGTTTCCCCGGTTGAGCAATTTACTGATTAATAATCCGTTAAGCCGGTTTGTGCTCAAATATGGTATTGGCTATGTCGATACGCCGTTATTCTCAACGCCCAACTTAAGAACCGCCTGGCGTCGAAACGGGTTTATTGAGTTAACCACAGAGCAGATAATGAGTTTGACCGAGGATGAGAAGTCAAACTCGGTGGTTATTGCGCAGGACCCGTTCACAACCTTCTACGAGGCCGATTTGGTTCTAAAACTGGGTCTGCTTATCAAAAAGTTAGGTTACACACCGATTTTACTGCCGTTCTTAGGACATGGTAAAGCGCAGCACGTAAAAGGCTTTATCAGCGACTTTGAGAAAACAGCCGAAAAGGTGACCGAGCAGTTAAAACCTATTTCTGATGCTGGTATTCCATTAATTGGGCCCGACAGCTCTACAGCATTGATATTCCGGGACGAGTATCGCAAGGCGAGCGATGGTCAACTACCAGAAGTTAACGTAATGACGATTGTAGAATGGCTTAATACCTTGAACTTTGATGATATCAGTTCATTCAGTACCAGCCGCTACGGTCTAATGCTGCACTGTACCGAACAGAGTTTCGTACCTGAGTCAGCTAAACAGTGGCAAGCCTTATTTCAAAATCTGGGGCTGAAGCTGAATATTGTTAATGTGGGCTGTTGCGGCATGGCCGGTACATTTGGTCATGAGAAACAGAACCAGGAAGACAGCCGGGGACTTTATCAAATGGGCTGGCAACAAGCGGTTCAGGAGTATGGAAGCAGTGGAGTACTGGTTACTGGATTCTCGTGTCGCTCACAAATAAAACGGATAGAAAAAAAGCGGGTGAGACACCCGCTTGAGATAATCTTACAAAGCCTGAGTTAACTCAGGCTTTTTATTTGCAGTGACGTTTACTGCTTACCTTTGGCGATAATTTCGCGAGCCATTTCATCAGCGACTGTTCCGGTAGGGCGGTCTTCGTCCTGTGCCCGGGCAAAAAGCTGATCTAAGGTATCGTATATACCGCGCACACGTTTTTCTGTTTCTTCCACAGTAAAGTTGGCGGCTTCTGAACAGATATGAATAACGCCACCGGCATTAATCACGTAGTCCGGAGCGTATAAAATACCCATATCTTTAACGGCTTTATCATGTTTAGGGTTAGCTAACTGGTTATTCGCGCTGCCGGCGATAATTTTGACTTTAAGTTGCTTCAAAGTCTCATCATTGATGGTGGCACCTAAAGCGCATGGTGCGTACACGTCAGCGTCTACGCCATAAATTTCATCCAGACCAACAGCTTTCGCGCCCAGTTCTTTAACGGCACGCTCGATGGCTTCTTCGTTAATATCGGTAACAATAAGTTCAGCACCGTCTTCTGCGCAGTACTTGGCGAAATCGTAGCCAACAGCACCCAGACCCTGAATGGCAATTTTAACACCTTTAAGATCTTCGCTACCTAATTTGTGTTTTGCTGCCGCTTTAAGACCAAGGTAAGTACCCAGTGCTGTATGAGGTGAAGGGTCGCCGGCTTTATCGGCCGTGCCTGCAACGTAGCTGGTCTCTTTTGCGACCATACCGATGTCTTCAGTACGAATGTTGACGTCTTCAGCGGTAATGTAACGACCACTTAAAGACTCGATGAAGCGACCATAAGCGCGGAAGAGTTCTTCGCTTTTGATTTTTTTCGCGTCGCCGATGATAACCGCTTTACCGCCACCTAAAGGCAGACCTGCCATTGCACTTTTATAAGTCATACCACGAGACAAACGCAGTACATCGGTGACCGCTTCGGCAGAAGAAGCGTAATTCCATAAACGAGTACCACCAAGGCTTGGACCTAAGGTTGTATCGTGGATGGCAATAATGGCTTTTAAGCCTGATTCCTGATCATGACAAAACACCACTTGCTCGTGGTGATCAAATTCGGGATGCTCGTATAGAGACATGAGTTTCACTTCCTCATTGCTTCAAAAATTGCGCGAACATTACCATTTAGATAAGGCTCGCGCTACTTTAAGATGTGAATAAATTTAGGTATTTAAACGGGCGTTTATCAACTCTTGTTTACACAGAATCACTTAAGATTCATCAATGTATAAGTAGATGATTCCCTGGTTAATTGTTTCGGCAATGAGCTCATACTCGGCTGGTGATTTCGCCAGCTTAGCTAGTTCTTCAAGAGTTTCAGAGCCTTGCAATTGCGCCAGCCATTCCGCTGTAGTTAAAGCTTCTTGTGAAACGTGAAAAGCTTCACCATTGCCGTAAAACTGCGTATCGCTAAGTTTTAAGAAACGGGCACCCGAAGCTTTTTCAATAAACGCATTTTGTTGCGCGAGCAGAGTCGGAATTTGCTCAGCGGTGGTCGGCAACTCTGGTTCGGGAAGAGGGCGTTTAGACTGGGAAATGATTTTTGCTAGTAATGCATCAGTGCCTTCGCTTGCCAAAGCATCTTTTAGAAACTGCTTTAATGCACTTAGCTGTTTTTCCTCAATAATCCATGAAACGTCTTTGCTGCTAAGAGTTGGGTCCTGATAACGCTCCTGCATTAACTCCTGTTGCATCGCAATATCACCTAACTGCAACAGTAGCTCGGCTTTCGATGGAGCACGAAAGCCAACAGAGTAGTTTAAAGATGGCTCCAGCGAAACTCCGTCATGAGGACACCCAGCAGGAATATATAAAACGTCGCCGGCAGTCAGATGCTCATCGATAACCGCTTCGAATTCACCTTTTATCTGACAGAGATCTTCCGCAGGCTGATGTTCCTGCATTGCTTGTCGGTCGCCAACCCGCCAATGCCGGGAGCCTGCGCCCTGAACAATAAAAACATCGTACTGATCCAGATGAGGGCCGACACCGCCGTTTTCACAGGAAAAACTGACCATAACGTCATCAATGCGCCAGTCGGGCAGAAAGCGGAAAGGTGTTATCAATTCACCTACGTCCGGTAGCCACTCGTTTACTGACTGCACCAATAAAGTCCAGTCGGTTTCTCCGAACTTTTCGTAGTCCTCAAATGGACCGTGAGTCACTAACCAACCCGACTCAGTGTCCGCCCGAGATTCAATAACCCGCGAGTCAGCGCCTTCTTCCATCGCCAGTCCAGCCAGAATTTCAGGGCTGACAGGGTCGGTAAAATCAGCAAAGCCCTGTCGGATAAGACAAGGCTTTTTCTGCCAGTAATTTGCTAAGAAGTCGTCTTTATCAAAAGCTAATTTCATACAAGATCATCAACAAATTGAGTAGCACGGCCAATATAATTAGCCGGAGTCAGTGCTTTCATTTCGTCTTTAGCTGCGTTAGGTACGTCTAAAGAGTCAATAAATTTCGCCAGATCATCGCTGGTAATGCGCTTACCACGAGTTAGGGTCTTTAGCTTCTCGTATGGCTTTTCAACACCGTAGCGGCGCATAACGGTTTGCACCGGCTCTGCCATTAATTCCCAATTTTCATCCAGCTCAGCCGCTAAACGGGCTTCGTTCACTTCCAGTTTACTCAAACCTTTTAAGGTAGCCTGGAATGCGATAACAGTATGGGCAACACCCACGCCTAAATTACGTAAAACGGTTGAGTCAGTCAGGTCGCGCTGCCAGCGTGAAATAGGCAATTTCTGAGCTAAATGCTGCATAACAGCGTTTGCAATACCCAGGTTACCTTCGGAGTTTTCAAAGTCGATAGGGTTTACTTTATGAGGCATGGTTGATGAGCCAACTTCGCCTTCAACAGTACGCTGTTTGAAGTGGTTCAATGCAATATAGCCCCATACGTCACGATCAAAATCAATGAGTACGGTATTAAAACGAGCTAATGCATCAAAGTATTCAGCAACATAGTCATGCGGCTCAATTTGCGTTGTGTAAGCGTTCCAGCTCAACCCTAATGAAGTAACAAATTGCTCTGAAATGTAGTGCCAGTCAACGTTAGGGTAGGCCGCCAGGTGCGCGTTGTAGTTACCGACAGCACCATTTATTTTACCCATAACGTCTACAGCTTTAAGCTGTTCCAGCTGACGTTGTAAACGCACGGCAACGTTTGCAAATTCTTTGCCCATTGTGGTTGGCGTTGCCGGTTGCCCGTGTGTACGGGCCATCATAGGAACGGTTTTGTGTTCTTTCGCCAGTTCTTTAACCCGGTCGACCAACTCCTGCATCATAGGCAGTAGTACTTCATCGCGAGCCGTGTTCAACATTAAACCGTGAGAAAGGTTGTTGATGTCTTCGGACGTACAGGCAAAGTGAATGAACTCGGAAACTTTATTCAGCTCTTCGTTATCTGCCACTTTCTCTTTCAGAAAGTACTCAACCGCTTTCACGTCGTGGTTGGTGGTACGTTCAATAGTTTTTATGCGTTCAGCGTCGTCGACCGAGAAATTCTCAACAATAGAGTTCAGTATCTGTGTTGCTTCTTTACTTAGCGCAGGTACTTCTTTAATACCGTCAACGTCGGCTAATAATTGTAACCAACGAACCTCAACAGTCACTCGAAATTTAATCAGTCCGTACTCACTAAAAATAGGACGTAACATTTCTGCTTTTGAGGCGTATCGTCCGTCAACAGGTGACACCGCCGTCAAGGAGGAAAAGGGCAACATAAACTGGCTCTCCGAGGGTTAATTAAATCGTTAATTGTTACTTGTTACTGGTTATGCGACATGCAGCAGTTGCTGCGCTGTATCTAACATTTTCTTTCTAGAAAACACGAAATGACGACGCTTGCCGCCTACTTGCTGCCAAAGCACGGCACTGCGAATGCCAGCTAGCAACAAGGTTCTAATATGGTGTTGATTTGAGTCGCGTTTTAAAAACTCCGGGTTACCATTAATGCGAATGGGTTGTCCCAGGGGACTTATCAGTTCGCGATAAATTCCAGCCAAACTTTGCTGAATGCGGTAGTTTTCAAACTCAAACTCTTCTTTTTGACGTTTTACCTGGGTAATACGCTCGCCCAGTAAATTGAGTATATCTGGTTGCTTTAAGAGCCTTCTGGATAAATGAATGAGGCCTATCAGATAGCGGGTAACCTCAATGTCCTTATTTTTATTGCTGCCGGCCTGGCGAATAAACGCCTGGATACCGGGTTTAATGTTGTCCAGTCCGCCGTAAATATCTTCGATATTGTCCGGGTTTTGCTGTAAAAGGCTGTGCACTAAGGTATTGCTAATAGATTCCGGGTAAAGCTCTCCGCTGCGAGCCAGCTTCTGCACAGCCATAGCACTTAACGACATGCCAGCTAAGGCAATTACCCGTTGCTGCCATTCGTTCATAGCTTGACCTCAAAGTCTGTAATGCGTTGTTCAATAATGCCGCCACCTAAACAAACATCATCGCTGTAGAATACCGCAGACTGTCCCGGAGTAACTGCTGCGACCGGTTCTTTAAATTGAACCTGAAAGTCACCGTTACTAAGCGGCGTAACCCGGCAGGGAATGTCCTGCTGGCGGTAGCGCGTTTTCACCGTGCAATCGAAGGCCTCCGATGGGGCGCTTCGACTAACCCAGTGCAGTTGTCCGGCAATAAGGCCTTGAGAGTATAGACGCGGATGTTTCTTCCCCTGCGCTACAATTAAAACGTTACGTTCGACATCTTTGTCGACAACATACCAGGGTTCGCCAGAATTATCGGCCATGCCACCTATATGCAGACCTTTACGCTGACCCAACGTGTGGTACATCAGGCCTTCGTGTTCGCCTAAGGCTTCACCTTCAACCGACTCAATGGGCCCGGGTTTAGCAGGCAGGTACTGCTGCAAAAAGTCCTTAAACTTGCGCTCGCCAATAAAGCAAATGCCGGTTGAGTCTTTTTTGTCGGCCGTTACCAGACCTTGTTCTTCAGCAATTCGACGAACTTCTGGTTTCTCCAGTTCTCCGACCGGGAACAGAGTTTGTGCAATGTGCTCGTGGCTCAAGGTATACAAAAAGTAGCTTTGATCTTTATTACTGTCTAAGCCGCGCAGCATTTCCCATTTGCCATCACGCTGTTGACGACGCACATAATGTCCGGTCGCAATATAATCGGCATCTAATGCTTCAGCGGCAAACTCAAGAAAGGCCTTAAATTTAATCTCTTTGTTGCACATAATATCGGGATTAGGCGTGCGACCCGCCTTGTATTCTTCCAGAAAATACTCGAATACATTGTCCCAATATTCTGCAGCGAAATTGATTGTGTGCAGCTCAATACCCAGCGTTTCACACACTTTTTCAGCGTCAGCTAAATCGTCGGAAGCAGCGCAGTATTCGTCAGTATCGTCTTCTTCCCAGTTCTTCATAAACAGGCCTTCTACCTGATAGCCCTGTTGCATAAGAAGGTAAGCTGAAACCGAGGAGTCGACGCCCCCGGACATTCCGACAATGACTTTTTTACTGGCATTTGACATAGGTTGACCCTAACTGACTATAGCTCCTGAATTGGCTGCGCATTCTATCATTTTAGCGCGCACGAGGGTAGCTCAGGAAGTTACCAAACTGGTGGTTCTGAACGCCATTCGCCGGGCTGCATTGTTTTTAACTGAAAAGGACCCACAGCGGCCCGTATCAGGCGAAGGGTAGGTAACCCAACATGCGCTGTCATACGGCGAACCTGGCGGTTTTTGCCTTCGCGAATTTTAAGGCAAAGCCAGCTGTCAGGAACGCTTTTGCGCTCACGAACGGGAGGGTTTCGTGGCCATAAATTCATTGGTTCAGGCATAACGAAGGCTTCAGCTGGGCGGGTCATTCCGTCGTTTAACTCGACACCGTTCCTTAATTGCTCTAACTGCTCTTCGCTTGGGTTACCCTCTACCTGCACCCAATAGGTTTTCCAGACTTTGTACTTAGGGTTAGCAAGGCGAGCCTGATAAACGCCGTCATTGGTTAGCAACAACAACCCTTCGCTGTCTTTATCAAGACGTCCGGCGGGGTATACGTCGTTATGGGGAATGAACGGCTTTAAAGTCTGGTCGCCTTCTTCTCCGGTAAACTGAGATAAAACGCCGTAAGGCTTGTTTAGTAAAACCAACTTGGGGTTTGCCGGTCGTTTTGTCTGCGATTTCATGACTGCCTCAGATTGTTCTGTCGATTTAAATTGGATCGTACCAGAGGATACTCTAGTATATCGGGCGCTAGTTTATCTTACTGATCAAAAAAGTGTGGGAATTTCTGTGGATGATAACAAAGTAATAATTGGTGGTTCATTAGTTGAATCGCTTAAAGGAAACTATCAGCTGTCGTTGCGGCAAGTTTTTGAACAGGCTTTTAACATTACCAAATCAAACTTGACCCCGTTAATTGGTGGCTTTTTGGTTTTACTGGGTATTAATGTGGTAATGGTACTCATTTTGATGAACGTGTTTTCGATTGAGAGCCTGCAAACATCAATAAAACTTCAGTACTTTTCCAGCATTATACAAGCTGTAATCAGCGCTCCTTTATTAGGTGGCTTGATGTTAATGGGTATCAAGCACAGCGTCGGTATTGGCACAAAAAGCGCAGATGTTTTTAACGGTTTCAATGTGATGTTCCCTTTAATTGCTGTCGCTCTAATAAGTACTTTGTTAAGCATTGTAGCCAGTCAATTATTTGGGTTGATTCATCCAAATATTTCTATTTTGGCGCAACTTTATATTACGGTTATTTTGACCCTCGCCATGCCATTAGTTATTGAGCGAGGAGTTGGCCCGTTAAACGCCTTGTACTATTCAATAAAAATTATCCATTTCAAGCTGCCTAAATTTATCTTGTTATTTTTGATTCTTGCGGGCTTGTTACTTCTGGCCATTATCCCCTTCGGGCTAGGACTTATCTGGATGTTACCAATGATTTATAACCTTATTGGAGTGGTCTATAGAGAAGTCATTGGCGTAACAGTTATTGAGAAACCCAAAAAAGACAGTTCGTCTGAGAATATTTCGGCTTGAGGACTACATGCGATTATTAACCATATTACTATTTATTATACTGAGCGTAGCGGCATTACTTTTACCCTGGCTTATTAAAGATACCGAGGTAGAAACACCTGAACAGTCAGTCACGGCTCATTTACCGGCAATTCCTGAAGTGCCGGTTCAAAGAGACTTACCAGATTTTATGTCGATGACCGATGTTACAGAAAAGAAAGAAGAATTCTTTCGCTTTTTACTGCCTTTGGTGGAGGCCGAAAATATACGAATATTGCATGACAGAGCATACCTCAAGGCAATTCACGAACGATTTAAAAGCAATGAACTGACCGAAGCGGATAAAAAACGAATAGCAGATTGGATAGAGTATTATCGACTGGAAGACGATATTGCGATTGATGAAAATTTATTTGGTTTGTTGAAGCGCCGTATTGATATTATTCCAGAAATGATGGTGCTGGTTCAGGCTGCAAATGAGTCAGGCTGGGGAACTTCCAGATTCTCACGTCAAGGTCTGAACTTATTTGGCCAATGGTGTTACTCCAAAGGTTGCGGCTTAGTTCCTAACCAAAGAGATGACGATGGGCGCCATGAAGTTGCGCAGTTTGATTCTGTTAACGCTTCCGTAAAAAGCTATATGCGCAATATTAATACTCATGGCGCTTATCTCGATTTACGTTTGCTGCGAGAGCAAAAACGCCTGGATAACGAGGACATACTGGCAAGAGATTTAATTACCGGCTTATCAAGCTACTCTGAACGAGGAGAAGAGTATATTGATGAACTCCGCGCGATGATTCGTATCAATCGACCCATTGTGAAACGAGTCAGCGAGGAATTGAATACGCCGGAAGTTCCGCAACCAGAGTAAAGTTTAAGCGAAATTATATTGGCATAAACATAAGAGAGGCTCAATTCAGAGCCTCTTTTTGTATCTGGTTTAGGCCAAATGTTTGATGGGAATATTGCTGGCAAAAACAGGACTCTCTTCAGTTTCAAAGTTTGAAGTAAAGCTGTCAGTATCAAAAGCTTTATCGCCATTTTCATCAGCAACGCCGTCTGCGGTAACGGCCTTAAAATCAAACAGGGCACTGTCGGCCAAATGTGAGGGTACAACGTTTTGCATTGCCGTAAATAAGCTTTCAATTCTGCCCGGAAATTGTTTGTCCCACCCGTTAAGCATTTGCTTTATTTGTTTTCTTTGCAGGTTTTCCTGAGAGCCGCATAAGTTACAAGGGATAATAGGAAACTCCATTGCAGCTGAGTATTGTTCTATATCCTTTTCACGGGCATAAGCCAAAGGGCGAATAACTACATGCTCACCATTGTCACTGGCCAATTTTGGCGGCATAGACTTTAACTTGCCACCGTGAAACATATTCAGAAAAAGGGTTTCAATCATGTCATCGCGATGATGGCCAAGAGCTATTTTAGTCGCTTTTAACTCTTTCGCTGTGCGATACAAAATGCCTCGTCTAAGACGGGAACATAACGAACAGGTTGTTTTTCCTTCGGGAATTTTGTCTTTTACGATGCTGTAGGTGTCTTCTTCAACAATTTTGTAGTCAACACCAAGCTTATCCAGATAGGCCGGAAGCACATGCTCCGGAAACCCGGGTTGCTTTTGATCCAGGTTGACCGCAACCAGAGAAAAGCGAACAGGAGCAACTTTTTGCAGATAGAGAAGGGTGTCCAGCAAAGTGTAACTGTCTTTGCCGCCTGACAGACACACCATAATATGATCGCCGTCTTCAATCATGCCGAAATCTTGTATGGCTTTTCCCGCATCGCGACGAATACGTTTCTGTAGCTTGTTGAAACTGTATTTATTTTCACTGGCCATAGTGGCTCCTGCAACCTGTGTCATCTGGAAGTTCTGAGGAGCCGGATTATACCTGAGGCATTAAACTCAAGCGAGGGGACTGACAAAGTCTTCTGGTTTAATTGCCAGCACGTCACAATTTAACTGGTCCAGTACGTGTTCAGCTGTGTTACCTAATAAGGCGGCGCTTAACCCCGTGCGGCCAATGGTGCCTAATACCACCAATTCCGCATCGAGTTGTTTTGCTGCTTCGGGAATAACCTGTTCCGGCAAACCTTGCGACAAATGCTGGTAGTGGCTGGAAATGCCGTAATCACGTCCCAGCGCGGCCATACGGTTCACGTGGTGCTGCTCGAGTGCATCGCTGTATTCGCTGACATCAAATTCAGGAATCTCCACCGCTACGTTAACCGGAGCGCTGGGGTAAGCATTGACCAGGTGCACACTTGCATTCAGTACTTTGCTCATGGACTGCGCGTGTTCAATAATACGTTTATTTAACTGTTGGTGATGTTCTTCTTCAGAACCGGTATGAACGGCAGCAATGATCTGCCCGTGGCTTGGCCACTCATGTTCTTTAACCAGCAAAACCGGGCAGGGGGCTTTTCGTAACAAGTGCCAGTCAGTTGGTGTGAAAATTAAATTCTGGAAGCTGGCACTGACCTGAGTACCTTTTATTATAAGGTCGTGCTTGTGTTTTATTGCTTCTTTAATAATGGCTTCAAAAGGTCGGTTATGCCAGACCACATCAATATCAATGCGAACCGAATCGGTATCAAATTCGCTCAATACGTCGGTTAACCAGGCTCTTCTGTCCGCTATAAGATTTGAACGCATAACGTCGCGTTCCTCACTGGATAGCATGGTTGTCATTTCGTAAGAAAAGTCATAAATAGACAAAAACAGCGTTAATCTGGCATCGCTCAATCTAGCCATATGTAAAGCGCGTTTTAATGCTTTGTGCTGCTCATCTGCAGCGTCTATAACAACTAAAATATGACGGAATGCGTCCATACTGACCTCGTAGTTAATCTATGTTCATTGTTAAGATTAGACGAAAGCAGAACGCTTTGCAGGCTTTATTAGAAAAAAGGTTTGATTAAGGTCAACATGCTCCATAAAGCATAGATTATTAGCAAAACACCCATAGCTGTACGCACGCCCTGGGCGCGTAAAAAGCGGTGCAGGAATTGACTGAAATGTCCGGCGGCTATCATCGCCGGCAAGGTTCCCAGACCAAAAGCAGCCATGGTTAGCGCTCCACCGCTAGCTGAGCCACTTAAAGCTGCCCAGCTGAGGGCACTATAGACCATGCCGCAGGGTAACCAGCCCCATAAAGTCCCGGCAAAGAAGGTGGCAAAAATACCAGGCTTGTTTCTGAGTTTTGCGGCCAGAGGCTGTATTTTCTGCCAAATTGGACGTGCTGACTTTTCCAGATACACCAATCCTGAAAACCATCCGGTAAAATACAGTCCGAGCAAGAGGAGAAAAGCAACAGCTAACCAGCGAAGAATGATTGTTGTATAACCACCTTCCGGAGCAAACAAGCCAATAGCTCCCCCGACCAAAGCTCCAATAAGCATGTAAGAACAAACCCGGCCTAAGTTATACAGCCAGACATGGTAGGGGCGGGTATTAATGCCCATGGCACTGGCAATGCCCCCGCACATCATTAAGCAATGCCCGGCACCGGCCAGCCCCATCAGCAAGGCTGTAACTAAATCAGCGCTTGGATTTATCGGATTCATCATCAGCGTTATTGGTGTTATCTTCGTCGTCCATCAGAATATTGAGTCCCTGACGTTCAATGTCCTCAAACTGGTCGGAACGTACCGCCCAGAAAAAGACCGCAACAGCGATAATAACGAAAATTATAGCGATGGGAATTAATGCGTAAATTACACTCATTTTCGATACAACCTTAGAGAGTTTCCTATTACCAGAAGAGAACTAAGCGACATACCAAGTGCTGCTGCCCAGGGAGCAATCATACCGATAGCAGCTACAGGTAATACAGAAACATTATACACCAATGCCCAAATGAAATTCTGTTTCATAATCTGGCGTGTTTTGAGAGCGCTTTCTATTACCACTTTAATTTGATTCAGGGATTCAGACATCAACACAACATCGGCTGCCGTTTGCGCTAAATCAGATGCTTGAGAAAACGTCATTGAAAGGTCGGCTTTTGCCAGAACCGGGCTGTCATTAATGCCGTCGCCAACCATCCAGACCGTATGCCCAGCTTCTTGTTGAGCTGTGACAAAAGCAAGCTTTTCTGCTGGTTTCAAGGCACTGTGATATTCAGGTATACCCAGTTCATGAGCCAGAGACTGAACTCTTGATTCGCTATCTCCGCTTAGAATAATGGGTTGATAACCGTTGTCTTTTAACCAGTTAATGGTTTTAGCAGCATCTTCTCTTATTTGATCTTCCACTCTGAACTCGGCCAGGATGCGTTCTTTACTCGCAATGACGACCTGGTGCTTGTTAGTCGATTTAAACTCCGGATGCCACTGCTGAATGTAAGTTTCACTACCTGCGCGATATGACTGACCGTTGAATTCTCCTTGCAGGCCAAAACCCATCTCGTTAGTGACATCCTGAAATGACGCCGGGGTGTCCGACAGCTGGCTTAAAGGAACCGAAAGAGGGTGTTCGGAAAAAAGCTCCAGTCCGCTAATCAGTTCATCAACGGTGTTAGAGTCTATGTAGTCATTTCGCTCAACCAGCCGAAACTTTCCCTCCGTTAGGGTACCGGTTTTATCCAGACACACTTTATTCAGTTGTTTAACGGACTCAAGGACATCCGAGCCTTTTAATAAAATACCATCTCTGTTTAGTCGATGAATGATGCCAGTTAATGCTGTCGGTGCCGCGAGAGACAAAGCGCAAGGGCAGGTGGCAACTAAAACAGCCAAAGTAACCCACAAAGCATGATCTGGCTGGATCCACCACCAGCTAAAATAGGTAATAACTGCAACGGTTAAAATTGCAGCAATGAAATAGCCCGCCAGTTTATCGATAACTTGCTGTGCCTTGGGTTTAACCGCTAAAGCAGAATCCTGCATTGCGATAATGCCGGCCAAAACTGTTTGCTGAGCAGTTGCTGTTACTTTTATCCGTATTGGAGAGTGTTGATTAATACTGCCGGCAATAACCGCGTCTCCAAGTTTTTTTGATCTGGGCAGGCTTTCTCCGGTCAACAAGCTTTCATCAACCTGAGCTTGTTTATTCAGTAATTCACCGTCTGCAGGAATAGTCTCACCAGCTTTCACACGAATAATGTCACCGGTTTCCAGCAATTTAATAGCAACGGATTCATAGCCTTCGGGAGTTTCACGGTTAGCCAGCTTAGGCAGTAAGGTCAGACGGTTAGTGGCAAATTTCAATGCTCGTTCTTTTGCCAGTAACTCCAAAAAACGGCCTGTCAACAAGAAGAAAGTAAACATGGATATGGATTCGAAATAAACCTCACCCGTATTGGTTATTGTCGCGTACACACTGGCACTGTAGGCGCCTAATAAGGCGATACTGACGGGAATATCCATGTTCAAACGCGATGCCTGTAAAGCTCTTAGGGCACCTGCATAAAAAGGTTGTGCGCTATAAAGAATAACAGGGGTCGCGAAAACCAGACTGACGCTCCAGAGAAAGCGTTGTAAGTCAGGTGATAAGTCGCTGACAACGCCGAAATACAGCCCAAAGGCAATCATCATAACCTGCATAGTAGCAATGCCCGCTACGCCTAATCGACGGATATAACTCTTTCGCTGCCTTGCATATTGTTGCTCGGCTTCATTGGGCTGGAATGGCAGAGCCTTGTATCCAATATTGGCTAAAACTCTTAAAATATCGCTTAGTTTTAATTGAGCAGGAGACCAGCTAACCTGAACCCGGCGGCTGGTAACATTAACCACCGCTTTTTGTATACCTTTAAGGCGCAATAGCTCACGTTCAATTAGCCAGCCACAGGCGCCACAGGTAATGTTCTCTACGGTGAGAGTTGCCAGCTCGGTGTCGGCTCCCTCATGCCTTACAAACTCTTTTTGTAAGTCAGGGTTGTCGTAGAGATTTAAATCATTTAATTCTTCAGGAAGAACGGGAGAGTCCTGTAATTGAGATGTGTCTCTGTGTTCGTAATAAGCGTGCAGGTTGTGCTGAATGATGGTTTGTGCCACAGCTTGACATCCAGCACAACAGACCGGTTTCTCAGAACCTTTGTACTCAACAGCAAGATTAACCCCTTTGGGAACCGGCTGCAGGCAATGAAAACATTCCATTCAATCAAACTCCGTATAATAACGGACGAAGTTTAGTCAACTCGGATTTTGGTAGTTGATATTTTTCGCTTACTTTCCAGACTTCATTAAAAGGCTCAACGGTTATGGTCCATTTGCCCTCTATCTCTTCAGGAATATCTGCTCGATAGGTACCATCTGAAGCAACCGTCAACATGCGGGTAAAGTCTTTTTCATCTTGTGTAGCGTGAATAAAAAACACTCGTAGAGCAGACAGTTCTTCCGGCTGGCCAGAAGCATATTTAAGAGTAAACAGGCCTTTATCAGCAGTAAACTCAAAAGAGATATTACGGCGTTGTGCTTCTTCAACATGCTCGATAATTGCGTTGATGGTTTTGCCGCGTTTGTAGTAGTCATCAACCACCATGGAAACGCCGCCCTGAGATACGGACAGATAAATAATAACGCCACAGACGATCATGACAGTAACGGGGAGGGAAATAAGAAACCATGGCCAGAACTGCTTATACCAGGGTTGAATCATAATGAGACCTCATACAAAAAGCCCCGCCGTAGCGGGGCTGTGTTTACTAGGTTTTATTCGTCGTTAGATAAGCTGTAGACATAAGCTGAAATAACGTGAATTTTATCTTCACCCAGAATGTTTTTCCACTTGGGCATAACACCGTTACGACCATGCTTCAGAGTTTCTTCAATTTTATTAATTGAACCACCGTAAAGCCAGACATCGTCAGTTAAGTTTGGCGCGCCAAGCTGCTGGTTACCTTTACCATCCGCTCCGTGACACGCACTACAAACTGCGAAGTTTGCTTTGCCGGCTTCGACTAAATCGGCATCACGTTCACGACCACTTAAGCTGGCGACATAGTTTGCTAGTTCATTAATTTCTTTATCGCTGAACTGCTCACCAAATGCCGGCATATTGCCCTGGCGTCCTTCACGCAAGGTGGTTTTTATATTGCTTGGTTCACCACCATATAGCCAGTCGTCGTCAGTCAGGTTAGGGAAACCTTGACCACCCATCGCGTTCGAGCCATGACACTGCGCACAGTTTTGCAGGAACAAACGTTGACCAACATCTAGCGCATCTTCATTTTTAGCCAGCTCTTCAATTGGCTGCTCTGCAAATGCGGCAAAAATAGGGCCATACTTTTCTTCCGCCGCACGAACGGCACGGTCATACTCAACAATCATCCCTTTTTCATGGGCTTCTTCCATTGCCTGGCGAGACTCTTCTAAGGATTGAACATCCTGGTTTGAGCTTTTCCAGTCTAGCAAGCCGTTGAAGTTCCCAAGCCCGGGGTATAGAGCCAGATATATAAAGCCCCATACAAAGCAGGCCCAGAACAAATAGGTCCACCATTTAGGAAGAGGGTTGTTTAACTCTACAATCCCATCGAATTCGTGGTCCATTTCCTGACCTTCTTCGATGTGAGTGTAATTTTTCATGTTCCAGCGCAGTAGCCAAATTAATACCACTAAGGTGGCCAGCGTTAAAACAATTATCCATGCACTCCAGAAGCTACTCATCTTTCTTCGACTCCGGTTTGTCGCTGTTATCTATTGATGATTCGTCCTCAAATATAGAATTAGCCGCATCATCAAATTGTTTTTTTGTACGGCGACTGAACGCCCAGGCCACGATGGCAATAAAAATTGCCAGTATGATCAGGCTGAACACGCCGCGCCAAGTTCCGTAATCCATTACTTATCAGCCTGCTGTAGCGTTGTGCCAAGAGATTGTAAGTAAGCGATAAGCGCCTCCATTTCAGTCTTACCCTGAACGGCTTCTTTTGCACCGGCGATGTCCTTGTCTTCGTAAGGAACGCCCAATGTCCGCATAACTTCCATCTTCTTAGCTGTGTATTCACCCGTTAGCTTGTTTTCTGCAAGCCAAGGGAACGCTGGCATATTAGATTCAGGAACCACATTACGAGGGTTCATTAAATGAACGTGATGCCATTCATCGCTGTAACGGTCACCCACACGAGCCAAATCTGGACCCGTGCGCTTAGAACCCCAAAGGTGAGGGAATTCCCAAACGTGCTCACCAGCTAATGAATAGTGTCCGTAACGCTCCGTTTCTGCACGGAAAGGACGAATCATCTGGCTGTGGCAGTTGTTACAACCTTCGCGCATATAAATATCGCGACCTTCAAGCTCTAACGCGGTGTATGGCTGCAAACCTTTTATGGGTTCATTGGTCTGGTTTTGAAACAGTAGGGGAGTAATTTCTACTAACCCACCGATTGAAACCGCAATGATCATTAAAATTGACAACCAACCTAAGTTCTTTTCAACAAATTCGTGTTTAAAACGACTCATTATTCTCTCCCTCAGGCAGTTTGTACGACGTTGCCTGCAGCTGTCTCACGACGGCCGGCACGAATTGTCTGATAACAGTTATAAGCCATCAGCAACATACCAATTACAATGAAAACACCACCGATAAAACGGCCTGTCCAGAATGGGTATGATGCCTGAACACTCTCTACGAAACTGTAAGTTAAGGTTCCGTCAGAGTTTGTCGCACGCCACATAAGACCTTGCATCACACCTGAAATCCACATTGAGACGATGTAGAAAACAACGCCAATAGTGTGCAGCCAGAAATGAACGTTCACCAGCTTAATGCTGTGAATTTCTTTCTGGTTAAACAGGCGAGGTACCAGGTAGTACATGGAACCGATAGTGATCATAGCAACCCAGCCTAAAGCACCTGAGTGTACGTGACCCACAGTCCAGTCAGTATAGTGAGAAAGTGCGTTCACTGATTTGATTGCCATCATCGGGCCTTCGAAAGTCGACATGCCGTAGAATGACAGAGAAACAATTAAGAAACGCAAAATTGGGTCGGTTCGTAGCTTATGCCATGCACCAGATAATGTCATGATACCGTTAATCATGCCGCCCCATGAAGGCACGAACAGGATAACAGACATGACCATACCGACCGACTGAGTCCAGTCTGGTAACGCGGTATAGTGTAAATGGTGAGGTCCGGCCCATATGTATAAGGAAATAAGTGCCCAGAAGTGAACAACCGACAAGCGGTAAGAGTAAACAGGGCGCTCAGCTTGCTTCGGTACAAAGTAATACATCATACCCAGGAAGCCAGCGGTCAGTAGGAAACCTACCGCGTTATGCCCGTACCACCATTGAACCATGGCATCGACAGCACCTGAATAGATTGAATAAGACTTCATAAACGACACTGGTAAAGCGAAGCTATTCACAATATGCAGCATGGCGATAACGATAATGAAACCACCGTAGAACCAGTTAGCCACATAAATGTGTGATGTTTTACGAATAGCCAGTGTGCCGAAGAAGACGATTAAGTAAGCCACCCAAACGACAGTAATTAAAATGTCGATAGGCCACTCAAGCTCAGCGTATTCTTTCGTGCTGGTAAGACCCATAGGCAGAGTAATAACTGCTGCCACTATAACGGCCTGCCACCCCCAGAAAGTGAAAGCTGCCAACTTGTCTGAGAACAAGCTCACTCTACACGTTTTCTGAACAACATAGTAAGAAGTGGCAAAAAGAGCGCTGGTACCAAACGCGAAAATAACAGCGTTTGTATGTAGCGGGCGAAGACGGGAGTAGGTTAGCCAGGGAGTATTGAAGTTAAGCTCTGGCCAGACAAGCTGGGCAGCTATCAATACGCCTACAGACATACCGACGATACCCCAAATAATCGTCATGACAGTAAACTGCCGGACGACTTTCATATTATATTCGATCGGTTGTTGTGGAATTGTTTGACTCATCTTTTAAATCCGCAGTGATGTAAGATCAGGAAAAAGGTGACTTTTACCAGACAGACACAATCCATGTAAAAGTGCATTTATTTTACGTCTTGTGAGTTGAAAGGTACAGGGGAGATTACCAGTATCCCCTGTATTTTTAAGGTTATTTTGTCTTAAACCGACTGACAAGTTGACTCAAATCAATACTGTTTTTACTCAAATCCCGACTGACTTCAGCAACGCGTGTATTAGCGTCCTGATTGGCTTGAGAAAGGTCGGAAATGCCAGTGATATTCTCGTTCAGATCTTTAGTTACCCGACTCTGCTCGTCGGTCGCAGAAGCAATTTGTATATTCATGCTCGATATATTCGCAACGGCTTCCTGAATCTGACTTATCGCTTGCTCGGCTTTCAGAGCCTCCTCGTTTGTAGAGGACGAGCGACGTTCAACATCGCTGATGATCTGGCTCACATCTTTAATCGCACCCTGGATACTTTCCACAATTGAAGAAATTTCATCCGTTGAATGCTGAGTTCTGGTTGCCAGCGTTCGAACTTCATCGGCAACGACCGCAAACCCTCGTCCGGCATCGCCAGCGCGAGCAGCCTCAATAGCCGCATTTAACGCCAGTAAGTTGGTTTGTTCTGCTATAGCAACAATGACGCCGAGTATGTTTCCTATTTTGTCAGAGCCGTCTTGCAGTAAGCGGGCTTTTTCGCCTGCTTTACCCAGCTCAGAGGTTAGTGCTTCAATATTATTAACGGATTCTCGTACGATAATAGCTGAGCGCCCAGCTTCTTCGTCTGCCGTATTAGCCGAGTCGGCAGCCTGACGAGCGTGATCAGCAACTTCTGCAGCGGAGGACGACAGTTCGGTGATGGCTGTCGCAACAGAACTTGTTTGCGAGCTAAGTTCATCACTTTGACGGCTGCTGGTACCCGATAACTCAGTCAGTTGACTTGCAGCTTCGCTCTCATTTTTGGCACTTTCCTGCACACTTTGAACAAGTTGCTGAATTTTATGAACAAAGGTGTTGAATGATTTTGCTAGTCGGGCAAGCTCATCAGAACCCGATTCATTCAGTCGTCTAGTCAAATCGCCTTCGCCTTCGGCGATGTCGAACATAGCACTATTAATGGTTTTTAAAGGGCTGGTGATACTGCGTATGATGACAACAAATAACAAAAGCAGGGGCACGGATAAAACAACGGCTAAACCAGCTAATTTAAAAAACTCCTGCCATAGAATAGCGGTAATGTTGTCGCTGTACTGTCCTGTACCAAGGATAATATTCCATGGTTCAAAAACTCGTATCCGGCTGACTTTCGCGACGAGGTTATTGGCATCACTGCCTTTTTGCCAAACGTATTCTACTGTAGCTTCGTTGGCCGAACGTGCTTTGCGAACCATTTCCTGGAAAAGACGTGTTCCTTCAGGATCCTCATAGCTCATTACATCCTTACCAACTAATTGTTTAGTAAAAGGATGCTGAACCAGAATTCCATCACGATTCAGTGTGAAAATGTATTCGCTGCCTTCGTATCTAATCTCGTCGAGACTGGTATAAGCTTTAGTTTTTGCTTCTTCCTCAGTCAAATTACCGTTTAGGTATTGCTGGTGGTAATGACTGACCACACTGTGAGCAGTATCAAGAACGGAATCGAGCTTACGTTTCTCTTCCTTGACCAACAGGTTATTCAGTAAGAACATCATAAAGGCTACCATCAGGGCAGTCCCCAGAGCGGCGATACCCAATAATGATATAAGTCTCTGTGTGATACTTAACTGCTGTACGATTTTCATTAATATTCCTTACTCAATCGTCGGAAAGCTTTCGTAATAGGCTATCGGCAGTTTACAAAATCTTTACAGCAGAAAAGTAGCTTAATAATGTTTATTTTTCTAGGAATTGATCTTTCTCCCTTTAAGTACCAACGCCGATAAAGCTGGCAAGGTAAACACAGTAACTAATGCTGCGCCGATTAAACCAAACATCACAATAGCACCAACGCCCCGGTACAATTCCGTGCCGGCTCCGGGTATAAAAACCAGAGGCGCAATACCGCATAGCGTGGTTAAGGTGGTAATGGTTATCGGGCGGACGCGCGACAGCAAACCTTCCTGAACCGCCTCTTTAAGTGAGTAGTTCTCTTTATCGCGAAGATAAATTGCCCGCTCAATGACCAGAATAGGGTTGTTAATGACGGTTCCCATAAGAATGAGAAAGCCGAGCATGGTAATCATGTCAAAAGGCTGACTCAGTGGCTGTAACCCAACAACGGGTAAAAGCTGGCCAACACCGTTCATAAGAGCCAACCCAGCAATACCCGCACTTATTCCCATTGGTATGGTTGCCATTATCAGTAGCGGATCCCCCCAGTGCGCAAAAATGGCGACCATCAGTAGGTAAATAATGGCTATGGAAATAACATAGTTTTCACTTAGTGCGGCCTGGGTTTCTGCTAGTTGGTCAGCGGCACCGGATAACTGAGTCGAAATATCTGCTGCTATAACACCTTGATCCCGTAAGTGCTTTAAAACTTCTGAACGAACCATCTCAACACCGGACTCAAGCGCAACTGACTCTGGAGGTATTATATTTAAGGTTACCGTGCGCCTGCTGTCGACGCGACGCGACAATTTCGCGCACCTCACTAATTGCATTTAGTGCCACTGACCGGCCGTTGACATTAAGTAGCGGCAAGTCATCTAGCATTTCCGGCGTTACTTCCGTACCTTTGTTGCTATACAGATACATATCAATTTTGTCGTCACCCTGGAAGTATTCACCGACAAAAGCCCCGTCAGTTAATGCGGAAACAGCGTAACCAAAACTGTCTGCGTCCAGACCTAATTCACTCATCCGTTCCCAGTCAGGGCGAACCTCTAATAAAGGTTGGGCAAGAGTAAGAGAGTTCGGTGTGGATTGAATTCTGGGGTCATCGAAAACCTTTTGCGAGCGATCATATATAGCTCGTGCGGCCGCATAAACTTCGTTGAGCTCTTGTCCGCCAACGTCGACATTGATACTACGGGTGCCACCATCGTTACTGCTGATAATAGAGCCTTTAGCTGCAAAGGCACGCATGCCGGGATAGCGCTCGTAAACTTGAGTAATGACTTCCATTAGCTCATCAATTCGGCTTTTATCCCGGGTTTCGGCAATAATTCGAATATTCGACGGAGCGACGCTTAAGCTCATTGTTTTTAGCGCAGGAATAGTGACTCCCGAGCGAGTAACCTCATTATCTTCCGTCGTTAATGCCGGGTCGAAAATGTCACGTATTTCGTCTCCAATCGCAGACATAGTTTGCAAGTTATAGCCGGGTGGGGCGCTCATAGTGGCAAAAGTTTTAGCTTCTTCCCCCTCAGGCAAATATTCCGCAGGGGGCATCAGAAACCACCAAATGGCCACCACTGCAACAAAGGTCACTCCAACAGTACTGAGTTTTGATTTTTTAGAACGTAAAAGCCGACTACTGATAGCTTCGATTCGGTTGGTCAGTTTGTCTGTTACTTTGGTTTTTGCCTGCGCAGGAAAATAAGCGGCGAGTAAGGGCACTAAAGTCACAGAAACAAACATCGAAGCAATAATGGATGCCGAAATGGCAATAGCAATATCGGAGTACAATTGTCCGGCTTCCTGAACAATAAAGAGAATTGGCAGGAAAACCATGACAGTAGTCAGGGTAGAGGTAAGTACCGCGGTCCAGACTCGTTTCACACCTTCAATTGCTGCTTCTTTAGGGTTCAGTCCTTTACGTCGTTCCAGCTCGATACTTTCTAACACCACAATGGTGTTGTCCAGCGTCATGCCAATAGCAAATGCAATACCAGCTAATGAAATGACGTTGATGGTTCTGTCCAGCAGCAACAGCCCCAGAAAGCCGGCCAGAGTACAAATTGGAATACCGATAACCGCAATTAAAGTGGCGCGAGCGGAACGCATCAAACCATACATAACCAGAGTTGCGAATAGGGCGCCTAACAGTAAATTCACTAAAACATTCTGAACCGAGCTTTCCACATAACGAACATCATCAGAGTTTAGTGTAATTTCCATACCGGCCGGTCGCAGCAACTCCTCGTTAATGCGCTCAACTTCGTCCAGCACGGCGTATTTTATATCGATAACATTTGAGCCCAGCTCACGCTGAACTTGAAGGCTTAGCACCTGCTGGCCTTTAAACCAAGACTCACTGTTCAGTTCAAAGTGATTAAAGTCGATCTCGGCGACATCTTTTAACCGAACCAGACTGTCACCGGTTCTGCGGATAATGGTATTTTCTATTTCTTCAAGCGAATCAAAACGACCGACAGTGCGCAGCAGGAACCGACGTTTACCTTGTTCCAGTTCTCCGGCCGAGGTATCGCGATTACGTCCGCTTATTGCGGTTCTGACATCATCAACCGATACGTTGTATTGAATCAGTGCATCTTTATCCATAAGGATACGAACTTGCCTTTGCGCTCCGCCACTAACATTCACTTGCGAGACGCCAGCAACTGAAGACATTCTTGGGCGAACGTTGTCTTCAATGTAATCGCGCATCATGATCATGTTGATATTTTTAGGGTTATCCTCAATTGGTGCTACCCGAAAGTACATAAACGCATTACTGGAAAAAGAAGCGGAGAAAATACGAGGCTCATCGACGTTCTCAGGGTAATCCGGAACCTGACTTAACGCATTGTTAACCAGAATTAATGTTTAAGTAACGTCAACTCCAAAAGGAAAGTCCAGTTCTATGCTTGCTTCGCCATTACTGGCACTGCTTTCCATACGTTGTAAGTTGGGGACAGTGCGAAGAAACTCTTCCTGTTCAATTAGTATCTCTTTTTCGATATCCTGCGGTGTGGCACCCGGCCATTGAGTCTGTACAGAAATCGTTCTGACTTCTAAATCAGGGATCATTTGTACCGGAATACGCAATGCTGCCGTTATACCCAGTAAACAAAGTATTAAAATGGCGACGATGGTGACATGTTTATGCTTTATTACGGCTTCAATCATAGTCAGCAGACTCCGTAAGCTTTAGTACCTGACCATCAGTCAGAGCTTCATTACCGCGTACTATGACTCTCTCGCCTTCACTTACAACGCTTTCCACTTCGACATAGCCATTAAAGCGTAAGCCGAGCTTAACGGACAGTTCCTTCGCTTGCCATTCACCATTTTCGTTCACCGCTATCCAGACAGAGGTTCTGCCATCACTGTAGCGAACAACCGCATCCTGAGGTACTGAAGTCTGAATTCGTCCGGTATCAATCTCAAACGAGGCACTCAGAGGTATTCCGACAACCCAGTTCTCCGGGTAATCCCCCGTCAGGCGAACCTGAAAAGAGCGATCATTTCCATCCACAAAAGGCACTATGCGACTTAAACGAGCATCAATAGTTGTATCTTTGTAGCTAAGCGAAGCTTGAGTATCAGAATTTATAGAGGGGTAGTAAGACTGCGAAAGAAACACATCAGCATGCTGATTGTCACTGCCGACCAACTGAAAAACGATCTGATCGGCACTTAGCCATTCGCCTAAATCCGCAGTGCGACTAGCAATGATGCCGTCGAAAGGTGCTGTAAGTTGATGATAATTTTGGTTAACTTCGGTTTCGTTTAGCAATGCTTTTGTTTCTGCAAGCTGTGCCTGTGCAACCTTAACCCGGGTACGTGAGCGCCTTAAATCGCTAGCGGGAACAAAATCGGTCTCAGCTAACTCTTCCAGTTCTCTTAGCTGCTGTTTTTCGTCGGCAAGACTGGCTTTAGCGCTGTCGACCTGAGCCTGTAAAGATTCTATAGTCGAATTAATTTGACGCGCGTCTAACCGTGCAAGCAAATCTCCTTTGCTCACTCTGTCACCTATATCCTTGTTCAGGCTCAATAACTTTCCTTCGACAGCAAAACTGAGTTTAGAGTTATTCAAAGCGGATAGGGTGGTCGGTAAATCAACGCTATTAATTATCGGCTGCTTTTTAGCTTTAACATACTCAACGGGAGCCTGGGCCCAGGCCGCGTTGCTAAATACTGCCAGCATTAATAGTAACGGAATTAAAAAAACAGACTGCCTGAACCATGATGCCATCATTCGTACTCAGCTATTTTGTTAAAAGGAAGTTGTCTGTATGTTACGCAAATTGAGTCAGATTCGATTACTATTGTAGATTACAGAGACAATTAAGGGGCTTGTATGAGCTTAACGGATCCGAAAACATTCGAATGTCCTTATTGTATGGCAATAAATGACATTGAAATTGATTGGATAAATGATATTGGCCAACATCAGATTGTCGATTGTCAGATCTGTTGTCAGCCAATAGAGATCGAAATTCTGCAACTCGGGGACGATGTGCAGATTAAAGCGCACCGTGATGATGAATAAGGTGCGCTTTTAAAAAGTTATATTGTTTCAATTTCCTGTTCAGCTTCTTTGAAGCCTTGTTGGCGTGGTTCATCACCCATGTTCATGCCCTCGGCGCGGATGATGGTCACGTCGGTAATACCGATAAAAGCAAGTACCTGTTTTAAGTAGCTTTCCTGATGATCCATAGCCTGGGCTTCACCTTGAGAATAGATGCCACCGCGACCAGACGCGATATAAACTTTTTTGTCATTTACCAGGCCCTGAGGGCCTTGCTCTGTATATTTAAAGGTGACGCCAGCTTGCAATACGCGATCAAACCAGGCTTTTAGCTGGGTTGGAATAGTAAAGTTATACATTGGCGCACCAATGACAATGGTATCTGCATCGAGCAGCTCTTTAACCAATTCATCAATTAGCGGCTTTTCTTCGGCTAATAACTCATCAGCTGCCAGGTGAGGAACAGGGTTGGCAACCAGGTCTCGGTGAACAAGGGTAATATCTTGTTTTTCTTTAAGTTTATTAACAATGTTCTGACTAACCTGACGGCTAACAGATTGTTCTAAAAAGATACCTGAATCCAAATGTAAAACTTTCATAGAAACCTCTTCGTTTTTTTAATTGATGCAAGGAGTATAATTCGTTCCAATTAAACTAATAAGTGGTTAAAATGGAAACTATCGTTCCAAATTCGGAACCGTAGAGGTTTTCTCAATGTCCTTTCCTGATGTCACAAACTACTACCTATTCGCTCAGGTTATGGCCTGCGGCAGTATCAGCGCAGCCTCACGGGAGCTCGGCTTGCCCAAATCCACCATAAGCCGAAAAATGGCTTTACTTGAACAAGAGCAGGGCACCCGGCTGTTTCACAGAAGCCGATCAGGACTTAAACTAACCGACGTTGGACGTGAGTTTCTGGTGCACTGCGAGCGACTTGTCAGCGCGGCTGAATCGGCTCAGCAAGTGACACAACGTTTACTCGATAAACCCCGGGGGAAAGTTGAAATAAGCGCGCCCTATGCTTTAAGTCAAAGCTTGTTAGTACAGGTGTTACCTGAATTTATGAGCTTGTATCCGGAAGTTGAAATTCAGCTTGTTGTGACAAACCGGCCAGTTAACTTAATAGAAGAGGGCATCGACATTGCTTTGCGCGTACGAAAAAATATAGAAGACTCAAGTTTAATAGCCAGACCCATAAGTCAGGCTCCTCAAACCCTTTATATCTCTCCCGATTTAATAAATCAGAACTCAATAACTGAGCCTGAGGACTTATTAACGTTCGAACATTTGAGTATGCATTACACCAACGGACGATATGGTTATGAATTGATCCATAGTTCAGGGCAGCAAAAAAATATTAGAATAAAACCCCGGCTTATCACCGACGACATGATTGTCTTACGAGAAGCTGCAATAAAAAAACTTGGTATTGTCGCTTTGCCAAATTACCTCTGTAACGATGCAGTGAATAGCGGGGAACTCGTCCCCGTTTTAACCGACTGGCATCTACCCATCGGAATTATGCATATAACGTACTCGCACCGACGCGGAATATTGCCGGCAGTGCGTGTCCTTATCGATTTCCTCGCTGAAAAGCTTCCGCATCTTGCACAGCAGCAGTTTTAAAAAGTAAGTGCTTCGTACTAGCGTTATACTGATATAGTTATGATTTAACATAATATACATTATACGCAATCAAGTAGTATCGAATTTCAGGTGCTTTTCAGACCTGTGAAATGACCATAAAAAAAGCCCCGAAAATTCTGGCAAATTCTCAGGGCTTGGTCGCCACATTCCGACTTTAAACAAAGGATTTAGGCGTAAAACCCGAAGACGAGCAAAACTCATCTTCAGTTGGTTTATGGGCTTCTTTCAGCCGTTCTTCGGTAATACTCCGGCGTATTACAATACAAACAACCATCTAAAAACGGCTCAAGATGCGTCCTTTCTCGGAAAAACTTAAAAGCCCCAGATACTGGCCCGCTTTATTCTCCTGACATTATTTCTACGGTACTTTAGTGACACAAGCAAATGGATTTGTTACTGCTCAAAATCACTGGCTAGTCCGATATTTTTAATATAGTATTAAAAGGTATTACCCCTTATTACTTCGGGAGGTCAGAAATGGCAACATCCGTAAAACTGAATGACGACATGAAAAAACGCGTGCAAAATCTGGCGAACGTCCGGCACCGTTCCTCACACTGGATCATGCGTCAGGCGATCCAGGATTATGTTGAACGTGAAGAAAAACGGGAAGCGTTTAAACAGGACGCACTTCGCGCCTGGGAGGATTATCAGCATAATGGTTTGCATTTGACGGCAGAGGAAGCTGATGAATGGTTAGCCAAACTTGAATCGGGTGACGATGCTGAGCTGCCGACGTGTCACAAGTAATTTGGTCCCCGGCCGCTTTAGCGGACGTGAAACGTCTGCATGATTTTTTACGAGATAAAGACCCGATAGTGGCCCGTAAGGCCGTCAAAAGCATTCGCCAAAACGTCCTTATTTTGGCTGGCCAACCCGAGATTGGCCGCCCGCTGGATGATATGCCCATTGAATTTAGAGAGTGGCTCATTGATTTTGGCCAGAGCGGTTATGTTGCTCTCTACCGTTACGATGGCTTTGAAACGATCATCCTTGCGGTGCGACACCAAAAGGAAGTTGGCTATTCGTGATCGTTTGGCTTACTCAGTACCTCAATACGATAATCCGGGCGCAGAGCTTGCCGGTTCATATCCAGTATGTAATCATCAAAACGATTAATGTGTGCAGTCTAGTTGAACTTACCAGTTGATTTAGTTAGAAAAAGAACGGTATTTCGGCATTCCCTCAAAACAGGCTTAAATTTAAATCCTTACCACCAGCATCCCCTTTAGGCCTCTGATTACCGAGATTCAGCTTCAAACGATGGAAACTAAATACCGAAACTGAAGCAAAACGGAAATTTCTCTCCAGTGACAAAATGGCAAAGCTACCTCAGGCCGTCGTTATTTCCCACAGCAAAACTCTCTCAATTCAGCATTTCTGTTATCATGTCGTTATTGCTAGTTAAGAGAAGAACAATTTAATGAAATTAGACTGTCTGGCGCTACAGCCACAAACCGGCGAGTGGCTCAAAGAGCTGCCTGCGGAACTTAAAGAAGATGCCTTAGTTGGGCAAAAACGTGCTGTTACAGCCTTAAAAAACGCGTTACGTCAGCATGGTACATACTCTAATATTTATGCTTTATTTCCTGGTGGCCTTTTAAAACGGGACATCCTGGATGCCTACTTTACAGATAGTCGTTGGGAGTTCACTAATTGGTATGACTGGCTGTATCTGGCGAATCCGTCCGATCCTCTGCGTCCTCTGTGTGTCAATTTGCCGTCAGGAACAGCTGACGCAGCAATTAAAGCGATATGGGGCTTTCTGCAGCGACCGCTAGATCAGCGCGAAGAAGCTTACAATACAATTATTGAGCAATTCGACACGCACAAGCTGCGTGACTACATGCAACAAATACGGGACAAGAAGGCTGAGGACATCCAGGGAGAGAGCCTGGCTTCTGTTTTAGTGGGACATCAGCACCCTGCCCCTTACTACTATTGCGACCGTGTTACTGAGGAACGTCTCTTTGGTCACGTTGGTGTGCAATCGGTTGAAGGAACGGTCAGTTCAGAGCTGCATTTGATTGAGGCCGGCCTTTTGCATAAAGCAAACGGGGGCATTCTTGCTATTGAGGTTGCTCAGTTGCTCGAAAACATCACGCTCTGGAAGCGCCTGAAAGATGTTATCGAAGGTGGAGAATTTGAGTGGCCGCGTCAGTCGCCGACTTCAGGTGCAGCTTTCTTTTACCGACCCGAGTCTGTGCCCATTAATATTAAGATTATTTTACTGGGTTCACGTAACGAATACGCACAGCTGCGCGAGTACGACGAAGACTTTGATAACTTCTTCCCGTTTTTGGCTGACTTTCATGGTCATTATGCAACTCAGAATGAGCCGGTAGCGCCCTACTTCAATTACTTACAGTATGTGTGGCAACTAGCCGATGTGCTGCCGCTAAGTACAGATGGTTACTCAGCCTTACTACGAGTTTGTGCCCGATACACGGATTATCAGCAGGAGCTCACGTTAAACACAATACAGTTACTGCAATTGCTTCGCGAAGCCAACGACTGTGCGCTGCAGAATCAACACGCGAAGATAGATAAAGCCGCAATAGATTTAGCGCTGCAGCAACAACGGGATCGTGAAGGTAATCTGGCTGAACTGAGCCGCCGTAGCATACTGGAACAGCAAGTTCGAATAGACACTCATGGCTCCGCGGTTGGCCAGTTAAATGGTCTGACGGTAGTGACTATGGGCGGCAGTGAGTTCGGTGAGCCTTCCCGAATTACTGCGACCATTCACTATGGTGATGGCGATATTATTGATATTGAACGTAAATCAGACCTCTCCGGCAATATTCACACGAAAGGGGTTATGATTTTAAGCGCCTATTTGGCCAACCAATTTGCCCGCCACGAACCGCTATCAGTATCAGCAACTGTGGTATTCGAGCAGTCTTACTATGAGGTAGATGGCGACAGCGCATCACTTGGCGAGCTTTGCTGCTTGATTTCAGCTCTGGCTGAGCAGCCGTTAAAACAGTCACTGGCTATTACTGGTGCGATAGATCAGTTTGGTAACGTTCAGTCTATTGGTGCAGTGAATGAAAAAATTGAAGGTTATTATGCGCTTTGTGCTCACAGGGGCTTAAATGGCGAGCAAGGCGTTATTATTCCTCAGTCGAATAGACATCAGCTTAACCTCAATGACGATATCATTGACGCGGTTAAAGCCGGTAAATTTCATGTGTACACGGTAGAGCATGTTGAGGAAGCATTAGAATTACTGACAGACACGCCGGTTAAAGAACTTTTCCAGAAAGTTCGGGAACGAACACTGGATAGTTCTGATAATGATCAACCCCGGGGTTTCTGGCGGCGCCTTTTTAGCTGAGAAGTCACTTGTCGGATTTGTCTAGCGTACAGTTGTACGCTAGACTGCTGCCTAGTTTTTTCGAACAATTAATTAGGGTATTTATGAATCAATCGAGCTTTACTCGCGAAGAACTTCTCGCCTGCAGTCGCGGGGAAATGTTTGGTCCCGGTAACAGTAAGTTGCCTGCACCTAATATGTTAATGATGGATCGCATCATTGAAATTAGCGAAGACGGCGGATCGGCCGGAAAAGGTTTTATCCATGCCGAGCTCGATATTAACCCAGATCTTTGGTTCTTTGACTGTCACTTTAAAGGTGACCCGGTAATGCCTGGCTGTTTGGGTCTTGATGCTATGTGGCAGCTGCTTGGCTTTCACCTGGCATGGTCTGGTGGCCCTGGGCGCGGTCGTGCGTTAGGTGTTGGTGAAGTTAAATTCACCGGACAAATTCTGCCGGAACACAAAAAAGTCAGTTACTTTATTGATATGACACGAGTTATTAAACGTAAACTATTTATGGGCGTTGGTAATGGTCGTGTTGAAGTTGATGGTCGCGAAATTTACACAGCCAAAGACTTAAAAGTTGGCTTGTTTACCGACACTTCTACCTTTTAGCCCCTTTTTGAATTAAAAAAACGCCGATGCTTTCGCTATCGGCGTTTCGTCTAACCTTCAATGTCTCTGACAATCAGCGGAATAAGCCGGTATTTCGGGCTTCCATTGCATCTCGCCAACCTCCCAGCCAGTGGGAACGAAAATCATCCTGGGTTTGATAAGGACAGTTGTCTTTTGAGCGACCATGCAAACCAGCTTTAAAGCCTTGAGTATGTGCTCTTTCAAAGCGATCGCGCTTTTGTCTTTTCATAAATCTATCCCTCGCCTGTTATTCACAGATTATTATTTAGAGAGTTGAGACTTTTTTGCTGCCTCATTACTATTGATAGACTTATTTGGTGAGAGTTCAATTGTAAAAGCAGCACAGTATCCATTGACTTTTTTTAACGGATTGAAACTGTGCTACTTTTTATTTTAAGACCTATTATGATTTTTTGGTCTTAAGGAAGGTTCTTCTTCTTATTCCGGTAATAAGCAAACCTAAGACGCCAAACCCAAGCAGCGAGCCAAGCCCGACAGCTGCGCCCTGACGCTCTACAGGTTCTTCATTGTCAGTACAGTTATTAAGTTCGCCTTCAATAGGATCGAGCTTTATATTGACAAGAATTTCACGGGTCCGGGTTTCCCCTTCTTCGTCTGTATACTCTTCAGTTTTGAGCGCTGTAGCAATAATCTCACCGTTTTCGGTAATATCATTGGCATCAACAATATTGTATTCACTGTCACAGCTAATGGTATTGTTCAGGTTGATAATTTGTGGGGCTTCTGCACTCATATCATAGTAGAAACCAGCACGAGCACGAACCTGAGACAATGTAGGGTCAACCTCTGCTGTACCGACCATTTCGCCGTTATCATTGATACTGCGGATGACAGTCGATGCGCCATTAAAGAAACTGTCAAGAATCGTCAATTCACTCGCATCAACATCGTAATAGAAGCCGTAGCTTCGCAACGTTCCTGCGGGACGTTTGGTTAAATGGCCTACAGCAATATTCGAGTCATTGATGTCTGTTGCTGAGCCCCACAAATAAACCGGGTCTTCAGTTACAGGCAGCGCTTCTTGATTCTGGAAAATTGCCGGCATGCGAATAGCACCGCGATCAGGATGATAAGTCCAGCTTTGCCCTACTGCGATGTCGTTGTTATTAACGGCGTAAGCGTAGCTTGAAAAGTCATTTTCATCGTCACTTCTTCTTTCTACCAGAGTTGGTAATTCAACTGCGTCAATGACCTCACCACTAGCGTCAAACTGCCATAACTTTCCGCGAATGTCATAGATAGAACGACCCGCATTATAACCTGAACGCGGACGACTATAGCGATAACGGCTATTATTAAAGGCCGCGATATTCGACGCATCGGCATTTTGCAAGCCTCTCCAAATGCCCCATACACAAACCTCCAGGGGCTGTGATGCACTGGCAACTTCAGGGTCTTCGCAGCTCTCTTCAATTCGAGTCGTCGCAGCAGGACTTAAACCAATGCTTTCATAACCGGCAGCAAGTCCACTATCGTTGATATCAAAAATGGCACTTTCGCCCCCCAGGTAATCCTGAGCTTGAGGTTCAACGACACTGGATTCGCCGTTGTTGTACCACATTCCGCGACTTAGAAAGTCTGATACGAAGTACTCTGCAGTCTCAGTTTCGTCGTCGGCATTGGTATATTGATGTTCAATAAGCTCAAACGGTGCACTAGTAACACCAACCGCTGTATTGGCATTATTGATAGAGTATAAGAAGCTGTCGACGCTATTAGCGAGTTGATCCGCAGTTGCTGATACCGCGTTAACTTCACTGCTAGTCCCGTTATAAATAAAAGCCTGGTTCAATCCAATACGCTGAGTCTGAAGGCTGCTATTTGCATAGTTTCCCAGGTTTTCTACAATTGCCTGATACTGAGCAATAGTCAGTTCTTCATCTTCTTCGGGATCAAAACCTATCTGCGCGAGTAGTCGCGAAGGAACTTTAGAAAAATCAATTTCGACATTTTCGGGAAAACGTGCAACACCAACAATTTGCCCACTTGCGTTAATACTTTGCGGGATACTGCTTCGATAATTATTCAAAGTTTCAATTGTTTCAATATTATAAGTGTCTGCTGCAGATGCAAAAGAGACTGTTGAAACAATTGCTACGGTAAGTGACTTCAACGTAAATGATTTCATTAACTAACTACTCTGTTCTGATAAGTTTTCCAGTTCTTCCCAGCGCTCCAGATCCTGCATCAACTGCCCTTCAATTTCGGCAATTTGAGTCATGACTGGTTCGGTTTTTTCTAATGGCTGTTCGAAGAACCCCGGTTCATTCATTAACTGTTGTAATTCTTCAAGTTTTGCTTCTTTTTCTGCAATAACTTTGGGTAACTGCTCTAATTCGCGTTGCAATTTATAGGATAACTTCTTCCGCGGCTTGTCTGAACCTTTGTCTGCGGTTTTTCCCTTACTTTGCGAACTTTTGTTGCTGTCAGACTCTTTAGCTGCCGCTTTGGTTCCGTTGCTATGAAATGAATTTTCAGCTTTTGCCGCTAAATAGTGGTTTAGTTCGGTAAAACCACCAATAATTTCAGTAATAACGCCCTCACCTTCAAAATACAGCACGCTGGTTGCTGTGTTGTCTACAAATTCCCTGTCGTGACTGACCAGCAGAACCGTACCCTGATAATTCGCAACAATTTGCTCGAGCAGTTCTAAGGTTTCAATATCCAGGTCGTTAGTCGGCTCATCGAGTACTAGAATATTACTGGGTTTCAGCAGTATTTTCGCTAACAACGCCCGGTTCCTTTCTCCACCGGAAAGCGCCCGAACAGGGGTTCGTGACTGTTTCGGTGAAAAGAGAAAATCCTGCAGGTAACTTAAAATATGTCGGCTGCGGCCCTGAAACTCTATGTCCTGCTTGCCGTCACCAACGTTGTCCATAACGGTTTGTTCAGGGTCAAGCTGCGCCCGGTGTTGATCAAAGTAAGCAACTTCCAGATTAGTTCCCAGCTGAACCTTACCGCTGTCCACTTCCTGCATGCCTAAAATTACTTTAATCAGCGTACTTTTACCGCAACCATTAGGCCCGACAAAGGCTACTTTGTCGCCGCGCATCAACAAAAGATCGAGGTCATTGATAATGGGCTTGTCGCCAAAGCGCAAAGCCATATTTTCGCCTTCAAAGACTTTCTTACCAGAACGCGAGGACTCGTTCACTGCCAGATTTGCCTTACCCTGAAGCTCGCGTCTTTGCTGACGTTGCTTCCGTAAGTCCTGAAGTGCACGTACCCGCCCTTCGTTACGAGTGCGGCGCGCTTTAACGCCCTGGCGTATCCAGGTCTCTTCAGCTGCCAGCTTTTTATCAAACTCAGCGTTGTGGCTTGCTTCAACTTCCAGTGCTTCCTGCTTTTTCTGTAGGTAGGTATCGTAGCTGCCCGGGTAACTGGTTAAATGTCCGCGGTCTAAATCGATAATTCGTGTGGCCAAACGGCGGATGAATGCCCTGTCGTGACTAATAAATAACACGGCGCCGGAAAAGTTAACGATTTGCTCTTCCAGCCAACGCACCATTTCAATATCCAAGTGGTTGGTCGGTTCGTCTAACAGTAAAATGTCCGGATCAACAACCAGAGCACGGGCAAGCGCCACGCGACGTAACCAACCGCCGGAAAGTGCAGCCATGGTTTCATCTGCAGGTAATTGCAGCTGAGTTAAAACCTGCTCAATACGGGTATTCACTTGCCAGCCGTTAATGGCATCCAGTTGATTCTGCAGTTTGTCCATTTCATCAAGCGTTGCGCTGCTGGGCGAGTCGGTAAGACTGGCAGACAATTCATGATAACGAGCCAACGCCTTGCCCGATTCAGCAAGAGCTTCTGCTACGTAGTCAAACACCCGCTGTTCAGATTGCTGAGGCGGGTCTTGCGGCAAACGGGTCACTTTAGTATCGCCCACCCACTGTATTTGCCCTGAATCTAAGACCACTTCGTTATCTATCGCTTTTAAGAAAGTGGATTTACCGGCGCCGTTACGGCCAACCAAACAAACTCGTTCACCGGCTTCAATGGTAAAATCAACACCGTCTAAAATGGCATCAGCGCCAAAGGCCAGGTGCGCATCCTGTACACGTAATAAACTCATTGCTCTACAAACTCCAGCAATTGATTAGCATCGAAAGGCCAACGCAACTCTGCGTCGTCTTTTCCCCGAATAAATACTGGTACTAACCAGCCATACTCTTCTTGCAGCTCCTGCTGTTCGGCAATGTCGACTACTCCAAGTTCAACCGGCTCTTCCAGGTCAAGCGAGTGCAGTAACTGAATAGCCTGAGTACAAAGCGGACAGTTTGGTTTCGTAAGCAAATAAAACGCAGACATTAATTAAGCCCGTGAAATAATATAATAATGATGAATACCTTTATGGCGTTTGAAGTCCTCGGGTATTGAAGCCTGGGTCTGATCATTTACTTCAAGACCGGCTTTATCCAGGCCTTCGGTGTCGATGCGGAATTTCTTTCTATTGTTAGAGAATAGAATCACGCCATCCTCTTTCAACATTCCCGTGGCGGTTTTTATCAAACCGACGTGGTCACGCTGTATGTCTAAGGTTCCGCTCATCCGTTTTGAGTTACTAAAGGTAGGCGGATCAAGGAAAATAACGTCAAACAGTTGCTTGCCACGTTGTTCCCGCATCCAGCTAAAGCAGTCAGCCTGAATAAACTGGTAGTCGCCTCGTAAGCGGTTTAAGGCAAAGTTACGCTCGCCCCACTTCAGGTAAGTTTTCGACATATCGACGGAAACCACGCGTGCGGCTCCGGCTCTGGCGGCCTGTACAGATGCGGTGCAGGTATAGGCGAATAAATTCAGTACATCCAATTCTTCGCACTTATCCAGCAATTCCTTACGCACCAGTCTATGGTCCATAAATAAGCCGGTATCAAGGTAATCGGTTAAATTCACCTCAAATTTGGCGCCGTATTCATTAACCGTTAACACCGTGCTGTCCTGCGATTGTTTTTCGTATTGCTGCTTACCGCTTTGGCGCTGGCGGCGTTTTAGAATAATTTTATCTTCAGATACCGGCAGAGCTGAACTCAAGGACTCGAGCATGAACCACAAGCGGTCATTCGCCACTCCTTCAGGAATGTCTTTTGGAGCTGCGTATTCCTGTACAACCACGTAATCCTGATAAATATCGATAGCGGCGTTGTACTCAGGAATGTCGGCATCATAAACACGCCAGCAATCCAGTCCTTCCTTGTCAGCCCACTTGCTTAATTTTGCATGGTTCTTCTTAACCCGATTAACCAGGTCGTCAGCTTGACTCTCTGCGAAGTCAGGTTGCTCTTTAGTTAAGTCGTAAAGAGCCAAATTAACCGGAATTGCACCGTTTAATAGCGGGTATTTCTTATGGCTGCGCAGTTTCAGACGTTTAAGTAACTGTTCGTCTCCTGCCAGTACCGCTATATGCCAATTCTGGAAAGTGTCTTTTAGTTGACGGCCAAAACGGCGGTACAACAGTAAGGTTTCAACGGCCTCACCCAGACGTTCACCGTAGGGAGGATTACAGACTAACAGGCCACTTTCTGCCGGTGCTTCACAGTTTGTTGCATCCGCAACTTCAAACTCTATCACTTCATGCAATAGCACACGCTTGGCGTTATCTTTAGCTTTAGCGACCAAATGAGGGTTGTTGTCAGAGCCTTTTAAATGGCCTTTAAAGTTCTTCTTACCTTCTTTAAAGCGCTGCTCAGCCTGCTCTAGCACGTCGTGCCACAGTTGCGGCGAATGTTCATGCCAAAACAAGAAGCCCCAATGCGCGCGGCTCAAACCTGGTGCGTGGTCCATTGCCATCATGGCGGCTTCAATGACTAAGGTACCCGAGCCACAAAAGGGGTCAAAAATAACGGGCTCGTCTTTTTCCAATTCGTTTTTGATGCCGGCGCGGACTAATATAGCGGCAGCTAAGGTTTCCCGCAGCGGTGCTTCACCCTGCTGCAGGCGATATCCCCTTTTGTGCATGCCGTCACCGGTAAAGTCTAAAGACCAGGTGAGCTTGTCTTTATGTACTCGCACGGCAATACGAATGTCCGGGTCCTGCTTATCGATACTGGGGCGTTCAAATCCGCTATTACGAAAGTTATCGACAATACAGTCTTTTACTAACTGTGCGCCAAACTGAGTGTGGCGAATGTCGTCGTTACCGCCAGAGAAATCAACTACAAAGGTTCTGTTCGCATCGAAAACCTTGCTCCACGAGAATTGAGTCAATGCCAGTTTAATCTCATCCAGGCTGGAAACTTCCTTTTCACCCAGTTGTAATAGCATACGGCTTGCTAACCTGGACCACATAGCCACGGTATACGCTTGCTGCAAATCAGCCTCGATATAGCAGCCCGCAAGGGTTTGCTTAACGTGACTTAAATTGAACTCTTGCAACTCATCAAACAAAAGCCCTTCAAGGCCTTTGGAGCACGCAATAAAAAAACGATACATAGAAACTTCGCCTAAAAAATTAAGGGGACAATTATAACGGAGAGCTCAGTGGCTGTCTGTAATTCCAGCTGAAATAAGGGAATTACATAGAGAATGACTAATAAAACAGCAGTTAAACCGTATTTGTATAAATACTATGCAGTTGGTTTAAATAAAGCTTGCGCGGCACGAATTATGACTATACTATGCGCTCTCAATCGGACGCGGGGTGGAGCAGTCTGGTAGCTCGTCGGGCTCATAACCCGAAGGTCGTAGGTTCAAATCCTGCCCCCGCAACCAACGTCCGGAATTAGAATTCAGTAATGCCTTCCTGCTAAATACTCTTTCTTTGAATAAATTCCCAAGTAAGCCTGAAAATAGACTTAAGACGCAAGCTTTATATTTAAAGCCACTACGCCAACTGTTGTCCCCAGTTAGACTGAGCTGACAAAGCTAAATCGACGGTTGCCGGTAACAAGCGGTTTAAGGTGACTTTAATGACATGGTACTGACGCAGCGATTTAATCGCAGAAAGCTGCATGCCCTCACTTAATAGTAAGCAAGTCGCAAATTCATCATCGGTATCAAGAATTAAGAACAGCCCCTGATCAAAACCTGAGTTCAATTCGCATAAACGCCGCTCTAACGGCCATTCGCTAATATCAGATTTTTGAAAATGCCAACTCTGTGGCATTTGAGGACGACCAAAGCGACACCAGGCAGTTGCATTAAGAGCTGCGTTTTGCGGTGCACAAGGCATTTTATCTGCAGGGTAAGCCTCTAATGTTTCACTAACGATTTGGAAAGTTGTCGCGTCTTCAATATCCATCATTTGTTCATTAAAGTGAATATTGACTAGCTGACTCGGTTTGTAAGGCGTATCAAATACGTCGGTATCACTTAGCTTAACGCTAAGCTTGCCGCTTTCTGTATTGAATAACCATAACCAATGGGATTCCGATTCCACGATGTTAGCCTTTATTATTAGAAGAATTTAAGCTTTGCGATAAGATACTAAAGTCACTTAACCATTACAAGTGACTAACAATTGAGCGAATTAGCCCAGGCCCTTGATAGATAAACCCTGTGTAAACTTGCACCAGGCTCGCTCCAGCCTTGAGTTTGGCCTCTGCTGACTCAACTGAATCAATGCCACCAACGCCTATAACCGGTATTTTTCTTTGCAAAGTTTTACATAACAGCTCTATCACTCGAGTACTTTTATCCTGAAGTGGTTTACCGCTTAAGCCCCCTGCTTCGCCGGCCTGACTGCTTTGCAGTCCGTCACGCGACAAAGTTGTGTTGGTTGCTATTACGCCATCCATTTCATTCTTTAATAGTGACTGCGCCATAACTTCCACTTCATGATCTTCAAGATCCGGAGCTATTTTAACCACCAGCGGCACGTAGCGCTCATACTCTTTTGCCAAAGTCAGCTGAGCCGTTTTAAGGCTGGACAATAAGCCATCAAGACTGGAGCCGTGCTGAAGGTTTCTTAAACCCGGAGTATTAGGAGATGAAATGTTTATCGTTACGTAGTCTGCATAAGGATAAACCTTATTCAGACACGCAAGGTAGTCATCAATGGCCTGCTCTTCCGGCGTGTTTTTGTTTTTACCGATATTAATGCCTAGCACGCCTTTATAGGAAGACGCTTTGACATTTTTAACAAGCTCATCAACCCCATGGTTATTAAAACCCATGCGGTTAATAATTGCTTCGTCTTCGGTCAAGCGGAATAAACGAGGTTTATCATTACCCGGCTGAGCTACAGGTGTCACTGTACCAACTTCGATAAAACCAAAACCCATCTGAGAAAATGCATCTATACACTCGGCATTTTTATCAAGACCAGCGGCTAAACCTACCGGGTTAGGGAAATCAATTCCCATAACCCGAACCGATTTGCTGGGTACGTTTTGTTTCCAAAACAGCGACAACGGTGTGCGATGCCATTTACTCAGGATCCCGAGCATTAATTCGTGCGTTTTCTCAGGATCCTGACGGAACAACAATGGTTTTATAAGGTTGTACATTAACTGATCACTTTAGGTGCACAGTTATGGCTTAACAGCATAAGCTCGCGCAAAGCGACCGAGAATTTAGCAAACTCGTGGCTCTTCGTTGTACGGAAATCGGATAGCATTTGCTGCCAGCGCGATAATAGTACTTCGTTTTGCTCTATCCACTCGCTGATCATCTTTTCCGGATCGCTCACGTCTGGTGTTGAACGCAGTACAACTTGAGTTAATGAACGTTGCTGCCAGTCGAGCTCTTCGCGGAATGCCGCTCTTGCCAGAGCTTGCCAGTGGTTCGCCACAGGTTGGTTATTAATTTGTATTAAGAACCAATGTAAGTTTATTTCCGCACCTAAGCGGAAATAAAGCGTACCAACCGTCTTGAACGACTGTCCGGTTTCATTAGCAACTTCAGCAAGATCCATAGCAGAAAATACCGTGCTCAGGCTTGCAACTTGTTTTGCCAACTTGGCCGGAAAGCCATGTTCTTTGTACTTCTCTATCGTTTCTTCAATGACTTTAGCTTCATCTTCAACCATATACTTGAGGCTGTTCTCGCGTAAGTCATCAAATGCACCCATGTAAAAATCTAAGTGTTCCTGAATGCCACTCAGAGCTGGGTTGCGGTGACGCAAGAACCAGCGAGTTGCGCGGCGAACCATACGACGAAGCTGGAATAAAACTTCATTCTGAACTTCGGCAGGTACTTTATTATTCAGCGCTTCAATTTGTTCCCACAGCTCTTCAACTTTAAAACACTCGCGGGCAACAACATAAGCTGAAGCTATTTCAGCAACTGTCGAGCCGGTTGCCTCCTGCTTGCGGAAAACAAAGTTTGGTCCCATATCGTTAACGATATTATTGGCAAGCTTAGTTGCAATAATCTGACCTTTCAGCGGATGAGATACCATACTGTCAGCAAAACGCTCACGTAAAGCCTCCGGGAAAGAGTCAAAAAGTTCACGCATGTGGTACGGGTCTTCCGTGATTTCATCCGTTATCAGCTGCTCTTTAAGAACCATTTTTCCGTAAGCCGTAATAATGGACAGCTCCGGACGTGTTAAGCCCTGGTTCGTTGCCTGACGCTCAATTAATTCATCATCATCAGGTAAAAACTCAAGCTGACGGTTCAACGAATGCTCGCGCTCAAGGTGGTGAATAAACCGCGTATACTCTTTAACTTGATCGGTACCACGCAATGCTGTTACCGAAATTGACTGTGTTTGTCTGTTACAGTCATCCAGTACAATTTTCGCGACATCGTCGGTCATATCGTAAAGCAGTTTATCGCGTTGCTTCTTCGTCAGATCGCCACTGTTAACTAAACCGTTAAGTAAAATTTTAATATTAACTTCGTTATCTGAGCAGTCCACGCCACCCACGTTATCGACAAAGTCGGTATTAACTCGTCCACCGTTTTGTGCAAATTCAATACGGCCTAACTGGGTAAAGCCTAAGTTGCCGCCCTCACCGATAATTTTCGCGTTCAGCTCGCGACCGTTAACGCGCAACGCATCGTTAGCGCGGTCACCAACATCGCTGTCGGTTTCGGCTTTGCCTTTAACGTAAGTACCGATACCACCATTCCAGATAAGATCAACTTCCATCGTTAAGCAGGCTTTGATCAAATCATTAGGTGTCATTGATTTTTTCTGGGTACCCAGCATTTTCTTAATTTCAGGCGTTAGCTCAATCGCTTTAGCACTTCTGTTGAAGATGCCACCACCTTTTGAAATCAATTCTCGGTTGTAATCATCCCAGCTTGAACGCGGCATTTTGAATAAACGGTCACGCTCTTCCCAGGATTTCGCAGCGTCTGGCTCCGGATCAATAAAGATGTGCAAGTGGTTAAATGCCGCTTGTAATCGCGTATGCTTGGACAGCAACATGCCGTTACCAAATACATCGCCACCCATGTCACCAATGGCAACACAGGTAAAGTCTGTGGTTTGGCAATCAATACCCATTTCGCGGAAATGGCGTTTAACTGATTCCCAGGCACCACGAGCGGTAATACCCATTTTCTTATGGTCATAGCCAACTGAGCCGCCAGATGCAAAGGCATCACCCAGCCAGAAGTTATATTCAGCTGAAATGCCGTTAGCGATATCAGAGAAAGTTGCAGTACCTTTATCTGCGGCAACAACCAGGTATGGGTCGTCTTCGTCACGGCGAACAACACTTTTCGGAGGAACAATTTCGCCTTCAACGATGTTATCGGTAATGTCCAGTAACGCACGGATAAAGGTTTTATAGCACTCTTTACCCTCGGCCATCATGCCTTCTCTGTCTTCCGGTAAAGCTTTACAAATAAAGCCGCCTTTTGCACCCACAGGTACAATAACGGTGTTCTTCACTTGCTGAGCTTTTACCAGACCAAGTACTTCGGTGCGGAAGTCTTCACGACGGTCTGACCAGCGCAAGCCACCACGAGCTACTTTACCGCCACGAAGATGCACACCTTCGACTTTCGGCGAGTAAACAAAAATTTCAAACTTAGGTAACGGTAACGGCATTTCCGGTACCAGCTCAGGCAAGAACTTAACTGAAATATAAGGTTTGTCGTTGCCCTGCTCGTCTTTCTGGAAGAAGTTGGTACGCAAAGCTGCATCAATCAGTTCGACATAGCGACGAATAATACGGTCATCGTCAAGGTTGGCAACGTTATCCAACTCGGTATTAATACGGGTATGAAGTGCTTCAAGCTTTTTCTCAACACCTTTTGTACCCGGTTCAAACTTGCTGTAAAACATCTTCACAACCAGCTTGGCCAGCAGAGGATACTTACTGAACGTACTCTCTATGTAGCTTTGGCTGAATGTGGTGCCAATTTGACGCATGTATTTCGCAAACATACGCAAAATAGTGGCCTGACGGCCATTCATGCCGGCACCTAGTACCAAGCGGTTAAAGCCATCGTCTTCTAATTTACCGTTCCAGACTAACGCAAAGGCTTCCTGGAAGGTTTCACGACTCTCTTCCAGATTCAACGAGCCTGCAGTGTGAAGCATGTGGAAATCAAGAACCCAGTACACATCACCGTCGCCCGTTTTAATCTGGTAAGGGCTTTCGCCAATAACCCGTAACCCGAAGTTCTCGAGCATCGGCAGTACGTCCGACAGATGAATCGGTTCGTCTTTATGGAACAACTTCAAGTGCAGATGTTTACTGTCGTCTTTTTCTTCCTGAGCACGGTATAACACCATACCCAGTTTATGTTCGTCATTTAACGATTCCAGTTGTTTTATGTCTGAAATTGCTACCGACGGTAAAACGTCTTCTTTATACGCACGGGGAAATGCCGTAGCGTATCGTTTGTTTAAACGGGTAGCATTTGCTTCCCCGAAAGTGGACTGCAAAATACGTTCGAAGTTGTCTTCCCACGTGCGGGCCGCTTCAATTAAGTTCTGTTCTAATTCTTTCACGTTCACATCCTGATGGTCTTCGCTCAAACGCACGGTATAATGTGTTCTTGCTAACGAAGACTCTGAAAAATAAGTGGTAAAGTCGACGTCGTATTCGGTTTTCAATGTACGCGCCAACACACTTTGAGTTCGTTGACGTAACAAGGTGTTATAGCGCTCTTTTGGCACATAAACCATGCACGACATAAAGCGGCCGAAAATATCGCGGCGCAGAAAAGCGCGGGTCATGTCGCGCTCCTGCATTTGCAACACGCCCAGACCGACAGTTAGTAAGTCATCTTCTTCTGCCTGCACAATTTCGTCACGAGGATAAGTCTCTAAAATATTCAACAGTGCTTTAGCCGCGTGAGACTGCGGAGCAAAGCCTGACATGTCTAATACGCGGGATATTTTCTCACTCACCAACGGGATATCACGTGCACTGTTGTTATAGAAGTTGGCCGAATACAAACCAATAAAGCGGTCTTCACCTATGACTTCGCCGTCTTCATTAAAGCGTTTAACACCAATGTAGTCTGAGTATGCTGGACGATGAACCCGTGATTTCGAGTTGGTTTTGGTCAACAGTAACAGGCGTTCGTTGTGCGTTATTTCGCGCGCATCTTCCGGTAAGCTGGAAACCAAACGTCCTTTTTCACTAACGGAGTTTTTCATTAACCCCAGACTGGAGTCTTTAACCTGTTTGAGTTCGTAGTCGCCTTTCACCGGAGTTAGCTCATAGGAACGGTAACCGGTTAACGTGAAGTTATCATTGGCCAGCCATTGTAAGAACTCTTTAATTTCTTTCTTTTCTTTTTTTGAGCCCGGATAGTATTCATGATCCAGTTGCTCCGAAACCGTCTGTAGACGCTTACGCATAGCCTGCCAGTCTTCAACAGCAAGACTGATTTCTTCCATTACCGACACCAGCTCACTTTTTAACGTTTTTATCTCTTCCTTGCTGGTTTGGCGGTCTATTTCAATAAGAAAAACCGTGTCGACATAGTTATCATCGCTACGGGTACCCGGTTTCTGTAATTCAGTAACCTGGCTATTTTTGTCCCGTTTATGGCTCAACGGCATATGCAGTAATAAATGCGATGTAATGCCCAGACGAGCCAGCGCCATGCGCACTGAGTCGACCATAAATGGCATATCATTTTGAATAATTTCAATAATGGTATGAGGAGACTCCCAGCCGTCCGTCGGGACTTCAGGGTTATATACTTTTATCAGTGCTTTATCACCGGGTTTATACTCATTAAAGCTGTGCCATAAACCCAAAACCGCACCATACATATCACTATCGTGGCGGTTCGTTAAATCATCACTGGCAATATTGCGATATAAGCGCTTGGCAAAATCTGCTACTAAGTGCGCTTGAGAGGCGGGAACTTTCTTTTTTATCAATTCAACGACTTTTTCCAGTAAAACCGGAGATTGACTATCGACCAACGACATAATTGCAGAGTCCTTGAGGTTGTTGGTGAAACGTCGTAGGCAAGCCCAAATGCGGCCCACGGCCAGAGAATATATGATTGATGTTATTGTCGAACATTTACGCTGGGGTTTCAACGCTTATTCGCGCTAAAAACAGGTGTTTAGACCAGATATGGCAAGTAAAATAATATAACTATTTAGTTTAAATGAATGGACTCTAAGTCAGCCGTTTTAATCCCACGAACTTTTGCTGCTCATCAACTTGTAAAAGGAAGCGTCCACGCACGCCCTGGTTATCGATAAAAGGAATTAAACGCCCCGCGGGTAGTGCTACCCGCGTGCCGTTAACGGTCGTTACTACAATTTGTTGATAACCCTTGCTGTAATAAACATCGCAAAACTCCTGATAGCTCATACTCAGGTTAAAAACATACTCAATGATCACCGTTGGTTAATACCTTTAAATAATTATTCAGTTAGACAACTTTCTATTTTTTCAAATAAGTCACTGGCCAGGTTTGGCAATTGACGTAAAGACTCAAGCTGATTCCGCATTAATTTCTGGCGATTCTCATCATACCGGCGCCAACTGACAAAAGCAGAGAGCAGTCTTGAGGCAACCTGAGGGTTGCTGGTATTCAGTTGTTGAATGACTGAGCCTATCAGTTCATACCCTGCCCCGTCAGCTTTATGAAACTGAGCTTGATTCTGAGTGAACGCGGCAAGCAGTGAATACACCCGGTTTGGATTTTTTAACGAGAAATCGGGGTGCGTCATTAAATCTTTAACGCGCTCCACCGTAGCTTCGTTATTAGCAAGAGCCTGAGTGCTGAACCACTTGTCCATTACCAGTTTTTCGCCACGCCATTGCTGCTCAAACTTATTAAGTAAAGACTCGGCTGCAGAATGATTAGCCCACACTCCGGCCTGCATTGCACCCAGTTGATCAGTCAGGTTATCGGCCTGGTCAAACTGTTCTGTCAACTTATCGGTCGCTGCGTCGCCTAATTCGGCTAAGTAGCTTAAACAAACCTGTTTCAGTTGCCGTTTGGCTATTTCATCACCCACTAACTGGTAGGCTTTTTCTGACTTACAGGCACTCAGAAGCTGGCTGAAATCATTCTCGAGCGCAACTGCCAGTTGTGTTTTTAGTGACTTCAACTGGGTATTAATTGCTTCTACCGGAATGGTTTCATAATTATCAGCAATCGTTGAGGCTGAAGGCAGTGTTAAGGCCAGAGCTTTTAGTGCCGGATCTGTATTGGCCTGAAGCAAGTTCCTGCATGCATCAATCGTTTGTGCTGATAATTCGATAGCGGAATCATCATTAATTCCCTTTTCTATCATTCGGGTAAACAACGACTGTGCCGCATCCCAACGACTAAAGTCATCTTTGCTATGAGCCAGCAGTACCCGCAATTCGTCATCGCTTATGGTGCGTTTTACTTTAACTGGCGCAGAGAAATTATCGAATAAAGATAAAATGGGTTTCTCCACAACATTATCAAAGGTAAAAGTCGATTCATTCTCTTTTAAGTGCAATAAATTATTATCACTTAATGACAGTTCTGCGCCCTGCTCGCTATAGGCTGACCATTTAACCGGAATATGGAAAGGTGCCTTTTGCTCTTGTCCGGGAGTAGACGCTGTTTCCTGTTTGAGCACCAAGGTCAGTTGTTTCGCGTCTTTATCGTAAGACTGCTCCGCTGTAACAACCGGCGTTCCTGCCTGCGAGTACCAATGACGGAATCGACTGAAGTCTTCGCCGTTTGCATCTTCCATAGCCTGAACGAAATCTTCACAGGTTACAGCCTTACCATCGTGACGCTCAAAATAAAGCTTCATACCTTTCTGAAAACCGGATTCTCCCAATAAGGTGTGGATCATCCGAATAACTTCGGCGCCTTTGTTATAGACCGTAACCGTATAAAAGTTATTCATTTGAACAACTTTATCCGGTCGAATCGGATGCGCCATGGGTCCGGCATCTTCAGCGAACTGGTGGCTGCGAATAACGCGGACGTCCTGAATGCGGTTGACGGCTCTGGAGCCGAGATCTGAACTGAACTCCTGATCGCGGAAAACAGTCAGCCCTTCCTTTAAGCTCAGTTGAAACCAGTCGCGGCACGTCACGCGGTTGCCAGTCCAGTTGTGGAAATATTCGTGACCAATAACGGATTCAACGTTAAGAAAGTCCTGATCGGTTGCCGTCGCGGGATTAGCCAAAACGTACTTCGCATTGAAAACGTTCAGGCCTTTGTTTTCCATGGCGCCCATATTGAAGAAGTCGACGGCTACAATCATATAAATATCCAGATCGTAGACCAGGTCGAAACGCTCCTCGTCCCACTTCATCGCATTCTTAAGCGATAACATGGCATGATCAGCTCTGTCCAGGTTGCCTTTATCGACAAAAAGCTCTAAATCAACGGTACGCCCTTCCCGGGTAGTAAATTCGTCACGTAATACATCGAAATTACCCGCGACAAGAGCAAACAGATAGCAAGGCTTAGGAAACGGGTCCTGCCAGGTTGCCATATGCTTTCCGTTATCAAGATCCAGCTGCTTTATGCGGTTACCATTTGATAATAAGTATGGAAACTCTGCTTTATCGGCAATAATTGTGGTTGTAAATTTTGCCAGAACATCAGGCCGATCGGGGTAATAAGTGATGCGTCGGAAGCCTTCTGCTTCGCACTGCGTACAGAAGGTGTTTTCAGCCAGGTACAGGCCTTCAAGCGCCTCATTAGCCGTCGGGTTAACGCTATTTTCAATTTCAAGGGTAAACGCCTTGAGCGAAGTATTAAGTGAAAGGCTGTGCTCATTGCATTCATATGAATCCTCAGCAACGTCTTCACCATCGACTTTTAAGCTCAGTAAGGTGAGTTGTTCCCCGTCGAGTACCAAAGGCTTTGTATGATCGCCTTGCCGTACAACTTTTAAGACGCTCGTTACCCGAGTTTCTGTTGGATGAAGATTAAAAGTTAAATCGACATCCGTTATTGTGAATTCAGGTTCCTGATAATCTTTACGATATTTAGCCTTTGGTAATTGTGTCATAGCTTCCTTCTGTATTTAGTTCTCTTAAGTCGCTCTCTTGCGTACGGCTATTCGCTCTAATTAGGCTTCAGCCGTTTTGTCTTTTGGGTTCAAATACAAGATAGTCCAGCCGGTATAAGCGAGAATTATGGCAATTAGCGGTGTCAGGTAATTAAAGAACGCATAAATACCATATTCGAACGGACTTACGGCAAGTACTGAAAACATATAAGCTCCGCATGTATTCCAGGGAATAAGAGCCGATGTGATGGTACCACTATCTTCCAGAGTACGGGAAAGCACTCTGGGATCCAGATTGCGACGCTCATATTCTTCTTTGAACATGCGCCCTGGCAATACAATTGCCATATATTGGTCTGCGGTTAGTACGTTCGCACCAAAACAGGTAAAAATGGTCCCGGTAACCAGCGAACCGACACTCTTAGCTGACTTCAGCATGCCGCGGATAAAGCGTTCCAGCAGGCCAACTTTTTCCATAATGGCGCCAAAGGTCATGGCACTTAAAATGAGCCATACGGTATTTAACATTGACGACATGCCACCGCCGCTTAACAATGAATCAAGATTGGCACTCCCTGTACTCACCGATACGCCATCTGATAAGGCTAACCAAACTACTTTTAAGGCAGCAACCCAGCCCTGTTCTCCGGCTATTTGACTGACCATTTCAGGTTGGAAAATTAGCGCCCACACACCACCGAGCAAGGCTCCGAAAAATACCGTGGGTAGCGCTGGTTTGCGGGTTGCTGCCAAGTATAGCAACACCGCCAGAGGAACCAGCATTTCCCAGCCAACGTTAAAGGTTGCGCTTAGTTGCTCCTGCATCAGTTCCAGACGCTGTAAACTAACGTTGGTATCGGTGTTAAGACCAAGAATTAAGAACAAGGCTATCGAGATAGCAAAAGCAGGTCCTGCGGTATACCCCATATAACGGATGTGAGCGAACAGTTCTGTTCCTGCGACCGCTGGTGCCAAGTTGGTGGTATCAGACAAAGGTGACATTTTATCACCAAAGTACGCTCCCGAAACTATTGCACCAGCAGCGATACCTGGCTCTAAGCCCATACCGGAAGCTACTCCCATTAATGCTACACCAATGGTCGCTGCGGTTGTCCAGGAACTTCCGATAGATAGCGCTACTACACCACAAATAATACAACTTGCCGCATAGAATAAGCTTGGGTTTAGCAGTTCCAGACCAAAGTAAATTAATGTTGGAACGGTACCTGACAACAACCAGGTACCAATTAACGAACCGACAGCAAGAATGATTAACATTGCGCCCAGGGCTACAGAAATCCCCTCGGTTATGCCCTCTTCTATTTGTTGCCAGCTAAAGCCGTTTTTAAAACCTATGATGACAGCAATACCGGCCGCCACTAACAAGGCTATCTGATTGGGTCCATAAGAAGAGTCTTCGCCAAATAAATAAACCGACGAGGACAACATTCCGATTAGCGCAAGTAAAGGAATCAGCGCCTGTAATAAACTGGGTGCTTTTGTTTTATGACTCATTAATTATTCAACCTAAAGTTTTATAAAGCCGATCAGCTGTAAAAAAATAATAATGATAGCGACTGGAGAAATATATTTAACGCACAGTAGCCAGACATCGAAAATGCCCTTTTTTGTATCCAGTTCGTCTTTCGTGAACTCCGAACGCATTACCCAGCCCGCTAATAGCGCGAGCAGAAGGCCGCCTAGCGGGAGCAGTAAGCTCGACGTTAAAACGTCAATAATATCAAAGAGTGATTCAATTGGCTTACCTAACCACTCGGAGTCTAACTGAGCCCAGCCGGAGCCAGCAAACGAATGGATAGTCAACTGTCCCAGAAGCCATAGCACTCCGCCAGAAACTAAGGTTGCCGGCCAACGGCTTAAGGAAAATTTTTCTGAAACAAAGGCAACCGATGATTCAATCATGGCGATAGCGGAAGTAAACGCCGCAATAACCAGCATAATGAAGAATACGGTTCCAACAAAGCCTCCGGCAGGCATTTCACTGAAAGCTAAAGGCAAGGTAGTAAAGATAAGACCCGGGCCTTCACTTGGCGTTAAACCATAACCGAACACCAGAGGAAATATTGCCAGTCCCGCTAACAGCGCGACAAAAGTATCAATAACAGCAATCCAGACACTGGTTTGTACTATAGAGGTTTCTCGCGGTAAGTAAGCGCCGTACATAATCACAACGCCAGAAGCTAGCCCCAGAGTGAAAAAAGAGTGGCCTAGCGCGACCATTACGCCGTTAACTGTCAACTTGCTGAAATCAGGTTCAAACATAAAGCTAACAGCCGAGGAAAAATCACCGATGCTGCCAGAATAAACAGCAATGCAAACCAGCAACACAATCATGCAGGGAAGTAAGAAGCGTACTGACCTTTCCAGACCATTTTTAACCCCGTTGCCAACCACTAGAATGGTAGCGATAACAACCAAGCTGTGCCAGATCATCAATTCTCCGGGTGACGCCTGCAGTGCGTCAAAAGTTTTACCTATGTCCTCGGCAGAAGCTTTGGTAAACACTCCTTGCGCGGCTTTAAAGACATAAGCCAGCGCCCAACCGGCTATAACCGCATAGAAACTTAACACCAGATAACCGGTCAACATTCCCAGCCAACCTGCAACTTGCCATGCGGGATGCTTACCGGACTCTAATGCGACCGATTTGGCTGCATAGCCTGGTGAGTGTCGGCCACGGCGACCAATAATCACCTCGGCCATCATAATTGGAATGCCAATGGCTAAAATACAAAGCAGGTACACCAGAACAAAGGCACCGCCTCCGTTCTCGCCCATCACGTAGGGAAACTTCCAAATATTGCCTAAACCAACAGCTGCTGCTGAAGAGGCCAGTATAAAACTTAACCGACTTGACCATCGGCTTGATATCGCCTGATTATTTGTTGTCATTATTATTAATCGTTTGTGTTCAGTAACGCGCTATATGACCACAAAACTGGGGTCTATGACAAGCGCACAAAAAAATACCGCCGTAAAGGCGGTATTTTTAAACGGTCAATTTAATTCGAGGCAAGTTGATTTTTATCAATGAAATCAAATGCAACCAAAGCGGCTTGATCGAGGAAGGGATCTACCTCGGTAAACTCATCGGGAGCGTCTTCAACGTTCTCGATTGGCTCTTTTCCCGCACGTTTCAGGCGTTCGTTAACTCGCTCAAGTTGCTTGGCTTTTTGCTGCTCTTGTTTCTTTTCGCGCTCAGTTAACACCAAGCTGACCCACGTTTTATCTTTCTCTTCTCTATAACGTTCTATTTCTTCAAATATGTAAGAAAATTCTGGGTCATCTTCAATTCTCTGATTTAACTGCTGTTGCAAATCTTTCACTTCAGCACTGTTAATTTCACCAACGGGACTATAACTCGCCTTATCTATTTTATCCCAGGGTAACGCGTTGTCTTCTTTGCTTTCACCCCAGTCTGAAGCTTCAACAAACGAAGGGAAAACAACGTCTGGCTGAACACCTCTTAACTGTGTACTGCCACCATCTATGCGGTAGAATTTCGCAATGGTATATTGAACGCTGCCTAATGGCTTATCGTAGAAATCGAAGCGCCGGGCAAGTCCTCGATGTTGTTGCACAGTACCTTTCCCAAAGGTATTTTCACCTATTATTAAGGCACGTTCATAATCCTGCATGGCCGCGGCAAAAATTTCAGACGCTGAAGCACTGTAACGGTCAACCATAACGAACAATGGTCCGTCATAGTAGGTTTTACCGTCTTTGTCTTCACTGACATCGACACGCCCGCGCCCGTCACTCACCTGAACTACTGGGCCTTTATCAATAAATAGTCCGCTCAAACCAATAGCTTCGGTTAAAGCACCGCCACCATTACCGCGCAAATCAATCACTAAGCCTTCTACTTTCTGGCTTTCTAAATCCTCAATCAGCTTTTTGACATCAGCTGTTAGGTTATTGTAGAACCCAGGAATTTCGATAACACCAAGACGACGACCTTTATAAGGCCCCTCTTCGAACTCTTTGACTTCGGCTTTTGCTGCACGATCCTCCAGTTTCACCTTGTCACGGACAATTTCAACTTCACTTGGAGTGCCGCCGGCACCTTGGCTGGCTTTTAAGACCTGCAAACGGACGGTTGTTCCTTTGGGTCCTTTAATTAACTCAACGACATCGTCCAGACGCATGCCAATGATGTCAACAAACTCCTCTTCATCCTCGCCGGAGCCTTGGCCTACAGCTATGATCTTATCTTCTGGAGAAAGCTCATCGGTTTTATCCGCAGGACCGCCTGGGACTAAACTGCGAATTATTGTGTAATCGTATTCTGACTGAAGTACTGCGCCAATTCCTTCCAGTTCGAGATTCATATTTTGCTGAAAGCGCTCTGAGTTGGAAGGCGATAGGTAACTTGTATGCGGCTCAACTGAACGGGCAAACGCGTTCATAACGGTTTGAAAAACATCTTCGCTTTTCGATTTTGTCAGTCGATTTAATGCACTGTTATAACGCTTGCCGAGTGTCTCAACTATCTCTGGCCACTCTTTACCGGCCAGTTTCAAATTAAGCGCATCGTATTTAACACGGTTTTGCCAAAGCTCATCCAACTCTTCTTTGGATTCCGCCCAATCAGCATCTTCACGATCGTAGTAGTACTTGTCACCCTCAACCGAAAAATCCATGGGCTTGTCTTCGTCCAGTATAGACAGCGCATACTCGTAACGCTGAAAACGTCGCTCAAGACTTTTCTGATAAATGTCGTAAGCAACATCAAGCTCCCCCCGTTTCAGCATGTCATCAAACAAATGACGATACTCCTGGGCGGCTTCTATATCCTCTTTCAGAAGAAACATTTTGCTGTAATCCAGCAAGTCAAAGTAGCGCTCATGAATTTGCTCAGATAACTCGTTATCCAGCGTCAAACTACTGAAATGATAACGGGTAAAATAGGACGCAATACGCTCACTGGCTGTATCATGCTGAGCTTCCTGCTCTAACTCTGGTAATTCACTGATCTTGTGCTCTGGCGGTATGGCAACCGCAACAGGAACAACACACATCAGTGCCAATGCACATTTCTTTACAGCCCAGTGTTTCATTGACTACTCCTAAGCGCGCAGAAAAATCTTATCTGCTTTTACTTTCATAATTAAACCGTTTTGCAACTGAACTTGAACGTCGTCCTTGTCCAGCTCTAAAACTGTTGCTGACATGGGGGTGTTCCCCGCTTTTACCTGAACCTGTTGACCAACAGAAAGCTTGTTGAGTTCCACATCAGCCAATTTAACTTTTGGTTTGGCCGGTTTTTTTGCGGTTTTCGGTTTAGCTTTTGCTGTATTTTCAGGTTTATCTTTAGCCGGAGCTTTTTTAGCTGCAGCCTTGTTGGTTGCTTTGTTTTTCTCTGCAACTTTAGCTTTAGATTCTTTTAAAGTCTCTTGTGCATGCTGCTGATGTTCTTCTGTTACAGCTTCTACCTGCTCGCCGTCTAAATTCACTCGCTGAGCACCCGTTTTAACGCTGTATAGATACCGCCAGCTATTGGTGTAATGACGCAGAGCCGTTCTTAAACGTGTTTTACTTACTTTGTCATCGTCCTCAAGGCGTTTCGCCAAATCCTCAAAAATACCAATTTTTAAAGGTTTGGCATCGCCTTTAATAGTAAAACAGTCTGGAAACTGTTCGGCTAAATAGGCAATGACATCTTTACTTTTCGTCAGCTTTTCAGGTTCACTCATTCCATTCTTCTTCCTGTTCGCGGACAACTTTCATTAAGTTTCGAACATAGTCGTCCATTTCATCAAATGACAAATCTAGCAATGCAGGCTCTTCAATCCAGTCGTACAAAGTACGGCGAACCATTTCTTCAAGCTGCTCTGTTGTATCGTCATCCTCTCGTAATGCATTAATAAGATGCAGCATTTCATTTATTTTATCAGCGGCTTCTTCTTCATGCTCTTCAAAGAAAATAACATCTTGTTTGGTTACTAAATAACTGTGAATATCGAATTCAACAAACATATTATGACTGCAACCCTTGCCAATTCAGAGTTTGGCAGTAGTCAGCAATAGCCTGAATGGCTTTTGCGTCTTCTTCACTAAAGCGCCCCACCGACGGGCTATCGACATCCAGTACCGCGACGGTTTTACCATTAACGACTATAGGTGCAACAACTTCACTGTTTGATGCTGAGTCACAAGCTATATGCCCGGCAAATTGGTGAACATCTTCAACTCTCTGGCAGGTTTGGGTTTCTGCAGCAACGCCGCAAACGCCCTTGCCAAAAGGAATACGAACACAAGCGACGCGGCCCTGAAAAGGACCTAACACCAACTCGTTATCGGAACGGGTAAGGTAGAAACCTAGCCAGTTAATGTCTTCAATGTGCTCATAGAGTAGCGCAGAGATATTCGCAAGATTTGCAATTAAATCGGGCTCACCTTCTGTTAAGGCCCGGCTTTGGGCTAATAAGTCAGAATACAGCTGAGAGCTCATAATTCGCCTTCTTGTTGGTCGAGTTTGAAACGAGCAATTTGTTCGCCAGAGTCAGTTTTGAACTCCTCTTTTAATTGCCGTTTGGTTTTCGTAATTATTTCGCCGTTAGCACCAATAGTAAAAGCTTCCTCTGTGCTGGCGTATCTAGCCTGGTAAGCCATAACCAATTGAATAGAGTTTTCACGTTGCTCATCAGTTAAACGATTACCATCTGGCCATTTACCGGTTTCAACCGCCTGAACCAGACGCTCGTAAATGTCCTGATTCATACTTTTAATTAAGTCGTCGAATTGCATAGTTTACCGCTTTTTCTTTTTTAAAAAGACAAGCTGCACGCGGTTGATTATAAACCAAACTAATCCCCCGACCATTAAGCCAACGGCAACGCTGTATTGCCAAGTTTTTGGCATGGGTTGCTGAAGGAATAAATAAGTAAAAGCGGCAATCGATATCAGTAAGGCGAGCATTGAACGGGAAACCAGCTTATCGGATTTTTCCTGCTTTATCCGTATGGCTTCACGCTCTATATCATCTTTAGACTGACCAGCCAGAACAAACTGGCAATGCGGGCACTCTTTTACTTTGCTTGAAATTCGCTTATTACACGAAGGACATTGTGTTAACGCCATAAACTACCTATCTCTTATGTAGTCCTTGCAATATAAGGCTTTTGCTCTCAATTTCAAGCATTGCGAGGGAATAAAAAATAAAACGGCCAACTTTAAGTTGACCGTTTTGCTTTAATTGATGCTTATTCTATTACTTTTTCTTGTCGGCGTCGCCAAAGTCTTTCCAATAAGACTTAACCGTTGATTTCATTTCCCGATGCAGCAAAATCATACCCAGTAAGTTAGGTAATGTCATTAAGACAATAGCGACAGCAGAAGCTGTCCAAACTAAGGTGGTATCTGCAAATGACGCCCAGAAAAAGCCTGCGACATAAAGTATACGGTAAGGCATAACACCCTTTTGGCCGACCAGATAAACAACCGCCCTGTCACCGTAATAAGACCAGGCAATAGCCGTTGAAAAGGCAAACATCAATAAGGTAATAGGAATAATGTACTGCCCATAGTCTCCGAAATACCCATTAGCAAAAGCCAGTGAGGTTAGAGCTGCGGAATGCACTAGTGATTTGCCGACAACTTCAATGTCTTCTTTAATCAAGTTGCCATTTTCAATTTTCACCTGACCATTGTAAGCATCTTCTCCGGCAATAATGAAACGCACGTCTTCAGCAACCGAGCGCGCATGCAAAATAGTGATTTCACCATCAGTCTGCGCCTTACCATCAACAACATTCAGCGTACCCGAATAGCGTTTGATTTCAGTGTCGTCGTAGTCGTTCAGGTATCTGTAAAGCTCCTGGCGATCTTCTTTGTCAACGTCATTGTACTCACCAACAACGAAGTCCAGATCGCTTCTGGCAAAGTTATTTTCAAACTTCTCAGTCCAAACTCCGGAAGACAGAATAACCAGACCGGTTAAGGTACAGATTAGGATGGTATCCAGGAAAGGCTCAAGAATTGAAACCAAACCTTCAGCAACAGGATCTTTGGCTTTAGCTGATGCGTGTGCAATTGGAGCAGAACCCTGGCCCGCTTCGTTCGAGAATAAGCCACGGTTTACACCACGGTTAAAGGCATAGGCGAAGCTGGCGCCAAGGAAGCCGCCTGCCGCCGCTGAACCGGTGAAAGCGTCAGTGAAAATAGAAACGAAAGATGAGCCTATATTATCGATATTGAAGAAAATAACGCTCAAAGAACCAATGACATAAACAATTCCCATAATAGGAACAATTTTCGAGGTAACCGCTGCTATTCGCTTGATGCCACCAATAATGACCATTGCCAGTAAAATAGAGAGGATAGCCCCTGTCCAGACCGGATCAATTGAGAAAGTCTGTTCCATTGACTGCGCAATGTTATTAATTTGCGGCATATTTCCGGTGCCAAAGGAACTAACAATAGTCGCAATGGCAAAGATAACCGCTAACCATTTCATATTAAGGCGGCGATCCATGTAGTACATTGGTCCGCCAGCCATAGTGCCATCTTCGGTTTTTACACGGTATTTATGTGACAAGGTCACTTCGACAAACTTCGTGGTCATACCGAGGAATGCCGTCATCCACATCCAGAAAATAGCCGCCGGGCCACCCAGGAATATCGCAAGTGCAACACCACCAATATTACCGGTACCTACAGTACCTGATAACGCGGTCGATAAGGCCTGGAAGTGACTGGTATCACCTTGTGAGTCTTTTTTATCGAATTTGCCGGCCAGTACTCTCCAGGCATGTCTGAAATAGCGTACCTGAGGAAAACCAAGATACAGTGAGAAAAATAATCCCACACCGAGCAAAAGAAACGGGAAATAGGCTGCAGAGCCTAAAAACCCGTCAATCCAAAGCAAAAAATTGTTGAGCGCTTCCAAGGAAGACCCCCTTTTGTTGTTATTATTTTGTGATCCAACTCTAGTTTTAACGCAATTTTGGTGAGACTGCCAATATTGCGGTTAAAACATCTTCTCCTAAACGCTGACAACGAGCTACTGACCAGCCGAAATCTTCGTCAGGTAAGTCTGCATTGTCTTTAAACGGCATTTCCAACGTATAAGATAAACACTTGAAGCGCTCACCCACCGCTGAGTTTGCGACTGTCATATTCGCTTTACCCGGCTCATCCAGCTCATAACCATACTTCGTCTGGAACTCTGGAGTTGCTGCTAAAAAGGCTGACTTGAAAGTGTCTTCTAAGTCTTTATGGCGCTCGTCATATGAAGGAATACCTTCACAGCCTGCGACAAAGTTATAAGGCAAAGCTTCATCACCGTGCACATCAAGAAACATATCAACACCGGTTTCCTGCATGCGTTTTAGCACATAAAAAACTTCCGGGCTTTTTTCCAGGCTTGGTTCCGCCCATTCGCGGTTCAGGTTAGTACCAACAGCGTTAGTCCTAAGATGCCCACGAACGCTACCATCTGGGTTCATGTTTGGTACGACGTAGAAAACGTTCTCGTCTAACAACTTACGGGCCACGCCATCTTCGTCGTCTAGTAAACGTGTAATTAAGCCTTCCATAAACCACTCAGCCATTGACTCACCAGGATGCTGGCGTGCAGTTACCCAAATGGTATTTTTGTGCTCAGCGGGTTCACCTATAACCAATAAGTTTAATTCGCGGCCGTCTATCGTTTCTCCTAATAGCTCGTGATAACAATCAATTGACTGTTGAGCTGATTGAATCAGGTCTTGATGACGCTCGTAAGAATAAGGAATGAAATACGCATAATAGACGCTTTCTTGCTCTGGTGTATGACGAATAGTCAGCTCTTTGCCATTGTACTCGGTCGGAACCCGGAACCAGGTTTCACGATCATATGAGGCGAGTGCCTGGTATTCTTTCCAACCATCCGGATACGCAGAGTCAGAAGCGTTTTCAATGGTCATCACGTGCTCTTCGCCGGCTTCAGCAAACAGCTTAAAATGGAACCATTGATAAAAATCAGATTGATGATCTTTCTTGATAGCTAAACGAATGTTATCGGCATTGTCTGAACTGATAACTTGAATATTGCCACTGTCAAAGTTTGCAGTGATATGCATACTTCACCTTTATGTGTTGTTTCTGAGAAAGAGAGTAGAAAAAAAGCGCCCGCAGGCGCTTTTTCAATTATTTAGGTAAATTAGGAACCTTAAGTCCGGCCATAGCTTCAGCCACACGAATAACCTGGCAACTATAACCAAATTCGTTGTCATACCAAACGTACAGTACTGCTCTGTCGTCTTCTACTATTGTTGCCTGAGAGTCAACCACACCAGCATGACGTGAACCCACTAAATCTGAAGAAACGATTTCAGTCGAAGCGGTATAGTCAATTTGGTTAGCCAGTTCTGAATGCAGAGAAACCTGACGCAGATAATCGTTTAATTCCTCGCGACTTGTCGACTTTTCAAAGTTCAGATTCATAATTGCCATTGACACATTCGGGGTCGGCACGCGAATGGCATTACCTGTCAGTTTACCAGCCATTTCCGGAAGTGCTTTAGCAACAGCTTTAGCCGCGCCGGTAGAGGTAATAACCATGTTAAGAGGCGCTGAGCGACCACGACGTTCGGCGGTATGATAGTTATCAATCAGGTTTTGATCGTTAGTGTACGAGTGAACCGTTTCTACGTGACCGTTACGAATACCAAACTCATCATTTATTGCTTTAAGCACAGGTGTAATCGCATTGGTCGTGCAGCTTGCTGCAGAAACAATTTTATCACTGTCTTCGATCATCTTATCGTTCACGCCAAAGACGATATTCTTGATATCACCTTTTGACGGTGCCGTCAGAAGCACTTTATCAACACCTTTTGATTTCAGGTGCAGACCCAGGCCATCTTCATCTTTCCAGATACCGGTATTATCGATAACAATCGCGTTATTAATACCGTACTGGGTATAATCCACTTGGTCCGGTCCATTAGAGTAAATCACTTTAATACTGGTACCGTTAGCTTTTATGCTCTGGCTATCGTGATCAACGGTTATTGAACCATTGAATAAACCATGGATTGAGTCACGACGCAGTAAACTTGCCCGCTTTTCTAAATCACCATCGCGACCGCCACGAACAACAATGGCACGTAAGCGCATTTTATTGTTGCCACCATTACGTTCAATTAACTGACGAGCCAATAAGCGCCCTATCCGTCCAAAACCATATAAAACCACGTCGCGAGGTTCGATATTATCTTCTGAATCAATGATGTCCGCTAACTCACGTTTGACGTAATCTGTAACCGACAAACCATCAGCTTTATCTCCAAACAAGTAGCCATAGGCCAGTTTGCCCAAATCAACGCGTGCCGGGGACAGTTTCAGCTCTGCCATAGCCTGCAAGAACGGAAAGCTTTCGCGTAAACGAACTTTCTGCCCTTCGTGGCGAAGAATAAGACGGTGTGCCTTAATAATATTAATGGTCGATACGTTCAGTAATGAACGGCCATAAACCAAAATTTCAACACCGAAGTTCCGGTACAACTTCCCAAGCAAAGGTTGCATTTGCTCGGCGAATTCCTGACGTTCCTGCCAACTTGATAAGGTTGGATCTTGCTGGTTAGAGTTCATAGTGAGCCCTGTCCTCTATGGTAATGTCTGTGAGCTTATAAAGTGCTACGCTTAAAAACCGCGATATTGTACTGAAAAGCTTGGCATGAAGCCAATTTTACGGAACAATTGTGTTTCACAAAAAAAATGTTGATATCTATGCTAAAAAAAATTGTTATTACAAGTGCTGCTCTCGCTTTAACCGGATGTATGGAAGGAAAGCCGTCAGTCAGTAAAATCTGCGAGTCTACTCCTAGTATTTGTAGCGATTTAAATACCGATAACTGGTGCAACGTAGAACGTAGCGAACTTATTTACAGTCGTTATGAACGTAGTCTAAACGATACGAGCGAAAACCAGTATTTCGTCATGCGGGATCTGGAAAAGTACTCAAAATGTATCGAGCTGGCTGCAACACTTGAAATGACAAAATCAAAACAGAAGCAGTCGGATCGTTTAGAGGCCTTTATTAACTCACGAAAAAATATAGAGAAGCTGGCTGACGAGACCGCCGATTCCGAACACCCTCTATGGCTATACTGGCATTGGGCCAACCGAAGCGACCATGAAGCACTGGATAAGCTTCTCGCACTAGAGGGCAGCAAAAAAATGGAAACGCCTGAACTTAAACTAGCGCTAGCCACCTATTATACCAAGAAAGACTCGGAAAAAACCTTTGAGCTTCTGTACAGCGCACTCCGACTGTATCGCCCCGATGACAAAGTAAACCCTGAAATACCTTCAACTTTAGTTTCTATGTATTTAAAAGAAGGTAATGGTCCTGAAGCTTATGTCTGGTCCCAGGTTGCCTGGCAGTTCGGCCAGAAAAACCTGGATAAAAACAGTATGAAATCAATTGTTAATGCCAGCGAAGACCAATACGACGACTGGGATGATCGCGCTGAAGCGATTGTCGATAAAATTGAAGAGGGTAAATTCCGCGGTTACTACTCATCGTCTTCGTGACGCATCGCTAGTGAGTTAACGCAATAGCGTTGTCCAGTTTCTGTTGGGCCATCGTCAAATACGTGGCCCAAATGCCCACCACATTGACTGCAGAGTATTTCAGTACGAGTCATGCCATGGCTTGAATCTTTTACATAGTCAATTGAGCCTTTTATGGCTTCATCAAAACTTGGCCAGCCGCAATGTGCATCAAATTGATGTCCTGCTTCAAAAAGTTTCTGACCGCAACCGGCACAATGGTAAACGCCGTCTTTATCACAGCTTAAATACTTTCCGGAAAACGGCCGTTCAGTGCCCTTTTCTCTCAGTACATAATAAGCTTCATCGCCTAATATTTCGCGCCACTCCTGTTCATTTCTGTTACTCCAGTCGTGTTCACTCATATTTGCTTAACTCCTTTATCTTTCAATTAAATTTCGTACTACTGTAACAGTCCATGTGCTAAACTTAAGCTTAAATTCATGGGTAAATTTGCTGAGGTTTTGCATGCTTCGTCGTACCAAAATTGTAACTACTCTCGGGCCTGCCACTGACTCTGAGGAAACACTCAGAGAGTTAATAAAAGCGGGTGCCAATGTTGTTCGTTTAAACTTTTCTCACGGCAATGGTGACGATCACAAGCAGCGCGCTTCCATGGTCAGAAAAATTGCCCGGGAATTAAACGCCCATATTGCCATTTTAGGCGACTTGCAGGGACCAAAAATTCGAGTTGCGCGCTTTCAACAAAAACAAATTACGTTGGCTGTCGGTGATAAGTTCATTTTAGACGCTGCGCTTGGAAAAGACAGCGGCAATCAGGAACGTGTTGGCCTCGACTATAAAGACCTGCCAACAGATGTCAGTCCCGGCGATCTTCTCTTACTGGATGATGGTCGTATCCAGTTAAAAGTTGAAGAAATTGATGGTAGCCAGGTTAAAACAGAAGTCACCGTTGGCGGCGTGCTTTCTAATAATAAAGGTATTAACCGTCAGGGTGGTGGTTTGTCAGCTGCCGCATTAACGGAAAAAGATTTAGCCGATATTAAGCTCGCAGCAGAAATCAATGTAGATTACCTTGCGGTTTCATTCCCTCGCTCTGGCGATGATATTAACCAGGCTCGGCACTTGCTCCGCGAAGCTGGTGGACAAGGCGTATTATGCGCTAAAATTGAACGCGCAGAAGCCGTTGCCAGCGAACATGCATTAGATGACATTATCAGAGCATCCGATGCCGTTATGGTTGCCCGTGGCGATTTAGGCGTTGAAATTGGTGATGCGCAATTGGTGGGTAAGCAAAAACAAATTATTTCGCGTGCACGCCAACTAAACCGTGTGGTTATTACCGCGACTCAAATGATGGAGTCGATGATTGAAAACCCAATGCCAACCCGCGCCGAAGTGATGGATGTTGCCAACGCCGTATTGGATGGTACAGATGCCGTAATGCTGTCGGCTGAGACGGCTGCCGGTAAACATCCAGTAGCAACCGTAAAAGCCATGGCTGAAATTTGCCTGGGTGCAGAAACACATCCAACCGCTCAGTTACGCCACCAGGATCTGGAAGAAATGTTTTCCAGCATTACCGAGGCGACAGCCATGTCTGCCATGTACGCAGCCACCCACTTGAATGGGGTCAAGGCCATTATAGCGTTAACTGAATCCGGTTTTACTGCCAAGCTTATGTCGAGAATTACTTCCCATTTACCGATATTTGCATTATCCCGCCATCCGCAAAGTCGCGACAAATCAGCTTTATACCGTGGTGTTTACCCTATAGATTTCGATTCTACTAGTGTCAGTAATCCGATAACTGAAGCTATTGAGGTAGTGAAAAAAAGTGGACACATAAAAGCCGGTGATTTAATCATACTAACCCACGGCGATGTAATGGAAACCGTGGGCTCAAGTAATACCTGTAAGATGATAGAAGTTCGTTAATCGTTAAAATCATTAATTAAAGAATCAAGAAGGTCGATGTATTCATCGGCCTTTTCTATCACTTTTTTACGTTGTTCCCCAGTCAGGCTCTGATATATATCCCACAAGAACTCTTTACGAAGCTGGCTATTTTTATCCGCTTTTTGCTGAAGCTCTTCGCTTCTTAATTGTTGTGGGTCAAGAATCAATGCTGATAATTGATTTTCATCTACAGGTTGCTTCAGCAACGCTTTCTCAAATTCACCTAACCAATTTGAGCGATAGCTTAACCATTGCTCACGTAATTCAGGAGAATCAGCCACCCAGCTGCGTAATAACTTATCCTGCTCTTTAGTCAGAGAACCGATAATATCTTCTAAGTCCTCTTCCACTTCCGAAATGCGGTCCAGCCTTCTTAGTATCGGGTTCTCTTCCTGGTCGTCCTGAAAGCGCTGATAACGCTCTTCCTGCGCTTCTTCTAATCGACGGATAAGTTGTTGCCGTTGTTTGAGTGAAAGAGTCGCTAATAAGCCCGCTTCGGCTTCTGTTCGTACTAAAACATTATCCCAGAACGTCCAGAGCTTATCTTCAAATTTGCTGATATCGTTTTTGCTCAGCGTCTGCTTATCGACCTTATCTCTCAGGTTTTTCAGTTCATCTCTGTACAACGGGAGCTGAGTTTGTGCATGCCAAAGATGCATTTCATCAACTTTCTCTGCTAGCAGCTCTTCCTGCTCACCGGTTAAGTCAACGTAATCCTTTACTTTCCACTCAACCAGAGTGTCAGCAAACTTGTAGCCAAGGTTCGCCGTACACCCTGCTATCAGGATTAAAAAGGTTATTACTGCCAGCAGTCGATACATGATTAGCTCAGAATAAGTTGTTTAATACGGTCTTTATAACTACGACTTACTTTCAGTTTTTGACCATTTTTTAATTGTAAATGATATTCGCCATTTTGTTGGTTACAGAGCTTTTCAACCTGTTTAATGTTAACAATGGCGGAACGATGAACCCGCTGAAACAGCTTAGGGTTTAAGTCCTGCTCCAGTTCTTTCATTGTGCGTCGCAGAATGTGGGTATCGTCACCGGCATGTATACACATGTAATCTCCAGCGGCATCAATCCACTTAATGTCTTTGACGGCAACCCGGGTTATCTCACCGCTGTCCTTTATAGCGATATATTCCGGATATTGGTCTGCGGTAATACTTTCGCCTGAAGCCAGCTTCTGTAATAGAGTATGCGTATCTTGCCCGGTTACCTCCGCAACTAAACTGATCAGTTTTTCCTGGTGCTCGTCGTTAACCGTCTGATGCTCGCTTATAACGCGGTTAACGCATTCAGCCAAGCGGTCGTCATCAACGGGCTTCAACAAATAATCTAACGCCCTGACTTCAAAGGCTTTGATAGCGTAGGTGTCATAAGCTGTTACAAAAACAACGACTGGCAACTCATGTCCCTTCTCCTGCACAGCTTTTAATACTTCAAAGCCATTAAGCCCGGGCATTTGTATATCGAGAAAAATCAGATCAGGTTTATTTTCGATAATGATATCGACGGCTTCCCTGCTGCTTTTGCACTCGGGCATTAACTGCAGTTGCTCAAACGCCTGTAAACGAATAGCCAACCCCTTTCTGGCGAGGGGCTCATCGTCAATAACCAGGGTTTTCAATCGATTCATCTTTGACTCTCCAACATTTCCATCGGAATGGTAATACGAACACAAAGACCGCTCTCAGCACCTTTTAGCATTTCAAACCTATACTGCTTACCATATAAGGATTTAAGCCTTTGACGAGTGTTATTAAGCCCGACACCGTCTTTGCGGAATAGCTTTTCCGGATCCGTTTCAATTTTCGGCCCATTATCACACACCTCCAAAATCAGGTTCTCTTTTTCTGACCAGGAACGAACTCTGATTTTCCCCACCCCTTCTACATTTGAAATGGCGTACTTAATTGAGTTCTCGATTAAAGGCTGACAAATTAAACTAGGAACCAGAGCATTCTTGGTTTCATCTGACAAATGAATATCAATTTCAAGCTGCTCGTCAAAACGTACTTTTTCAATATCCAGATACAAAAGCAAGGCATCCACTTCTTTTTCCAGAGTCACTTTTTTAATCGGTTCATTATCTAAAGAAAAACGCAGGAAGTGGCTTAGCTTATTCACCATCAAATTGGCTTTTTCATTCTCTTTGAGCAAAATAAGCGTAGAAATTGCGTTTAAGGTATTAAACAAAAAATGCGGATTGAGCTGGTATCGTAGCATTTTCAACTGCGCCTGATGCGCCATAGATGAAGCCAGTAACGCTTTTTGCTTCTCTTCCTGCAGCATCTGATAATACTTAATACCAAAATAAAGTCCGCTCCAGCTAAGAATGATATAAAACTTGGCCAAACTGTTTTTCAAATAGAAAAAGGGACTGTCCGGACGAAAACCGAATTTATAAATTTCCCAGTAAGTTGCGTTATCAACAATGGCCCAGGCTACAGCGGTAACATAAGACACCACAATGGCAATTAAAACCATAAGTGCCGGGGGGAACTCCCATATACGCCGGTACAAATAGCGAAGCGGAATCGTACTCAAAAAGCCGGCATACGCCCCCAAAATAATAATGAGGGTGTAGATATCCCGCATTTCATGCATTAGTGACCCTATGTAGTTCACTAACGCATAACCTATCCAGCCTCCCGCCTGCAGCAACCAAAAGAACCTGTTACGGTTATCCATCAATAGTTGCCACTGCGTTTTTATCGGTTTCTCCATTATGTTGAGGACTCTAAACGCGACAACTCGTCAATATCCACAAGGCTTCCGGAGAAAAGAGAGTTAACCTCATCTTTCTGGTTCCCCATAAACTGCACACCTAACTCAAGCTGGTCATCCACTTGCTTTACCTGCCGGACTATAGCTTTAAGGGTTAAGTCGCCGTTATTTTTCTGTTCTATTTTAAGAACAATTTTGCTGCCATTCTCCCAAAGCTCGTCTATTTTACCTTCAGGCTTTTCATGCTTTAGGCGACACCCACTTTCAGATACATCCAGCACGTGTCCTCTGAAAGTATTCTCCTCGCCTTTTACCGACTGCCCTGAGACTGAAGCAGGTAAAAAGGCGTCAAATCGACGCCCTTTTCTAATAATCCGATGCTCAATCTGATTTGGCCACATAATAAAAAGCATTTTCGTCGGGTGTGAGATGACATAGCTTATTTCACTGCGAAACGCACAAATTTCACCACTTTCGTTTTCCAGAACAAAGCGGACAATAACCGGTGTTTTCTCCTGCAAAAGATCACGCATGTCATTGTATTTACGCGCGTCGGGCATATTAACGATAACCCAGCGCTCGTTAACCGCACCAATAAACTCCGAATAAAACCGAGCCGGAACGTTCGAACTGGACAGTTGAACTTCTATTTTCTGACCTGTAACGAGCTGCGAAATTTTGCTTGGCATAGGGGTCTCTTTGCGATGAATCAATATGTTACTATGATCGCTAGTTGTCAGGCTGTGTCAAGCAAAGGAGAGTATCTTGATCGCTTACGATATAACACCCATCGATTTACATGGGCATTTATTTAATGTCTCTCTCACTATTGAACAAACGAACGATGAGCAGGAACTCTGGTTACCTAACTGGATTCCGGGCAGTTATTTAATACGGGATTTTAGTAAGCACATTATTGGTTTACACGCCGAGAGTAACGGCCTTTCCCTGCCGGTTAAGCAAATAAGTAAGAACCGCTGGCAACTGGCTCGTTCGAAGCATCCTGTTACTGTGCACTATCAGGTATACGCCTGGGACCTATCGGTTCGTTCGGCTTATCTGGACCAGTTTCAGGGTTTCTTTAATAATACCAGCCTGTGTCTTGCAGTTGAGGGACAAACCGACCTTCCCTGTGAACTGCACTTGCATGCGCCGCCAGAAGCCCCTCTGTGGAAGGTCGCGACCGGGATGCCCCGAAAAAGTGGGCAACCACATTCCTGGGGATGCTTCCGAGCCGATAATTATGATGCGCTAATTGACTATCCTTTTTTAATTGGAGACTTAACCATTGATGAGTTTATTGCTCACGGCATTAAGCACTCTCTGGTCTTAAGCGGCCGCCATTATGCTGATACCTCGCGCATAACGGCAGATTTAGCCAAAATTTGCGAAACTCAGATTAGCCTGTTTGAAGAAGCACCTTTTCAGTCTTATACCTTCCTGACCATGGTGGTAGGAAATGGTTTCGGCGGACTCGAACACAGAAATTCAACCGCACTACTTTGCAGCCGTAAAGATTTAATCAGTGCTCATCAATACGAAATGAATGACAACTATCAAACCTTTTTGAGCTTGTGTTGCCACGAATACTTCCACAGCTGGAATATTAAAACTCTGAAACCAAAGGCTTTTCTTCCTTATCAGTTGGAGAAAGAGTCGTACACTGAGCAACTCTGGTTCTACGAAGGTATGACATCCTACTTTGACGATTACCTTTTGCACACCAGCGGCATTATTGACGAAAAGCGTTATTTAAAGCTTTTGGGTGACACTCTATCGCGGGTTGAGCGTGGTGCCGGGCAATACCAACAAAGCGTGACAGAGTCGAGCTTTCTGGCCTGGACTAAGTTTTATCAGCAGAACGAGAATGCGCCGAACAGTATTGTCAGCTATTACGCGAAAGGTGCATTAATAGCACTTAGCCTCGATCTCATGTTGCGTCTGCAATCCGACCATAAACTGACGCTTGCAAGAGTCATGAAAGAGCTTTGGCATGAGTTTGGTAAAACATCTATTGGTACAGCCGACGACACAGTCATTAATTGGCTAAACCAGTATCCGGGCATTGATATTTCGGACTTCCTAAAAGACGCTTTATACAACAAAGAATCGCTGTCGCTTGTGGAGTTACTGCAAAACTTTGGCGTTATGGTTCAAAAACAGGTGCCCGTTGATGATAACAGCGTCGGTGGAAAAGCGTCAGAACAGCCTGCGCGTGTCAACTTTGGGGCTAAGTACAAAGCATCACCGCAGGGTTTGGACGTTCTTAATGTGTATCATGATGAAAGCGCTTATCACGCAGGTCTTTCTGCAGGCGACAAAATCATCGCAATTGATCATTTGCAGGCCACTGAGCAGTCGGTTAAACGAATTCTGGAGCGGTATATTCCCGGAGACACGGTGACAATTCATGCGTTTCGCCGCGACGAGTTAATGACACTGGAGCTTACCTGGCAGGAACCCGCTAAAAGCAGCTATGTTTTAAGCGTAGAACAACCAGATAAGCTGAAAGGCTGGTTAACCCCTTCCGGTTAATCCTGATAAAGCTGGGGAAGTAACGCAGGGTCTAACCGCTCATTTCCCCAGTTAACCCGCCAGTCTAGGTGAGGCCCCGTAGCACGGCCTGTGGCACCTATAGCACCAATTGAATCGCCCTGCTCTACTTTGTCACCAACCTCAACATGCAGTTCACTCAGGTGCAAATATGTTGTGTTCACTTTATAGCCATGTTCAATAATGATGGTACCGCCTGAGTAAAATAAATCAGGTTCAGCCAGAACGACTTCGCCCGGCCACGGCGCTTTAACCTGAGTTCCTGTTGGCCCGGCGATATCTTGCCCATAGTGCGGGTTTCGGGGCTCGCCGTTAAAAATTCGCTGACTGCCGTAAACACCACTAATGCGGCCTTCGGCGGGTTTAGTAATTGCAGTCAAAAAATCCGTTCGTGTGGTTTCTTTTTGTCTGGCCAGCCAAACTTTTTCCGCTTCTTTTCTGGCTCGTTTTACTTGTTCAGGGTCTGGTGTCACGGTCTTTTGCGGTACACCATCGACACGATCAATCTTGTATTCACGAGGCGCCAGTTTGAGTTTCTTAGTGATAGTTTCATCGCCTTTACTGACAACTAAGGTATTTTCTAACTCAGCCTTACGCGGAAAACCAAAAACAATATACCCCTGCTCGGTTACCTGCAGAGCTTCGCCGTTCAATGTTGCAGTAACACCGGGCTCAGATTTAGCCAGAATTAAAGCCCCCTGAGTCAAAGAACCTTTTATTTCCAGCGGCAAAGACTCATCGGCTGAGGCCACATTCGCCGAACACAGCGCTAAAGCAGCGGCAACAATCATTTTACGCATAGGCAATTGCTCCTTTTCCTACCCCTTCGAAGGCGCGAACTTCTACAGCCTGACCCGCATGCTTAGATTTAATTTCTGCTGCGAGAAAATCGGCAATACACTCAACTGTTGAGTCTGTCTCTATAACAAAGTTCTCTGCATTCGGAACAATAAGCTCAAACAGCCCCTGGTCAGCAACGTAGCTGTAATAGGTATGAGTCGAGTCGCTGGTTGCCGACGTTGCAGCCTCGGACAGTGTCAGTTCCTTTTTCGAACGAACATCTTCGGTAGTGCCTAGATAGATGTCTTCCCACTTATCTGACCATTCTTTTTCCAACACCGGTTGGCGAATGTTATCCAGTCGAATTTGAATTTTTGAACGATGACCATGAGCAATACGTTGGCAATTACCGTCGTGCTTTTTCAAACCATGTGTGTAGTGATAATAAAAACCATCGATATTTTCAGGTCTCAAAAACAACTGCAGACCTTCGACATTAACCGGTAACTCGCGCTTTATAACGGCTTTCAGGTAGTCCGTTACTGTCTCCATGGAAACGACATCTGCATCGATAAAGGCAAAGGCATCGGCCGGGCAAAACAAATGAATAGAACCTTGTTCCGGGCGCAGAAAATCGACCCAGTTAGCGCTGTCATCAGAGTTGTGCGTAACTTTTGTATACGAATGCTCTGCCGGTACAACCAGTTTATGATCAACCGAGTTATCGATAATGGCTTTAACCTGCTTTTTAACCCGACCAAAGTCGAGCACCATAGATTGCTCATTTAACGCGCCATCCAGCACGATATCAACAATCCAACTCTCACCAACTATCCCCCTTTCCGGGCATAAGTAAGAGCAATCAATAACGGTCAAATCATTCACAAATAACTGCATAGCGAGCTGTTCTCATCTCTTCTTCGGTAACTGTAACTAGTATAACCTGAAACGCTTTATCAGATAAGCTCTATCAGGTTTGCCCATTCCCACAATAATTTTAACGACAATAGAATAAGAGCAGCTCCCATGGTACGGTCCACCCAATGGCTGTAATGCCAGAGTGTTTTAAAAATGCGCGGTTGAGTTAGCAACCAGGTGAGGAATAAAAACCACAGACCGGTCGCAACAATTAGGTAAATACCATAACCAAACTGGATAGCAAAAGGCGTTTCCGGGGCAATAATAGTAGTAAATAAAGTTAAAAAGAAAATAGTCGCTTTTACATTTAAGCCATTAGTAATAAAACCGACAATAAACGCTTTCCGTTTACGCGGCTGGGTAGCAACCAATTCACTATCGGACATATCCTTTCTGGGTTTAGCTTTAATGGCCTGAGTTCCAATGAAGCCTAAATAAAGTGCACCCGCACAAAGTAAAGTCTGATAGAGCCAGTCGGTCTGGTGAATAATCAGCGCCACACCAATAAGTGAATAGGTAACATGAATAATGATTCCTGATGCCACACCTAAACTCACCCAATAACCTGCCTTACGACCAAAACTCAGGCTATAACGTGAAACCACTGCAAAATCAGGCCCCGGGCTCGCGACCGCAAACAGGTGGATAAAAGCGATAGTTAAAAATTCACTCCAGTAAGACAACACAAACTCCTTATTGCGCAATTCAACTTTAGATGCCAGAATCAAAGTTACTTTTTATTAATTACAGATTACTATTAATCAACATGAAAAACACTAAACTCCCCTCACTAAATGCATTGAGAGTGTTTGATGTCGCCGCCCGAAGTGGCTCTTTTAAACAAGCCTCGCAAGAGCTTGGGGTAACTCAGTCTGCCGTCACCCGACAAATACAAACTCTGGAAGAACAGCTCGAAGTTCGTTTGTTCCAGCGAGACAACCGGGTTCATTCGCTCACTCCTGTCGGTCTGGAATTAGCCCCTCAAATTGAGCAAATATTTGAACAACTGGAGCGTACCATTGAGCGCACCCGAAACCTGAGTGACAATACAACAACCCAGTTGACCGTCGCAATCAGTTCTGAGCGACTGCGCTTTTGGTTAGCAGCAAAGCTTGCCGATTTTCATTCTCTGTACCCGCACATTCAACTTAGCTTCAGCCGTTGCAATGAGTACTTTATTAATGAAAGCGCCGCAGAAATGGCGTCAGCAATACAACACCAAAGCTGGGATCTTGCCATTGGTTATGGAAAAGTCACGGATAAGCACATTCAGTCCATTGTGTTACAGAAAAATCAGATGCTCCCGGTTTCTGCCATTAAGACCAATAACTCACCTTTCCAGTTGCCCTGGTTAATAAACCCTGAGAATCCCGATCATCAGGCAATGTTAAAGACCTACAGTCAACAATTGAAATCCACACGCATTATTCACTGCAATGATGTGCAAATGTCACTGGACTTATCATCCGCTGAACAAGCCGTAGCATTAATTGACAGTAGTCTTATTACGCCCGGACTGTCTAATTTAAAAGTCTATAACGACTCCGCACAGCCCTGTCAGTATCCGCTAAGCATCTATTATCGAAAACGACAGAGGCAGCCAGTAGCCCTGGTAGCGTTCATAAAATGGCTGCAAATGATTATTTCTTGAATAAAGACTAAAAAACGCGCAGTCAGTTAGCCAAAGTTCATTTTCCAATTTACATACATTCATGTTTGTATGTAAAATATCACCCCTTTTTGGTTATTGGAGAGTGATATGTGGTTAAGAGCATCACTGGTTGTACTAATAATATCGAGTTTTTCATCTTTCGCTGACGAGATTCATGTTGCCGGCGCCTATTCTACAGATCAGCTACGAGGCGTAAGGGCTGGTTACCGGGTAACCGACTTACCCATTGAGTTGCCAAGTTGGATAGGTTCACCTGACGTTCATCTGGAAGCGGCCTTAAACCACTGGCAAGACTCAAATAATACAGCGGACAATATTACTGCGTTCACAATTAGCCCGATTCTTTCCTGGCATGTAGCAGGAGCTGAACGCCCGCTTTATATTGAAGCCGGCATTGGCGGCAGCTATTTCGATAAAACACGGATAGCTGACCGACACTTATCCACCCAGTTTCAGTTCGAAGACCGAGTATCACTTTCGTGGCAGTACAGTCCAAGCTCAGAGGCCCGCGTTGCGTTAGGCTATACCCACTATTCGAATGCTGATATTAAACGTCCAAATGACGGGCTGGACTTTTTATGGATGAGCTGGGTTTTGCCATTTTAATATTTGATGAGCGTTAGCGTTATTCAGTTGGAGTTGCTACATTTGATTCTAAGTTTTAGTTAAAATGGAGGTCTTATGAAAAGCCAACTTATTAAATTATCTACAATTGCAGCCAGTGCTTTATTTGTCACCGCTTGCGGAGGCCCTGAATCAGGCACCACACAGTGCACTATGGAACCGAAGGAAAACTGGCTGGATCAAGAGCAGTTCCAACAGTCGTTGAAAGAACAAGGTTACGAGATTAATGAGTTTAAGGTAACTGACGGAAATTGCTACGAAATCTACGGTCAGGATAAAAGTAAACAGAAAGTGGAAATTTACTTTAATCCTGTAGATGGCAGTATCGTCAAGCAAGAAACCGAGTAACTCAGTAAGGAAGGCAGTACCAATGATCATTTGGGATAGATTTATCAGAACTTTTCATTGGTTGTTGGTGCTGTGTTTTTGTCTCAATTACTTTTGGCTTGAACCCGGAGGCAGTTTTCATCAGGCCGTGGGTTATACTGCCGCAACCTTAGTTATTATAAGGATCATCTGGGGTTTTACGGGGCCGCCAAATGCACGCTTCCATAATTTCCTCCCTTCTGTTGTCGGAATTAAAGAACACGTCGCAGAACTTCGCCACAGAAAAGTAAATCAGGGTCAGGGTCATAACCCACTCGGTGGGCTTATGGTGTTTTTTTTGTTGGCTTTATTCTTACTGCAAGCTATTACTGGCTTCCTCCGCGAAGAAATCAATGCACTCTATGGAGACAGTTTTCTAACCTCCGTTCATTTTGTTTCTGCCAACATCATTTTTGCTCTGGTTATTATTCATATCATAGCGGTAGTTGTTACCGCATATATTGGTAAAATAGAGCTTATTCGTCCTATGATCAGCGGCAAACGCCGAACCAAACACCATGACCGAGCAAAATAAAAAGCGAGAACGTGTTTATCAGGTCTCCAGTAACAGGGAGAAGTCCTCTCATAAGCTGCGTTACGTTGAGGCATCTGCGCCTCATGAAGATGACTGCCGTTTATGCGTAGGTTCCCTTGCAACGACAGATGCGCAGCCTTGCGATTTTACAGTAGCCAATACCAGCTATAACGACATTTCCAAAATTGCATTTTTAGAAAAACAGCTTTATTCAAATGACGCTTATTCTGCGGCCTTTTTCTATCAGGCATTAAGACAATGGCCACACACTTTTTTAACTCTAAAGGCGGGAGAAAAAACGGCAGGTTATAGTTTAATGGTTCCGGTTTCAGACTCTGATGTATCTCTTATGTCGTTATTGGTAGGGAAAATGTTCCAGGGCAAGGGACTGGGCAAGTTGCTATTAAGCGATTCCATAGCACTTGCGCGCAGCCTTGGTTATAAACAAATGGAGCTTAGTGTCGCGCCAGACAACGCCTCAGCAGTTTCGCTTTACCGGAGCTTTGGTTTTAACACCACCAAAACGGTGCGTGACTATTTAGGGCCAGGCCAGGACCGCTTGCTAATGACGCTTTCACTCTGGGAAAACTGATGTCGTCTCTTGACCTCTTTGCCAACGATGGTTCTGAACCATTAAGCACCGAAATAAGTGAGCAAGCTACCCTTTTTCACCAGTTTTTGCTGGCGGATGATGAAGCTTTGCTCAATGATATCCGTGGCGTTTTAAAGCAATCACCGCTGCGTCACTTAGCAACCCCTGCAGGCCATAAAATGTCGGTAAAAAGTAGCAGTTGCGGAAGTTACGGGTGGCTCAGCGATAAACACGGTTATCGCTATCAGAATATCGACCCTGTAACAGGTCAGCCATGGCCCGACATTCCCCAGAGTATTTTAGTAAAAGCAACGCAGGTCTCACGCTTAGCCGGTTTTCAGAATTTTCAGCCAGACTCTTGTCTCATCAACGTTTACACGCCAGGCGCAAAAATGGGGCTCCATCAGGATAAAAACGAAGCCGATTTCTCAAAGCCCATCGTCTCATTTTCTTTCGGGTTACCTATAACCTTTATGTGGGGCGGTTTTAAGCGTTCTGATAAGTATCAGAAGTTCAGTCTTCAGCATGCCGATGCGCTTGTCTGGGGAGGAAAAGATCGCTTGAGATATCACGGAGTTCAACAGCTTAAGGAGGCTATGCACCCGTTAACCGGACGCTGTAGAGTAAATTTGACTATACGTCAGGCTGGTTAACTCAATCAGCAGCTCCCCAACTTTTCCATGTAATTGAAAATATCGTACTCTTTTGCTTTTGCCATAAGTTCATTGCGCTTTTCACTACAGAGGCTCTCTGTCGCAACGTGAAACTCCTGAAATAGCTGAAAGCTTTGTTGCAGCAAAGCGCTATCGCGCTGGTTAAAAAAGCCGTGATGTTGACTGCCCCAATAATGAGCATGATGAAACAACTGCTCTGCTACCTTGGCAAAAACTAAAGGATTAAGTACCCGGTAATGGCGGTATTGCTGAAACAACTGATAATTGGCTTTACCCTGCTCTGTTAACAGATCCATAGGCTCGTCCATCAGCATATAATTGTATAAATAGTTATTATTGAATGATGCCAGACGTTGCCAGTATTCACGCTCATCATCGTTTTCGCAACTATCAATTCGAGCACTCAGTTCAGAGATATCATAGAACCTAAAGTTTTTTAATAAATGGCCACGCATAAACCGCACGAATGAGTCAGACTGCTGCACCGCGAAATTCTCAAAGGCTTCGAAAAGCTCCGGCGTAACATAGTTAAATTTCGGCTTTAATGTCTGGTACTTATTCGACAGACAACGAAACCGTGGGTGCTCTCTAAGACCGTCAAGGTCTTCGTCATTTAACAGGCTTTCCATGCCGGTGTAACGAAAATCTAAAGCAAGCTCAATACAGTCAAGGGCACTGTCCTGCTCTCCGGCTAACCAGTACACACACGCGGCGTTGTGCAAAATAGACGGGTTTAACCAACTGAATTGCGCCATGCTTAAGTAAACCTGAACTCCTGCATCCAGAAATGCCTGATCGGGCTTTTCTTTGTATGCATCACAGCAAAGAGCCAGATAGTATTGAATAAGATTATAGAACTCAGGGCTTTCCTGATAGGTTTCCCACTTCACATCGAAGTCTTCATTAAACCAACGCTCAATTAAAGCTAACGACTTTATAGGTGATAAATTTTCGGCTTTCGGAAGCGGTACACGTTCATCAACTTTATTGTCATTTGCGGCATTCACATTGGGTAATACACTGTGGGCTTTCTTAGCTTGTGCTGGTGAGCGAAAAAGCTTATCGCCAATAACGACATAATGTTTGTCAACTAAACCAAAAGGCTTCACCGTAGCGGTTGCGACATCGAGCTCTGTAAAACAAGTGCAATGCCCAGTTGTATGATTATACGAATAGATAAAACAACCATTAAAAAAATAGCTAAACTGAACATCACTTTCCAGAGGTTTACTGCACCCCATAAACACCGGGGTATCCGGCGTCACATTGACTGCTGTATTGGTTATAGTGCTCACGGATAGCTCCTGTCGCAAGTTATTCAAAAGCCATTAATGGTGAATTAATAGACAGCGTTTAGACTATCTGCGTAACTCAGCGTATAAAAGAGGCTTTACAGAACTTTAACTTTCAAAGTGCAATTTCTGACTAGAAGCTAGAACCAATAATGACGAAATGCCTGCAGTCAGCGCTTTTTATAATTATGATAGTTATCATAATCGAAATTAAATGAAGGTAAAGCTTTTGTTTGTTTTTTAACCAGATCAAGTGAAAAGCTTTTAAAGAGAGGCCGCGAAGTTGGTTTTGCCTTGAAGGGTTCATCCGTGCTAACTATAGTTATAAAACAGCAAGTTAAAGAGCATCGTTTATTAAAAGGACTAATATCTAAATGAAGCTATGGCGGTTAATATCACTCGGCAGCTCCATGCTTCTCACACTTCTGCTCATTGCATTTGCTATAGCATTGTTCGGCTACTTCTATTTAAACCAGCAACTGAAATTGGCTGGTGTTACTGACTGGGAAGTGGAATTTGAGAAACTGACTACCAGCCACATTGTTATTAAGCAGCTGGAAATAACAATTGATTCCTTACCCGAATCGTCAGGAGCAAGTTCCACCGCAGCGGTAAACCTCACGCAGATATTCTCCATGGAAATGCCGGCTTTATTACCAGAACGTATCGATATTAAGTCGCTACAACTGAAAGGCAAGTTACTGCCTGAAAGCGTCTCTGCAAGTCTTTCACTGATAAACAAGCAGCAATTGCGGTTAGAGCTCAATAGCCAGGAGCCACTTGTCGCCGATGTGAGAGTTATTCGACACGATAACCAGGTAAAACTAAAAGCTCGCTACGACAACGCCCTGTTACAAGCTAATTATGACTATAACTCAGGGAAGCTTATAGCCGGTGGTAGTTATCTTTTAGCGGCACAGCAATTTGCAGACAAGGTAACGACCGAGCCAGTGTCGGTTGATGCAAAGTGGAACGGTAATCTTTCACCTTATATTGAGTCAGCGACAGTGGAGAGTCTTATAGCTGAATTGTCCGGCGAGCTTGTTGTGTCAATTACGCAACCCACTTTAATCGAAATTACCAGCAGTACCACAACAGCAACAGGTGAGCTTCAGCTAAATTTGAATAAGGGTATTATGGACTCTTATCAGCTCGAGCTGAAAGGTGATACTGAAAACTTAGCGTCATTAATCGAGTCCGATCTACCACTACAATTGTCGTCGTTGTCCTGGGAGCTGAACAGCCGCGACAGTTTGGGTGTTTCATTGCTCAGTGCTCAACAGGCTGTTAATAAAGCCCGTTGGCCTCTAAAGCTAAATGCTGTAGCTAAAGGTGAAAAAAACGAGACGATTCGCCTCGCGTCTGAGTTATCGATACAACAAAAACAATGGCAATTTAACTCGCTTGAACTCGATTATGTGCAGCTGAATGCGGACAGCATTAAGCTTCCTGTTGCCGGGCAATCAATGACGATAAGCAAACTCATATCGAAGTTTTCCGGAACAGTCTCGACCACAGTTGCCGAACTCCATAGTACTGAGCCAACCCGCATTGAGCTTAAAGCTTTAGACAACGACGCCTTAGCCGTACTCAACTTCAATCAAATTTATTATCCGTACTCCGAACCTCATAATGCGCTTGCAGAGTTTGACCTTAACATTCACAGCAACGCAGTTAATTTCGACCCCATACGGAACCTCAAAGCCGTTTTTGACAGTAAGTTTCAATATCAACAGCAGCAACTGACCGGTGACGGAGAGCTCGTACTCGGTGATCATATAAAAGTGGCACACCATAGCCAGGTTACTTCTGATCAGTTAAAAAGCAAAATTGAAGTTGCCGATTTTAACTGGCAGCAAATTCCGCAACTGGATGCCCTGCTAGCAACTATGATGCCTCAATTTGTGGTGAGTAAAGCCGCTATTAGCGGCCAGACAGATGTAACTTACTCCATAAATAATAACCGCTGGCGCCTCGACAACGGTCAATTAGAGATTCAACAAAGCGATTGGGTTTTTGATACCTTATCCGTGGTTAATAGCAATATTGATTTTGGTTTCAGTGCTAATAACGAACAACTTAATATGAATAATGCAAAGCTCCACATTGGCAGCGTGCAACAAGGCTTTGCGCTGGGGCCAATCACCGCTGAATTTAGAGCCCAACTGCCCTTTCAACAACCTATGCAATCCACTCTCGACTTAACCAGTCACACCATTAAAGCTCTTGGTGGCAGCATAAGCATTCCCAACCAGCGTTACTCTTTAACCGACAGCTTTGCACTGCCCATTGTGTTCGAAAAAATTTCGCTGGGTGAACTCATGCGTCAATATCCAAGCAACAAAATTTCCATAGATGGTGAGGTTTCAGGAACCATCCCTGTTTACTGGGACTCTAACGATTTAACCGTAGAAAGAGGTTATCTGGATGCGCTGGCGCCCGGTGGTCACCTGCAGGTAGATTCGTCCGCCCTGGTTCAACTTGCCGGCAGTAACCCCAGCTTACAAACTTTGGCAGGCGTATTGGGTAACTTCTATTATAATCAACTGTCTACGACCGTTGATTATAATGACAATGGTAAATTGACCTTAGCAGTACAACTAAAAGGCTCGAACCCTGAGCTTGAAAATGGACGTCCGGTTGAGCTTAACGTAAGCTTAGAAGAAGACTTACCCGCATTGATAAAAGGACTGCAAATAAGCAACAGTCTGAACGATGTTATCCGTAAACGAGTACAGCAAAAAATCAATTAATCAGGGGATGGTATGAAACGATTATTGCTACTAATAAGCGTGCCTTTATTCGTTCTGGGGTGTACCCCAACGGTACAGGTCGCAGCACCTAAAGAGCCTATTACTATTAACTTGAACGTTAAAATAAAGCATGAAATTTACGTTAAAGTTGATAAAGCGCTCGACGACGTAATTTCTGAATCCAGTGGCTTATTTTAACGACAAAGGAATGCAATGATGAAATATTTACTAACCGCAGTTTTAATTGCTTTTATTGGCTTATCAAGCCCGCTGGCACAAGCTCAGCAGCTAAACTTAGAGCAGTCAATGGCACAGTTAAGTGACGCCAAAGAGCAGGGTCTGGTGGGTGAAAAACCCGACGGTTACCTGGGAGTCGTAAAGTCCACCGAAACAGCCGAACAAATCGTTAAACACATTAACGAAGCTCGCCGTCAGGAATACACGCGCATAGCCAACAACAATGACATTGCTGTTGCCGATGTCGAGCTGTTAGCCGGCAAACGCGCCATTGAACGCACCAAGTCAGGTCACTATGTAAAAATTGACGGAGAATGGAAGCAGAAGCCTTAACTGGCTTCTGCAAAGGATTGCGGTGCATGAGCAAGAAGCTATTTTCAGTCATATCTTTTAGAAGGAACTAATTAATGAAAACCTCCTTAGTGTTTTTGGCTTTGGCACCTTTTTCTTTTGCGTTTTCAACATCAGCCGTTGCTCAAATCACTTGTGACAATGTTTCTCATTTCCATAAAGCAAAAGCCGACTTCGACAACGCCTCGTCCTCCGGAGAGTTATTGGATGCGTTCATGCAGCTCGATCGCTATCGGCCTAATTTAGACAGCAGTGAATATGAGCAACTTGATCAGCATCAGAAAAAGTGTCATGACGATATCCAAGAGTCCTACAGTAAATTGCTTAGCGCATTTAAGGAGCGTTCAGCGGCTTTAGAAGAGGAAGAATCAGAAAAGACGGTTAAAGAGACTCAGCAAGAAAAAGAAATACGGAGTGAACAAGAACAACAACTGGCAGAATCAATCAGTCAGAGCCCAGCAGTTCAACAAGCTACCAAGTTTCTAGAATCTGGTTCAGGCAGCCCTATGCCTATAAACCAAGACGTTATTCTGGATTATCTTCAAATTAGCCAAAACAAGTCATCAAGTTTTTCTCGTGCTCAGCTTGAAGATGCGATTTTTATAACGGAACAAAAAGAGGTAGTTAATACATACTTGGTAAAACCGCTGGAGGACATGGGTTATAACTTCGATGACACAATAAAATATGCAGCGTTAAAGTTACTAACGAAAGATTATAATACCCAGGAATTTATTCCTCTGTCGAGTCTCTCAATCCACCCCATGCAGATTAGAGAAGCGTTACTCTCTTTTGGATTCATTTCCGAAAACACCTACGATTTGCTTAACCTGCTTTATGAATCTCAGAACTAACTTTTAGTTATTTATTAGTACGCGAGTGATGAACGGGGCGGATCCTGATCACCAAACTGGAATAGCACTAGAAGTAGCACCAAATGGTCGCATTTTCCAATAGGTTTTAATAAACAAGGGGAATCAAGGAATCGCCTGAGAGGCTTTATTTATAAGACTTTATAAACTTTCAGATACTGCTGTAAATTCGGAATTGGTGCCCGGGGCCGGACTTGAACCGGCACGAAGTTACCTTCGAGGGATTTTAAATCCCTTGTGTCTACCAATTCCACCACCCGGGCACTACATAGAAGTGTTCTCGAATAATGGAGGCGGGTCCCGGAGTCGAACCGAGATCCACGGATTTGCAATCCGCTGCATAGCCATTCTGCCAACCCGCCAGAATTTGGAGCGGGAAACGAGATTCGAACTCGCGACCCCAACCTTGGCAAGGTTGTGCTCTACCAGCTGAGCTATTCCCGCACCGTCATCTGCCGTGGCATTCTACTGTTTAATCGTTTTCAGTCAATGACTTTTTATCATTTTAATGACTGTTTGCACAAATTTACGGCAAAGCAGTTAATTTCTGGTCAATTCACTCTTGGCGCCGCGTAAATATTCCCACATGGACCACACAGTCAAAACGAAAGCCGAATAGAACAAGAACATCGATAACCAATAAATATAGACGTTCGCATTCCAAAGTAGTCCAATTAAGGCCAGCATCTGTGCCACTGTTTTCCATTTACCTAGGTTCGAAACAGCAACTTTTGCTCTGTGGCCGCTTTGCGCCATCCATTCCCGTAGTGCACTTACTATAAGCTCACGACAAATCATCGTCAGCGCCGGAATGGTAATAAAGGCAGAATTATAATCTTCAACAATGACAACCAGCGCAGCAACCACCATCGCTTTATCAGCTACCGGGTCAAGAAACTCGCCAAACTTAGTAAACTGGTTAAAGCGACGGGCAATATAGCCATCCAGAGCATCTGTGATTGCCGCTAACCAAAAGATAAAAGCAGCCCAGAAACGCGCATCTTCCATTGGTAAATAGAAAACCACCAGAAATACCGGAATAAGTACTATCCGGAAGCTGGTCAAAATATTAGGGATATTCCACTTCATTATCCGCTGATTCCTTATTGTTTTTACTCATCACGAAATGAGTAATAGATTTTCTCTGCCAATGATCGGCTAATGCCAGGTACGCTGGCTAATTTATCAATACTAGCGTTTTTTACCTCTTGTAATCCACCTAGATTTTTCAAAATGGCCTGTCTGCGCTTCGCTCCTACCCCGTCAATCTGTTCTAACGTCGAGGTTTTCTTAACTTTAGCCCGCTTCTGGCGGTGCCCGGTTATTGCAAAACGATGTGACTCATCACGTATGTGCTGAATCAAATGCAGCGCACTGGCGTCTTTACTCAGCGGAATGGTTTCATGGCTACCGGCCATGATCAAAGTTTCCAGACCCGGTTTGCGCGACTCGCCTTTCGCCACGCCAATTAATACCGGCGCTTCTTTTCCCCAGTCATTAAAGTAGTTCTCCGCCTGAGCTAACTGTCCTTTACCACCGTCGATAAACAGAATATCCGGTATATTGCCCTGCTCTTTCGCATTGTCGTACCGCTTAGCCAGGGCTTTAGACATGGCAGCGTAATCATCGCCCGGCGTTATGCCGGTAATATTATAGCGGCGGTAGTCTGACTTTTTAGGCCCGTTTTGATCAAATACAACACAGGAAGCCACCGTTTGTTGACCCATAGTGTGGCTAATATCAAAACATTCCATGCGCTGAATGGGTACACCAAATTCCAGCACCTGCTGTAATGCCTGAGTCCGGCGGTTCATCGTACTTTGCTGATTCAACCGACTCTCTAGCGCATTAACCGCATTCTTTTGAGCCAGTGACTGGTACTGACGCTTATCTCCACGTACCGAGCTTTGCAATTTAACCGGCTGCGACAGCGCATCACTCATCACTTCCGCTAAAACATTGTCAGGCTGTACATCGACGGGAAGCACGACTTCTCGTGGAATTTTCCGTCCAGCCGTATCTGACAAATAAAACTGCAGAAGAAAAGCCCTGAGTACTTCATCGTCAGGGGTATCTGTCGGCACTTTAGGAAAATAGCTGCGACTGCCTTGCAAATGATTATCCCGGATAAACAACATTTGCACTGTCGTCATTCCGTTACCACGTGCTAAACCAATAACATCCAGTTCTTGTTGGCTTCCGGTAACCGAGTTACGTTCCTGAGTTTTTCGTAGCGCAGCTATCTGGTCACGAAATCTAGCGGCTCGTTCAAAATCGAGATCTGTACTCGCCTGCTCCATTTTATTCATCAGCTCGTCAATAACCTGCTGATTCTTGCCCTGCAGGAACTGTTTTGCCAGCGCCACCTGTTCATTGTATTCGTCGTCAGTGCAAACATTAACGCAGGGCGCGAGGCAACGTTTTAACTGATACTGCAAACAAGGCCTGGTGCGCGCACGATAATAAGAGTCATCGCACTGTCGAATTGGAAACAGTTTCTGCAGCAGGTTTAGGCTTTCACGTACAGCCGAACCATTAGGAAAGGGACCAAAATAGTCACCTTTCGCGCGCCGGGCGCCCCGATGAAAACCAAGCTTAGGGTGCTGGTGAGCAGTTAAAATAATATAAGGATAGGATTTATCGTCACGCAACAAGACATTGTAGCGTGGTCGATATTTTTTGATAAAGGTGTTTTCTAATATTAACGCTTCAGCTTCGGTGTTGGTAACGGTTACGTCCATAGACGCAATTTGCTTAACCAACACCTGTGTTTTCATCCGGTCGACCTTCTCACGAAAGTAACTGGACACACGTTTTCTTAGATCCTTTGCTTTTCCGACATAAATCACGTCACCCGACTCATCGTACATCCGGTAAACGCCGGGCTGATGAGTCAGGTGACGAAGAAAGCTGTCGCTGTCAAACTGCTTTTGTTGATTACCTTCTGTCATCTACCTTCAAACTGAATTAGGTCAACAAGACCTGACTGAATTGCAAGATGAGACAATTGTACATCACCATCGATACCGAGTTTAGAGAAAATCCGATAACGGAAGGTATTTATTGTTTTACTGCTAATGCATAAATGCCGGGATATTTCTCTTACCCGAATGCCCCGGCTGAGCATTTGTGCGACCTGAAGCTCGCGTTCACTCAGCATATCAACCATTGTTTTTTGCTGTTGCGAACGCGGATTCTGTGCAAGATAAGCGGCAACCGGCGCTGCGACAAAAACATTGCCCTGTTTCAACGAACGAATTGCCTGAACTAGGTCGGCACTGTCGCACGAGTCCAGTAAATATCCGTCAACAACGCTAATACCGCACTGAAAATCAAGTATATCTTGTTGGCTGCTACCCCAGACAATAAGCTTTAGATCGCAGTGACGACGTTTCAAGCGACGCCAGTGCTCCACTGTTGCAGCACCACCAAGTCGGCTGCATAAAACAACTACTGCGTCTTCATACTCGTAGCAAGCTCGGCGTAAATCGGCAATACCGGTTACGGTCAATATTTGATCACTGAAGTGTTGCTGCAGAACAGAGGCCATGCCGGCGCTAATAATGGGGTTGGGGATCGCTAAAATAATACGGTTCATTTTCACATTCCTTATTTGTATACCTTGTTAGTCTTCCTGATTAGGTTAAATCCGTACCACCCTGCCCGAATTCGGATAGAATATTCTGAGCTTTTAAAGACAATAACAAGCGGCTTTTACAGAACTTTACAAAAACTCTGAAAAAGCCAATTCAAAGGTGTGAAAATAACATTTGAAGACTAGCTTCAATGTGAATTTTTATACCGGACTACAGACGTGCCTGATCCAGCATGTCCCACAAATAGCAGGCTAAATAACTGCGGTAAGGCTGAGCCCGTTCGGGGATGATCAAAATATCCTGGTCTTTCAGCAGGCTCATGGCTTTACGCAGCGAGCTATCCTGAATGGGAAAAAGATCTTCGTGGGCAAAATGAAACATAGCTAAAATAGACGCCGTCCAGGGACCAATACCTTTAAGCTGAGTCACATCCTTAATCAGGTCAGCTGAATTCATCTGCGACCAGGCATCTATTCTCTCGGGCTGAGTTTGATGACAGTGAGCAACGCTGTTAATGGCCGAAGCTTTGGAACGACTGACACCGCACCCGGTTAATTCCTCCGCAGGAAGGTAAGCAATGCAACCCACTCCTAATGCTTTTGCCTTTTGCTCCGCTCTTTCAATAATAGTTGCGGAGGCTTTTAAAGACAGCATTTGACGAATAATAATTCGTGGAAGAGCTTCAATAACAGGTGTTTCAGATGCCGCCAATAAGCCCCGCTCTGGCAACTGGAGCAGCAACAAGTCGATACCCGGCTGAGTATCGATAAGGTGTTGTCTGACGATTGCTGGTGTCGTTTTCATACAATTATTACGCAAATACCGTAAAAGTCTGTCGACTTATAGCTAATAACTCGCCCTTCTCACTCCACAGACCAGCGCGGCTGTGCCCATAACCATTTTCAGCATGCTCAATAAAAGCTTCGTACTGAAACCAGTCGTGGCTACTGAAACTTTGTAGAGGAATATCGGGAAACTCAATAGTCCAGGTTAAAGACGAGGCCGGCGCAGGGCTGTCCAGATGAGGCAAGACTGCCGGTGGCCAGGCGTCAACTAAAGCCAGTATAGTTGCCGTTGTCAGCGGCTGTTGTTCTTCACGAAAACGTATCCAGCCACCAAAAGTTCTTCCCGGTTGTCCGCTAAATGGCATACCACCTGACGTAATACGGTAATCGAAGTTTTTCGCAAACTCTGGGACAATATCCGCTTCAGGTAAACCTGGTCCGTCGTTGATGGTTTTAAGATCGGGCGGCGTTTCACTTACCACTGTAACCGTTGAACTTCGGCCTTTGCCCAGGCTCGCCAGACAAGACAACATAATCTGCCCTTGCTGCTGCAGTTCGACAGCAACCTGAATAACCGATTTTCCCTCGCGCAAAATTCGGTAATTTAACTCAGCCTCACCCGGTTCAGCAGGCGCGACAAAAGAGATACTCATGGAACGAAGATGATATTCAACCGGAAATTGTTTCAACAAAAACTGAGCAGCCAATGCTCCGCTGAATCCGCCGAAAAACGCGCGTCCCTGAGCCCAGCCGGAAGGTAGTTCAATGACTTGATTGTTCTTATCCGCAACGATTTGTTCTACAGCTGTGTGGAAGTTCATACTATTCCCTATTTAAACGACTGTTTGATTTAAGCTTTAAGAATACCAATTATCACCATTAATACAAAAGAAGCGCTTAATAAAAGAAAATAACCAAAAACACAGGCTAAAAATTTGAATACAGTTAATGTCCAGCTTTGCTGATAGAAGCTCTTTTGCGTCAATAGCAGATAAGTGAACATCCATCCAATAAGAATATAACCTAACCAGTCGGATGGTAAGGTTAACCAGGTCCAGCCAAAGTTATCAATCAGCGGGTTAGTTATATAGCCTAATGTCGACAACAACATCAGGGAAAGCAGTAAAAAAGCATGTGTATGCAAAGCTACAGTTAAGTGCTCTAAGTAGTAACGGTTACTGAATAAATAAAGGACTTTTAAATACAGAGCCCAAAAAGGCAGCATCAAAAGCATCATCTGCGGCGTCATTGAAATCAGTTTTTGCGTAAACAGCTGGGGGTTTTGCTTTAAATGCTGAAGTTTCTGTTCAAGCATCCGCGTTTGCTCTTCATTCAACCAGGGGATATCACCAAACTGCAACTCAAATCCGCGCCGTACGGTACTTTCGTTAGAGTCACTTTCAGATACTTCTGTTTCGGACTGTCCATCCTCGGTCTTTGACCGTGAATCGTTAAAGGTTATCTGTGATGTCAGCACCATAAATGATATCAACGAGATAAAGAAATAGAGCCTGAGCGGAGGTACATAAGAGGCGTGGCGACCTTTCATAAACTCAGATGATAGAAAACCAGGTTTTAGAAAGAGTCCTCTTAGAGTACGATAGAATCTGGAGTCCCAGTGCCCTAACTCACCAAAAAGATCGCCGACAACGGCAAAAACGCTGCGTATGCTTTGTTTATCCTGTTGGCCGCATTGATGGCAGTATTCACCGGTAAGAGGTGTATTACAGTTCTTACAATTACTGACGGTCGATTCCATGGCAAAATTCCATTTTTGCTTAATATAACAGGAGGTTTAAAGTTGCGCTATCGGCTAGAACAAAAAGCGGCGGG
>TARA_R100001369_G_scaffold34915_2_pt1 | contig 87236 bp, 78 predicted proteins | sample TARA_R100001369 | Tara Oceans TARA_R100001369 (sample SAMEA2621528) | marine metagenome | biome: marine biome (ENVO:00000447); feature: surface water layer (ENVO:00002042); material: "saline water (ENVO:00002010), including plankton (ENVO:xxxxxxxx)" | depth 5 m
CAGTTAAAAATCCTTATTGGGACGCGACAAAAAGATATGATTCCAAATCATATTCAGATAGATGTAAATAACTTAGAAACGTTTGAATCCTTGAAAAAACATTCTATAAACGTAATGATTGTTTGTACAAAAGACGCAAATAATCATGTTTTGAATTACGCAGTAAAGCATAAAATTGATCATATTGATATTACAAAACCTTCAAATAAATCAATAACAATCAACTAATTTATAATGAAAATACCCCATTCAGTCGAGGGTCACCCTAACAAGCACCCTCTATACTTTATAAATAAAATACATTAACCCTACCCTACTTTACATATGTAAGACCTTGGCAAACATTAGTATCATTAAGGTACATTGATTACAAAATAAAATAGAGCAAAAAGACCTTATAAAAAAGTAGGGTTTTTTTTTATTTTAAAAGAGTTAGCTAATTGTCTAAAATCAAATATTATAAAATAAACCCAGCGGCAGAGACACTTAACGTTTGAGCGACTTCTATAGGTGAAATGTTACCCAAATAATTAGGCGATCTATGATTATTTTAGCCATACATATCTGTGTTTGTTCTCTTCCTCAAACTCCTTGAGCCATTTTAATTCATTACCGTCCATGCTCTTATATTTGGAACACAACCTACAAAAGGCAACCACACTAACACCATGCTCTCGGCTGATCTGGCCAACACTCTTCCCGTTGTCGGACCTCATTAGTCCCTTTGAAATTTGTTGTGACGTAAATTTACTCTTTCTCATAATACGATTTAAAATTAAGTTAATCATTCTACTTTTAAACGGTTCGATTTAAAGGATGCTTACGAAACGATAATACAACCTGAATTTAATTTGGAAGATTACAAAAACGACACCACAACAGGGTTATTAATTAATTACTTTAGAGAGTGCTTATCTGAAAAATTCCTTCAAAATTTTCTCTGGTTCGTATTTGTTTAATAATTTAGTTGTTTAACCAAACAAATAAGCATAGACTTCAGGTTAGCCTTTATTGTAAAATTTTCACCAATAAAATTAATTATAAATAAGAAAAAACGAAGCTGGAAATTTTGGACAGGTAGAACCGTTCTGCTGCTATTGGCCTTTGGAGGTCTATGGCTTATTAACCTTATTTGGTTTAAGCCATTTAAGATTAATCATTTCTATGAAAGACTATTTGTAGGATTAGCATTAAGCAGCCCAGAAACTACAACACAAATAGGAATTCCTGTTATTTATGATTGGTATAAGGATGAATTAGATGATATTTCTGATGCCAAACAATGGGAAAGCTTCAATAAAACAAAAGAAGATTACCAAACCTTATTGAGTTATGATTTTGATAAACAAATATCAAAAAATCAACTTAATACCAAAATTTTAAAATATTTCATTAATACAATTTTAGAAGGAGAGTCATTTTTTTACCATGGGTATCCCGTAAACCAAATGTTTGGGATACAAAGTGGTTTGCCAAGTATGATGGTAAGTGCACATAAGCTCAATGACGAAAGTGATATTGAAGCTTATATCTCGCACCTATCAAAATTTGATACTAAATTTTCGCAACTTATTGATAATCTTAAAAAAAGTGAATCCAAAGGAATTATGCTACCAAAGTTTATTAACCAGTTGGTATTGGACAAAATGAACGGGTTTATTGGTGTAAAACCTGATAGTTTATTGGAATCAAAAAATAATACATCTGCGGTAACATCAAATATTCTTTACACTAATTTTGATACCAAGGTGAACTTGTTAGAGGAGATTTCAGACGAAGAAAAAGCCAATTACAAAAACCAAGTGGCAGACGCTATTGTAAAAACCGTGTTTCCTGCTTATCAAAATCTTATAGATTATTTTGAAAAAATAAATTTAAAAGCGACCAATGATTCAGGTGTATGGAAATTTCCTAGTGGCGATGCCTATTATCGCTATAAACTAAAAGAAATGACTACTATTATTGAAGCTGAAGGCTATGCAGATTCGACAAAAACCATGGGTGAGATTTTTCAAAAATTAAATAAAGAAGAGCGTTTTTTATATCCTAATACCGATGAAGGTCGCCACATGATTCTCAAAGATTACGACAGTAAATTATCTGAAATTAGTAAAGGATTAGATGATGCCTTCAGCATAAAACCAAAAGCAGGTTTAGAGGTAAAACGCGTACCTGAATTTAAGGAAAAAGGCACAGCATTCGCTTATTATGATGGTCCGGCAATGGATGGGTCTCGAGGTGGTATTTTCTATGCTAATTTAAGAAATCCCGAAGAAACTGTTAAGTTTGGAATGAAAACCTTGGCTTATCACGAAGGCATTTCTGGTCATCACTTTCAAATAGCTATTCAAGGCGAATTAAAGGATGTTCCTACCTTCAGAACCCTTCCTCTTTTTACTGCTTACAGCGAAGGCTGGGCACTTTATGCTGAACGTTTGGCTTGGGGATTGGGTTTTTACGAAAATGATCCTTTTGGTAATCTAGGTCGATTACAGGCCGAAATGTTTAGGGCTGTCCGTTTGTAGATACTGGAATTCATCATAAGAAATGGACACGAGAAGAATCCATTGATTATATGGTTGAAAATACGGGGAATAACAGATCTGAAGTCACATCAGAAATAGAACGTTATATCGTTATGCCAGGCCAAGCTTGTGCGTACAAAATAGGAATGATGAAAATATTAGAACTAAGAGAAAAGGCAAAACAAGAACTTGGTAATACATTCGATTTACGAGAGTTTCACAACGTGGTTTTAAAAAATGGTGCTGTTCCTTTAGATATTTTAGAGGAAATTATTAATGGTTATATTAGCGACGCTCTAGAAAAGAGCAATTGCTAAACTAAAGAAACAAGTAATATAAAAATAACAAAGGCTAATACAGTATATAATTTATTTCTAGTACTCAGCAGCTTATGAAAATTCCGTTAGAATTTTATATGTGTGATTTGTTTACTAAATTAGTTATTAACTATACACATCATGTTAGCAATAATAGGTAAATGCTCACTTTTTAATATCAAATTAGAATTACTATATCTATGCTTTTAAATTCATACTCAATTCTAAATCCTCAAAAATGAACGAAACGTATAAACTCACTACTTTAATAATTGTTATGTTATTTTCTCATTTAATAACACAAGCACAATTTATTACATTCGAACATGATGGTATTGACCGTCAATATTTATACTATGAACCTACAAATTTAAATGAGAATATGCCTTTAGTATTTGTTATGCACGGCTATACTGGTGATGCTAATAGTATGAAAAATTATTCTGAAATGAATCAAATTGCCGATCAATACGGTTTTGCAGTTTGTTATCCTAGAGGGACTTTCGATTCGGGTGGAAATCGATTCTGGAATGTCGGATATGCGTTCCATCAAACTGAAACAGTAAATGATGTTGGTTTTTTAACAGAATTAGCTGAATACCTTCAAATAACCCATAATTTGAATCCTGATTATACTTTTGCAACTGGCTTTTCTAATGGGGGAGAAATGTGTTACATGCTAGCTTGTCAATCCTATAACACGTTTAAAGCAGTGGCACCTGTAGCAGGAATGATTCTACAAGATATTTTAAATGACTGTGATAATAGTCCACCAATTCCTTTGTTTGAAATACATGGCTCTCAAGATAACGTAACACCGTTATCAGGAGATCCAAATAATAATGATGGATGGGGAGCTTACCCAAGTATACCCTCTACAATAAATTATTTTGTGGAAAAAAATGAATGTATACCAACCAATACTGAAACATTACCAAATATCGATAACTCTGATGGAAGCTTTGTTAATAGTGAAAAGTATTTAAATGGTATTAATAATAACGAAGTATGGTATTATGAAGTAGTAGGTGGTGGACATGATTGGCCTGGAGCTTGGGGAAATATGGATATTAATGCTGGTGAAGAAGCCTGGCTATTTTTTCAAAATCATATAGATAATACACTATCACTTCCAAATTTAGAAGATCTACAAAATACCATTCGTATTTTTCCAAATCCTACAAATAATGTAATTAATATAGAAACTAGTAATCCTTTGGAAATTAAAGAGATAATTATTTGCAATACTTTAGGAGTAAATTTAAACTTAAAACCAACTAATAGACTCATAGACCTAACTAATTTAAATACAGGCGTTTATTTATTAAGTATTACAACTTCTAAAGGCACAATAACAAAAAAAGTTGTAAAAAATTAAACTTATTTAAATGCAACATCACTAATGCTTTTTACAAATGCATTGGGCTTATCAAATATTAAATTTGTAAATACTATCGCTAACACAGTGTATAATCACTTGACAAAGCAATTAATTATACACTGTGTTGGCAATAATTAGGTGCGTTAAAGGCACATCGTTTACACTTTTTAAAGACTAATTTTCTGAGTAAAATCAGAAATTATGCCTTATAAAGAAAGGACAACTATGGAACAAAAAGTAGAATTCATCTGTGAATGGAGAACCCAAAAGTATTCGATTACAGAATTATGCAAGGCATTTAAAATTTCTCACCACACTTCATACAAATTCATTCCTAGGTTTGAAAAAGAAAGAATTAAAGGCTTAAAAGAGTAGTAGAAAGCACCTCAAATGCATCCGAATAGCACTAAGCAAGACGTCGTAAAAACATTCTAAAACTCAAAGAAAAAGACAAACTCTAAGGCGCAAAAAAAATTAGGAAATTGTTGTTTAACGTTTGTGTTGAAAACGATATTCCAAGTGTGGTTACGGTTCATAATATATTATATAAAAAGTTTAGTTATACCTCAAAAACGCTGTAAAAGAGTCAAGCCTCTATTCCCTATTTTTGACCCTAAACACTGTAATAAAGTATGGATTGCTGATTACAAAGGAAAGTTCTTAATGGGTATAAAATCTATTATCATCCACTCACAATTGCGGACTCAAAAAGTAGATTTGTATGCTCGGTAAAAGGACATTATAAAGAAACTCTAAAGAACGTTAAAGCAGAGTTTACAAAGGCCTTTAGAACATATGGTATACCAAAACAAATACACACAGATAACGGAAGTCCATTTGGATCTGCAAGAGCAATTCAGCGTTTTACCTAACTATCTTATTGGTTTATTAAACTCGGAATTATGCTTATTTTTTCAGACCCAAGAGACCCAGAACAAAATGGAAGACACAAACAAATGCATCGTGATTTAAAGACTGCTTGTGTAAGCCTTCAGCTTATGGTTTAAAAGCACAACAAAGGCGTTTAAATCACTTTGTAAAAGAAGGTAACCACATACGTACACATGAAACTTTAGAGATGGAAACACCCACTTCTGTGCATCCGTTTTCTACACTTCCTTTTCATGAAAGAATTAAACTATGTGATTATAATTTAAAATAATGAAAATGACACAAAACGGTGCGGTGAGATGGAAGTCAAAACATTGGGTCTATTTAAGCATTGCTCTTAAAGGAAAATATGTGGGTGTTGAGGAATTAGGAAATGGCATTCGGAGCGTATTTTATTATAATGTATTTTTAGGTTACTTTGATGATATGAACATTAGAAATAAACAAATATTAATAAGGCTTAGTCAAAATTTAGTCTATAGTCTAATCTTTAACTTGTCTAAACTATGTTCCTTAACCCACATAAAAACCACTGCTGATAATTCAAATTATGCTTGCAAAATTAAACTACTCATCAATTTTTAAGTCTTAATAAAGAAAATGACATCTTATTTAATTCTAATAATATTAATATTTTCGATCAGTTGTAAAAAAAAAGATACAATTGATTTTGTAGAGCAAACATCTTATGAAATTAACGAAAACGAACACATCAAAACTTTTTAACTCCAAACTATTACAATTCTAATGAAAATGATTTGAGAGATGAAATTAATAAGTTTATTCACTTTGCAAGACTGGAAGGCTATCAACATCCGCTTCAAAATTCAAACTGAGATATTGCACCTTATTCAATCAACAGAGAGTTTGGAACTGGAATTGGAATGGGTGGAACATCGCAACACCATCCAGCGATAGATTTACATCCTGATAATTCATCAAGCATTAATATTTGTGCTGCTCACGAAGGAATCATAAACACATACATTGATAGCCCTAAATATCGACACTACTTAACGATTACTAAAGAAATTAAAGACTCCGAAAATAACAGTATTGGAAAGTTAATTACCCTATATGCGCATATCGATTTAGATTTGGACGAAAACCAATCAATACAATTGAATGAAACATATATAAATAAAGGAGACCTTATTTCTAAAAATTTATATTCTGGTACTATGGGAGGTCCACACCTCCATTTTGAAATTAGATTTTATAGAAATTCTGAAATAGAAAATGAAGATTTTTATAATTGGCAAAATAATGGAGATTATACAACTCAATCATCTGGAAATTGGTCGTATGGTTATTGGAATCCTAATATTGGTTATGGTTTTGGAAACCCAATAAATTTTGAAATAGTATAAAATACTTATGCTAACACCGTATAAAATTAATTGCAGGCAGATCGCTTATTTACGAAAGTCCAGATGGACTTTCTTTGTTAGTAATTTTATTTATTAAATTAGTTGCTTAACCACGCAACTAAACATACACATTATGTTCTAGTGCATTATGACCCGTCCTGAATAAAGGCTACATAATTTAGCACTTTACTTTTTCAAGTATCTAAAGGAATAACTATGAAAAACCCATTATCAGATAAATACTCGGAAAAGGACAACCTACTTCTTGTGGACAAAGTGCTTAACGGAGATTCTAAAGCTCTTGACAAGCTTGTAGATATTCACCAAGCCTTCATTTACAATGTAGCATGGAAAATGACACACAGTAATGAAGATGCACTTGACTTAACTCAGGAAGTCCTTATAAAAGTAATCACCAAGTTGTCGACCTTTAAAAAGAAAAGTGCCTTCAGAACCTGGTTGTATCGCATTGTGTTTAATGAGTTTTTACGATCAAAGAGAAAAGCGAAGGAAGAAGCGTTCCCTAGCTTCGAAGAGCATGATAGACAGTTAAATGCTGTTCCAGATCCAGAATTGACACCTGCAGAGGAGCTTGAATTAAATGACTACACTAGAGAGGTTAAATTTAGATGCACCTCTGCAATGCTTATCTGCTTAGACAGAGAGCAAAGACTAATCTACTTGTTGGGAGAGTCTTTTGGTATTAATCATAACTTAGGTGCTGAAATTTTTAGTATTTCACCCCAAAACTTCAGAGTAAAACTGAGCAGAGCAAGAAAAGAACTGCACAATTACATGGAATACAGATGCGGCCTCATCAATAAGGCAAACCCATGTAGATGTGTTAAAAAAGCAAAAAGCGCATTAAAAATGGGCGTATTAAACGAGAACAACATGATTTTAAAACCATCCTACACGAAACAAATAGGTGATTTTGTTTCAGAAAATCAAGATGAAATGATAGAGGTACTAGACCAGAAGTACGTGGAGATTTTTAGAGATCACCCTAGTAAATCAGAATTCGATGCTGAAACCGTTATTAACAAAATAGTTAATGATCAGACAATTAAAAACCTGTTTAATATATAATGTTATTACTGCATTAACTCCTATTTATTACTAGAGATCACAATTTGTGATCTCTTTTTTTGTGTTTTTCTGTAACACCTGTATATCTCATGCATCTAAACTTTAGAAGGCAATACAAATTATTGCTAATTAAATCGTATAAATGAATATTAGAACAGAAGTAATTATACAAAAAAAGGCTAATGATATTTGGCAAGTTATAGGCATTCAATTTGATAAAATTCATGCTTGGGCAAGCTTTTTTAAAGATTCAAAACCCTCTGGTGAAAACAAATTTGATGGAATTAATTTTTCAGCTAGAGATACTGTAGTTGAGGGAGGTACAAATACACATTCACTTGATTTATTTGATTCTGAACACTATATTTTATCCTATACAGTAACCGCAGGAGCTCCTCCTTTTGCTAATAAAGCTGGAGCAGAATGGGCTCTCGAAATCATTGACGAAAATACAAGCAAAGCGTCCATTACTGTCAAGCTGGAATTAAAAGAGGGTATTACTGAAGAGAAAGTATCAGAAGTTAAAAGCTGGCTACATAAATCTTCGAATGACATGCTGGAAGATTTAAAACATTATGTTGAAACTGGAAATTTGTATCCTCGAAAACACAATGCGTAATTAAAATTAGTGCTAAAAATATCACCAAATTAAAGGAACAAAATTCAAAATAGTATGATCAAGTTTACAAAAAAAGCAATAGTTAATGCCGATGCCGATAAGGTATGGGGAATATTTGCACATGGGTTTAATGATGCTTATAAATGGATGGCATCCGTAAATCATTCTTTCGCTAAAAATAATGGCGAATCATTTGAAGGATGTCAATCACAGGGGAGAGTTTGCGAACTAAGTTCAGACGGAAAAGGTATAAAGGCTTCGGAGCAGTTCTTAGCATATAGTGAAGAGAATAAAAAGGCAACTGTTAGGATTGATTTTCTCAATACTCCTTTCTTCTTTCCTGTTAAATTTAACACACTTGATTTCTCATTGAAAAATATAGATGGAGGTACATCTGAAATGACGTGGAAATTCCGTTCGGATATTAAGCCCTTAGGATTTATACTTTGGCCTCTTCTTAGAATAGGATTTGGAAACTTTATAGGAGATATTATGGAGGAGTTACAGTTTTATATTGAGAATGGCACTCCTCATCCTAGAAAAATTAAGGCGATGAAAAAGCTATCGAAATAAGAAGAAAAGCTAAATAAACAACAGGGAAAATTTGGCTTCTAAAAGTTAAAAAAGTCCAATACTCAAGATTAGACTTTTTTTGATAGTATAAACTATTTTTAGACATGACACCCAAAGTCATATCTATCTCATTTTAAAATAGTTAATTTTGTTTCAGAAATAACTAAACATTCCTAACATAAAACTAGTTGTTTTTTTAAAGAGAGAAGACAAGACCTTAAATAGTAATTCATCTCTTTATTAATGATAGATTGGTTAATAGCACGTTTACTTATCTCTTTTAAGATTTGGTAAGAAAAAGAGTGTCCTGTTTTTTGTTGCCATAGTATAAACGCAGATTGTAACGAGAATTTTTTCTATATCATTGGAGCTGTTCTTAAGTTTTACCGAGACACTCCATTGAACAATTATTTATATGCCCTCTTAACATCTAGATACGATTCACACTATATGAGGGAACAGTTAGTTGTAAAAACTGTATGGAAGGATAATGCTATAAAAGACGAATTTCAACTTTTAGATGCACCTCGTTTAGTTGAGGGTACGTTTGATAAATTCCTTAACATAAGTAACTGATTTTTTACTTATTTGAAAACTGATTCTAACAATAGTATATTCATTATTATTTTTAAGTTGATTTACTATCTCTTCAAAGATTGAAAAATAAAAATTTCACACCTTAAAGATTACACTTAGTCCTAGTCCATCTAGACATAAAATTCTAAATTTTTCATTTTTTTCTGTAATCTTTAAGTTTTATCTTCGACGAACTAATTTTGATTTTAAAATATTTACAACATTATGGCTAAGAATTATTACGATGCTGCAGATCTTAGAAAATTTGGGGAAATCACAGAATGGAACGAAGAGCTTGGTAATAAATTTTTTGATTACTACGGAAAAGTTTTTGAAGAAGGAGCGCTCACTGCTCGCGAAAAGTCGCTTATCGCACTAGCTGTAGCCCATACAGAACAATGCCCATACTGCATAGATGCATATACTAAAGACACCCTTCAACGCGGTGTAACAAAAGAAGAAATGATGGAAGCCATACATGTTGGTGCTGCAATTAAAAGTGGAGCAACACTTGTACATGGTGTTCAGATGATGAATAAAGTAAATAAACTCGACGGATAGTATAAAAAATCCGGCTCATTTATTACGAAAGAACTTATATATTTAGACAACTTATTAATGGCAACAAAGTCCCTTAAAAAATCAGGAAGCGAATTAGCGCAAAGCAATAAGCAACTAGAAATACTCTCTAACGGTATTTTCAAAAATGGTGAATTACCAACCTTTAAAGCTAAAATTTCAGAAACCAGTCAGTTTCCTTTAATAGCAAATAAATTAGAGATTTTACAAATTAATGTTGGGTATATGTGTAACCAAGTTTGTGAACATTGCCATGTTGATGCTGGACCAGACCGTAAAGAAATTATGACGCGAGACACCATGCGTCAATGTTTAGAAGTGATTAAAACTTCTGGCGCACACACTTTAGATCTAACTGGTGGTGCACCAGAAATGAATCCGGATTTTAGATGGTTTGTAGAAGAGGCATCTAAAGTTGGTATTAAAGATTTTATTGTGCGTTCTAACCTCACAATTATACGCGCAAATAAAAAATACTACGATTTACCAGAGTTCTTTAAAAAACACAATGTTCATGTCGTAAGCTCTATGCCGCACTGGACAAGAGGCAAAACAGACAAGCAGCGTGGTGAAGGCGTTTTTGATATGTCCATTAAAGCCTTAAAAGAACTTAATGCCGTTGGTTACGGAATGCCAGATAGTGATCTAAGATTAGATTTGGTTTACAATCCTTCTGGAGCGTTTTTACCTGGAGACCAAGCCGCTATGGAAAAAGATTTTAAAAAGGCTTTATCAGAAGATTTTGATATTCAATTTCACAATCTATTTGCTATTACTAATTTACCAATTGCGCGTTTCTTAGATTATTTAATTGCTTCCGAAAATTACGAAGATTATATGTATGCCTTGGTAGAAGCATATAATCCTGCAGCTGTAGCAAACGTAATGTGTACAAACACATTATCAATAAGTTGGGATGGCTATTTATTTGATTGCGATTTTAACCAAATGTTAGAGTTACCAGTTAACAGCAAATCTAAACATATTTCAGAATTTAACGAGGAATTATTAGAAGGTCGTAAGATCGTCATTTCACAACATTGTTATGGCTGTACTGCAGGAGCAGGAAGTAGTTGCCAAGGTAGTGTCGCCTAAAAAGTCCCTTGAATTAACCAAATGGGGAAACTCAATTTATGAAAAATAAAATTCTATACACATTACTATTTCTTTTGAACATTAGTTTCGCTCAAGAAAGTGTTTCAGAATTATTAAAAAAATACAATTCTGAAAGTATTCCGTATATAACAGTACAAGAATTAGCTATGCCAAAAACTAAAGCTATTTTGTTAGATTCGAGAGAAATCATAGAGTTTGAAACGAGTCATTTAAAAGATGCTATTTATGTTGGTTATGATAATTTCAATATCAAAAGAATCACAAATCAAATCACAGATAAATCTACAACTATAGTCGTTTACTGTTCTTTAGGCATTCGTTCTGAGGATATTGCCGAACAACTCAAAAAGGCGAATTACACTAACGTTTACAATCTATTTGGTGGAATTTTTGAATGGAAAAATAACGGCTATGCAGTCTATAACTCTGAAAACAAAGAGACAGATAAAGTACATGCGTTTTCTAAAAAATGGAGTAAATGGCTGAAAAAAGGCGAAAAAATTTACACTAAAGACGGGTTGAAAAATGACTAAAAAAGCCTTAATCATCTTTACTAGAAATCCTGAATTAGGAAAATGCAAAACACGATTAGCAAAAACAGTTGGAGACGAATCTGCATTAAATATTTATAAATACTTACTTCAGCATACTGCTGATATTGCTAAAAAAGTGAACGCTGCTCGTTATGTGTTTTATTCTCAAAACATAAATATTAAAGATATTTGGAGTTCTGACTTATTTAACAAAAAGCTTCAAAAAGGTGAGGACTTAGGACTACGAATGTATAATGCCTTTTTAGAATTATTAGATCATGGTTATGAAAAAGTTATAATTATAGGAAGTGACCTCTTAGACTTAAACGAAACAATTATAGAGCAAGCATTTGATGAATTAAGTTTGAATGATGTAGTTATTGGCCCAGCTGATGATGGTGGCTACTATCTTTTAGGAATGAAAACGATGCACCAACAACTCTTTAAAAATAAAGATTGGGGAACCGATACAGTGCGAAAAGCAACGCTAAATAACTTAAAAAATAGTAGTGTATCTTTATTAGACAACCTAAATGATATTGATACCTTTGAGGATATGAAGCATTATAAAACGCTCAAACAATTTTATAATTAAGATGATTAAATTTATAACAGAAAGCACAGAATATTTACAAGCCAAAGGTTTTGAGAATCCTGAAGTGGGCATTATTTTAGGAACCGGCTTAGGGCAATTAGTTGACGAAATAGATATTATAGCAGAAGCTAGCTACAATCATATCCCTAATTTCCCAACCGCAACTGTAGAGTTTCATAAAGGCAAACTCATTTACGGAGAATTGGGTGGTAAAAAAGTGGTTGTAATGCAAGGGCGTTTTCATATTTACGAAGGTTATACATTACAAGATGTAACTTTTCCTGTAAGAATTATGGAAAAATTGGGTATAAAAACACTTTTAGTTTCTAATGCTTCTGGCGCTATTAATCTCAACTTTAAAAAAGGAGAATTAATGCTTATTGATGATCATATTAATCTACAAGGTGGTTCTCCGCTAGCATTTAAAGGAGTTTCAGAATTAGGTGAGCGATTTACAGACATGAGTGCTCCATATGATGCTGCAATCAACTCTAAATTTGAAACCATTGCCAAAGACAATAATATAAAATTACATAAAGGCGTTTACGCTAGTGTTGTTGGACCACAATTAGAAACACGAGCAGAATATAGAATGCTGAAAATTATTGGATCTGATGCTGTTGGGATGAGTACAGTGCCAGAAATTATAGTAGCTAACCATTTAGGCTTAAAAGCTGCAGCTGTTTCTGTTTTAACGGACGAATGTGATCCCAGCAATTTAAAACCTGTAGATATAAGCGAAATTATCGCCATGGCTGGCAAAGCAGAACCCGACATGATTACATTATTTAAAGAATTAATAAAAACGTTATAGATAGTAAATAGTCGCAGTTTTCAGTTAAACTGATACTCTCTGCAAACTGCGATTGCAAACTAAAGACTAAAAAGAAATGAGTTACTTAGAAGCAACAAACGATTTATATAAAGAAGCAGCACTAACTCCAGATGTTGGTTTGTGCTGTACTACAAATCCTATATGGGAATTACCAGGATTAAAAATTCCAAAAATCATGCAAGAGATGAACTACGGTTGTGGTTCTACAGTGCATGCTCGCGATTTAACAAATAATCCAAAAATGCTTTATGTTGGTGTTGGTGGAGGTATGGAATTATTACAATTCTCATACTTCAACAGGCAAAAAGGAGGTGTTGTTGGAATTGATGTGGTAGATGAAATGTTAGAAGCATCTCGAAAAAACTTTAAAGAAGCTGAAGCACAAAACGATTGGTTTAAATCTGAATTTGTTGATCTTGTAAAAGGTGATGCCTTAAACTTAAATGTTGAAGACAACTCTATTGATGTTGCTGCACAAAACTGTTTATTCAACATTTTTAAAGCTGAAGATTTAAAGAAAGCTATCGAAGAAATGTATCGCGTTTTAAAACCTCATGGCAAGCTAGTAATGAGTGACCCAACTTGTGAACAACCTATGAATGACGAGTTGCGAAATGACGATCGTCTTAGAGCACTTTGCCTAAGTGGTAGTTTACCAATTGCTGAATATGTAAAAGCGCTAACTGATGCTGGATTTGGTACTATTGAAATTAGAGCAAGAAAGCCTTACAGAATTTTAGATACAAAAAATTATCCGACAGATGAATTGATTTATATCGAATCTATTGAAGTTGCTGCTATAAAAGATCCAATGCCAGAAGATGGTCCTTGTGTTTTTACAGGGAAAGCAGCTATTTATTATGGTGATGAAGATTATTTTGATGATAAAGCTGGACACATATTATTAAAAAATCAACCTTTAGCAATTTGTGATAAAACTGCTGGAGCATTACAAACTTTAGGTAGAGATGATATTTATTTTAGCGAATCTACGTTTCACTATGATGGTGGAGGTTGTTGCTAGGCGATAATCGCCATTTGCTTATTTCACTCTAATGTGAAAACTATTTATGGAAAAATACATAGACATTATAAAAAACTCATATTCGGGATACTGGAACTATCTTCAATACGAGCTCATTGATCTTAATCATTGGGATAACTTTTTTTATGGTCTTATTGCTATTTCGCTTATCGTTTGGTTATTAGAGATACTATTTCCTTGGAGAAAAAAACAATCACTATTTAGAAAAGATTTTTGGTTAGATACCTTTTACATGTTCTTCAATTTCTTTATTCTAAATCTTATTATTCTTATTGCATTATCAAATACAGTTTCAGAATTCTTTAATGACATTTTAGGTGGTATTGGACTTTCACTCTCTAGTTTTCAATTATTTGATTCTACGCAACTCCCCAAATGGTTAGGACTGTTTATATTCTTTTTAGTCAATGATTTTGTGCAATGGAATACACATCGCTTATTACATCGTGTATCTTGGCTGTGGAATTTTCATAAAGTCCACCACTCCGTTAAGCAAATGGGTTTTGCTGCACATCTTCGCTATCATTGGATGGAACCTGTCGTTTATAACTCAATTAGATATATTCCTTTAGCGATTATTGCAAACTATAGCTCGCAAGATGTCGCCATTGTTTATTTCTTTAGTATTGCTATTGGTCATCTAAATCATGCTAATTTGGGTTGGGATTATGGCATTTTAAAATACGTCTTCAACAATCCTAAAATGCACATTTGGCATCATGCAAAAGAATTACCAAAACATGTAAGGCATGGTGTAAACTTTGGACTAACATTAAGTATTTGGGACTACATCTTTAAAACTAATTACATACCACATAGTGGTAGAGATATTGAATTAGGTTTTGAAGATGATGAAACGTTTCCTAAAGATTTTATAAGTCAGGAATTGTATCCTGTATTCTCTCGAAAGCTGGAGTCTCGTCAATAAAAATTACGCAAAATGAAACATTTTTTAGCTTTACTATTTGTTTTACTTATTACATCCTGTTTTGGAAATAAAGCGGTTTTTGAAAATCCGCCAAAACAAACTGAAGAAATTGCTATTATAGAAGACGTAATTGAAATCATTGAAACACCTTCTATTGCTGAACCACCTCAGCCACCAAAAGATAATGCTACAAAAATAAGTTTAGGTGAAGACGGAACACTAACTGATGACGGTATTTCAATAACTACAGAAATTATTTATGACGAAGCATTTGATCATTCTAGCTTCAATGATTTACTTAAGAAACATGTATCTCTATATGGTAATGTAGATTATAGCAGTTTTAAAAGTGACTCTAAAGTTTTACAAAGTTATATAACACTTCTCAAAACTTACCAACCTAATGATACTTGGTCAAAAAGCGACAAACTTGCCTACTGGATCAATTCCTATAACGCGTTAACCATAGATTTAATACTTCGCAATTACCCAACAGAAAGTATAAAAGACATTAAAGACCCTTGGGATCAACGTCTTTGGAAGTTTGGAGATAAATGGCAAAATCTTAATGATATTGAGCATGAAATACTCAGAAAAATGAATGAACCAAGAATTCATTTTGCTATTGTTTGTGCTTCTATTTCTTGTCCTAAACTTCAAAATAAAGCTTTTACAGCTTCAAATTTAGAAGAACAACTCACTAACGCAACAAAAGAATTTATAACAGACAAAACTAAAAATGAGCTTTCAAAAGACTATATAAAACTATCTAAGATATTTAAATGGTTTAAGAAAGATTTTGAACAAAACGGTAGTTTAATTGATTTTCTGAATCAATATGCTGATATTTCAATTTCGAGTAAAGCGAAAAAAAGTTTTATGGATTATAATTGGGATTTGAATGATTAATCTTCAACTTGTTACACTGAACTTGTTTTAAAATCGCATTACGTTATAGATGCTGAAATAAATTCAGCATAAAAAATATGAAGCACAAGATTTCTATCATTATTCCCGTTTTAAATGAGTCTGTAACTATAAAGGACTTACTGTTTCACTTAATAGATAATGCGTCGTTAGATTCAATTTCAGAAATTATAGTTGTAGATGGAGGAAGCACAGATGGAACTGAAAATATTGTCAAAACACTAGATTTAAACATCATTCTTTTAAATTCTGAAAAAGGCAGAGCAAAACAAATGAACTTAGGGGCTACCAAGGCAAAAGGTTCTGTTTTATATTTTCTACATGCAGATTCATTTCCACCAAATAGATACGATAAATTAATTATAAAGGAAGTCGAAAAAGGCAATAAAGCTGGTTGTTTTAGAATGCAATTTGATAGCAATCATTGGTGGTTAAAATTAGCAAGCTGGTTAACGCAATTTAGCTGGCGCGCATGCAGAGGCGGTGACCAAAGTCAGTTTATAACACAAGAACTTTTTGATACTATTGGTGGTTATGATGAAGATTATATTATTTATGAAGATAATATCTTAATCAATGAATTATATGTTCGAAACGAGTTTGTAGTTATTCAAGATAAAATTAAAACCTCAGCACGCTTGTATAAAAAGCATGGTGTTTGGAAATTGCAATACTACTTCTGGATGATTTATGTAAAGAGATGGTTTGGTGCTTCCGCAGATGAGTTATTTACTTATTATAAAAAACAGATTGACTAAAAATTAAGGCATAAAGAAAGCTGCCAAAAATGACAGCTTTCTTTATAGTATATTTTTAACTAAGAATTAGTCTGTTATTCTTACTAAACGAATTTCAAACTCATCTGTTTCTGTATTACCCTGAAAAACATCTACATCTCCACCCATAATGTTTAATAGAGTACCATCAAATAAAAGAACATCTGCAATAGAGTCAAAATCAAAAGTTATAGTTCTACTAGTATTATTTGTAGTGAAAGTACCATCACTATCAAATTGCTCAATTTCAATTTCTGTTTCTGGTGCCTGTCCTGCTATAGTTAATACATAAGTAACTCTATAATTACCAGAAGATGCATAAGTCCCATCTTCATTAAATGTAAAAGTAGCATTTGTAAAAGTATCAGTAGTAAAAGTCTCAGACTCAACCAGTACTGTACTTCCGTTAGATGCTTCTGTTGTAGTAGTGTAAGAACCTTCATAAAATACAATTTCATAAGTCCCAGCTAAATTAGCATTAGTAAGTTCTACAACTGGTGTAGTTACATCATCATCACTGCTGCATGCTGCAAAAGTTAATATAGCTGCAGTAAATAAAAAGAATTTTAAAATTTTCATATCGATTTGATTTTATTAATCCGCAAAGATATAAAACAACCTAATTGCTAGTTAATTTAATTTAATTTTTAAGACAGTATTAAAAGTTCTAAAACTATAACGTATTCTTGGATTATTACTAATTTTTGTTTCTACCTAGTTCATTTGGATACAAATCTTTCAAAATATCACTTTGAAAAATAGCTTTTGTATTTATATCAATTGCTGACAATCTCCCTGAAAAAGCAGCTCCCGTATCAATATTCCAAACATTAGCAGCATTCATTGGATGCATTTTAAAATAATTAGTAGTTGGAGTATGACCAATATAAATTTCTAAGTAATGCTTTAATCGTTTTGGGTATAATTTTGAGTCTTTTGCAATCCGTTTGTCCATAGTTAATGTCATTTCCCAAAGCGTGCGATCAAAATAAAACGTACGGAAATCATAATCTTTCTCGACTCCATGCATGGAAGTAAAACCAGCATGAATAAAGAGTCGTTTATCATCATCAATATGATACAAAGACATCGCTTCAAAAAAACGAAGATGCACTTTCTTTTGTTCTTCAGAAAAAGTTTGGTAACTCGCTACTGCTCCTTCTCCTCCATGTGCTAACCATATTGAATCTCCTTCATTTGTTCGCAACCAATCCTCACACCATGCATCGTGATTCCCTTTAATAAAAATGCAATCGTTTGTTTCTGAAAGCTGAATTAAATACTGAATAACCTGAGCAGACTCGCTCCAGCCGTCAACATAATCTCCGAGAAAAATTAATTGGTCAGTATTTGTTATTTTAAGTCTTTCTAAAAGTTGAACCAACCCTCTTAATCCTCCGTGAATATCTCCTACTGCAAATGTTCTCATAGATTAATTAACCTTATAAAATGTTTTAATAATATCTTCTACAGGTTTATTCTGTGGTGTAAATTGATTGTTTTCTATACCACCTACGTTATTATGATCTGTAAACCATTTCCAAAGGTAACCTCCTGCAAACCACTCTTCGTTCCAAACGGCATCAAACAAAGCTTGCGTTGCATTATTCTGTGCTTCGAGATTAATAGAGGTCATAGACCGATCATATCTCCATGGTTCTTTTCCAGTATAATCGACACTTCTATAACCGTATTCTGTAAACAGAATTGGTCGATCATGTTTTTTGGAAAATGTTTTTAATCCTTGTTTATGCTTTTCCCAACCTTTAATGCAATCTTCTAGAGTTGGTGTCTGCAAATCACTCACAGGAAAATAAGCGTCTATCCCAATATAATCAACTTCTGTCCAAAATGGTGTGCGCCAAAATTCATCCCAATTTGCAGCATAAGTTAATTTTCCTTTATAAATAATTCTGATTTCTTTAATGAGATTAGACCAATACTCTGGTCTGTTTTTAACAAATTCTTCGAGCTCCGTACCAATACAAAAAACTTCAGCATTAATTTCTTCAGCTAGTTCTGCATACTCTAAAATAAAACTAGAATATGATTCTTCGAGTATTTTCCATTCTGCCTCAGTTTCCATTTTTAAAAATCCTGTAAACTCACCATGCCAAAGCCAAATATGTGGCTTAATCATTATGTTTATATTGTCTTTTCTAAGTGTTTCAATATATTGTTTTGCACCTGCTCTAGTCTCTCCGAACCACTGACGCTCTGTGTTATGGATGATTTCAGGGTTGCTTTTATCTCTTATAAATCCAAAAGGCATAATTGCCGCAGCATTAGCATTTATATTAACCAGTGGACTCGTATGGGTTGTATCAACGGCATTTCCTGCAGCAACAAAGCTTACTCCATTTATTTTAAAGGGTTTAAATGAAACTGCTGCACAACCTATAAAAACGAGAACTAAAAGGAAATAAAAATAACGACGCATACTTTAAAATTATGCCTAAATTTAAAGAAAATCGACAAAGCGATTAAGGTTTTAACAAAACCTTCGACATATAGCTTAATAAGACAACCTTTTTAAAATTGAAACAACAACCACAATTTTATGGAACACATCGTAATTATTGGTAATGGTATTTCTGGAGTCACTGTTGCAAGGCACATCAGAAAGCTTTCTGACAAAAAAATCACTATTGTTTCTGCTGAAACAGACTTCTTCTTTTCTCGTACGGCATTAATGTATGTGTATATGGGACATATGAAGTTTGAACACACCCAACCCTACGAAAATTGGTTCTGGAAAAAAAACAGAATAGAACTCAAAAAGGGGTATGTAAAAACGGTTGAAACAGCATCAAAAACACTTCATTTTACAGAAGGAGATACTTTACAATATGATAAATTAGTCATTGCTACAGGAAGTAAGCCTAATAAATTTGGATGGCCAGGACAAGATTTAGAAGGTGTTATGGGCATGTATCACAAGCAAGATTTAGATAATCTAGAAATGCAAGCTCCCAATAAGGACATTTGCAAACGTGCTGTGATTGTTGGCGGTGGATTAATTGGAATTGAACTCGCTGAAATGTTGAATTCTAGAAAAATCCCTGTTACCTTTTTAGTTCGTGAATCTAGTTTCTGGAATGGTGTGTTGCCTGAAGGCGAAAGCCAAATGTTAAATAAGCATATAAAAAATCATCATATTGATTTACGACTTTCAACTAATTTAAAGGAAATAAAATCGGACGAAAACGGAAAAGTAAAATCGATAATTATCGAAGAAACTGGTGAAGAACTTGAATGCAATGTGGTTGGATTAACAGCAGGCGTGTCACCAAACATAGATTTTATAAAAGATTCTGAAATTGAAATAGGCAGAGGTATTAAAGTCAACCGTTTTTTAGAAACCAATATACCAGATGTATATGCTATTGGTGATTGTGCCGAACAGCATGAAGCCATAGGAAACCGAAGACCAATTGAAGCCGTTTGGTACACTGGTCGTATGATGGGAGAAACTTTAGCGCAAACTATTTGTGGTAATCGCATAGAATACAAACCAGGTCATTGGTTTAATTCCGCTAAATTTTTAGATATCGAATATCAAACTTATGGTTGGGTATTTGGTGTGCGTGGCAGACCAGAGTACGAAAAGCATTTTCATTGGAAACATAACAAAGAAGATATTTGTATTACTGTTTCTTTTCACAAAGACACAAATGAATTTTTAGGTATTAATACTTTCGGAATAAGAATGCGCCACGAAATTTTTGACAAATGGCTGACTGAAAAAAGAGATGTAGATTACGTAATGAGCTACCTAAAAGACGCCAATTTTGATCCAGAATTTTATAAAGCATATGAAAATGAAATTATAACACAATACAATAGTGAATTTAATACTAACCTTACTGCGCATAAAAAGAGTTGGAAACGCATTTTCAGTAAAGCCTAGTTCTACCATTTTTTAACTCTAACAAATTAACACAAGCTCATGAAAGCAATTAAAAATATAGGATTGGTAATATTCTTATTAGGCTTAGCCATTTTCACCACTTTACCACTTTTAGGAACCTTCAACTTAAACGAAGCTGATTTTAATACAATTGTTAAGGGTCAAAACATTAAAAGCGACGTTTTTATAAACGCTATAAAATCTGATATCGTAGGGCAAGATTTTAATGGCATGCAAACCTTATCACCAAAAATATCTAAAGCCATAGAAAATGCCAACGAAACGCACACCAAAAAGAAGGAATGGGATAAAAAAATCTATACCAAGTCTAGCGATATGGCAGCAATGATTGGTAAAAAATCAGCCAACGGATTTATTGCTAATAACAAAGGCTTAATGTGGTTGCTCACTTTTGGGTTAGGTATTCTTGGTGCTTTAATGTTCATTCTACCAAACGTTATTCTGTTAGGTAAAAAAGGAATTAAGAACGACGGTATTTATCATGAAAGTGCTACAAATCAAGGCTGGATTGGCTGGATGGTGTTTATCTTTTTAGTCTCATTTTATTTAGTGCTTTATTTTGCTTCTGAATATGCGACTAATTGGACACTTTTAGTAGATCCAATTAGTGAAGCTTTAAGTGGAAACCCTGCAGGCCATTGGTTTGTTTATGGTTTTATGTATTGTACAGTTATGAGCGTAATGGCAGTGAGAATGTATATTAAATACCGTCATAATATTTATCAGGTATTTAGAACTACTTCGGTTTTATTCTTTCAAATTGTATTTGCATTTCTTATTCCAGAAATTATGGTAAGACTGCAAATGCCATATTATGATTTTAAAAATGCCTTTCCTTTAGATTATGATTTCTTTTTTCAATGGAATTTAAAAGACCTCATAGCTAATGGTGGAATAGGAATTTTTATTCTGGTTTGGGGAATTGTTTTAACCTTAGTTATTGTGCCGATTATGGTCTATTTCTTTGGCAAACGCTGGTACTGTTCTTGGGTTTGTGGTTGTGGTGGTTTAGCCGAAACACTTGGTGATCCTTACAGACAACATTCGGATAAATCATTATTTGCATGGAAGGTTGAACGTTATTTAATCCATGCCGTTTTAGGCTTTGTTTTAATAATGACTGGCATGACTTTGTATAGCTTTTTTACTGATACAGGTATGGTTTTAGGTATAAAGACTTCAACCGTACAAAGTATTTATAGTTTAGTGGTAGGCTCTATTTTTGCTGGAGTTATTGGCACTGGTTTCTATCCTATTTTTGGAAATCGCGTGTGGTGTCGTTTTGGTTGTCCCCTTGCCGCTTACTTAGGTTTTGTGCAACGTTTTAAATCACGCTTTAGAATTACGACTAATGGCGGACAATGTATTTCTTGCGGAAATTGCTCTACCTATTGCGAACAAGGAATTGATGTAAGAGCTTATGCTCAAAAAGGAGAAAACATTATACGCTCTAGTTGTGTTGGTTGTGGCATTTGTTCTGCTGTTTGCCCTCGTGGTGTTTTAAAATTAGAAAATGGACCAGAAAAAGGACGTATTAATCCGACTGAAATTTTATTAGGAAATGATGTTGATTTAATGGACTTAATAAACCAGAAATAATGCGATTAATAATTGTTGTCTTTCTTTTTACATCTGTTGCGTTTGGACAAAAAACCTATCAAAAAAATCAATTTGAAAGTGCTAGTATGAGCTCCGAAGGTTGGATAGAAAACAATCTTAAAACTGACTATTGGAAATTCTATCATAAAAATGGTCAGCTTTCAAGGCAAGGGTATTTCAAAAATAATAAACAAGATGGCTTCTGGTATTTTTATGATTCTGAAGGAAACCTTTATAAAAAAGGTAATTATAAAGATGGAAAGAAAACGGGTTATTGGAAAACCTATATTAATAACAGACTTAATGAAGAAGGTTACTATGCGAGTGGTAAAGAAACAAAATATTGGAAATTTTATCATTCTAACGGAAAATTAAAAGAAGAAGGAAATTATAACAATGGACTGAAAACCAAGCATTGGAAAAAATATCATACTACAGGACATCTAGAAAAGGAAGGTGATTTTTTAGGAGGAAAAGCTTCAGGATATTGGAAGTTTTATTATAAAGATGGACAACTCGCAAAAGATGGTCCCTTTAAGTTTGGAAAATTCACAAGCTATTGGCAATTTTACGGCCCAAACGGAAAAAAGCTTTCTGAAGGTTCTTTTGTAAATGGTAAAAAAGCAAATTGGTGGTTATTTTACGACACTAACGAAAATGTTAACCATAAATGCCAATTAGACAATAATCAAAAAAACGGCTATTGTCTAATGTATAAAAATAAAAAACTGATTTCAGCAATTAAATATTCTAAAGGAAAACAAATTAAAGAATGGACAGATTTGGCAACATTTAGAAAAGAAAATAAATTTAGCGATCTTAAATGACCAACATTAAAGTTATAATTCCTGCATATAATGAGGAAGCCTCTATTCCGTTAGTTGTAAAAGCTATACCCCAAATCGTACACGAAATTATTGTTGTTAGTAATAACTCTACAGATAATACGGAAGTTAATGCTAAAGAAGCTGGTGCAACCGTTTTAATTGAAAAAGAAAAAGGTTATGGATTTGCCTGTTTAAAGGGTATGGAATATATCGAAAAACAAGACGTGAAACCAGATATTGTTGTCTTTTTAGATGGCGATTTTAGTGATTACCCAGAAGAATTAACCAAAATTATTACACCAATAATTGAAGACGATATGGATTTTGTTGTTGGCGCACGAGTTAAAGAATTGCGAGAAGAAGGGTCTATGACTAAACCACAAATATTTGGAAATTGGTTAGCAACAAGCTTAATGAAATTATTTTTTGCGTCAACATTTACAGATTTAGGTCCGTTTAGAGCTATTAAATATAACAAACTATTAGATCTAAAAATGGAAGATAAGACTTATGGCTGGACAGTAGAAATGCAACTTAAAGTATTAAAGCAGAAGTTTAGTTACAGAGAGATTCCTGTTAATTACAGAAACAGAATAGGTGTCTCAAAAGTTTCAGGAACCATAAAAGGTGCTATCTTTGCAGGTGTAAAAATCTTAACATGGATTTTTAAATATAGTTTTAAGTGATCTACTTTCAATATACCATCATTGTAATTTACACCATTGCGATTGTGCTCATCTTTATGTATGCATTGGCGCAATTAAATCTACTTTACAATTATCTTTCATCAAAAAAGAAAAGAGAAACGTGTGATACTTTTGATTTCTCTAATGCAGAAGAAATTCCATACGTAACAATTCAATTACCTGTCTATAACGAAATGTATGTTATGGAGCGGTTGCTAGATAACATAGCGTTATTAGAATATCCAAAAGACAAATTAGAAATTCAAGTCTTAGACGATTCTACAGATGAGACGCTTGTAACTACAAAAGCACACGTAGATCAATTAGCTTCTACCGGATTAGATATAACTCATATTACAAGAACTGACAGAAGTGGCTTTAAAGCTGGCGCACTAAAAGAAGGCTTAAAAATTGCAAAAGGCGATTTTATTGCCATTTTTGATGCTGATTTTTTACCACAACCAAACTGGTTAAAACGCACTATTCCTTATTTTAAAAACGAAAAGATTGGTGTTGTACAGACACGTTGGGGACATATTAATAGAAATTACTCACTATTAACTAAGATTCAGGCTTTTGCTTTAGACGCACATTTCACGTTAGAGCAAGTTGGTCGTAATAGCAAAGGACACTTTATTAATTTTAATGGTACAGCTGGTGTTTGGAGAAAAACATGTATCATCGATGCTGGTAATTGGGAAGGAGACACACTCACTGAAGACTTAGACTTAAGCTATAGAGCACAACTTAAAAACTGGGAATTTAAATATCTTGAAGATGTAGAAACTCCTGCAGAATTACCTGTAGTTATTAGCGCAGCACGTTCTCAACAATTCCGATGGAACAAAGGTGGTGCTGAAAACTTTAGAAAAATGATGTGGCGGGTTATTAAATCTGAAAATATATCTGTAAAAACAAAAATACACGGCTTACTTCATTTATTAAATAGCACTATGTTTTTAAGCATTTTTACTGTTGCTATTTTAAGTATTCCTATGCTTTACATAAAGAATGAATATGAGCATTTGCGTGACTATTTTTACGTAATGAGTTTCTTTGTAATGAGCACGCTTATATTCTTTGTTTGCTATTGGTTTATGTACAAAAGCATCTATGGTAGTGGTTTTAAAAAATTCTTTGGCTACGTTGGTATGTTCTTTACCTTCTTCTCAATAGCAATGGGTTTTTCTCTACACAACTCAATTGCTGTAATAGAAGGCCATATTGGTAAACGAAGCGAGTTTGTACGTACACCAAAATTTAATATTAGTACTATTAAAGATTCTTGGAAAGGCAATAAGTATTTAAGAAAGAACGTATCGCCTCATGTTATTATTGAAGGCATCCTTGTAGTTTATTTTGGCTTTGGTTTATACAGTGCATTTGTTGTTGGTGACCAAGGTGGTGACTTTGGGTTATTTCCGTTTCACCTCATGCTATTTATTGGTTTTGGCTATGTGTTTTTTAAGTCTTTGACTTCTAAGATTTAGAAATAAAATACATCTCTATTTCTCCTTTACCTTTAGCTCTTATTTTACCTCGTGATTCGAATATAAAATCAGTATCATTTTTTAGTAGATTGTAAGTAACTTCAGAAACATTAACCTTTCCTGTTTCTCCGCTACTTTCCATACGAGATGCTGTATTTACAGTATCTCCCCAGACATCGTATTGAAACTTCTTTACTCCAACAATTCCCGCAACAACAGGTCCTGTATGAATACCAACTCTCATTTTAAAAGCAGTTTCATTGATTAATTCTTTTTCTTCTAATCTAGTATTAATAAACTCTTGCATTTCTAATGCGGCAAGTACCGTATTTTTAACAGAATCATCAAAAGGTACTGGTAAGCCACCAGCTGCCATAAATGCATCTCCAATTGTTTTTATTTTTTCAATTTTATACACCTCGCATATCAAATCAAAAGCCTTAAAACACACATTAATTTCACCAATAAGTTCTTTTGCTGTTAGCTTCTCTGACGCTTCTGTAAAACCTTTAAAATCTGTAAAGAGAATGGATACTAAATCAAAATCTCTTGCGTCAGCACTACCTTTGGCTTTTAACTCTTCTGCTATTTCGAAAGGTAAGATGTTGAGCAGTAAATTATCCGAACGATCTTTCTCTTTCTCAATGATTGCTTTAGATTTTTTAACGTAGTTCCAACGGCTATAAAGGCCACCAGAGAGAAGTAAAAAGAAGAAACCACCTGCTAATGCAATACTTGTATTTCTTTTTTTTTCATTTATCTCTGTTTGATGTAACATCTCTACCTTGAGTCCTTTTTCTACTTGTTGTAAACTATCTGCTAGAACTTCTTTTTCAAACTCCATACGTTGAAGTTTTTTAGTAGTTTCTTGCTTTTTTAAACTATCAGATGTAACTAAATACAATTCGTGATAGTATAGAGATTTAGTGGCATTATTTTTTAATTTAAAACTTTCATATAGACACCAATAAATATCCAATCTTTCTCGTATAGATTCATAATCATCAATTATACTTATTGCCTCTTCACAATATTTTAAAGCTCTATCAGGTTTGTTTTCATATGTATAAACTAAACCAATGAAAGATAAAGTTTGAGCTAATCCATAATTATCTCCAATTTCTCTATTGAGCACAATTGAAGATTTATAATTAGATAAAGCCAATTCAATGTTATTACGTTTTTTATAATAACTACCCAAACCAGATTTTGCGATTGCTAAACCTGATTTATATGATATTTTGTTACTTAAATTAATACTGTTTTGATAATATTCTTGCGCAATTGAATCCTTATCTTGTTCATCATATATTCCTGCCATATTAGTATATACTATAACAAGACCTTTTAAATCATTATCCTTACTATGAATAGTTTCTGCAATTTTATAATATTTCAAAGCATTATCATAGTCAAAAAATAATTGGTATAATATCCCAATATTATTAGAGGTACCTGCTATACCCAAATTAAAATCATCTTTTTGAAAGATTTTCAAAGCTTTTAAATAAAAGATTAGAGCCTTAGGATGATTGCTTTGATAATTATATGTACTTCCCATGTTTGCGTAACAGATTCCTAGGCCTCTTAAATCATCTATTTGTTTATATGTTTCGATAGCCTTCTCATACTCAAATCTGGCTTCAGGAAAAAAAGATTGAACTAGTTTACTATTACCATTTAAGACATGAGCTCTTGCGACACCTAAATTGAAATTTTCTTTAATTGAAAAATTCATTAATTTCTTAGTATGAAAAGCAACACTATCTGGTTTTGAATACAAATAATTTCTCTCTATAAAATTATTATATGCTGCAGTTCTTTCATCTAAAGACATATTTTCATTTTTCCATTTCTGAAAATTTGAATCTTCCCCTTTTCTGGTTTGCCCATTGATTAGAACAGTTGTAGTTAGAGCATAAAGAATTAGTAAAAATCGAATCATTAAATTGAAATTAAAGTAATTTAGTCTTAATCACAGGGAAGGGTTAACAGGTTTTAAATGAATAAGTTATATTATTTTAACGATATTTCCAAACTCCTTCGACGAAAAGCATATTTTGGTATATTATTAAATTTAACCTTTGTTCTAAATAGGAATAAGAAACCCTATTTCATATAGTTTTATAATCTTTTTTTATAACGATTATATCTCCGTTTCAAATAATTCTATCTTTGACTCTATGCTCGGACTAACCAACTTATTTAAAAACAAAAAAATCCCACTACTCTTTGTAGGGCTTAGTGTTATTATGTATTTATCTTTTGCTTACGACTTGGTAAGAACAGATTTATCAAAGTTAGTAGTGTTGTATGTTGCATTATTTGTTTTTGCATACCTAATTATAAAAGAAACAGGTTTTTATTTTAGAGTACTAGTTGTATCTGCTATACTATTTAGACTTTTGTTTTTGTTTACAATTCCTAATTTATCTCAAGATTTTTACCGATTTATTTGGGATGGACAAATGATTTTATCTGGATTAAACCCTTATCTCTTCACACCAGATTCTTTTATTCAAAACGGTAAATTTCCTTTCGTACAGGCGCAAGATTTATATAATGGCATGGGTACTTTAAGTTCATCTCATTATACAAATTACCCACCATTAAATCAACTTTGTTTTACTATTGCGGCTCTATTCTCTGGAAAAAGCATTTTAGGCTCAGTTATTACAATGCGCTTATTAATAATAGCTGCTGATATAGGAACATTATATTTTGGAAAAAAGCTATTAGAACGCTTAAAACTTCCCTCAAACAGAATCTTCTGGTACATTTTAAATCCGTTTATTATTATTGAATTAACTGGAAATCTTCATTTCGAAGGTGTGATGATTTTCTTCTTAGTCTGGAGTTTGTATTTACTACATTCTGGCAAATGGAAATGGGCTGCTGTAGTATTGGCTTGTTCGATTTCTGTAAAGTTAATTCCTTTGCTGTTTTTGACTTTATTTTTTGGCTGGTTTATTAAAAAAGGGAACATCTTAATTGGTATAAAAAAATTAGTCAGTTTTTACGCAATATGTGGAGCAACTCTTATGTTGATGTTTCTTCCTTTTTTTTCTATAGAATTTATAAGCAACTACTCTAAAACGGTTGGGCTTTGGTTTGGAGATTTTGAATTTAACGCAAGTATTTACTATGCGGTAAGGGAAATTGGCTATGCGATGACTGGGTTTAATGAAATTGCTATTATCACCAAATTTTTACCAATAATTTCTGTATTTACAATTTTAGGGTATTCGTTTTTTAAGCACAATAATACCATCTCTAAATTGGTGACTTCAATTTTATTAGCTTTTACTTTCTATTTATTTTTGAGTACTACGATACATCCTTGGTATATTGCCACCTTAGTTATTCTTTGTGTATTTACTAACTATAGATTTCCATTGGTTTGGTCACTAGCAGTTGTTCTAAGTTATTTAGCATATTCTAACACTTCAAACTCAGAAAATTTATGGATTATTGGATTAGAATATCTTATTGTATTTAGTGCTTTTATTTGGGAAGTTTTCCTAAAAAAAAGACTGCCAGTTATCTAGCAGTCATTTCCTTTATTAGAACTTTTTAAGCTGAGTTATTTTGAATATTTCATAGGTTTCGGTAAAACCTTCTTCATCTGTTTCTTCATATTCAGTAATCTCTGTAAAGTATATTACTTCTTCATCATCATCTTCTTCCCCTTTTATTATAAAGGAGTAACCATCTTCATTATCGTAACCATCAAAATTACCAGCAACTGTCATTATCCTTTTTTCTTGAAATTGGCTCTTATTCTCTAATGAAGCATTAGCACTAAATACCAAAATTGAGCATACAAATACTAATAAAAATCGTTTGTTTTTCATTTCTTTAAGTTTTTTAAAACTGTTACTTCTAAGCTATATGGAAAGTAGCAGCAATTGAAAATTTTATTTCTATCTCGTTTTTGGGAGTTTACCACCTCAAGCCCAAATGCTTTTAGACCGCAACCTTTTGGTTACGATTACTGTGGTTTTTTTGGAAGAATTCTTTCTTTGGCCTCTAATAATTTTACATTAAATATGGCACATAACCAAAGTTAAATAGCGCTTTAGCTATTTAAAACTGTAACAATTTATAATATATTAATTTACAAAATATTCTTAATAAAAAAGACCTATTTAGTCAAAATCCTGATCCTCAGTACCTGGTTCCAAATCTGGATCCACTACGGCATCTGCATCACCATCATCAAAATCTTCATAATCATCTTCATCGTAATTTTCCATCGTCTGTTCTAACTTTGTACTTACCTTAACTAAAAACTTTGTGTCTTCTGTAGTCACTTCAACAGCTTCAACAGTTTCGTTTTTTGCATTTTTAAATGAGACTACATGATCGTCATCGTAGCCATGAGGATATTTTTCTACTAATAGTGCTAAGATCTCTGGAGTTAATTTTTTGAAATCAACTATTACTCGTTTTAAATGTGCATCTTTTGGTTTCATCTACTGTACTATTTTTGGAGCTAATTTTTTTTTTAAATATACTATTTATTGTTTTACGCGAATAACATTATAAACATCTTTTCTTCTATCTTTTAAATTTTTTACTGCACCAAAAGAATGTAATTCTCTTAATAAACTTAAATCAACGTCTGCAACTAAAATCATCTCAGTATTTGTTGTTGCTTCTGCTTTAATACCATTGCTTGGAAATGAAAAATCGCATGGTGTAAACACGGCTGATTGCGCATATTGGATGTCCATATTATTAACATTAGGTAAATTTCCTACACTACCAGCTATAGCAACATAACACTCATTTTCAATTGCTCTTGCCTGAGCACATAAACGTACTCTAGAATAGCCATTTTGCGTATCAGTTAAAAATGGCACAAATAAAATGTCCATACCTTCATCTGCTAATAAACGTGATAATTCTGGAAACTCAGAATCGTAACAAATTAATATACCAATTTTACCAGCATCTGTTTCAAATGTTTGTAATTTATGTCCACGTTGCATTCCCCAAACTTTCGCTTCATCTGGTGTAATATGAATTTTCTCATAACGCTCTAAACTTCCATCTCTACGGCATAAATAGCCAACGTTAAATAACTTATCATCAATAAGCTCTGGCATACTACCCGTAATAATGTTGATGTTATACGATATAGATAATTGTTGCATTTTTTCTACAATAACAGATGTATGTTTTGCCAATTCTCTAATTGCATCTGGCTCGTACATGTGGTTGTATTTTGCCATTAAAGGAGCATTAAAAAACTCTGGAAACAATGCGAAATCAGAGCGATAAGCTGCCACACTATCTACAAAATACTCTACTTGCTGCATCAGTTTTTCCAAACTATTATAGGTACGCATTTGCCATTGTATTAAACCTAATCGTACAATCGTTTTTACACTACTTGCTTTTTTACTCTTTTTTGTATAATAAATATTATCCCATTCCATTAAAACAGCATATTCATTTGATGCCGTATCACCTTCTAAATAGCCTTTTAAAATTCGAACTGGATGAAAATCATTAGATATTTGAAAGTTTAACACCGGATCATTAATCTCTTTCCGTTTTACTTTTTCAATATATTCTTTTGGAGTCAACGCTTTGTGCTTGTGATAATTTGGCATTCTACCACCAAATACAATACCTTTTAAATTTAAAGTTTCACAGATTTCTTTTCTGTAATCATAAAGGCGCCTACCTAAACGTAAGCCTCTAAATTCTGGTTTAATAAACACATCTATACCGTAAAGGACGTCACCATCAGAATCATGGTTTTTAAACGAATCACCAGTTATAATATGTGCATAAGTATGGTGGTCATCTATGGTATCATAATCTACTATAAGAGATAACGCACATCCTGCAATATTACCATCAATTTTTATAACTACTTGTCCTTGCGGAAAAATAGACGTCAACCTTTCGATATGGTACTTTTTCCAATAGGAATCTAAAACACCTCTATAAGACTCTAATGTTGCTGATTTTAATTCTTCAAAATCATTAACAGTTAAGTATTGTAATTCTATATTTTTAATCTTCTGGTCTTCCATTACATATCTAAGAGGTAAGCAAAAATTAGTGGTGCCACAATGGTCGCATCACTTTCAATAATAAATTTTGGAGTATTAATATCTAGTTTCCCCCATGTTATTTTTTCGTTTGGCACAGCACCAGAGTAAGACCCATAACTAGTTGTGCTATCGCTGATTTGGCAAAAATAACTCCAGAATGGCGTATCTGGTCGTTCCATATCTTGGTATAACATAGGCACCACACAGATTGGAAAATCACCTGCAATACCTCCTCCAATTTGGAAGAAACCAATACCGTTTTCAGAATTATTAGTGTACCAATCGGCTAAAAAGGTCATGTATTCAATTCCAGATTTCATAGTACTTACTTTCAATTCACCTTTAAGAACATAGCTTGCAAAAATATTTCCCATGGTACTATCTTCCCAACCTGGACAAATAATCGGCAAGTTTTTTTCTGCGGCAGCATACATCCAAGAATCTTTGATATCTATTTCGTAATACTGTTCTAACACACCTGATAATAATAGTTTGTACATATATTCATGTGGAAGGTAACGTTCGCCTTTGGCTTCAGCATCCTTCCAAAGTTTAACAATGTGTTCTTGTATGCGTCTAAACGCTTCTTCTTCTGGAATACAAGTGTCAGTAACACGGTTTAAGCCTTTTTCTAACAAATCCCATTCGTCTTGAGGTGTTAAATCCCTGTAATTTGGTACGCGTTTGTAATGTGAGTGTGCAACTAGATTCATAATATCTTCCTCTAAATTTGCACCTGTACAAGACACAATTTGTACTTTATCTTGACGGATCATTTCAGCAAAAATCTTACCTATCTCAGCTGTACTCATTGCACCAGCTAAGGACACTAACATTTTAGCACCTGAGTTTAATTGATCTTCATAAGCTTTTGCCGCATCAACCAAAGCTGCTGCATTAAAGTGTAAATAGTACTTTTCTATAAATTTTGAAATTTCTCCTTTAGTACTCATCGTCTTCATTAAATTTTGAACTGTTATTTTTACTTACTATTGCACCTTCAAAAGCATTATCGTAATCATCACTTGCATCTGCTCCTTGAAACTTATAACTTAACATTTTATAGTAAAGTTTCGCTGCTAAAAAGTCTGAAGATTTTTCATTCGGATTAGGGCAAAGTTCAACAATATCGAACCCTACTACATTTTTCTCTTGAAACACTTGCTTTAAAAACTCTAGTGTTTCGTACCATAATAAGCCTCCTGGCTCTGGTGTACCGGTACTTGGTAGTATTGACGGATCAAAAGCATCTAAATCTATAGTAATAAACACATTGTCTGTCATTTGGTCAATGGCAGAATCCATCCAACTATCATCTTCAGCCATTTCGTGGGCGAAATAAGTTTTCTCTTCGTCCATAACTGTTTTTTCAGTCGCATCCATAGAACGAATACCAACTTGAATTAAGTTAGTTGTCTGACTTGCTTCATAAACTGCACAAGCATGATTGCACTTAGAGCCTTCATAAGATGCTCTTAAATCTGCATGTGCATCTAATTGTAAAACTGTTAGGTTCGTATACATTTCATTAAACGCTCTAATAGTCCCTATAGAAACAGAGTGTTCACCACCAAAAATTGTAACAAATTTGTTCTTCTTAATGTAAGTCTTTGTCGCTTGATGAACTGCTTCTACCATAGCTTCAGGAGATCTATTTTCTGAAACAGCGTCTGCTAAATAGACACCTTGTTGGTATACTTCAGAATCTGTTTCAATATCATAAAGCTCCATGTTTTCTGAAGCATTTAAAAAAGCATCAGGTCCTTTGTCAGCTCCTTTTTGCCATGTACTTGTGCCATCGTAAGGCACAGGAATTAAAACAATTTTAGCAGTTTCTAATTTCGCTAATTCTTCTGGAATCCCAGCGTAAGTTTTTATGTTCATTTTTTGTTATTTTCCGTTTTAAGGAAAGTTTATATTTAGTTTTGACTTTGTAATTCTGTGACCTTTAATTCTTTTGTAGCTTCTGCGGTATCGTATCCCAAAATACCTAATAGATTTTCGCTTTTCTGTTGTTCCGCAAACACATTAGTCGTTAGATTTCCATTTGAATCTCGCTGAATTAAAATATGTTTTGGAGACGGAATTAAACAGTGTTGCAAACCACCAAACCCTCCAATAGTTTCTTGGTAAGCTCCTGTGTTAAAAAAACCAATGTATAACGGTTTGTCCTTATTGTATTTTGGTAAATAAATAGCGTTAGTATGTTGCTCGCTATTGTAATAATCGTCACTATCACAGGTTAATCCTCCTAAAAGTACACGCTCGTAACTCTCGTTCCAACGGTTAATTGGCAACATTATAAAACGCTTGTTTATTGCCCAAGTATCTGGTAATGTTGTAATGAACGATGAATTAATCATATTCCATTTTTCACGATCGTTCTGTTGTTTCTGATACAAAATTTTATATATAGCAGCACCACTTTCACCTACTGTAAAACTCCCAAATTCTGTAAAAATATTTGGCACACACACCTCTTCCTCTTCACATACTTGCTTAATTTGATTTACGATTTCATCTACCATATATGCATAATCAAAATCGAAGGCTAATGAGTTTTTAATAGGAAAACCTCCACCAATATTTAAACTATCTAATGTTGGACAAATCTTTTTTAATGCCGTGTACACCTTAAGGCATTTTGTTAATTCGTTCCAATAATACGCATTATCTCTAATCCCAGTATTGATAAAAAAGTGTAACATCTTAAGTTCTACTTTTTTATTATTCTGAATTTGATTCTTATAAAAAGGTACTATATTTTTGTATCCAATGCCCAAACGTGAGGTATAGAATTCAAACTTTGGTTCTTCTTCAGAAGCAATTCTTATACCTACTTTAAACTTCCCTTTTATTTCCTGAGATAACAAATCGATTTCCTCATAGTTGTCTATAATAGGAATTGCGTTTTCGTGACCATCATTAATAAGATCAGCAATATTATTAATATATTGTTCGCGTTTAAATCCGTTACTTAATACATAAGTTTTGTCTGTAATTTTACCTTCTTTTTTGAGTGCTTTTATAATATCAATATCGAAAGCCGAAGAGGTTTCTATATGGATATTATTAGTCAAAGCTTCATCTAAAACATGCTTAAAATGTGAACTTTTTGTACAATAGCAATAGTTATATTCTCCTTTGTAATTATACTTTTTATACGCATCAGCAAACCATTTTTTGGCACGCTGAATATTATTAGATATTTGTGGTAAATAGGTAAATTTTAGTGGTACACCATGTTCTTCAACCAATTTCATTAGGTCAATATCATGGAAATGTAAGGCTTTGTCCTGTAGCTTAAATTCTGGCTGAGGAAAGTCGAAAGATTGATCTATGAGATCAATGTATTTTGTATTCATTTTGATTAAAAATTCAGGTGAAAATTATAAATAACAACGTGTCTGATTAAAACTCACGTTGTATCATACCTGAATTTGGCTTCGTGTCGTAGGAACAAAACCATAAATATGCTGACTAGCAGCAATCGCAGAAGCGGAAGTTAGCTCTAAAATTCGGTTACTTATCTTATAAGCAGCTTTTGAAATTGTCTTCCTAATTTTCAAAAACCCGAACATAAAAACATGTTTCAATTGTTCAGCTAAAAAGCGTCACAAATTTAATTTATTTATTGATATGCAAAACTTTTTTTGTATTTTTTTTAAGTTATTTTAATGGTTCTTTTCGTGGTTATTTAATTTTAAATGCAGGTAAGTTTCTAACACTACAGAAAACGGTAAAAAACATCTTTTCTAACCAAAACCATTACTTATACTCAAGACTATTGTTAACTTGTATAACAAGCCCATAGATTTGATGTAAACAACACATTAATATTATGAAAACAAAATTAACATCACCTCAGAAACACATCTTTAATACTTTAAACTTTATAGGTATAATAGTATAGACACTATTCGCTTTTAACCCTAAGTATAAACAGACTCAAACAAAAGAGAAACTATCTAAATAAAAATGTATAGTAAAAGGTATTGTTAGTAATGAATATGAGTTAAAACAGTTTGTTAAAGCTGAAGATATTAATTTTTTAATTGACGATGGTTTCAGTGTCTTGAAAACGAAACCTACATAAAAAGTAACCACTTAACATTAGAGCATCAATTCAAAAGCAGTGGGTTTTATGATGTACACTTTTACATTGATGACTATTTAAAATCTACTTATACAATCGAAGTTGTAGATTAAATTAAATCATCTTCAAAGTATTCAATTCTTGCTCAGTTAAATGTTTCCAGCTACCACGAGGAATATCTTTTTTGGTTAAGTGACCAATCGATACACAATCTATTTTAACAATATCGTAATTGAGGTTATCGAAGATGGTACGTAGAATGGTGTTTCCTGTGTTCTTAATTTTTATACCTACTTGGTTTTTAGATTCACCTTGTATATAACTAATCTCTTCCACCGCAACAAGTTTACCTTCAACCTTAAAGCCTTCTTGAATTTTTTTAAAGTCTTCGAACTTTAAGTTTTTATCTAATTCTACCTGAAATAATCGTCCTACACCATTTTTAGAGTGGGTGAATTTTTGTGCGATTACTTCGTCATTTGTAAACAACAATAAACCTAAAGAGTTTCTACCTAAACGCCCTATAGGCTTAATGTTTGCGTTAGTTGCATTGGATACCAAATCCATAACGGTTCTTCCTTTGCCTTCTGAATTTGTTGTCGCAAACCCTTTTGGTTTATTTAACAACACATAGACTTTTGCTTCTGGTGTAATACGTCTACCATCAAAACGAACATCGTCTGTACGCTTTACTTTATAACCCATTTCGGTTACAATAGTACCATTTACTGATACTAAACCAATGGCAATATTCTCATCAGCTTCACGGCGAGAACACATCCCAGAATTTGAAATGTACTTATTTAAACGAATCTCATCTGGATTAGATGATCTTGCTGATTGTGATTTTTTTTTGAATGGAGCATTTTCCTTAGCAAAACTTTTTGCTTTATTATTATCATTTCCTCTTCCTTTAGGTTTCCCCTTATCCTTGCCACTTTGATGTTTGCTCATAATCGTAATTTTTCGCAAAGTTATAACAATAGTTTAAATTAACTATTTAATTTCCACTGTAGTTTGCCGTTCTGTGTTTACTATTAATTTGGTTACATCTGGTCGAGAATAATGACCGACAGGATCAAAATTTTGTCGCTCTTCTAACACCCGATTAAAATCTATAGACTGAATAATTATACCTTCTTTATGCAAAACAGGTTCTACTATCCACTCACCATCTGGCCCAGCAATACAACTTCCTCCATTCGCTAAAGAATCTGGAGCATTTTTAAGAATAGATTCAATATGTGGTGTGTTTTCAGGAAAATCTGCTTTAGCCATTAAACAAGATACTGAAACTACAAAAGAGCGTGATTCTCTGGCTATAAAACACGTAATATCTTTGGTGTTATGATCGCTTCCTGGCCATACCGCTATATGAAGGTTTTCACCTTGCCCATATAATGCAGTTCTTGGTAATGGCATCCAGTTTTCCCAACAATTCAGTCCACCAACAGTAAACGCTTTTAACGGATGTACTTGTAAACCATTTCCATCTCCAGGAGCCCAAGTTAAACGCTCATCATAAGTTGGTTGTAATTTTCTATGTACAGACTTTATTTCTCCTTCTTCATTTATGTAAACCAAAGAAGCGTAGATACTATGACCGCCTCTATCTGTTGGTCGCTCTATAACCCCTAAATAAACTGCTATTTTATTCAGTTTTGCTAATTTACAAACTGAATCTAATTCGCCTTTTTCTATACAAATAGAATTATTTACATAGTGTGCATGCAACTCTTTATTTACTTTTGAATTCCATTCTGCACCATTAGTAAGTGCTAACCAAAACGGATATCCTGGTAATAGCGCTTCACCAAAAACGACAAGCTCACATTTTTCTTTTGAAGCTTCTAGTATTGAATTTTCAATTTTCTTTAAAGTGGCAACTTTATCTAACCAAACTGGCGCAATTTGTGCCATTGCAATTTTTAAAGTGGTGTTCATTTATATTCGATTTAAAACAACAGATATGTCAATTAGTAAAATAGAAAATATACCAGCTACAATAATAAATTTAAGGATATTATGAAGAAGTAAATAATGTGTTTTCTTATTAGATTTCCAGAGTATAATTAGAAAAATTATAAGTAACATTAGACTTAAATAAAAGAAATAATACATAAGTCCGATTTCAAAAAATAAAATTAGCACAATACCAGTAAAAATCGTTAATACAGCAACTACAGAAAGCATTAGTTTAGATATTCTTTCTCCATAAACAACAGGAACAGTACGATAGTTTAAAGCTAAATCTCCTTTTATATTTTCTAAATCTTTGGTTAACTCTCGCATTGAAACTAGTAAAAACAAGAAAATGGCATGTGCAAAAACAACTAATTCAAAATTTTGATAGTATATGAAAATGGCGAAAAATGGAGTAACTGTTAGTATTGCAGAAACAATATTACCAGTCATTGGTTGTTTCTTTAAACGATGAGAATACATCCAAATAGCAAATATGTATAATGCAAAAAATATAACAGCCTTAAATGAGACATAACTAGCAACAACTAATGCTGAAAAATTAAGCACAAAATAAAAGGATAATTTAGTGTTTTGGCTCACCAAGCGGTCGAGCATGGTTTTTGTAGGCTTATTTATTAAATCTTTCTCTGAATCGTAGAAGTTATTGATAATATAACCAGCAGCAATAGTCGCTGATGAGGCTAATACAAGCATTAAAAGATTAGGGTCAAAAAGAACTGAATTTATCGTTTTGCTTGGTGCAAAAATATAAATTGATGCTAGGTATTGAGCAATGACCACGACAAGTATATTATAACCTCTAACAACAGAAAACATACTAAAAAACTTTAGAATAATGTGTTTCTGGCTTCTTGATAACATAAACTAAAATTTGAATGAAAGTCTGAAAGCTAATATTAAAAAAAAGATAATTACATAAAGACTATAGAGATTCTAAAAGTTATATACAACTTCTAACTTCTGCCCTTTTAAAGATTCTCTAGCTTTATCTATATTCTCCGTAAACCCTAGAATATAACCTCCACCACCAGAGCCACAAAGCTTTAAATAGTAATCATTAGTTTCAATACCTTTTTTCCAAAGCTCGTGAAATTGATCTGGTATCATAGGTTTGAAATTATTAAAAACCACTTTAGATAATTGTTTTGTATTCTTAAACAAAGATTTCATATCTCCTTTTAAAAAATCATCGACACAAGCATCCGTGTGCTTTATAAATTGATCTTTTAACATACTACGAAACCCTTCGTTTTTCATGCTTTCCATAAAAAGACTTACCATCGGTGCAGTTTCTCCAACAATACCGCTGTCTAATAAAAATACAGCTCCTTTACCTTCTACTTTTTGAGATGGAATGCCTGTAGCTTCAATATTATCTTTAGAATTTATTAAAATAGGAAGGCTCAAATAACTGTTTAAAGGATCTAAACCAGAAGATTTACCATGAAAGAAGGATTCCATTTCAGAAAAAATTGATTTTAACTTCAACAATTTTTCACGCGTTAAATTCTCTAAAACCGTAATTTTATCTGCTGCATATTTATCATAAATCGCTGCTACTAATGCTCCACTACTTCCTACTCCATAACCTTGTGGAATAGAAGAATCGAAATACATACCAGCATCAACATCGTTTTGTAATGCATCACCATCAAAAATCACTAAGTCTTTATCTAAGTCCTTTAAATACGTAACAAAACGTTTTAAACTTGCGTTTGAATCTTGTGCTTCTTGATTAGGATTTTCATCCACTTTTAGTGCACCATTATAAAAATTATAAGGAATAGATAAACCTTTAGAGTCTTTAATAATTCCGTATTCTCCGAATAACAGAATCTTAGAATAAAACAGTGGTCCTTTCATAAAACGTTTTGGGTTGGATTGGGTTACAACCGTTTGGCACCTTTACCAATACTGTCACAAATATAGTGACCGTTTTGACAATATGCAACTAACTCGCTCTTAATGAAATCATAAACCTGCTCTTTTTCTGCCTTAGGAAACAAAACATGAACGTTTGCACCTGCATCTAAAGTGAAGCAAATATTAGAATCATTTTCAGATCTATAGGCCCAAATTTTATTAATAATCTCTAGTGTATTTGGTTTCATTAAAATAAAATACGGCATACTTGTCATCATCATCGCATGTAAGGTTAGGGCCTCGCTTTCTACAATTTTCACAAATGCTTTTAAATCACCTGAAGCTAGAATAGCTTTAAGTTCAGCCAAATTATTATGGGCTTGAGAAAAACGTTCTTTAGCAAAGGGATGGCCAAACATTAATTTATGACCAACAGTACTACTCACCTGCTTTTCACCTTTATCTACGAGTAAAATAGCATCTTGGTACTCTTTAAAATTAGGATGTACTTCACCTTCAAACTTTACACCAAACAAATCTGAACTTTCAGTACTTTCATTTTTACCCCAAACAACAAGTTCGCCTTCAATGCTCCGACAAGCACTTCCTGAACCTAATCTAGCTAAGAAGGATGCTTTTTGGTTGAAATAATCATCTATATGATCGGTATCTAAATCTTCTTCAATACTCATTAAACATAATGCAATAGCACTCATGCCTGATGCTGAAGAGGCAATACCAGAGCTGTGTGGAAAGGTATTTGATGTTTCGATTTTAAAATAATAATCTCTTAGGAAAGGCATATAAGTTTCAATACGCTCAAAAAACGTTTGAATTTTAGGTTTAAAGGCCTCGTTTTTTTTACCTTCAAAAAAAACGTCGAAACTAAAATCGTTGCTTTTCTTTTTGGTATATATTACCTCAGTAATTGTTTTACAATCTGAAAGCGTAAAGCTTATTGAAGGGTTTTCTGGAATTTGGTTTTCCTTTTTCCCCCAATATTTAACCAAAGCAATATTACTTGGTGATGACCATTTAACTGAGCCACTTTTAATATTAGAATTGTATGTTTTGAGGATAAAATCTTGTTCTGTCATGAATACTAAATATCTGACAAAGATAACAGTTTTACCATTGTTTTATAGTTTCTAGATGTGGCATTGACTTTCAGTTTCTTTTCAAAAAAATTAAGATTGAATTTAGCATTACCATATCCCTTTGCAGAAAAAAAATAAATACAGTCCTTTATAATTTGAAACACCTCATTCGGGTTTGTTTTCTCTGAAAATTCGTCTACAAATTCCCTATTAGGAATTTCACTCAGCATAGTGAAGTAACTATTTAATTTTTTCTCTTCAGGAAAAGGACAATTATCAAAAATAGTTTTTAAATCGGTTCTCGTTCTAACCAAAACTGGCACTTCAAATTGGAAATAATTTTTAATTGTACTACTTATTAAATCTTCTAAAACAGATGTATTTAACTCTATAGATTGAAAAACAACATTACCACTTTGTATATAAGTCTTTACATCGTCTAAGCCAGCATTAGTTAATAATTCTCTTAAAATAGCCATCGGTACTTTCTTATGACCACCTACATTAATACCTCTAAGAAGGGCTATATATATTTTATTGTTGTTCATATTAAATACTTTTTATCGGTAATATTGGGTTTTTATCGAAAAAAACGCTATGTTTGATACTTATATTTTAAAAATGAATGAGATGCCCTAAATCTAACATTATTATAATATGCTTTCTTTTTCTTTTTAACAGCCTTTACTCTTTTGGACAAGGACAGTTACTTAGAATTAATGATAGCACGAAATCATGTTCCTTTGATACTTCAAAATTAAATTTACTCTTTAAAAACGATAGTTTATATAAAGCTACAACACTTTTAAATGAGGCCGTTAATTTTTCTGAAAAATATAATCTTAAGCCCACACAAGCGAAGTCTTACTATTATTTAGGCAAAGTTTTAACCAAAATGTCTAATTATAAAAATGCAGAAATATATCATTTAAAGGCTCTAGATATATATGATGCTTTTGAAGATTCTGAAGGTAAAAACAGAGTCCTTTCTTCTTTAATTTACAATTATTTATCTGAAAAAAATTACACGAAATTTGATAGTATATATACAAAAGCACAGCAAATTTCAAAGCTTTTAAATAGTGAGCTCTATTTTGTAAATTTAGAAAACAAAATAAAAAAATATTACTATAAGAGTCAGAATGACTCACTTTTAAAGATTACCCGTTTTGCAATTGATACTTTAAACTCTTTAGATTTTAAAAATTTAAGTTTTTCTGATGACTATTCTAAAAAAAACTTAAGACATAAACTGTTACAGTCATACAAGTTTTATAATGCAATAGCTAACATTAAATTTGCTAATTATAAAGCTGAAGGTTTTAATCTTTTATTTAAACTTAATGAGGATGAATTGAAAGAAGCTTTTGAGGGAGATTTAGATTCTTATCGTAAATTAGCAACGTTTAATTATTATAAATACCGCTATTTTAATGAAGCTAATAAAAATGTAGATTCCGCTAATTCATATCTCTTAAAGTCAGACTCCTACAAGTATACAGCGTTATCTTTATATGAAAATAGAAATTCTAGAAATGGAGAACTTATTTATAAAATCATTAATACAGAACAAAAACTAAATCTTGCCAACGAGATTAGAAAGAAAGACGCTAAAGCTTCTCAACTTTTTCTAATTACAACCATATTAACGAGCATATTACTCTTCGCTACATTAATTGTATTCTATTTTTATTTTAAAGCTAAAAGAAACATACAATTAATGAATAAAGAGCTTAAAACGTCTAATGAAAAGCTAGTAGAAATTGATAAAGATCGATTAGAATTTTTCTCTATTCTAAGTCACGAATTACGAACACCTATTTATGGCATTACAGGTCTAGCGACACTAGTTAATCAAGAGAAAGACGAAAGTAAACGTCAATCTTACTTAGACTCTCTAATATCATCTAGCAACTATTTATCTATTCTTATAGATAATATCCTTCAAGCTAATAAATTAAGATTTGAAGAGAAAAGTCTAAGGTTAAAACCAGATAAAATTTGCAAAATTGTTAATCATGTAATTAGTACAGTTAAAATCGCAGCAAAAAATAAAGGATTAGAATTAAAAACGAATATTGATGCTTCAGATGAGAATGAGCTCATTTTAATAGACAAAGTAGCTTTTAGCCAAATATTAATCAATTTAGCCTATAATGCTATACGATACACAAAAGAAGGACATGTGACTCTATTAGTCATTGAGAAAACACGCACAACGAAAGATGTAACATTACGCTTTGAGATTAACGACACTGGTATTGGTATTAAAGAAGAGCACAGACCTGTTGTTTTTAGTGCTTTTGAAAACAAAGCATTTTTACATAAAAATAGTAGCGGTTCTGGTTTAGGTTTACATATTGTAAAAACCTTACTAAAGAGTCATAACTCTGATATAGATTTTATTTCTCAAACTAATAAAGGCACCTCTTTTTTCTTTGAAATTACATTTGATATTGTTCATTCGTTAAACTTTAAAGAATCAGTACCAATTTCAGGGTCTAGACCAGAGATGCATATTTTGATAGTTGACGATAATAAGATTAATTTATTAATTACGAAAAAGAACATAGAAAAAATTGATGGCTGCACTTGTGAAGTTATGTCTAATGGAAAAGAAGCTATTTCTATGATTAAAAACAAGGCCTTTGATTTAGTTTTAATGGATATTAACATGCCAGACATGGATGGATACGAGGTAACTAGGCATGTAAGAATGTTTAACTCTACTATTCCTATTTTAGCGTTAACAGCATTAAATTCTTCTGAAATATCCATAAAAGCAGAAGGTGTGGGCATAAATCAAATTATTACTAAACCTTATATTTTTGAAGACTTTAAAGCTATTGTTTTATCGTACGATACTAAAAGAGAACGCTATTTGGATAAAATTGATTTGGAAGCAATATAAGCGCCTGTCCATGCATTTTGAAAATTAAAACCTCCTGTAACAGCATCTATATTAATAACTTCACCTACCAAAAATAAGTGCGGAACACACTTGCTTTCGTAAGTCTTAAAGTTTAATTCTTTTAGATCAACTCCTCCAGCTGTAACAAACTCTTCTTTAAACGTACTTTTGCCTGTAACATGGAATACAGCTTCAGTTAATTGCTTAGATAGCCCATATAATTGCTCTTTATTAATGTCTGCCCAACGTTCTGTTTCACCAATACTAGAAGCTAAAACTAGTTGTTTCCAAAGGCGTTTAGGTAAATCGAATTGTGCTAAGTTAACAATCAGTTTCTTTGCAAAGTCTTGTTTGAAATTTTTAAGTTGTTCTAAACACAATTTAAAATCGTACCGAATAAAATTAATTTCAATCTTAAAATTATAATTTCTTTTTGCTAGTTCAATAGCTCCAAAAGCAGAAAGTTTTAAAATAGCTGGTGCACTCATACCAACATGTGTAATTAATAATGGTCCTTCAGAAACTAAATCGGTCCCAATAACCTTTACTTCAACATTTTGCGCTACAACTCCCGGAATATCTTTAATTCTATTGTCCCTAATATCAAACGTAAATAGAGAAGGTACAGGTTGCACAATTGTATGCCCTAAGCCACCAAGTAACTTCCATATTTTAGGATTGCTTCCTGTTGCAACAACAACTTTATTACATTCTAAAACACCATGAGAAGTTTCAATAGAAAAATTATTGTCGTTTGTAATAATTGATTTAACCGAATGGTTATATAATACCTCAACCTTATGTTTTTTTGCTTCATTTAAAAAACAATCAATAATGGTTTGAGATGAATTTGAAATTGGAAACATTCTTCCATCTTCCTCAATTTTTAATTCCACACCTCGCTCTTCAAACCAAGCAATAGTATCACCTGTCATAAAGCTATGAAAAGGACCTAATAGTTCTTTCTCTCCTCTTGGGTAGTTTAACACTAATTCTGATGGAATAAATTCTGCGTGTGTAACATTACAGCGACCACCTCCAGAAATTTTTACTTTTTGCAAACCTTCTTTTCCACGCTCTAAAATTGCCACTGATATGTTTGGGTTTTTCTCAGCAATATTTATGGCTGCAAAAAAACCTGCTGCACCACCACCAATAATTATAATATCTTTACGTTTATTCAAAATAAGAAAAGTATAAACGATAAAATTACAATGATATACATCAAAAGACTAATATTTATAATACTTATTGTTACATCTTGCCAATCTATAGGACAACTTAAGTTTGAAGCAGATATAGTTAATGAATTAAAAGAAGTTTCGGCCGTAGAGCTAGATGCAACGTCTCATATAAGATGGATAATAGAAGACGCTGGTAATAGTAATGATTTATTTGGCTTGGATAAAAAAGGCCAAATTACTAGACGTATTTCTGTTAGTAACGCTAAAAATAAAGATTGGGAAGATTTAACTATCGATACAGAAGGTAATATCTATATTGGAGATTTTGGTAATAATAATGAGCATCGTAAAAAGTTTAAAATTTATAAAATAAATCATAGCGATTTAACCAAGGATGTTGTTACCGCAGATATTATTGAATTTACATTACCTGAAGCCGAAGATTCTAGAGATTTTGAGGCCTTTTTTATTTACAACAAAGCCTTCTACATATTTAGCAAAGAGACTAAGAAATTTATTTTTGTGAAAGTTCCTAATAAAATCGGAAGTCATATTGCTACTTTGAAATCTAATTATAATCTTGATGGAAAGAAAAATAAAATTACTTCTGCTGATATTAGCACTGATGGAAAGATAATTGTTTTATTAAACCATGATAAAGTTTGGAAACTAACGAACTATAAAAACGATGACTTCTTTTCTGGAAAAATTGAAAAACTATCTTTTGAACATGATTCTCAAAAAGAAGGTGTTTGCTTTAAAACAAACACCCAAATCATTATTACTGATGAACGCAATGGCTTTGAAGGTGGTAATATTTACAGTTTTAAGATTAATTAAAACCCAAAACCTAATCTAAACCCTAAACGCAAACCATCATCACTACTAAATGCTGAAATATTAGCACTAAACATACTATAAGCCGTTATAAAGACACCTCCACCTATAGACGTATTCCATTTATCAGCATTAAATGCGGTATCTATTACTTCACTATCATCTATCCAAACACGACCATAATCGAATCCTCCGTAAAACCCAATATTAAAAGGTAAAAAATTAGAAGAGGTACGTCTTAGATTAAAACGTAAATCTGTGCTTTGTACAAAAGATTGTTTTCCAGAAAAACGTTCTCTTCTGTAACCTCTTAAACCAGTTTGATCGCCTAAAACCGCTGCTTGATAAAACTCAAAATCATCGCCTAGATTAATATGACTTCTTAATTTAGTAGCCAAAACCACCTGCCCTTCCGGAACTAATTTGTAATTAAACCCTAATTCTGGGACGATATAACCAAAACCGTCTGAGGTACTTAAATTATTTTTAAACCCTGCTTCTAATCCAAAATGCATACCTAATGTTGGGAATGTGTAATTATCCTTAACATCGTAAACATACTTTGCATGTGCACCAATGAAGTTTTGTTTATCAAATAAATTATTATCAGCTGTTGTTATACTCTCAAGAAAACGACCAGAAGTACGATCTACTTCATTTGACTCATACGACACACCAACTTCAAAAAGTGAGCCCTCTTGTCCTTTCCAAACTAATGAAGGAGCAACACTTATTGTTCTTATTTTTACACGATTATAATCTAAATTTACATCTAAACCATCATCTTCAACTGACTCTGGATTTACGGTACTGTTTCCAAAACCAAAAAAGTTTCTTGCAAAATTTGGACTAGTAAAGTTTACGTCTAAACTTAAATTAGCACTACCAATAACATTAGCAAACTCAGCTTTATAACCAAGATCATAACCATTTGTAGCAAAATAATAACCTGCTGAGAATGTATGCTGCGATGAAAATGGATTACGCTCAAAATTATAATTAGTTAATTTGTTTACAATACCAATACTAAAACCATCATCTGGATTTGCTCCAATAGAAGGCAAAAGTTGATTTGTACTATTTTTTAATTTTTTATAGTTGTAAACATTCGATTCGTAGTCATCAGTTATTTTTTGGCGACCATTCTTTGTTAAAATTGTATTCTTCTTTGATTTATGGTCATAGAATTTAACTTTCTTTCCGTTTTTTATATCATACGTATCATTATTATGGCCACCAACTAATCTTACTTTAATTAGTCTATCACCTTCACCAAACACATTAAAAACATCATCATCATCTAAAGCATAAACCCAAATTTCTTTAGTTTCATCTTTGTTATAAATACGCTGATGAAATATGTCAGCTTTTTTATCGTCCTTAATTCTGTAACCTGTTACTTTAGTTATTCCATTTGGCATACGTTCAATATCAAACCAATCATCTTTATTAGTTCCTTTTATAACAGCAAACTTGTTAATAACCTCATAGTATCTGTTTGTAATATCTTGAAGGTTACCACGCCTTGCTATTAACATCTTCTTTATGTCTTCTAAATCATTATCTCTAACTTCTTGTGGTACATTTAAAAATGCTTTTTCAATAATCTCATCGGTTACATTTTCTTGGATAAGCTTTACTTGCGCATCCCAAACCGTTTTATCTGATCGTTCAATAAGTTCCATATCTAAAGGATACGGCTCTACATTAATAACTTTTACGTCTTGTAAGTCATCTCCATACTTTCTTAATAAGCCAGCAGTAGGCACTAGTGCTATCGCAGTTGTTAACAGAAACCCATCACTCATTTTAGAAAATGCTTGATCCCTATCTCTTGGCATAGGTCTATAAACTTTTTTACCATTTTCTTTAAACTCTAGCCAACGCCATTGGTCTTGATGCCTATCCCAATCTCCGATTAACATATCAAACAAACGTGCTTTAATATAAGCCGCCTCGTCTATAATAATATCTTCATCTTTGCGGATTTTTTTCATCATATCCTCCGTACTCAAAAGCGTATTACTGTAACCAAAACTTGCCTTATCATCATGCCCTTCTGATGTATGTTCTTCTATCATATATAATTCATCCCCAAAATCAACGTTAAAATCTCCTAACGCATTCTGTTTAGGTACATAATAAAGCACAGGATTTGTGTGATACACACCTATAGCATCTGCTAAATCACCTACGATAAAAGGAGCATAAGGATGAGCTCCTGTAAATACATCTAATAATAAATTTGTTGCAAAAGTATCGTCTAGCTTATCACCAATATATTGGTCTTTAAACATAATAGCTTGTAGATACCGAGAAGCCTGCTTTTTGAGTGCGCGCATCACATATTGTCTACCATTTTTATCTTCTAATCTTAAAGATTTAGACTGATTACCTCCCCCTTTTCTTACTGGCACTACTCCACCAAATAATGTGTCTAAGCTTACCGTTGGTACCATAACTTTAGTACCAAATTGCTTGCGATAACGATCACCCCAAAGAAAATTATGAAAACCAGATACATCAATTTCTTCTTCAGTATATATCGCTGAGACCTTTTCCCTTGGGAAGTCTTTTGGATATGAGGTAGTATCTTTATTTTTATTAGGCTTTAACACCTCTGTTTTAAAAACTACCTCATCAGTTCCGGCTTCGTAAAAACGAACAAAAGAAGAGCCATCTTTAAAGACATCTAAACGTGTATATCCGTTTACTCCATACGCAAATTGTCCGTTTCCAATTAATCGCGCTGCCGATATTTTTGATCCAGAACCACTAATGATTTGGGGTAGACCTGCCTCAACTAAATATTGAAGGTTATGCTCATGCCCAGAAACAAAAACCACTTTATCGTTTTGCTGTGCCAGAGTTACAACTCTATTCTTTAACTCATTGTACATTTTATTCTGCAAGTCAACATTAATGACACCTCCCGTTTTCTTTGCTAAATTTTTTAGAGTGCCAATAACCGGTAATGGTTTCATATGGCTTTTAAAAGAATACTGTCCTCCATGAGAACCGTTATTAAACATTGGGTGATGCATCGCAATCAATGTTGTTTTACCTCTTGCTTTTTTTATTTGGCTACCTAATTCACTTAAAAAATCTACACGAGTTTTTATATCACAATCATCGTTAATTGTTGGGTGATTATCCCAATTTGTGATGTACCAATGAGAATCGATAATCAATAATACCACATCATCAGAAATTTTCACTTTCTCGATAGGACATCCATTTTCTGGTAAAAATGTATTTTTACCTAAAGCATCTTCAACAAATTTTTCTTGTTTTTTTAATCCTTTTAGACCACTGTACCAATCGTGGTTTCCTGGTATAAAAATAGTATTACCCTTATATTTTTTTGCAGCATCTATTTGCACTTTTAATCTGTGTTCTGCTAATTCTTTACTTTCAGATTTTTTATCTGTAAATCCTTTTGGATAAATATTATCCCCAAGAAAGATGGCAGTACTGTTAAAAGAGGCTTTGTTTAAAGCATTTTCAAAATCTTTTATAGCTTGATCAGTTTCTCCTGCTAAAGAATTACCAGCATCTCCAATGAGATAGAAGCTATGTGATATCTCTTTATTTGTTGGAAATTCAACCTCAACACCATCGGAGATTTGCTTTTTTAAAGTAGCACAAGCATTAAAAAGAAATAAAATTGCAAAGAGAATGATACACTTACGTAAGAAATTCATGTTGAGGGTTTTATAATTAATAGCAAGGCAATATAATAAAAATTACTCACTTACTTTTCCCACATGCTATCTACAAAATAATGTTTACAATCTAGGAAGTTCTTATTTAAGTTGAATTTTGAATTTTTAGCTAAACTACTAATATCCTCAAGACTATACTTTTTTGAGAGTTCTGTCCATATCAATTCATTATAATCAAACTCAATAATTTGATTTAACGCTTTTATTTCTACTACTTGTTTTCTAAGGCTTACAATATAACTTTTTAAATCTCCTGTGATGGGATTATAGTGGCAATAGAAATCAAAGTCATCAATTTTAAAATCTGCGTCTAATTCTCTATTAATTCTAACTAATAAATTCAGATTAAAACGTTTGGTAATACCATGCTTGTCATAGTAGGCACTATGAATTATAATTGGGTTTTTCTTTATATCAATACCTACCAACAATTTATCACCTGTCTTCATGTTCTCATTAAAAAGCTGCAACAACTGATCTACTTTCTCTTGTACATAATTACCTATGTTACCTCCTAAAAATAAAAGTAGACTTTGGTAATCGCTAGCTTTATTAGCTTTTAAAATTTCAAAATAATCGCCCACTTTAGGATGAATTTTTAAATTTGGCAATCTTTCTTTCAAACTTACAGTAAGCATATCTACAGCTTGTTGAGAAATATCTATGGGTATATAATGAAAGTCAACATTGTTATTTACTAAAAACTCTAATAGTTTAAAGGTTTTAAAGCCATCGCCTGACCCTAATTCTACAATATTAAAAGGTCCTGAAAACTGTAGAGCTTCAAAAATCTGTTTAGACTGCATAGAAAAAATCTCAAACTCAGCATTTGTTGGGTAATACTCTGGCATATTCATTATTTCTTGAAATATGCGACTACCGTTATCATCATAAAAATACATTGATGATATATATTTATTTTTAGCAGTTAAACCTTTAAGTACATCTTGTGCAAAAGTATCTGTCATTTATTTTGCGAGTCTAATTCCTGAAAATTGCCAACGCATTTCAGGGTGAAAAAAGTTTCTATAAGTTGATCTACTATGGTTTTTTGCAGTAGCGATGGAAGCGCCTCTTAGTACCATTTGATTAACCATAAATTTACCATTGTATTCACCAATAGCACCATCTGCTTTTGTGTAATTTGGATAAGGCAGATAAGCACTATTAGTCCATTCCCATAATTGTCCATATAAAAATTGCTCTGATGCTATTTCCCACTCAAATTCTGTTGGCAGACGCATACCTTTCCATTGTGCAAATGCAAATGCTTCATAAAAACTGACATGACCAACTGGTAAGTCTCCATCAACCTCTTTGAAACCTTGCAAGGTATAACACATCCATTTACCGTTTATTTTATGCCAATACATTGGTGCTTGTAAGTCATTATTCTGAACAAAATCCCAACCTTCTGCATGCCAAAGATTAAAATCTTTATAACCATCAGCTTCAATAAATTCTATATATTCTGAATTGGTGACTAAACGATTTGAAATTTCAAAATCATGCAAAAACACCTTATGAAGACCTAATTCATTATCCCAAGAAAAATCATCAGTTTTATGACCTATCTCGTACAAACCTTCTGAAATAGAAATAAATTTTTGGTGTTCGTTTTCTTGTTGTAACTGAATTGAAAAATCTAGTATTGGAAATGAAGGTTGATGCCCAAAAATATATTTAATATCATATATCAATAATTCTTGATGTTGTTGCTCGTGTTGTAAGCCAATTTTAATGACTTCTGAAATTTCTTTTGTTATGCCTTTCGCTATAAACTCGGAGATTTGCTCATTAATATAAGCTCTGTATTCTAAAACCTCGTTTAAAGTAGGTCTTGTCATTAAACCTCGGTTTGTTCTAATAACACGATCACCAATAGTATTGTAATAGCTATTGAAATAGTAGCCAAAATCTTCATGAAATACGTTATAACTTTCTTTGTGTGTTTTTAAAACAAATTGTTCAAAAAACCAAGTTGTATGTGCTAAATGCCATTTTGGTGGCGACACATATTCTACGGGTTGTATCGACGTATCTTCTGGTTTTAAAGATCTACAGATAGCTTCGGTTTGATGCCGTTTTTCTAAAAACTCTTCTTTTGTTATATAATTAGTTGTAGGCGTCTCCAAGGTTTAATATTTTAATATTTGAGTTTCAAAAATAACTTCGCTAGCAACTGTTTTGTGAACTGGACAACGTGAGGCTATTTCTTTTAAACGTTCTTTTTGAGAAGTATCTAAGTTACCTACAAATTTTAATTTTTTATTGATATGATCTAAGTATTTTGGCTTATCTACTTCCATTTGCAAGTCATCACTGTGCTGTCTAGAATGAGAAATATAGACAAAAACCTCCTTTAAATCCCATTGCTTTCTTTGCGCATACATTTTTAATGTCATTACAGTACATGCTGCTAAAGCTGCATTAAGATACTCGTATGGAGAGGGTCCGAAATCACTACCTCCAACACTGGCAGGTTCGTCAGCAATTAACGTATGATTTTTTGTTTGAATAGATGTTGTAAAGTTATCTTCTTCAATATTTAAATGCCCAACCAATTGTTCACCTTCAGTACTTAACATTAGGTTTTCAACTTTTGGAAAATAACGTTGTGCCCAAGTACCAATAATATTACCAACATACTGGCTATCCTTTTCGTTTAATAACAAATGATCTGCATCATCTAATGTCACAAAACTTTTAGGATGATGTGCGTTATGATATAACTCTTGCGCATTTTCAATACCTACAATCTTGTCGAATGGTGAATGTAATATTAATATTGGTTTTCGTAAGTCTTTAATGATTGCTGGTAAATCTGTCTTATCAAACTCAGCCACAAAATCTTGATTTATAACAAATGGTCTTCCGCCTATATTAACCTTAACGTCTCCTTTTTCGTTATTCTCTTCAAACTGATGAGAAAATAAATGCTTTACATGACTTACATTTGATGGTGCACCAACAGTAGCAACAGCTTTAATATCATTTATTTTAGAAGCCGCAACAATCGCAGCAGCACCGCCTAAAGAATGACCTACTAAAAGACTAGGCGCTTCATAATTATGTTTTATATAATTGTGGACATCTAATAAATCATTGACATTAGCAGAGAAATGACTGTCTGCAAATTCTCCTTCGCTTCTACCTAAACCTGTAAAGTCGAATCGTACAACCGCAAAACCGTCTTGGATCAATGCTCTACTTATATGTTTTACAGCACTTAAACTACTACTACACGTAAAGCAATGCGCAAAAATGGCATAGTAATTCGGTTTCTGATTAGCTGGTAGTTCTAGATATGCATTTAAAACAATACCCTTTCTGTTTTCTATTTTAAGTTTCGTGCTCTTCATTAATCTTCAATTTTAACACCTCTCCAAAAAGCGACTTTATTCTTAATACCTTTTGCTAATTCTGATACTTCCGGATAAAACCAAGCTGCATCTGTATTTTGTTTTCCGTCTACATTAATAGTATAATATGAAGCTACACCTTTCCAAGGACAGTTAGTATGCGTTTCACTTTTATTGAAAAATTCTTTTTTAATACTATCATGCGGGAAATAGTGGTTGTTTTCTATAACTACAGTATCATTACTTTCTGCAATTATTTTATTATTCCAAATTGCCTTCATATCTACTATTCTTTTAATTTTTAAGAACTACAACTCAACATTGAACAACCGACTTTGCTTCTAGCCCATTCTGGTCTTTTAGCAAACCATTCTTGGTGTTTTGGTTGTTCATCATATGGTTTTTTTAAAAGCTCAAAGAGCTCATTAATTAAAGTATTATCACCCTTATCTGCTTTATCAATTGCTAGTTGTGCCATATAATTTCTAAGCACATATTTTGGGTTAACCAAATTCATTTTACTTAGTCTTTGATTATCCACTAATACCTCTTTGGTTAATCTTTGGTCGTAAGTTTTAAACCAAACTTTCCATTTTTCAGAAATCAAATCTTTAATCTCTTCTGGTTTGTAAAACGCTTCCATTATTATCTCTAACCCTTTACCACCTTCACCTTTTTTATAGTTAGCTAATACTCTAAAAAATATGGTCATATCTGTTTCAGATAATATAAGGCAATCTTCGAGATTCGCTATTAATTTCGCATCGTTTTCATCTTCAATTTCAAATCCTAATTTTGAGCGCATCATTTGAAGCGATTTAATTTCAAAATTTGTTTTATAATCATTTAAAATAGCTTCAAAAGGTTCAGCTTCTTCAACTAATAGGTAGAGTGAATTAGCTAATTGTAATAAATTCCATAGTCCAATATTTGGCTGATTTCCGAATCTGTATCTTTTATTTTGACGGTCTGTAGTATTTGGTGTCCAACCAAAGTCAAAGCCTTCTAACCATCCGTATGGTCCATAATCTATAGTTAAACCGAGTATGGACATATTATCGGTATTCATAACTCCATGCACAAAACCAACACGTTGCCAATGCACAATCATTTCTAAAGTTCTTTCAGAAACAGCTTTAAAAAACTTGATGTAAGTTTCCTTTGAAGGTTTTCCAATTTCCGGATAAAAGTATTTAATAGTATAATCTGTAAGCTTCTTTAAGTTATTCTTATCATTCCTTGCTGCAAACAATTCAAAATTACCAAAACGAATAAATGTTGGTGCAACTCTACTTACAATAGCGCCTTTTTCGTAGTCTGAATTACCATCGTAAAGCATATCTCTTAAAACGTCATCTCCAGAAAACATTAAGCTTAAAGCTCTTGTCGTTGGCACACCTAAATGATACATTGCCTCGCTACACAAGTATTCTCTGACCGAAGATCTTAAAACTGCTAAACCATCTCCTTGTCTAGAATATGGTGTTTCACCAGACCCTTTTAACTGTAACGCCCAACGTTTTTGATTATGAACAACTTCAAATAAATTAATTGCTCGACCATCACCAAGTTGGCCAGCCCAATTACCAAACTGATGCCCTGCATAAGCCATGGCATAAGGCTTTGTTTTTGGATAAACTTTAGACCCAGAAAATACTTCTAAAAAATCATTAGAATTTATAGCATCTTTATCTAAACCAATTGCATTTACCATTTCTTTAGACGCATGAATTAATTGCGGTTTTTTAGGTAACCTGGGACTAACGTAAGAATGTGTAGCTTCAAAAACCTTACGTCTCGTGTTTTCCTCTACAGAATCTGAAGGTAATTCTCTACTGAATGTATCTTTTATATTTAATTGCATATTATTAAGTAATGCGGTTGAAGGTTAACGACTGTTATAATTATGTAACCACATTTGCTAAGTTACTAATTCACAAATCATATAGCTGATAAATAATTCTTAAATTAGCAGCTATAGTAAATCTTATGAAGAACATTTTAGAAGAAACAGAAAAGTATGTAGTCTCTTATTTAAATGATAATTTAGATGCATCGTTTGTATACCATAACTTAGCACATACGCAACGTGTTGTGAGTAAAATTGAAGAATTAATTAAAGAGAGTTCTTTAAAGGAGGATGAGGAATATCAGCTACTTATTGCTGCTTGGTTTCATGACACTGGGTTTACCAAAACTATAGATGGACACGAAAAAGTAAGTGTAAAAATTGCTTCGGAATTTTTGGAAGCTCACGAGGTTTCTGAGGCAAACATTAAAACTATAGCGGAAGTTATTATGGCAACTGAAATGAGCTTTGAACCAAAAAACACGTTAGAAGGACTAATAAAAGATGCTGATTGTGCACATATATCTAGTAAACGCTATAATGATTATGCTGCTTTACTGAGAAAAGAATGGGAACTAACGCTCAACCGAAAGATATCTAAAACAGAATGGTTTGAAGAAAATATTGAATTTTTAACACATCACACCTTCCATTCTGATGCTGCTGTGAGTAAATGGGAAAGTCGCAAAGGAAAAAATTTAGCTAATCTTTTACAAAATCAGAATAAGGTTAAAGATGATACCGAAAAGTTGAAGCAGAAAAAAGCAGAATTAAACTTTAAGAAAGAAAAGTTAGACCTACCAGACCGTGGAGTAGAGACCATGTTTAGAGTAGCGCTTCGAAATCACATTACGCTTAGTGATATCGCTGACACAAAAGCAAATATTTTACTATCGGTGAATGCTATTATTATATCATTAGTATTATCTAATTTAGTTTCTAAACTCGATAATCCCTCAAATGGTTATTTAATTTGGCCAACAGCAATATTTGCTATATCAACTGTAGTTTCAATTATTTTATCCGTTTTAGCAACAAGACCAAATGTAACTGGCGGAAAATTCACAAAAGAAGATGTAGCCAATAAAAAAGTAAATCTTTTATTTTTTGGAAACTTTCATAAAATGAAACTTGATGAGTTTGAATGGGCCATGAAAGAAATGATGCAAGACAAAGATTATCTCTACAGTTCACTTACAAAAGACTTGTACTTCTTAGGTTTAGTTTTGAATAGAAAGTATAATATACTACGACTTACTTATACTGTTTTTGCTGTAGGGATTATTGTAAGTGTTATTGCTTTTGGTGTTGCATTTCAATTTTCTGGTTTAGAAACACCAGTAAAAGCTATGCTATCGATTAAGCTTTAATTTCTTTCATTAAATCCTCGTAGGTATAAAAAGCTTTATCATCTTTCTCTTTATGGTACAATACGCTTGCACGAATAGCCTTTAATCCTGTGACTGCCTGTAAATCTTGAAGCTCAACAATCTCTACATCATCATCTAGATATTTTTTAGACTGTAAAAATTTCACATATCTTAAATATTCAATTTCGTCTTGTTTCTGTGAATAGATAATACTTATTTTTCCTTTTTGGGTGACCCGTTCAGTAGTTCCTTTTATATAAGCTTTATCAACACGTTTTTTTACAATTTCGTACCGTGCATTATAAGTGCCATCAACATCAAAATGTTTTTCATCCATTCTAAAACTAATAGACAAAGATTGATTAAACACTAAAATCATTGAAGCTACATCCAATTTTACCGGAAAGCTAGATTGCATTAAATAGAAGGCATTTTCCATTTCGCACATTACTTGCAATTGCCATAACCTTAAATTATAAAGATAAATAGGGTTAAAATTATCTTCTTTAGTAATGGATTCGCCAATGTACATATTGTGCTCTACACCGTCTGTTTTAAACCGCTCAAAATAATGAGGATACATTGCTTGTGCCTCTTCTTGCTTTTTATCTAAAAGCGCAGCCATTTCTTTATTGATTAATGCAATGGTATTATCATAGTTTTTTCTATGGTTATATAAAACATCAACTTTATCATCTATACTATTAAAGTAGGACTCTAATTGTGGCTTTAAGCTTTTAATTGATAATAAATGTTCTAAAACAGGACTGATATCTTGTTTTATAAATGCGGCGATTTGCTGCTCACTGTCAACTTGAAAATGGGTATTTAAGGCTTCTAAAAAGTCGTTTATTTGATACAAATATTGCTCATAAATTGGCAAGTTTTCAATTTGAAATGCCTCCTCAATAATGGATTTAATACTATTTAACTGTAATGATAAATCTTGTTGAGTTGCCCAATTCCTAGCATCAGATGATCCTTTTATATCTATTTGTCCATAGAGTGGATATATATTTTCAAAGGCAATCTTATTAAAACTTGGTTCTTTTCCGTTTAATTGATCTTTTATGAAATTTTTAGCTTCCTTTTCAAAAACCCAATGTACACTTGGATGTATTGATGTACATTCTTTTTGAATAATAGCGTCAATTAAATTCGCTTCATCATTTTTAGACTGTTCTACAGCAGATACAATAAAAGGCATAACATCGACTAATTTATTCGCATTGATACTATTTAAAACCTTGGGTTTATCAGAAACAATTTCAAGAATACCCATTAAACCATCTTCATTTGCGATAGGTGCTAAAATTGCACTTTTAATGCCTTGATCTTTTAGTGTTTTATACTGAGGTGCTTTCCCTTTTGATAGCTTAAAAAATTTATCTACATCTGAAACTGTATAAAACTTTTTATCTTTTAGTAAAGCCTTATAAGACATACTGCAGATAGCTTCAGAGCATTTAAGGCTCGTGTTTTTATTTAGTAAATAACTATCTATTCCAACGTCATAAACGCGTTCAAAACTATCTTCTTCTTCATTATAAATAGAAAAACCAACTCTAATATCCTTTAAACCTAATAAGGAGCGGAATATCTCGTGAAAGTCTTCCATGAAACTTTCATCCTTGCGCCTATCTTCACCAATTAAAGTTGATTTGACATTTGAAATCGATTGGTCATCCGTAACATCAAAAATATTCGAAATTACAAAGCCTTTAAATTCATAACTATTTAATGGAAACTTCTCTTTCCATAAGTCTATATTATCAAAATTATCTAATAAATCTTCGTAATCTTCTATAGTGATTTTAGGAGCATTTTCCTTTGGAACAATTTCAGTGAAATCTGCATTATATAGAATCTTGTAATAACGCATTACACCTTCTGAATCAGGGATTTCGTAAAAAAAAGGTCGTTTAAAATTAAGATTATAACCGTAACAAGCGTTCAAAATAATCGTACAAGCAATGATATACCTTTGGTCTGTAGGCATGTTTTTTATTTGTAACTCAAAATCCTCACCTGCTGTTTTTAAAATGGACTTAAAACGTTCTGAAGAATTAAAAATAAGATTATGAAAAGGCACCGAAGCCGTCTTTATTTCGTTTTTAGTTAAAATAGGACTAAACGAATCCTGAAGAATGCCTTCAATTTCTTTCCCATAGGTCTTGAACACAGCTAAATCACTAAATCCGTCTCTTAAGACTGGGTTCTGTTCTGCAATCTTGAGCACACGTCTCGCATTGGTTGCAATAAAATCATTGTCTGCTTTGATTAAATCTTCATACTGATTTAACAATTTATTGAAGCTAACCTTAAGTATAAGAGGTGATTCTATGTTGTCGTTAATATCCAAAACGTAATTTTTATATTAGTAAAGTTACTAAATAATTGGTTTAGTCAGCAAATAACTGATATCCTTACTAAATTTTTGTTAAGTATAACTTAAAAAACAAATCCTTTTCTGGTAATCTACCACTTCAATGAACATAAACTAAAAGAATTTAACTTTGAAAGTGACGATTTTAAAACTTGAAAATTAATAGTTTATAAAGTACTTCCTTATAAATATAAGATTGAAAATTCAGAAAATAAGTCTTGGACAAAAGACTTTGATTTTTATAACAGTTACAATTCAGACCAAGTTGAGTTTAAGGTTTTATTAATTGGGTTAGGTGGTGGTATTAAGGTTGAACAAAATTCAATTTTAACGGCTGAAAAACTCTTTTCTAAAATAGATAAGAAGCCAATGCGTCGTTCTGAGATAAGGCATCATAAAAATAAAAAAGCCTCTTGTTTCCAAGAAGCTTTTAACAAAGTACAGGCGGAGAGACTCGAACTCTCACACCGTAAAGCACTAGATCCTAAGTCTAGCGTGTCTACCAATTCCACCACGCCTGCAATTTCCCATTAAATAATGGGATGCAAATATAAACAATAGTTTCTATATTCAAATAGGATTTATTTAAGAATATAATCGTTCTTAAATTCTTATTTTTGTGTAAAACAGAATTCATTATATGAAAACCGTACAATCTTACGTAAACGACAACAAAGACAGGTTCCTTAACGAACTTATAGATTTATTAAAAATCCCTTCAATTAGTGCAGATTCCGCTTATAAAGCAGACGTATTAAAAACAGCAGATGTTATTAAAACAAGCCTAGAAAAAGCAGGTTGCGACCATGTTGAAATTTGCGAAACTGAAGGATTCCCAATTGTATACGGTGAAAAAATAATTGATAAAAATTTACCAACTATTTTAGTTTATGGGCATTATGATGTGCAACCACCAGATCCTTTAGATTTATGGAATTCACCACCTTTTGAACCTGTTATTCAAAAAACAGAATTGCATCCCGAAGGTGCCATTTTTGCGCGTGGAGCATGTGATGATAAAGGACAAATGTACATGCATGTAAAAGCAATGGAATACATGACAGCTAATAATGAATTGCCTTGTAACGTAAAGTTTATGATTGAAGGTGAAGAAGAAGTTGGTAGTATTAACCTTGCGAAATATGTTGCTTCAAATAGAGAAAAACTCACCAACGATGTTATTCTAATTTCTGATACGGGTATGATTGCACCAGATGTGCCATCTATTACCACTGGTTTAAGAGGTCTTAGCTATGTTGAAGTTGAAGTTACTGGTCCTAATCGCGATTTACATTCTGGTTTATATGGAGGAGCAGTTGCAAATCCTATTAATGTGTTAACCAAAATGATTGCATCACTTCACGATGAAAATAATCATATTACAGTACCTGGATTTTACGATAAGGTTGAAAATCTATCTGATGCAGAACGCGCAGAAATGGCAAAAGCACCATTCTCTCTAGATGCTTATAAAAAAGCTTTAGATATCGATGCAGTTTATGGTGAGGAAGGCTATACAACGAATGAGCGTAATTCTATACGACCAACATTAGACGTTAACGGAATTTGGGGAGGTTACACTGGTGAAGGCGCAAAAACAGTGATTGCTAGCAAAGCTTATGCTAAAATATCTATGCGCTTAGTACCAAACCAAGATTGGGAGGACATTACTGAATTATTTAAAACACATTTTGAAAGCATTGCTCCCAAAGGAGTAAAAGTAAAAGTAACACCACATCATGGAGGTCAAGGCTATGTAACTCCAATAGATAGTATTGGTTATAAAGCGGCTTCAAAAGCTTATAAGCAAACCTTTGGAAAAACACCAATACCACAACGTAGTGGCGGAAGCATTCCTATTGTATCTCTTTTTGAAAAAGAACTAAAAAGCAAAACTATTTTAATGGGCTTTGGTTTAGATAGTGATGCAATTCACTCTCCAAACGAACATTTTGGAATATGGAATTACCTAAAAGGTATCGAAACCATTCCTTGGTTTTATAAGTATTTTACGGAACTAAAAAAGTAAACTATTCCTTTACAATTTTGAAAGTCGCAGATTTTAATTTTGAAGTAATCGTTACAAAGTAAATACCTGTAGTATTATTTTCAAGATTGATTTCTGTGTATGCTTTATTAGAATCTGTGGTATTTATTAATTTACCTGAAACATCATTTATTGTAATAGTCAAATCTTGTAGTGTTGCGTTTTCTACCTTTAGAATTGAAACTACTGGATTAGGATATACTTGAATTTCAGACACTAAGAATTCGTCTGTAGATAATATACTAAAAGCAACACAATTACTTATTTCATCACATGTACCATTACTAACTGTTACAGCATAATTACCGTCTGTAATTGCTGTAAATGTTTGACTGGTTTCACCTACAATTGGTAAATCCGTATCGCAATCTATCCATTGGTATGCAGAAGATGTTTCATTAGCTATTAATTGTGTAGCAGTTACAGAAACCATATTATCTAAATTTACCAAACCAGCTTTAGTAACCATATAAGCGGTTACGAGTTTGGTAATCTCTGTCATATATTGAAAATCTATGTCCTCTGCTCTATCATTAGACGTATGATAATCTGGAGTTTGGTCATTAGTTTCCCAAGATTCCCCTACCAAAACGGCAGAATAGCCTTGATTCCAAAAACGTGCGTGGTCACTAGCATTGGTTCCAGGGTTTACAACTATTGGATTTAAATCAAACGTATACGTATTCAATATATCTAATAAATCATCTTTAATTTCTAAAGAATTAGCGATTGGTCTTACATCAATATCAAACTGATTGTCGCCTGCTGTACCTGGCGCATCACCATCAAAACCAATCATATCCATATTTATAACACCTAGAATATTATCTCTTGTATTTCCATTGCTTGTATCCGCAGCTTGTTGTGCATAAAAATTAGCGCCTAATAAGCCTATTTCTTCTTCGTCCCAAAGCGCATAGACTACGGTTTTATCTAAACATTGGGTGGATAAAATTCGTGCAATTTCCAAAACAGCAGATACACCTGTGGCGTTATCATCTGCGCAAAATGTAGTTACGGAATCGTAATGTGCACAGACTAAATAAATATCTTCCGGATTGGTCTGCCCTAATTGTGTTGCTAAAACATTCTTACCGTTTGTATTAAAATCTTGAATAGTTACCGAAAGATTTGATAAAGCTTGTAAGCGTTCCTGAATATAACTCGCTGCTAGATCATTATTACTCTGCACTCGGTTTGTAATGGTTTGCATAGCACCGTTAATCATTGCTGGTTGCTCACCCGAAATTTCAGTAACACTTAACTGTAAATTAGCGTTACTGACCTGATCGATTATATCTTGTATTGACTGCGAAAATGATAAATTAACACACAGTAAAAACAATACGAAGTAGAACTTTTTTTTCATAACCTGGGATTTCCTTTTTCAACTTAAACAAATATAATCATTTACATGATTTTCAGTTTTAATTTTGAATCATCATTTTATTACTCTACATTTGTAGAGTTAATTCTAAAAACGTAGAGCATGCAACTTTCAAAAACCGAAGAACAACTAATGCAACACCTCTGGAAGCTCGAAAAAGCTTTTATGAAAGATCTATTAGATATCTATCCAGAACCAAAACCAGCAACAACAACAGTCGCGACACTACTTAAGCGTATGATTGGTAAAGGCTTTGTAGATTATAAAACTTATGGCAAATCTAGAGAATACTTCCCTTTGGTAAAAAAAGACGATTACTTCTCTAAGCATGTTAACGGACTCATTAAAACTTTTTTTAATGATAGTGCTTCTCAGTTTGCCTCCTTTTTTACACGTAAAACGGATTTGACAAAGGTAGAATTAGAAGCTTTAAAAGCTATTATCGATAAAGAAATTAAAAACAAATAATTATGGAGACGTATTTATTTAAATTCTCTGCTTGTTTAGCCATATTTTGGTTGGTATATGTGCTTATTTTAGAACGCCAAAAAATGCATCATATTAAACGCTTCTATCTTTTAGGTGCTTTTGCTGCAGCCTTAATAATACCGCTTTTAACCATAACGCATTATGTAGAACCTATTGTAACTACAGATTTTGAAATCTCTCCACTATTTATTCCTATAGAACCTTCTTTTATAGAAACTCCGATAGAGGAACCTCCGTTTTGGAATTTAGAAACAGTTCTTTGGTTTGTTTACGGTTTAGGAGCCTTACTATTTAGTCTCCGATTTATAAAGAATCTAACAAATATGTATCGTCGTATTTCTAATAATGAGAACGTCGTTAAAGACTCATTTATATATGTGTTATTAAAAGACTATCGCATTCCGCATTCGTTTTTTAAATATCTATTTTTTAATAAATCGATATATGAATCTAACGCTATACCTAAAGAAGTACAGTTGCACGAAGAAACCCATGCCAAGCAATTACACAGCCTAGATATTATTATTGTTGAATTGCTTCAAATTGTGTTTTGGTTTCATCCGCTAATTTATATGCTTAAGCATCACATAAAACTAAATCATGAGTTTTTAGCAGACGAGGCTGTTTTAAGCAAAGGCATAGACACTAAAAATTATCAAAATATATTATTACAATTTTCATCAAACGCTCAAGAGCATCAGCTGTCGAGTGCCATCAATTATTCATCCATCAAAAAACGATTTACAGTTATGAAAACACAAACATCAAAAACCAGGATTTGGGTCAGTAGTTTACTACTGCTGCCAATTATTGCTATTCTTTTTTTCATTTTTAGCACAAAAGAATATGTAGAAAAAGATAATTCGGATATTGTTGACGCTATTGAGGCCGAATTAAGAGAAGCTAATGCCTTACAAATGGAATTTGTAGATGGTGCTTCTTACAAATTAATGCAAGAGTATCGCGACTTTATAGCCAAGTTTAAAGACACCAATATTATTATTGGCGAAAAATACGAACGTGCAAAAATCATATATGATGAGTTAATGTCAGAAATACAACGTAACTCAGTAGATAAATATCCTGAGCATCGATTTCCGCTAAGAAGCTTATCTAAAGTTGAAGCTAAAAAACCAACAGCTTCTCAATTTGAATCTTGGAAAGATGGTGACAAGTTTGCAATTTGGGTTGATAGTAAACCTATAAAAAATTCAGAATTAAATACATATAATGTAAACGATATCGTGCATTTTACAGGCTCTAAAGTTTATGAAAATGCACGAAGTGCAAAATACCCACAACCATTTCAATTTAATCTTTATACTCAAAAAGGATTTCAAAAAACTTATAAAGAAGCAGATTTAGATAAATATAAAAAAGCTATTCAAAACTATACAAATGCTATTAATAAATATCTAGAAGGACCTCAAGAAGATAATTTAGAACTACAAATACTATTTGTATTGGCACATGATATTTACTCAACCTTCTCTGAAGAAGATATCGAGAAACATAGTATTAAATTCCCTCCTGGATGTCCTCCGACTAAAAAAGAATTGGATATAATTAATAATACCCCAACCTTAAATATTAAAGAAGATGGAACTTGGTGGATTAATAATAAAAAAACCTCAATTGAAAGTATCAAAGAAGATTTTAACGCTTTAATTAAAACTGAAAAATCAAGTCTAAATTTAATTTCTGAAAAATCAATTAGTGTACAAGAAATAAATAAAATTCATTTAGCAATTGGGGAAAATATTACTTCCATAAGTGTTTCACCTAACCAAACTACAGTTTATGACACAGTAGAAAACGTAAATAGATACCAGTATAATAATTATAAAGAATTATATGAAAGATATGAATCTTTGAGAAAAGAACAACCACATTACATTTATAAGTCAAAAGAACAACAAAAGGAAATGGATGCTTTATTTTCTGAATTAGGAGGTATCTATTTTAGAATGTCTAGAGAAAATAAAGCCAAAGTAAAGCGCCCTATTTCTCCTATTAAACCTTATGTGCAAATAACTCTAAACGGTAAAACTTATTATAAAAAACGAAACGAATTAACCGCAGAAGAAATAGCGACATTTCCACCACCACCTGCGCCTGCTATTCGAGAAAAAGCAACCAAACAACAAATAGCCGAATACAATACTTGGGCTAAGAAAATTAATACTGCAATGGCAAAAGTCAAAGCTACTAATGATGCTAATTGGCACCCAATTGTAAAGCTAAAAGACGTAAATAGATACAAAGCTATTTATAATGCTATGACTGCTTCACAAAAGCAAAATGCAGAAGTATGGCCAAGTTTTCCTCCACCACCAGAAATGCCAAATAAAACCAAACAAAAAGGTGGGCCAAATTTATCCTCTTATACTAAGCAAAAACCAAATGATTCTCTAAGATATATATTTACAAACAAAGACGATAATAGAACAAATATCGCCAATGTTAATTCAAGTTTAAACGAAGAGCAAAAAAAGCAACTAAGCTCTAGAATGGTAATTCTAAGAGCAGCTGAGTCTCTGAAAAAAGAGGCTAGTTATAAAATTGAAGGACAATCTACTTCTTTAGAAAAAGTTTATACCTTTGTTAATTCTAATCCAGAAGCTTCAATTAAAACCATTAATAATTCTGATGGAAGTTTGACATTATCATTTTCTAATCGAAAGGAAGAAAAGATGAGTACTGACGAATTACAAACTGTATATACTGAAGTATTTAATGAGCCAAACACAAGAAGTAACATCCCAACGTTTGTTGTAACACCACTAAAATCTCAAAAAGCCCAAAGTAATACCAACCCATCCTTTTTAGAGTACATAATAGAAATGGAACAGAAAGGTGCTTCCTTCTATATGGAATATAAAAAAATAAGTGCAGAAGAGGCGAAAACTATTGCAAAAAGCAATAAAGGAAAAAGTACTCAAATATTTACTCAAAAAGATGCTGACGGTAAATACGTTGTGAAAATATCCGAGAATTTAGACAATTTACCTTCGTTTATTAAATCGAAAATAATTGGATTTCATGATAACTGGTTTATTACCATAAATGGTAAAAAATACTATTATACTTTTATTAATAATACAGCACAATATTATGACGAAAATTATACTAAAGTAAACTTAGATATTGTAAGTGAATACAAGAAAAAACACAATAAACTTGAGGCACTAAAAAAAATAGCCCCTCATTACATTTATAAAACTAACATAGAACAAGACCAAATGAATAATTTGTTCTCTGATTTAGGTGGTATGTATTTCAGAATGTCTAAAGCAGATAAACAAAAAATTATAAGACCACTACCGCCGATTTTACCTTACGCCATATTAATAATTAATGGTAAAAAAGAATATAAAAAAATAAGTGAATTGACTGAAGAAGACAAAAAATTACTCCAACCACCTCCACCTCCACCAAAAAGTAGTAAAAATTAAAAAACACAATATTTCTATTGAGCCCTATTAGGTTTTTAAAAACTTTCTAGGGCTTTTTTCGTTTAAAAGTGTAACAAAACCTATGTTTTAGCGTTCTAATAGGCAATCAATCAAAATCAAATCAATCATGTTAAAACAATTCTTCATCCTTTGTTCGGGAGCAGATACAGATATTTTAAACGCGTGTTCTATAGGTGAACAAAACAAATATGCTGGTATTGGAGCAACCGTATTCTTTACCGCTGTTATGGCAACTATTGCAGGTAGCTATGCGCTTTTTACTGTTTTTGACAATTTGTATTCTGCTATCTTCTTCGGCTTAATTTGGGGTTTACTTATCTTTAATTTAGACCGTTACATTGTCTCAACTATTAAAAAACGAGATAATGTTATAGACGAAATTCTGCAAGCTACTCCAAGACTTTTCTTAGCTGTTATAATTGCTGTAGTCATTTCTAAGCCCTTAGAACTTAAGATTTTTGAAAAAGAAATTAACCAAGTTTTATTAGAGCAAAAGAATAATTTAACTTTAGCCAATCAAAACCAAATTGCTGAACAGTTTAATCCTCAAATTACTGAATTAGAAAGTGAAATTCTAGGCTTACAATCTCAAACAGACACTAAAGAAGCAAAGGTTAATGCCCTATACGACACTTATATTTCTGAAGCTGAAGGTACAGCAGGCACAAACCTTCTAGGCAAGGGCCCTGTTTATAAAGAAAAACGAGAAAAACACGATGCTGGTTTAGCAGAATTACAACAATTAAAAACTGATAATAAAGCCAAAATTGAAGCTATAGAAACTCAAATCACAACTTTACAAGGAGATTACACTACAAACGTTGCGCAATCGCAACCTATAATAGATAATTTTGATGGTTTAATGGCACGTGTTACCGCTTTAGGCGAGTTACCTTGGTTACCTTCATTCTTTATTTTTCTCTTGTTCTTAGCGATTGAAACCTCTCCGATATTTGCGAAACTCTTATCGCCAAAAGGTGAATTCGATTTTCGTTTAGAAGACCAAGAAACCACAATTAAAACGTGGACTATGCAACAAGTTGCCGAGCGTCAATTACTCTTAAAAACAGATAATGCCATTAACAACAAAGTTTATAATGAAATTGCAGACGAAGAAGAAGTAATGAACTATAAACGAAAAAAGGCTCGCGAATTAATGCAAAACCAAGCAGATGCATTTTTGAAAAAACAAAAGAGTGTGCTTTAGACTTTTGAATTTGGAACTATCCCTCAGTTCGAGTGGTTTCCAGTTTTAATAGAAAACTGAAAAATGTATAGATAGTATTTAGCACAATTCTAGATACTGATTTCGAAAAGGTTTATTACTTTTAGGTTGAAATTAAAATTCAAACCTATGAGATTTATTTATACCATCGTATTTGCCTTACTATTTGTGAGTTGTATCAGTGTAAGGGCAGATGTAACTAATGAAACCACAACGCAAACCTCAACAAATATTGCTGAAGCTGAAGCCGGAATTAGGTTAGTTATGGAAGCACAAGAAATAGCATGGAATAAACACGACTTAGAAGGTTTTATGCAAGGCTATTGGAAAAGTGATTTGCTAAAATTTTACGGTAGTAACGGTCTTACTAAAGGTTGGCAAAACACATTAAATAATTACAAGAAAGGCTACCCTACAAAAGCAGAAAGTGGGACTCTAAATTTTGTAATCAATGATATTTCTAATATTGAAGGAGATAACTATTGGGTAATGGGTGAATATCATCTAAAACGTGACGTTGGTAATGCTGACGGAGTCTTCATTATTATCTTTAAAAAGATAAAGGGAAAATGGAAAATTATAGCAGACATGTCTTGCTAAGAATAATAAAAAAGGTACATCTAAAAACATTCATCTATCACCATAAATGCAGTTAGAAATACCTTATTTTATTTTTTTATGATGTCTTAAGCAGCTACTGTAGTTTGCTCTTGAGTTTTAAAATGATCGTATAATTCTTTACAACCTAATCCTATAATAGATAAGCGCTTTGATTTTGTAATAGACTCGTTATGCAGTCTGGCTAAAGCCATTACACCTGCTCTATCTATACTCTCAATACTTTCAATATTGATTAAGATATCATCTAACTTGTCAAAGATATTAGAGAAATAGGAATTAAACGTTTTTAAGTTTAACTTGTTTAGTGTTCCCTTTAATTGGAATTGGTTGTTGTAGTTTGAAATTTGTAAATCCATAATAAATAGTGTTAAAGCATTAGTAAAAATCTAGGGCTATTAATTCAGTAAATTGGGTGCTATTAATTAGAGGGATACTGCAATATCTAACTTAAGATAGGTTAGTGCATTATAAAATCGATAAATGACAATTTTGACTAGTTAATTAGAAAAGGTTTGTTTGTTTTTTCGATAAACAACACATTATTACAAGACTGTATTGTAAGAAAAAAGAAGCTTATTTAAGTTTTTGTAGATGTATCCCAACACCTACAGTCTTATGTATAAGGGTTTTAGAAACAGAATGCTTTTCTAATAAGTTTTTAGGTCTAATTGGTCGCTTTTCAAAACCACCACCACAATTGGGACAGACTTCTTTTAATAGTGTTACACAATCTTTACAATAGGTACATTCAAATGTGCAAATCATAGCCTCTTTAGAATCGTAAGGCAAAGCTTTGTTGCAGTTTTCATATGTTGGTCTTATCTCTAGCATATGTACTTATTTTAAAAAACAACTTCTTGAGTTTTATATGTTCTCAATACATTCCCGATAAAAACCATAATAATCGAGCTGGCGTAAACTATAACTTTTTTACGTACTTAGTAATAATTACAGTTAGCGTTGGTCCTACTTTACCTTCAATAAATTCTGCATTATCCCTATCTAGTCTAATATTTCTAACAGCGACGCCTTGTTTGGCCACCATACTAGAACCTTTCACTTTTAAATCTTTTATTAAAACTACAGAATCCCCATTATTTAAAATTACACCATTAACATCGCGATGAATAACTTTATCTTCTTCAACTTCACCATCACCAGAAGCTTTGGCTAGTTCTAAGGTATCTTCTTCTAAATACATCATACCTAATAGGTCTTGCGTCCAATCGTCCTTAATTCTGTTTAGCATTCTCCAAGCCATAATTTTTACAGCATCGTGTTCACTCCACATACTATCATTAAGACAACGCCAATGATTTGCTTCAATCTTATCAGAATCGCCCATCTGCTCAGTACATACATGGCAGGCAGATAGAACAGTTTTTAAACCATTTTCTTTAATATCTGGCACAGTGTAAGAAGCTAGTTTTTCTTCGCTTGTGCATAGCTCACATTTTGAGCTACTGCGTTGTTGTAATTCTCTTTCTAAACTCATATAATTGATTGTATAAGCAAATATAACAATAGGGTTTTGTTAATCAGTTAAAACAAAAACTATGATGCTGATTTTTTATAGTTAGAATCTTTAGAATCAATAAATACCTCTAGTAATTTAGAGCCTTGAGAATTAAAAATAACATCTTCACTATTTGCAGGGACTAAAACAGTCTCGCCTATACACACAAACTCTGTATGATTATTAATGGTGATCTCTGCCATACCTTCTACACACATAAAAATTACAAATGAATCTAAGTTCTTATAATCTCTTTTTTGAGGCCCTTTGACTTCAAATATATTTGTTGTAAAAAAATCGCAATCTACTAGGTTGCTGGTTTTGTCGTCCTCTAATTTATAATTGCTTTTACCATTTGAAGCGAATACTTTTGTTGCTTTTTGTGCTAAACTTGTATGTAATTCTCTTTGATCACCATTGTCGTCTGTTCTACCCCAATCATAAACGCGATATGTAATATCGCTAGTTTGTTGAATTTCGGCAGCTAAAACACCAGCACCAATAGCATGTATCTTCCCAGCAGGAATAAAATAGCTATCACCACTTTTTATTTTTTCTATATTAAAGATAGCGTCTACATTAGAGGCATTTATATCACTTAACACATTTTTATCAATATCATTATTTTTTAATCCTAATACGATTTCTGCATCTTCATCACTATCCATTATATACCACATTTCTGTTTTACCAAAAGAATTATGATTTGCACTTGCCATCTCATCATCTGGATGTACTTGTACAGATAGATTAGATTTAGCATCTAAAAATTTCATAAGTAATGGGAAATTCTCTCCGAATGTTGCAATGTTATCTTTTCCTAAAAAATCATTTAAAGACTGTCCTTTATATAATCCATTTGAAGCAATTGAGATATTATCTTTTACTCCAGAAATTTCCCAGCTCTCACCGACATTTTTACTATTTGATGTTTTATTTAAAATTTCAGAAAGCTTTTCGCCTCCCCAAATTTTCTCTTTAAGTATTGGTCTAAATTTTATTGGATATGCCTCCATTGTGTTTTATTTATATACTAAACGCTTGGGTTTAGATTATTAAAATTAGTATGTGTTTTTATACTCTTTAAATAGTCAACTACTGAAAAAATATTTTTAAAAAGGGTTTGCTTAACTTCTTGCCCTTTAATAGTTTCGATATTAAAATTTATAATAAATTCTTGATTTTTACACACATCTTCAATTAAGGTATTTAGATGTTCACCTTTGATATGACTAGCGTTTACATTAATAAACCCAATGTGTCTTAAGTTAAATTGACTAAATAGATATCTTGCTCCTGCTCTTTTTGCTGCATCTTCGGAACTGTGTTTTTTGATCTCTACAATTGATACCTGAGAAGAGCAAGCTTCTTTTACATCTTTTAATAACTGTAATGTTTTGTCTTTACTATTATTATCAACTAAACAAAGTTCTATTGTTTTGAATGCGTTGATCTGTTCTATAAAAAAACACTTTTCGAATTGTGCTTCATTATTATTGAATATGATTATAATTCCTATCTTCATCTTACTCTCTTTTATGCTAATTATGCAACATTTAATACATTTGTTAAAGCAGCTTTATACCTTATCTTCTTTAATCTATAGACCCAAGCAATCTGTCCTAATTGTCCAACAATTTTTACTGAATCCTTAATAGATAATTTAGAACCCTCTGCATGAATCCATCGTTTTAAAGGTTTTTCACAAAGCATTGCTTTTGCCTTTTTTAGTCCAAAATAAATCGACATTCTTTTGAAAACCTCAACATCAAAAACCCACTGCGTTACAAATTTTTCTTTAAACGCGATATTGATGACATCTTTATGAAAGATTTTTGCACCACACTGCGTGTCTTTAAAATCCATAGACAAGATCTTGCGAATAATAAAATTGATAGTTAAACTAATAATCTTTCTTGCAGACTCTTTTGTTATGTTTGCTCCCATTCTTGCAATACGTGACCCACTAACAATTTTAAATTCCGAAGTTTCAATAGTTTTCACTAAATCATCAAAATCTGCTAAATCAGTTGACAAATCAGCATCTAAGAATCCGATATAATCTAAATCTTCTTTCTTTGCCATATAGAGCATTCCTAAACGCACAGCCTCTGCTTTTCCACCATTTTTCTCACAGTCATATACAGTGATAAAATCTTCTCTTCCCTTTTGTAATTCGTGAAGCACTTCTAAAGTCTTATCCTTACTGCCGTCATTTACAAAACATAAATAGTAACCCGAGTTTTTATCGATATAGGTCAAGAACTTATCACTTAACAAACGTTCCTCTTCGTTATAGCATGGAATTACAACACCAACACAGCGCTGTTGAATCATGATATGAGAATTACTTTTTACAGCATTTTGAACTTGTGGCAATCCTATTAATCGTTTTACTCTAGCACAAATTTCGTTAAGACTTAATGGCTTTTTCATATAATCATTAATTCCTAAATCAAAAGCTTTTGTTATTGTATCGTCTTGAATATTACCAGACAAAATCATTATTGGTGTTTGTGAATTCTTAGTTGTTCTTATATACTTAACCACATCTAAACCAGAAACTTGAGGCATATTAATATCAACGACAACTAGATCTGGAATAAAAGAATCATATAAATCCAATCCTTTTGCTGCATCCGTTTCAATTTTCACTTCGTAACCAAGTTCTGTTAATCGCTTTTGTAATGGAAGTAATACAAGTTGTTGATCGTCTATCGCTAAAACCTTCATAATAATTGTTTTTAATTGGTTGTTTACAGGTTAAAAGTACAAGAGATGACATCTTTGAAATTTAAATTTAGCTGAAGCCAATAGTAAGTGTAGACGAATGGTAGGTAGCTGTAGTTAATTAAAAATTGTACCACTATTTAAATTATATATATTTACAGTGGTGATCATATTATCAAGGTTTTACATGAAAAACACGTCAAATAAATATTTAATAGTTGCCTTATTAATTGGTATAGCATTTCATGGTACGTCTATATTTTTCACATTAGAAACCACTTACGATGCACTTATTCATCTGTTTTTTGCAGATCATTATGCTGGTAGTTGGTTTGAGCCATGGAACTATAAATGGTACACAGGTTTTACTGTAATGAGTTATCCCCCTTTGGTGCACCAATCGATTGCTGCATTATCGTTAATTGGAGGCTTAAAGTTTGGGATGTTTACAGTAGCACTTATAAGTGTTGTTTTATTTATTACTGGTGTTTATCGATTCTCGCTATTAATTACTTCCAATAAAACTGTTGCTGGCTATGCTGCTATATTAGCTGTGTTTTCATCATCTTTTGTAGAAACCCTCCACATATTCGGTCAGCTACCAAGTATCATTGGAATTTCTGTTCTTATGCATTCATTGCCAGAAATTTATTTGTGGCTCAAAACAGGTAAATGGTGCTATTTAGCAACTTCATTATCCTTAATTGCTGTAACCGTTACTTCACATCATGTTACACCTATATTCGGAATTATCTTCTTTATATTTCCATTAATAGGTATGGTGATTATGGATCATTCTAGAGAACAAGTAGATTCAATGAAGGCTGTTACATTTAAAGTCTTTTTAAGCAGTTTCTTTAAACTCTTTAAACGTATTATTAGTTTTGGCATACTATCTTTAGTCATTATAATAGGCTGTATTTTACCATATTGGATTAACTCAAAAAACAACCCAATTACACAAATACCAATACCTCATGGCTCTCGAGATAATTTTTTAGAGATTACCTCATCTGGTTTGGTGTTCTTTTTAATTCCTTGGGGGATTTTACTCATAATACTACCATACATATTCTATAGATTTTACAGTAAACGCTATTTGTTTTTCGGACTATCTATAACCATCCTTTTTATACTAGGAACTGGAGACACATCTCCAATTCCTAGACTAGTCCTTGGCGAAACAGCATTCAATATTTTAACCTTAGACCGTTTTACCTTTTGGGCTTCCATAATGTCTCTGCCTTTGTTTGGTGAGTTTGTTTATCGTTTCGTTGAAGGTGATCTTAAAACGCTTATTCAAAATAAGTTTGGAGCGATATATCACAGATTAACAGGTGGTATTTTGGCTGGTTTATTTTTGTTCATGACTATTTTTACCATGAGTCTAAGTTATTTTAAACCATCACAGCCACAACAAATTAAAATGCTACCTATAGTTAATTTTCTGAATCAAGATCAGCACGATCACTGGAGATATATGACTTTAGGTTTCGGAGATCAAATGGCTTGGTTGTCTGCACAGACTAAAGCTATGTCTGTAGATGGTAATTATCATTCCGCAAGACGCTTACCAGAATTAACGACACGACCAATTGAGCGTTTAGAGAATTCTAAATTTAAAGGTATTGAAGGGATAGGATCCTTGCAACAATTTTTAACCACTCCCGAGAAATATAACTTTAAATACATTTTTTCTAACGATAAGTTTTACGATCCTATTTTGTACTTCTGCGGTTGGCAACGTTTAAGACAATTAGAAAACGGTATCATGGTTTGGAAAAAACTAAATGTACCACCACTTTCGTCAATACTGCCAAAAGAAGATGTGAGCACTTGGCAAAAAATACTATGGGGAGTTATGCCCTTTTTAACAGTTTTAGTTGCCTTTATTTTAAACATACAAATGCTTCTCATTAGGCTTTTAAAAACTAAAAACAAACCATTACCAGCCTACTTAAACTTTAAGAACAATTATACTAAGTTCTCGCGTGGTGTTTTAAAATTAACACATGTATGGTCCATCATTATAGCCCTTACAATTGGTTATGGTGTTTATCTATTCTACATTAAAAATGAATCGCATCACTCACCAGAAAATGCAATACTCGCTTATTATGATGCCTTAGATTTTAAAGAATTTAAAAAAGCTCATAACCTAATCAATCCAAAAAGCAACTTATCTATTTCTCAGTATATGCTCGAGATATCAGTTACAGATGGTTTGCTAAGTTCTTATGCTAAACTTGACGCTATCACTACAGAAACCATTAGCCAGACTGATAGTTTAGCAAGTTTAAAAGTATTTACAGATTGGATTACACCACTCGAAAAAATAAAGAAAACGTATTATAAGACCTTGGTTAAGATTAACAATAAATGGTTTATACAACCCGAAGCTATTGATTTAGATATTCCGCCTGACCAGTTATACTCTAGTAATACCACTAATTATTTCAACCAAGGCCGACGACGCATTACCACAGAACAAACCCATCACGAAGATGTTTTAAAGCAACCTGTATTAGAAGTACTCAACGCTAAACTGGTGAAGTTTGAAAATCATTACGCTATTGTTGGTGAAATTCAGAATATAGATAACGTGCCTGCTGATGTGGTTTTAAAAGGCACACTCTACAATGATGAAAATAAAATGCTGGCCACTTACAATGCTAAATACCATGTCAACCATAAATTAATGCCAAAGGAAGTGAGTTCTTTTAGGATTAATTTTGAAGGTATTGCCTGGTCAAAAACACAAGACTCAATTCCGAAGACTTTTAATCCCGATGAATTTACACCTATTGAATTAGAAGAGCAACCGACGAAGTTTAACCTACAAGCAGCAGGTAATGTTTCAGGTTCGGATTTATTTAAAAGCACAACGGTATCGATATCAGATATTAATGAGCAACATATTTCTGGAAGTCTTTTTAACGTTGGAACAGAGGAAGTTACAATTCCGCAGTTATTAGTCTCTTATTACGACGCGAATAAAAATTTAGTTTGGGTCGATCACCTATTTATAAAAGAAGGGATTCGTCAACAAAGAAAACAAGCCTTTCAATATCCACTATTAACCAATGAAGTAGTTCGCATTATTAATGATGATATGAGTAATTGTTTTGTAAACGGTTTGCCAAATGAACATATCTCGGATAAAATAGTCACTGATAGAATTACCAACCATAACAATGAAGAATTACAAGCTATACATCACCCCATATATAAATTTGTAAAACTAGAAATCAACACTTATATAGGAAATCCTAATTAATGACACTTAAGTATCTATACATATCGATCCTTTGTATTCTTCTAATCTCAACGACGGTTGCATTGCAGATCAGTGAGGCATCCAGTTACTATAAATCACTTTCAAAACAAAGCACATTCACTGCTGGAGATACTATTGAATTAAAATTCTTATTTAGCGGTAACGCTGATGTTTATTTATACTGTTCCAACTCTTATGGATCTGTAGTTTTAAATCCTATTGCAACAAACACTAAACTCAGCTTTTCGATTCCAAAATCCGTTTCCAAGAAATCTGGTATTTTAAATTGGCAATTAATATCAGATAAAACAGAAGTTACAGGTCAGGTTAATATAAAACCAAAAACAAGCATTAAAACTATTGAGAGTTATTTAGGCCCACCAAGTATTGAAGCAGGTGGAACTGATTTTACGATGCTCGTTATTATTCCAACGGACGACTTAGACAATCCACTTATAGATAGCACTAAAGTTGAGATAAAGCGTCAATTTTTAGTGAATCAAAATACTTCAGATGTATTTACTGAGCATGGTTTTGGGTATAGAAACATCTATTCTGAAACAAAAAGTGGCCGCATACTCATCAGCTCAGAAGTTTTAGAATTAAACTCAAAAGAATACGATGTAAATGTAGTACCTGCAATTCCCACAAATTTTGAAATCAATGCAGAACGCATTCATGATTATGCAGATGGGAATCAAATCACCACATTTAAAACAACTGTTATTAAAGATCGCTATTGTAATAATGTAAGTGACGGCACGTTCGTCACCTTTTTTATAACCAATAAAGACGGCTATAAATCTAAAACTTCTGGACTGACAATTAATGGCATTGCAGTGGCAGAACTACTGCATCCCGATCATGAAGAGCAATGGTCCATAAAAGCTTATGTTGAAGGCATGGCCAATAGTAATAAAATAGAATTAGATTATAAACAAGCCATTTCTGATTTTGATGTTGTATTTTCTGAAGATAAAAGAACGATAAACATAGGGCCTTTAAAGAGTTTTATGAGTCAGCGCGCACCCGACGGACTCCAAGTAAACTTATTAATTTATAAAGACGGTTTATTACAAGAACAGTTTATTGAAAGTTCATTTAATGGTAAGACGAAATTTCATTTAAATACAGATCGTTTTCCAAAAGGCAATTATAATTTAGAAATAAAAGTCGCAGGAATGACTAAAACCTTTAGTGACATGAGCTATGAGTAAAACGAATACGAACATATTACGAAGTTTACTTCTGTTGTCTTATGTGATCATCATTACATTGGTAATTTACGGTTTTGGAGCGTTATACAGTTACCTCAACACAGGTGCTGATCGTAGTAAAATGTTACATACTGAAGTTAAACAAGTCGATCAATATCTTCCGGAATTACAATGGGCACCTTTAGATAACGAAGGGAGACCTATAGACGAGCAAACCCTTTCTAAGATAGAAAATGACTACTTAGATGCTTGGTATGTAAAATATGTAGCTTATAAAACCAATACAAAACAAGGTATTGATGACTATTACACCAAAAGTGCAAGAGCTAATATTTTTAATATTATAGCCATTAATACTGAGAATAAAACTACGATTGAAGCTACGACTTTAGAACACCATCCAAGTCTCGAATTTTTCAGTGAAGATGGCCAACTTGCCGTTTTAACAGATCATGATGTTATAGAATTTAAGCGCATCTATAAAAGTGAAAAACTAATCACTGAAGTGACGGAAAAGTCAAGTTATAAAGTGACGCTTTTATTAGAAGATGGATTTTGGAGAATTCGTCATTTGGTTAAGATTGATAGTGAACCGTATGCAAAAGAAAAAGGTAACCCACCTATAAAAATTTCAAAAATAACAGGTATTAATTACTATCCGCAAGTAAATCCTTGGGACATGTTTGGTGACAGCTTTGATACTAAAATTATTACTGCAGATTTTGATATAATTAGGGACTCAGGATTAAATAGTATCAGAGTTTTTGTGCCTTATGATAGTTTTGGGAAATCTAGTGTAGATTCAACGCAATTAGATCAATTTCTTAAATTACTAGACATTGCAGAAGCTAAAAACTTAAAAGTGATGGTAACGCTTTTTGATTTCTATGGCGATTATTCTGTTTTAGATTGGACGCTTACGCAACGCCATGCTAAAGTTATTGTAAATGCATTAAAAGATCACAAAGCTTTATCTTTTTGGGATATCAAAAATGAACCTAATTTAGACTTTGAATCACGTGGTGAAAAACTCGTAACCGCTTGGTTAGATAAAATGATTGATTTTGTAAAATCTCAAGATCCAAATCATGCGGTGACTATTGGCTGGTCTAATGCCCAAAGTGCTAATATTTTAAAAGATAAACTAGACTTCGTATCCTTTCATTATTATGAAGCGTTAGAGGAACTTGATGCCACCTATAGAGCCTTAAAAACTAAAATACCAGATAAACCTGTTGTTATTTCAGAATATGGTGTATCATCATATAGTGGTTTATGGAATCCATTTGGTAATTCTGAAGACGACCAAGCCGCGTATCATAAAACCATTCAATCTGTTTTTACTAAAAACGATATTCCTTTTATGTCTTGGACCTTATACGATTTTGACAAAATACCAAAGGAAGTCGTTGGGCGACTTCCTTGGCGCCAAAATGCTCAAAAGCACTTTGGATTTATAGATGAAAATGGGATACAAAAGCCTTCTTTTAAATTTATTTCTAAAGAATAACTCTATGCGTTGAGCTATTAATTTCAAGGTTAACAACGCGATTTCCATCTATAATATGTTGAAACGTTTCTATATATAGTTGAGCGATTTGTGACATTGGATGCACTGTTGCCGCTTTATAGTTCGTCTTCGCTAACTTTAATCTATGTGTTTCATTGGTTACAATTGCTTCTATAGCTGAGGCTAAACTTTCTACATTTGTAGGCTCAAAGAATTCACCTTGATACCCTTCATCTTGTACTAATAATGCTAAATCGCCTAAATATGGCATCACTATAGCTTTTCCATAACTTCCTGCTTGGTGCATCACTCCAGAGCTTCCTGTTGTAGATGTGTACGGAAATACAACTACTGCACTTTCATTAAATATAATTGGTATATCTTCCTCTTCTACATAACCTGTAAAACGTACTTTAGGCACATGCTTATAATCAGCTTCTACTTTTGCTAAATAGCCTGGTGCGTTTGGATTATCTGTTCCTGCAATCACTACTTCTAAATCTAAACCTGTTTTAGTTCTTACGATTTCTACCGCTTCAATCATTCCCTCTACTTTTTTGTAAGTACCGAATTTCCCAAAGGTCATAATTTGTAATGGACCTTCTGGTAAGGTGTAATCTGGTTCTTCAGGAATCTCAAAAGTTCCGTGTGGTATCAATTTTACATTTGTCGCTAAATATTTCACTTCCAAAACATCAACATACTTTTGCATTGTCACAGCAACCCTATCTGATTGAAGAATTAATTTTGTTAATGATGTTCCAATAAACCCGTAAATTTTTTGCATTAACTGATTTGATGTAAAACCTGCACTTCCTAAATCTACTTCTTCAAGAATATTATGTAATAAAACTATATTAGGAATCTTCTTTAGCTTGCATACTAATGGTAACATTAAGCCTAAGGCTGCTGCTACTTTCTTGTCACCAAACTTCATAAATTGCAAGTTGAATAATACCGAGTCTGGTTTTGTTTTATTGATTGCTTTTGTTACTGAAAAAATATTCTTATAACTATTAAAAGACCAACATTCCGTTACCGTAACCTTACAACCCGCTTCCGCAAACTGAATATCTTTCGCTCCTTCTGTTCTGTCCGTTAATAAGATTAATTCTGTGACGTTTTGGTTTTGTCTAAACTGCTTTACCAAATGGTATGCATATTCGGTCAAGGTGACTTTACTTGGCGGATATGCAGTTACAATTGCTAGTTTCATGATGTATGTTATTTATCGTTTATTAGTATTTACAGTACAAATTTGCGTTATCTATTTGACTAAAATCGTTGTACTTAGACGGGTTACTTTTTGCTGTAGATGAATGGTAGCTTACTTTAGATTTAGGCTTTTTGTTGCCTTTAGAGTCGAACATAAAGAAACCTATTTGAATCACTAATAATAAAATCATTGCTACGATTTGCATATGTACTACTTGCGCTAACGAATCGTGATAAAATATAACCAATACCATTTGCAGCATACCAAAGACACCAGAAATAATTACGGGTACATATTTATCTAATGATAGGTAGTAATAGGCAAAAATATTTGAGATGGCGAACATCGAGGTTGCCATGGCATACTTCCATAATAAAGGTACCATAGAGAGGTATTGTTCTCCAAAAAGAATATTTATTATTAACTCTGGGAAACATAAACAGGTTAATATTATACTAATAGATATTATGGCAATATAGCATACATACTTAAATAATATAGAGGCCGTTTCTTTGCCTTCTTTCTTTAATTCTACCACTGCTGGAAGAAGCAACATCACAAACATCCAAGCGATAAAGTAAACCATGCGACCTATTAAAGCTAATGAAGCATATAAACCTGCTTCGTGAGCATCGAAATAATGTTTTACTAATAAGATATCACTATTATTAATGATGATTTGTGTGAGTTCATAAAAAGCGGTTAGTAAAAAGAAGTTTTTAATTTGTTTACTATACTTCTCTTCTAAAGGAATAGATGTATTAAAACTGATCTGCTTAAATTTAAAAGGAAATAAACCAAAAACAAAAGATGCTACAATTCCTATTGCGATGACTGCTGACGACAGAATATTAAACAACAGAATGAGACCCAATGTGATCAATAATCTGCTTAACATTTCACCTTGATACGTAATTGATAAAGACTTGTACGCTTTCTTTCCTTGAAATGCACCTCTGTTGACGCTCATTAAAAAGTAAAGAGGCACTCCACAACCAAAAATGATAAACATGGTTGACGACTCCGTATTAAAAAGTGCCTTTAATTGTTCTGCAAAAACAATAATTAAGACTCCTAATACAATACCAACTGCAAAAGCTTGCTTATAGACTTTAGCGATAAAACTTGTAAAGATGTTATTCTCAAATAATACTGAGAATTTAGCAGTTACCAATTGAAATGTCATCGCCATAAATGACAGTACTAATAAAAAGGTAATAAGCACTGCGGCATCAGCAAACTTTGCAGGTCCCAATAGACGACCTAAAACTACATTGTATAGATAGTTGCCTCCGTTTACAGCCAAAACGCTTATCATAAATAATTGTTCTGGTGATAACTTTTTTGATTTAATTGCTGTTAATAATTGCATGATGTTTCGTCTTAGTTTTTAGTGTATTGTTTTATACGGCAACTTCAGTGTATCTCAATTCATCATATATATCTTTGTAAGTGTTTCCTAAGATAAAAAAGCCTCTGTTATAATTTAGAGCGTTATCATGTAAAACTCTTATTGCTTCTAATCCGTTAGCATCAATTTCTGATACATTTTCAATATCAATTGTTAATTCTCCAAATGCATTTAATAGCATTTCAAAATGTGATTGAAAGTTTTGCGCAGTGTTTGCATTGATTGAACCTTCTACTGTAAATACGTTGTTATTTTCTTTAATTGTAAGTGACATAATTTTGTTGTTTTTTAATGGTTACTCGTTTAAATCTGACGCAAATATCAAGTGTTTTTCCATGTATGCTCCTTATATTTCGACGGATAGCAGGTTGCTGTAGATGAATGGAGGACTAATGCTCCGTAACTTGTAGTAGGTAAAATAAAACAGATATGAATACTTTAAAATTAGCCATAAACATTAGCTTTTTCTTAATTGTTTTTAGCGTAACAGCTCAAAACATGAAGGAAGGCTTTACCTATTTAGAAACCAGAAAGTATGCACAAGCAGAGTCTTTCTTTATTACGATATTAAAAGACTATCCAGATAATAAGACGGCAAGACTTTGTTATGGACGTGCTGTTGGTTTAAATGGTAATTCTGAAAAAGCAAACAATTTATTTACTAGTCTCCTAAATGATTATCCAAATGATTTTGAAGTGAAGCTTAATTATGGAGAGTCTTTATTATGGAACTCAGATTTCATAACTGCCAAATTCTATTATAATGGACTCGTTACCGAAGACCCTAAAAGTTTCCCTGCGCTATTAGGTTTTGCAAACACACTTTCTAATCTAAAAGAATATGAAAATGCAATTATCTATGTAAATAAGGCGCTAGAAGTTTTACCTGGCAACCCAAATGCAATGACTTCTAAAAAGTATATCTATTTAGGTTATGCATACCAGAACCAGCAATCCCAAAACTATGATAACGCAGAGTTACTTTTAACTAAGAATCTCGAAGTATTTGGTGACGATAAAGACACTTTATTAAATCTCGCCAATTTGTACTTAATATGGAATAAGTTCGATAGCGCAAAAGTCACATATAATAGATTAGCCGAACAACCAGAACATAAAATTGTAGCCTTAAATGGTTTGGCATTAGTTGAACATTTAAACGAAAAAGAAAAAAAGGCCTTAGAGATAAGTACACAGGCTTATGAAACTCTAAACGAAACTACCGATACAACAATTACACAACAAACAACAGAGCGTTATGCACAAGCTTTAATCTGGAATAAAAAATACAAAGCGGCTACCAACCTAATTAATACGTTGGCAGAAAAGAAACCAAACGAAAACTGGGTTTTAGCATTACGAGCTACCTTAAACATTTACAAGAGTAATTTTAAAAAGAGTTTAAGCGATTATAACAAAATACTAGCAAACGACAGCACTTCTTTTGATGGTAACTTAGGGAAAGCGAATGTCTTAAAAGCATTAGGCCGTTATGACGATGCTTATTCCTCAGCAGAAAACACACTTAAGTTTTACGACAACCAAAAAGATGCCGTTAACTTTATTAATAAAATGGATATTAGCTTTACACCAACTATAGAAGCTAGTGGAGCCCATACATTTGATAATGGCAATAACAAAGCTTTTGCCTTTAACAACAATGTGGCCTTTCCTTTATCAACTAAATTTAGTCTCTTAGGTAATTACAATTACAGAACTACAAATAATACAGTTACAGATAATACAGCAAATGCTCACAATCTGTCTTTAGGTTTAGCTTACCAACTCATTCCAAGTATCACCTTTAAAGGAACTGCTGGGATTAGTTCTGCAAAAGCCGAAACAACAGACTACACGCAACTCTTAATAGATGTCTCTTTTAATATTAAATCATTTAAACTACAAACTTTAGATATTGGGTATAAGCGCCAAATAGAGAGCTTTAATGCTGATTTATTAGATCGCGAACTCGTACAAAATAATTTTTACGCCAACTATAACCTCAGTACTAACTTTAACTTAGGTTGGTTTACACAAGTGATGCACACCTCGCAAAACGATGGTAACACTAGAAACTTATTATATACATCATTGTACTATAATCTATTACCAAATCCGTCTCTAAAAGCAGGTTTAAACTACCAGTACATTACATTTAAAAACCAAGTCCCAACAATCTATTTTAGTCCAGAAAAATTTAATGTTTATGAAGTCTTTATGAACATCATTAAAAATGAAGACAGCGCAAAACCAAAAGAATGGTTTTATAATTTAACAGCTGCTTATGGTTACCAATTCATTGAAGATGATGAGAAACAAAGTACGTACCGTTTTCAAGGTGCATTTGGGTATAAGTTCTCTAAGCGTAGTTTATTAAATGTTTATGGAACCCATAGTAATATTGCCTCAGCTACTGCTGCTGGCTTCACCTTTACAGAAGTTGGCTTACGTTTTAAGTGGACGTTTTTGAATAAGGCAGTTTTCAGGAAGTAGAACTGTTTTGTGTACGGTTTGCCTCGCCTGTTCTCTCTGCTCGGGTTTTACGTGCTTAAGTAACTAATTAAGCAAACAAATCACAGAGAGGAAATTCAAGTGGACACGAGCGCAAGAAATGACATAGCTACTTTCGCAATTAGTTTAGCACCAAGTAATTAATTAGAAACGGTGTTGTATGCTAACTTTTTAATTTGAATTAAATCACAAATCGCATCCCAAAGCTTAATTCTTTTTTCTAAAGATTGCTTAGCAACAGTTAATGTTTCTTTCCACTTTAGGTCATCATCTTTACATAGTTCTTCAATCATCTCTAGAGAAATAGGTCCGTGTTCATCCCCATCTAATTCAATATGGCGTTCCAAATAATACCTTAGTTTGTTATAAGATTTGTTTTCAGACTCTGAATTCTTAAGAATTTCTATAAACATATCTGGAATAATATCTTCTCGTCCAAACGTAAATGCAGAAGCAACAAGATGTGGTTTGTTTGTTCTAATAATTGAAAATGAAAATTTAACAAAATCAGCTACTCTTGAGTCAATATTCATTTCATTTAATGAGTGTTCGATTGAATTTCCTGATTCGATAAGTTTTATAAACTTATCTATTTCATTCGTATCTGCATTTGTCTGCACCATTGCATCTAAGTACATTTCAAAATGACTCTTAGGTTCTCCTATTTCGTTAATATCACTTTCTTCTCCGTGAACAATTTCATTTATAAACCTAGACAACCTTGGGTTTTTTGGTGGTGTCCAAGGCGTTTTTACTTTAGTCAGATTTATTTGAAGATTTTTTAAAAGTGACATAAAATCCCATACTGCAAATACGTGATTTTCCATAAAAGTTTTTATATCATCGATATTATTTAAATTTTCATAAAGCTTATGATTTCTCAATTGATTTCTTAATTCAGAAATCTCGTATTCTATGTTTTGTATTCTATTCATTTTTTTTTGCAAATATAACCCTGGATGACGAAAAGAAAAAATCCTATGTGCCAGAAATTAATATTATATCTTAAATATGCTCATAAGACCACAAACAACAAAAGGCAAAAGATTGCTCTTTTGCCTAATGCACACTTAAGTTATTAATTAATAATCAGTTTTAAGGGATTAAAATTATACTCACAACTAACGATTTTACAGAAATATAAGCCTGTGCTTAAATTTTCTCTGTTTAAGGTGATGCTGTTTTTACCTAGCACAGCGTTATAAGATTTGTTATACACTTGCTTACCTAACTGATCGTACATTACAATCTGTACCGTTTCGCTTTGGCTTGCTGTAAATTGAAGTGTTATGTAAGTTGTCATTGGGTTTGGAAACGCCTTTACTACTATTGCGTCATTAATAAACTCACTTACAGATAATGTTGTGGTTTGTGAGAAACGTAAGTTATTTAAGCTCATTAACTTTGAGATCATTGTTCCGTCTTCAGACACCATAGTAAAAACTAGCGTTATGACATCATCTAACTCAGCATCATCACCAAAACTGTTTTGTAAGTCATCAATATTTATTGTAAAATCTTGCATTATACTTGTTAATGTTACTGTTGTTTTAAACTGCGCTTCCCAATCGGTAATGCTCTGCTTTACAAAGGTAATTTCTAAATTTCCATTACCTTCTGCGCTAAATTTAAAGCTGTTGTACTCTGCAAGATCTACTGCTTTAAACCTTGGTGTTAATGCTCTATATGCTGCGACATAGGTACTTGTTGTTGCGTTTAAGTCTACATTACGCTCAATTGCGAAATCATTAGTATCAAACTCAAAATCATTGGTAGTGACATTGTAAAGACTTACGTTGGTTTCTGTTTGCGAATCGTCAATTCCCCATGGACCATCTGACATAAATAAATCGTCTGGTGTTGCAATGCCATCACCAATCCTAAATCCGATATCGAATAAATTCCCTGTCTCAACCGTTAGATTAGTGATGTATTGCCCATTTAAATTAATGGTAGAATTGAGATTATTAAAATCTTCCGTTTCTGTGGCTCTAAAACCAGCGTCTAAGGCAACACTTTGTGTTCCGTTTGTGTTTATAATTTGCAAATCTAAACCTCCGTCTATGTATTTTCCTTTTCTAACAAATACCGATGGTGGCGTTGAATTGTTATAACTTGAAATTGGTTTTTCTATGTTTAGTAAATTTAAAACCTCTTGTCCTAAGACATATAAATCATCAATAGTATTAGACCAAATCTGGAAATTATAAAAAGTAACATTTTCTTCGTATTGGTCTATATTCCAGTGGCTTTCTATAGCGAAGTTAGCATCATTATTTACAACTTTAGCAGATAAACTCAGTACAAACTCGAACGTGCCGTCTTCGTTTTTAATAATCGATTTTATAAATTGTTGCTCGCTAATATCTATTGTAGATACTGAGATTAATTCTGCACCTAACAAACGATCGCAAATGTATTTGGTGTGCTCGTAAACTCCATTTTCGGTTTTTAAAACTAAAACTGAAGCAACTGCACTATTATTTTTTAAGTAATCTACAGCGTAGATATCAGTAGCATTGGTAATACCAATTAAATCTGATGGCGTTGCTTCTACAGCTTCATCTTCATTTATAGTGGTTAATGGCACAAAATCTTGTAATATAAAACTAGAATTTGAACTTTTACTAGCATACATCAATCCTCTTTCTATTCGTGGTGAAGTAGCTGCATCGAACGTGTATCCTGCTTTTGCTCTTTTAAAATTACGTGCATTAATTTGCTCAGACAATCTACTGTTACTTTCTAAGCCTCCAGAATTAGAGCTCGATGTTGGCGATGCAATAACATCACATATTCCAAAACCTGAACAAGAAGGATCTTCACAATCTATAAGTCCGTCACCATCATCATCAATACCATTATCACAAATTTCTTGTAATACTGGTGCTGTTGGACAACGTGCGCCATCATTACTTGAGCTTGATGGTCCGAAAGCAAACAGATTAGAATCAATATCTTCAACAGTGTCAATAGTTTGAACCGATTGAATTACATATATGGTTCCTGTTTGGTTTGCTGACACATAAAAACGACCCGACAAATCAAAGTAGACTGCACCATACGTATAGGTTGACCCTGTCAAAATTGGCACTTCACCTAGCGCTAGCACATTACCGTTGGAAGGATCAATACGATATAAAATATTTGTATTCTTTTCTACTGTATATATGTATCCATCAACAGCATTAAAAGCCCAATCATCAATACTTATGTCTATAGATAAGGTTTCTGTAGCCTGATGCTGTGTATAGTTCACAGATTCTGGATTTAAATCAATTTTATAATACGTTGTTCCATCCCCTTTAAGATAATAGATTCCGTTTGAACTCACATCACCTACATCCCTTACAGTTGTTGGTAATTCATCGACATAATACGTTCTTGTTCTAAAGTTTTCACCAATACGAACTATCGTTTTCTCTGGCGTCGATAATGATCCCCAAATAAAACCATCAACAGGATTATATGCTGCTGCATTTATATTTCCTGGTGTGACATCTGCCGCTAATTGATATGAACTCCCTGATGCTAAATCAATAGTATAGATGTCGTTATCTTGAAATAAGTACGCATTTAAATCGCAATTAAATGGACTATCATAAAATGGACTACCTAAAGGAATTGCCCCAACTGAAGTATCAATTGCTATGGCTCCAATAGTAGAATAAAATCTTCCATCAAAAGCTCCACCTGCTCCTAGTGACACTGCTCCAGGATAAGCTATAGCCGTACCCACCATAGTGGTGTTTGCCCCCAAAGCAACTGCCCCAACAGCAATCCAAAACACATTATCAGACGAGGCACCATTAGTCAAAACAACTGTAGCTCCAGCAACTGAGTTAAGCGCTCCCGTAATTTTAAAAATAAATTGAGCATTAGGGTCCCCTTGGGCATCTAATATAAGAGTTCCAGTAATAGCTACTGCTGTTAGAGAAGAATAAACTCCGGGATAAATAGTCTCCCCAGCTACACTTCCATAAATGGCACTATGATCTGTTATATTTGCTGTTACATTTTGAATTTGAACGCAAACTGCTGCTAAATCTATAGTAGCGTTGACAGTAATGCTATTGGCATTTTCTATAGTACCATTTAAAACTGTAGGAGACCCAAAACCAGCTATCGCACCTGCGTGTGAACCAACATCACCTGTAATTGCAGAAGTTCCAGTATTGGCTACTGCTCCAGCTCCAGTAAACAGTATAAAATCAGCTGCAGAGCCAAAATCAAAATCTATTAGTGGTGTTCCACTTTGAGCTATCACACTAAAACTATGTGAGATAACAACAATTAATAGTAATATTTTTTTCATGACATCATATATTTATGTAACAAAAGTATACTAACATTAAGGATTGTTTTTGAATTTTCGATTGACATAAAGGCCCTAGCGTTAGAAAACAACTTACTATCGTCGAATGGTTTTTTTTACTATAATTACAAACCATATTAATATCAAAAAAGGCAAAAGATGTCTCTCTTGCCTCGCCTTATACTGTTAATCACAAACCATTATATTATGAAGTTTGGGTCAAATATACTGTGAATTATTGTGCTACAAATAGATGTTCATTAGATAAACCATAGGATTCATTGAATAGCAATTACATGTCGATGAATGATTTTAAAGCAGGTTAAGACGCTTCATTAATTCT
>TARA_R100001369_G_scaffold5880_3_pt1 | contig 86339 bp, 69 predicted proteins | sample TARA_R100001369 | Tara Oceans TARA_R100001369 (sample SAMEA2621528) | marine metagenome | biome: marine biome (ENVO:00000447); feature: surface water layer (ENVO:00002042); material: "saline water (ENVO:00002010), including plankton (ENVO:xxxxxxxx)" | depth 5 m
TGTAGATACTCTAGGTAATCCAATTGACGGTAAAGGACCAATAACAGGTGAAACTTACGAAATGCCTTTAGAGCGTAAAGCACCAGGTGTTATCTACAGAGAGCCAGTAACTGAACCATTACAAACAGGAATTAAAGCAATTGATGCTATGATCCCAGTTGGTAGAGGTCAGCGTGAGTTGGTAATTGGTGATAGACAAACAGGTAAGACTGCCGTTTGTATCGATGCGATCTTAAATCAAAAAGAATTTTACGATGCAGGCGAGCCCGTATATTGTATATATGTTGCCATTGGTCAAAAAGCTTCAACGGTAGCTTTAATTGCTAAGACGTTAGAGGAAAAAGGAGCTTTAGCATATACGACTATAGTAGCTGCGAATGCATCAGATCCTGCTGCAATGCAAGTTTATGCCCCTTTTACAGGAGCATCTATTGGTGAATATTTTAGAGATACTGGTAGACCAGCATTAATCGTTTTTGATGATTTATCAAAACAGGCTGTTGCTTACCGTGAGGTATCTTTATTATTAAGACGTCCTCCAGGACGTGAGGCTTATCCTGGTGATGTATTTTATTTACACTCAAGATTATTAGAACGTTCTGCAAAAATCATTAATAATGATGCGATTGCTAAAGAAATGAATGATTTACCAGATTCGCTTAAGCCAATCGTTAAAGGTGGTGGTTCATTAACAGCATTACCAATTATTGAAACACAAGCAGGTGACGTTTCAGCATATATCCCAACCAATGTAATTTCTATTACAGATGGTCAGATTTTCTTAGATGGTGATTTATTTAACTCAGGTGTTCGTCCAGCAATTAACGTAGGTATTTCTGTTTCTCGTGTTGGTGGTAATGCACAGATTAAATCAATGAAAAAAGTAGCAGGAACGTTAAAATTAGATCAAGCTCAGTATCGTGAATTAGAAGCGTTTGCTAAGTTTGGTTCAGATTTAGATGCCGTTACTTTAAATGTAATTAACAAAGGAAAGCGTAACGTTGAAATCTTGAAGCAAGCACAAAATGATCCTTTTAAAGTAGAAGATCAGGTGGCTATTATTTATGCAGGGTCTAAGAATTTATTAAGAGATGTTCCTGTAGAGAAAGTAAAAGAATTTCAGCGTGATTATTTAGAGTTCTTAAATGCAAAGCATAGAGATATTTTAGATTTACTTAAAGCTGGTAAATTAACTGACGAAGTTATTGATACATTAACACATGTAGCAAAAGAGCTATCGGCAAAGTATAGAGCATAAATAGTGTTGTCATCCTGAGCATGTTTCAGGATGACAAATTATAAAGTTAAGATTCTGAATTAAATTCAGATTGACATTAAATAAGCTATGGCAAACTTAAAAGAAATACGTAACAGAATATCATCGGTATCTTCAACGATGCAGATAACTAGTGCCATGAAAATGGTATCTGCTGCTAAGTTAAAGAAAGCCCAAGATGCTATTACCGCAATGCGTCCTTACTCTAATAAGTTAACCGAGTTACTTCAGACTTTAAGTGCAACGTTAGATGCAGATTCTGGGAGTAAGTACTCAGTTGTAAGAGATGTAAAGAATGTTTTAATAGTTTCTATAACCTCTAATAGAGGGTTGTGTGGCGCTTTTAATTCTAACATCATAAAGCAGACTAACGCTTTAATTAAAGATGTGTATTCTGATAAAAATGTGTCTGTTTTAGCTATTGGTAAAAAAGCAAATGACGCTTTTACAAAGCAAAATAGAGTTATTGCTAATAAAAGTGAAGTCTATGATGATTTAACTTTCAATAACGTAGCTGCTATTGCAGAGTTATTAATGGAGAAATTCATTGAAGGTGATTTTGATAAGATTGTATTAGTATATAATAATTTTAAGAATGCTGCGACGCAAATAATAATGACTGAACAGTTTTTACCAATTGTTGCTATGGAAGGTGAGGCAAATGTAAATTCAGATTACATATTTGAGCCTTCGAAGCAAGAAATTGTCGAAACACTAATACCTAAGTCATTAAAAACACAATTGTATAAGGGTATTAGAGATTCTTTTGCTTCAGAACATGGTGCACGTATGACCGCAATGCATAAAGCAACGGATAATGCAACTGAATTGAGAGATCAGTTAAAATTAACCTATAACAAAGCAAGACAAGCATCTATTACAAATGAGATTCTTGAGATTGTTGGTGGAGCCGAGGCATTAAACAACTAATAAATTCCTGCTAAAGTAGGAATCTCATATAAATAATATTAAACCTAACTTTTATCGAGTTAGGTTTTTTAGTTTTAGAGCGATTCCAAATCTTAATTTTATCGACAAAACACGTATTATATCGATTAAAAGAATATTTTTCATATATTGCTAATCCAAATCTTAACCTAAAGCAATGAAAAAAGCATGTTTATTACTTTGTGTAATTAGTATTGCATTTAGTACTTACCGATGTTCTAGTGCATATAAACTAGAGAAAGAATCGGTATTATCTCCTAACAGACCTTATTTTCAGAATTGGATAGCAAATATAAAAGATGCAGGTTCTGGTTATAATGTTATTTTACCAAACTTAAATCCTAATAATCAAGTCATTCTAGATAGCATCTATTTTAGAGGTATAAAGGGAAAATTAGTTAAGGGAAGAGCTATTTACTCCGCAAAACTCAAAAACCGATCACCTTATGAAAGAGACATGAGTATTGAGGCAGCTTTTAAAAAAGAAAAAAAATCTAAGTTTCCATTTGAGCTATCAAATATGGACTGCGTAATAAGCTATACCGAAAACGGGAAAACAAAATATCTTAAAGTCTCAGGTTTAACTGAAAAGGAAGGTATCTATCACGAAAAAGGATTAGCAGTACAAGAGATAGAAGATTAATTCCTTTTTTAGCTCTTCTATATTCAATACTTTTAAGGTAATTATTTAAACCTATTTTGAACGGATTCAAATCACTTTTTAAACAGACATTTATTTATGGTTTAGCAACAGTGCTACCTAGAATGTTAAGTTTTATTTTGGTCCCACTATATACAAATCCGGCTGTATTATCTACAGCAGAATATGGTCGCGTGTCATTCATATTTGCCTATTTTGTACTTTTTAATGTGGTGTTAGCTTACGGAATGGAAACTGCATTTTTTAGGTTTTTCAATAAAGAAGACAACCAAGAAAAAGTAACGAGTACATCTGCTATTTCCTTAATTGTTAGTTCTTTTGCTTTGTTAGGGATTGCTTTTCTGTTTAGAAATCAAATTTCAAGCTTAATAAACATAGATCTTAAGTATCTCAATTTAATTTTTATTATTCTTCTATTAGATGCTTTGGTCATTATTCCATTTGCTTGGATACGCGCAACTGCAAGACCAATGCGCTATGCAATAATTAAAATAGTGAATGTTGCTGTTAATTTAGGACTCAATGTGTTCTTGTTATTGTATTTAAAAGACTTAGCCGAAGGCAATTCATTTTTCAATAGCATTTATAAAACAGACTTTGAGATTAGTTATATTTTCATTTCTAACTTAATAGCTAGTGGATTAACATTATTAGTATTACTTCCATTTTATACTCAAATCAAGTTTAAATTCGATATGGTAATATGGAAAAAAATGATGCGTTATGCAATGCCAGTGCTTATTGCAGGTATTGCCTATTCCGTTAATGAAACCTTCGACCGTATCTTATTAGAAAAATTACTACCAGCTGATACTGCAGAAGAACAAATAGGAATGTATTCGGCATGTTACAAACTTGCCTTATTTATGACCTTGTTTGCCACGGCCTTTCGTTTAGGTATTGAGCCCTATTTTTTCAGCCATTCTAATACAGAGAATCCACAAAAAAATTATGCAAAAATATTAGAATACTTTGTAGCTTTTGGTTCAGTAATTCTATTAACCGTTGTTGTTTTTGCAGACCTGCTAAAACCTTATATAATTAGAAGTGAAGCTTATTACGAGGCCATGTGGATTTTACCTTTTATTCTTTTAGCCAACTTTTGTTTAGGCATCTATCACAACCTTTCGGTTTGGTATAAAATAACAGATCGCACTAAATTTGGAGCTTATATCTCCATATTTGGGGCAATAGTAACCTTAGTATTAAATTATGTTTTAATTCCTATTATCGGTTTTAAAGGCTCAGCAATTGCTACGCTTTCTGCTTATGCATTAATGATGCTCTTGTCGTTTTACTTTGGGAGAAAGTACTACCCAATTCCATACAACTTAAAAAGGATAAGCTTATACCTTGGTGTATCAATTCTGTTTTCGTTTCTATTTTTCTATCGATATCGCGAGAATTATATGATCGGAATTGGCATGTTAATCGTATTTTTGGGCCTAGTTATTGTGTTGGAAAAGAACCAACTAAAACAAGTCTTAAAAAGATAAAGTAGATATGAAAATTAAAATAATAAACAAATCCAGACACAATTTACCGCATTACGAAACTATCGCATCTGCTGGTATGGATTTAAGAGCAAGCCTCTCAGAATCTAGGGTTTTAAAACCGTTAGAACGCACCATAGTTGGTACAGGCTTATTCATAGAATTACCAATTGGTACTGAAGCACAAGTAAGGCCAAGAAGCGGTTTAGCCGCAAAAAAAGGAATTACAGTATTAAATGCGCCTGGAACTATTGATGCAGATTATAGAGGAGAAATTGGAGTCATTTTAGTAAATCTTTCTAACGAACATTTTACAATTAATAATGGTGAACGTATTGCACAATTAGTTATTGCAAAACATGAACGTGCCGAATGGGTAGATTCAATAGAGCTATCTGAAACAGATAGAGGTGAAGGAGGTTTTGGAAGCACAGGTATTAAATAACCAATTCCTGCGAAAGCAGGAATCTCATAATTAATTGTATGGCATATTGGTATGTTTACATAATGAGTAATAAGAAATATCGAGTTTTATATATTGGTGTAACAGATAACATTGAATAAAGAGTAAAAGAGCATAAGTTAAAAGTCTATCCGAAATCATTTACAGCAAAGTGTAATTGTGATATGTTGATGTATTTTGAAGAGTTTGGAAAGGGAAATGAAGCAGAAAAAAGAGAGAGGACTTTGAAAAAATGGAAGAGAGATTGGAAAACAGAATTAATAGAAGATATGAATCTAAGTTGGTCTGATTTAAGTACTAACTGGAATCTGAATTATAATAAATTAAGAAAAGAATAAAGAGATTCCTGTTTTTACAGGAATTAAGTTTAACCTTAAAAGACACCTGCTTCCGCAGGCATAGATATGAAAATAATAGTACCAATGGCAGGCAGAGGTTCTCGACTAAGACCACATAGTTTAACAGTACCAAAACCATTAATTCCTGTTGCAGGTCAACCCATCGTTCATCGTTTAGTAAAAGATATCGCTAAAGTTTTAAATCAGCCTATTGAAGAAATTGCTTTTGTATTAGGTGATCCAGCATTTTTCGGAGATGAAGTCGTTGAAAGTTTAACAGAACTTGCTCAAGGATTAGGAGCCAAAGCTTCTATTTACAGACAAGATCAGCCTTTAGGAACGGGTCATGCAATTATGAGCGCCAAACCATCATTATCTGGCCCTGCAGTTATTGCTTATGCAGACACATTGATTAGAGCTGAGTTCGATTTAGATCCAAGCGCAGATAGTGTGATTTGGACAAAGCGGGTTGCAAATCCAGAAGCTTATGGAGTTGTAAAACTAAACGACGACCACAATATTGTTGAGTTAGTGGAAAAACCAGAAAGCTTCGTCAGTGACCAAGCCGTAATTGGTATTTATTATTTCAAGGACGTTTCTGTTTTAAAGGAAAAGCTTCAAGAAATATTAGATGAAAACATTATGAACGGAGGAGAATACCAAATTAACGATGGTATTAAACGCATGATGGCTGACGGAAGAATCTTTAAAACAGGATCAGTAGATGAGTGGATGGATTGCGGAAACAAAGTCGTTACACTAGAAACAAATGCAAGGATGTTAGGTTTTTTAAAAGCAGATAACAACGAACAATTAATTGACCCTTCTGTCGTTCTAGATAACTCTAAAGTTATAGAGCCTTGCTACATAGGAAAAGGGACTGTTTTAAAAAACACCACGGTAGGACCTCATGTTTCAATTGGTAAAGATTGTGTTATAGAAAATTCAACCGTTAAAAATAGCTTAATACAGAATCAGACTACTATCAAAAACGCTAATTTAGACGAAGCTATGATAGGTAATCACGTTAAATATAATGGTGAGTTTACAAAAATAAGTATTGGTGATTATACGCAAATGGAATAAATTCTTGAGAAGGCAGGAATCTCACGATTTTGAGTTCATAATAATTTAAAAATCTAAAAAACAGATGATTATGTCGAAAAGAGATTAATTTGGAAAGCGAAAAAGTATAGACTTCCAACTAAATATTCTTTTTTATTTGACGATTTACCAGATGAAGACAAGATTGAATATTCTAAATTATTAGAAAGTGAAGATATAGGTTTGCTTGTTTTGGTTTTTATAAGTTCCAACAATAATTGGGACTCAAAAAATAGTTTGGAGTGAATACGATTCTTTATTTCTAACAAATATTAAATCCGTAAGATCAAAATCTTTAACTTTAATAGAAGAAATGGGAAAAGCAACAAGAGAATTGGTCGATAAAAAAGAGGATTTTGAATTAAGTCTACTAGATATGAATTCTAATGAAAATATTGTTCACGCTCACAAGGGGTGAGGTTTTTATGCATTATGGAATACTTTATTAATGGCACAGCATTTGAAGAAATTATAGGGTAGGATAATAATTTGAAATTGATTAATGAAAAATAGTATTTACATAATCATATTACTAATAGGACTAATTTTTATTCCTCAGCCTTCCCATGCGCAAGTCGATTTCAACAAAAGACCAGACGATGATTTAGGAAATGTCGAAGACGAATTTCAAGAATATTTCTTTGAAGCGTTAAAGCAAAAGGGGATAGAAAATTACGATCGTGCTGTAGATGCACTTCAAAAATGTTTAAACCTAAATAGTAAACTGCCAGTTATTTATTTTGAACTGGGTAAAAACTATAATAAGCTCAAAAATTTTGGAGCTGCTGAAGACAATCTAAAAAAAGCGATTAGTATGCAGCCAGATAACGAGTGGTTTTTAGATGAACTCTATGATGTTTACTATCAGCAAGAAGATATTAATAATGCTATTAAGACAATTAAACAGCTTGTAAAGTATCATCCAGATTATAAGGAAGATTTAGCTGTTTTGTATGTTAGAGAAGAAAAATATAAACAGGCTTTAGATCTTTTAGATGAGTTAGACGTTGAGATTGGTATTAGTGCATCTAGAGACGCCATGCGAAATGACATTTATAGTATTACGGGCAATGCAGACGACAGAATTGAAAACTTAGAACAACGTATCGCTAATAATCCCAACAATGAGGATAATCACTTACAACTCATTTACAGATATAGCCAAACAGGAGATCGGAAAAACGCCTATAAAGCAGCTAAGAATTTACTTAAAGTAAAACCACATTCTAAATTTGTTCATTTAGCGCTTTATAAGTTTTATCTACAAGATGATAAAGTAGAAGATGCGATTAACTCGGTTAAAATTACATTAGGTAGTCCAGAAATTAATGCAGATGCTAAAGCAAAAGTTTTAAAAGATTTTGTGGCTTTTGTGGTAGATAACCCTGAATATGAGTCTGATTTAATAGATATTACTTCTCTAGTAGACGAAGACAAAGATGCGCAAACGCACAGTGATTTAGGACAATATTATCTCAAAGCTGGTGACAAAGCTAAAGCACTTTCAAATTTCAAAGAAGCACTTAAGCAAGACCCTAACGACTTTAAATTAATTAAAGACGTATTGTTACTTCAATTAGATATCGAAGATTTTAAAGCCGTTGTAAACGGTAGTGAAGCCGCTTTAGAATTATATCCTGCACAACCTATTTTGTATCTGGTTAATGGAGTTGCAAACAATAAATTAAATCAGAATAAAAAGGCTATAGATAATTTAGAAATGGGTCTAGATTTTATAGTAGAAAACCCCAATATGGAAGCTGATTTTTATTCAGAATTAAGTATCGCCTACAAGGGCATTAATAATATTAGCAAATCTGAAACGTTTGCTAAAAAGGCACAAGCTATAAAAGCACAACAATAAATGAAGCAGTTACAAGCATCTATAAGTTTTAAAACAATCCTAAGTATCTTAATGATAATCTTACTAGTTGGTTGTAAGTCTGCTAAAGGTGTTATTGCCTTAGGTACAGCAAGCGATAAATTATCTGCTAAGCAAGTCATTAAACAACATCAAAAAAATGATGCTGATTTTAAAACTATGCAAGCCAAGGTTAGAATAGATATTATTCAAGGTCAAAAAGAGCAAGGTCTAACATTCAATTTTAGAATGGAAAAAGATAAAGTGATATGGCTAAGTGCACCTTTTGGATTAGCTCGTATGATGATAACACCAGATAAAGTACAATTCTATAACAAACAAGGAAACGAATATTTTGATGGCGATTACAAACTATTAAGTGACTTTGTCGGTGTAGAGTTAGATTTTAATAAAGTGCAGAATATTCTTTTGGGCCAAGCTATTTTCAACCTTAAAGAAGAAGCTCATAAAGTGTCAGTTAATAATAACTCCTATGCTTTGCAACCAAAAAATCAAAACACACTTTTAGAGTTATTCTATTTAATAAATCCATCACATTTTAAAATGGACAGTTTACAATTGTCTCAGCAACTAGAAAATAGAATACTACAGGTAGACTACGCATCGTATCAAGATGTTAGTAAGCAGGTGCTGCCAAAAGATATAAGAATTATTGCCCAAGAAGATTCAGAAGAAGTTGCTATTACGATGGAGTTTAAGTCTGTGTCTTTAAACGAAGAAGTTCGTTTTCCGTTTAAAATTCCATCTGGGTATAAAGAAATTGTGATAAAGTAATGATTAAAAAGCGTCTTCATAGTATTCTTATATTAGGTCTTTTAATGACCTCATTCTCATTGTCTGCACAAAGTGATGCACAAAAGAAGTTAGAGCGTCAGCGCCAGCAGATTTTAAAAGAAATTAAAAATTTTAATGGGTTATTATTTACAAAAAAGAAGGAAGAGAAATCCGAAATTACGCTTATAGAAGATCTTAATTACAAGGTAAGTTCTAAAAGAAATCTCATTAGAATTACCAACGAACAAGCTAACTTACTTACTAGAGAAATCAACACCAATCAGAAAGAAATTACTAGCCTAAGAACCCAATTACAAGAGTTAAAAGATGACTATGCAGCAATGGTTGTTAAATCTTATAAAAGTAAGTCCGAACAAAGCAAAGTGATGTTTTTACTGTCTTCAGATAATTTTAAACAAGCCTATAAACGACTTCAGTATATGAAGCAATATGCTAATTATCAAAAAGAGCAAGGAGAATCAATTAAGAAAAAGACAAAAGAACTTCAAGATTTAAATATTCAATTATCTAAGCAAAAAGAAGACAAGAAAAAGCTCATTGCTGAGAATAGACAAGCCAAGCTTCAATTAGAGATAGAACTTAAAGAACGCGAAACGTTAATGGCTTCTATTAAAAATAATATGAGCAAATTATCTGCCCGTATAAAACAGAAAAAGCAGGAAGCATATCGTATTGATAAAGAAATAAATCGTCTAATTAGAGAAGCTATTGCAGCATCAAATAAAAAAGCAGGTAAGAAAACATCAACGGGAAAATTTGTGTTAACACCAGAAGCAAAAAAATTAGCTTCAAACTTTGAAGCTAATAAAGGAAAATTAGGCTGGCCAGTATCTAGAGGTGTTATAAAAGCAAAATTTGGTAAAGGGAGGTCTTTAACGGATAGTAGTGTTGAGGTAAATAATCCTGGTGTTAAAATCGCAACCGAAGATAATGCTGAGGTTAAAGCCGTTTTTAATGGTGAAGTTTCTAAAGTCGTTATTGTAAAAAACGGTAATCCTGCAATTATAATTAGACATGGTAACTATCTTACGATTTATACTAATTTGTCAAAAATATATGTGAAATCTGGCGATAAAATAAAAACAGGGCAAGCTATAGGACAAGTATTCACTAACAAAATTAACGGAGAATCGCTATTAGGTTTTAGAGTTTATAAAAATGACCAAAAGCAGAATCCTCAGTATTGGCTTACTAAGTAATAGTTGTAAAGTCTAATTTAATAAACGGATTTCTGTGTATGCAGAAATACTACTACTCAAAAAGCGCCTTTAACTCAGTAGCATCAGAAGGTTTCATCTTACCAGCTAACAGCAGGCTTAATTGCTTACGTCTAAGTGCAGCATCAAAACGCTGTATTTCTAGTTCTGTTTCTGGCACAAGTTCCGGTACTTTTACAGGTCGTCCAGTTTCATCTACAGCAACAAAAGTATAGATAGCTTCATTCGCTTTAATACATTCACCCGACTCTCTATCTTCAATCCAGACGTCCATATAGACTTCCATAGAAGATTTGAATGCGCGAGACACTTTGGCCTCAATAGTTACTACGCTACCTAACGGTACAGATCTGTTAAAAGCAACGTGATTAACAGAAGCGGTAACCACAATACGTCTAGAATGACGTCTTGCAGCGATACTAGCAGCTCTATCCATACGCGCTAATAATTCGCCACCAAATAAATTATTGATAGGGTTAGTTTCGCTAGGTAAAACTAAATCTGTAACTATGGTTTTAGACTGAAAAGCAGTTCTTGATTGCATAAGCTTTTAAATTTGGCGCAAAGATAAAGGGATTTTAAATTGTAGATGAACAATTTAGACTATTAATACCTAAAATATTACAATGTAAGATTCGTGTTTAGAGAATTAATCTAGCTTCTTTATCAACAACCAAGCATCACGGTTGTGCTCAAGACGTACCTTATAAAGTTCGCGTTGTGCATCTGCTCTAGTTTCAAAGCTTGCGTAAACCACTTCGTGTAAACCATAGCGATTAGCACCAATTTTTCTAGCTTTATAACCTTTGTCTTTAAGCTGATTTACTTTTTTATCAGAATTGGCTTCCACTCTAAAAGCACCAGCAACAATATGATAATTGCCACTTTGTTTATTGAGAGATAACGTTGCAGCAGGCAACGGATTACTAATCACAAATGTCGCTTCTTGTACTTTAGCATCGAGTTGCTCGTTCGCCTCTTCTTGTGCTAATTGGTTGTGATTTTCAATGGTGTTATTATAAAAATTGGCAGCTACAAAACCACTTAATCCTAATAAAATTACAGCGGTAGCAGCATATTTTAACCAGTTGTTATTAGAGCGTTTTTCTGGTGTAAAAGTAATAGGAGTTCTTTCTTCAATAGCTTCAACGGTTTCTTTGTAAAACTTACGTGTAATATCTGAAGACGTAAAATGAGATAATCCAAAGGCATCAGTTAAATAATTGATGTGGTTAGATGGATCAAATAAAACTTTTCCGTCTTTGTTTAAAACCAACTCGCCAATATTTTCAAACTGAATAGTTTCTCCTTCAACTAAGTAGGACTTTATAGACTTCACTTTTTTAGAAATCTTAGCTGTAGCTGTAGCGTACGGTATTTTTTCAACTTCAGCAATATAGTTGGCTAATAAACCATCATTGTTTTGCAGTTGTTCGTTAAAAGACAGTACTTTTTTTGGAGGATAAAACGTATGCGTAGATTCGTGCATTTTAGCAGAAACACGACTAGATAGAAATGCTCCAAAACCAGGAACAGTAACACAATCGTATCGGTATAAAAGGTCGCTAATGTAAGTCTCTAACTGCATAGAGAACAAAGTTAAAAATTTTTGATTCTGAAAGGCCTTTAGTGCGATTTAGTTATTAACATCGTAGAATAAGTTCGTTTATCTGTTTGATTTGCCACAAATTCAGGAATAAACTTTTTATTAGTGTTGTACAGTCATTTCTATAATTTTAGTTGAGCCTTATTGATAAGTTATCTAATTTAAAACGATTTCTAAAAATCCAGAATTAAATATTTATATTCGTTAATTCGTGGCAACATTGCCTATAATATTAGATAGTTAAATGACAGACCAACAACTTATTTATGCTTTAGCTTTGCAACACGTTCCAAAAATTGGGGCAACTACAGCTAAAAAATTAATAAACCATTGTGGTTCTGCAGAAGCCGTTCTAAAGGAAAACAAAGCCAAACTTTTAAAAATTGATGGCATAGGCACTATTACTATTGAAGGCCTTTTTGATAAAATTCATATTGAAGAAGCTGAGCGTGAATTAAAATTTATAAAAGACAATAACCTTTTAGCTCATTATTTTACAGAAGACACCTATCCTGAAAAACTGAAGCATTGTATTGATGGCCCAATTGTTTTGTTTCAATCTGGAAATATAAATCTAAAACAACAACGCATTATTAGCATTGTTGGAGCAAGAAAAATAACCACAAGCGGCATTGCGTTTTGCGAGAAACTTGTAGAATCACTATCTCAATTTAATCCTGTAATCGTTTCTGGGTTTGCTTACGGCACAGATATTACAGCACAAAAAGCAGCTGTAAAACACAACTTACAAACCATAGGATGTTTAGCACATGGCTTAAACCAAATTTACCCTAAAGTACATAAAAAATATGTAGCTGATATTGAAAATCACGGAGGGTTTTACTCTGACTTTTGGAGTACAGATGCTTTTGATAGAAATAATTTTTTAAAACGAAACCGCATAATTGCAGGTCTTAGTGAAGCGACTATAGTTATAGAATCTGCTGAAAAAGGGGGCAGTTTAGTCACCGCAGATATTGCTAATTCTTATGATAGAGAAGTTTTTGCAGTTCCAGGAAGAACCACAGATAGTCAAAGTGTGGGTTGTAATAACCTCATAAAATTTCAGAGAGCACATTTATTATCTAATCCATTAGATGTGCCTTATATATTAAATTGGGAATTAGAATCTAATAAAAAACCAGCAGTACAAAAACAACTTTTTGTAGAGCTAGAACCCAACGAAAAAATCATCTATAATTTCCTGAAAGATAATAATAAGGAGCTTTTAGATGTTATTGCTATACAATGCGAAATGCCAACCTATAAAATTGCAGGTATTTTACTTAATATGGAATTAAAAGGTGTGATTAGACCTTTGCCTGGGAAGTTGTTTGAGGTGATTTAGATAGTTATTATAAATAAGTCTAAAATTCTAATAATCAAACTTATATCTAAGCGTAATAATAATTTCCGCAAATTTATCTTAGACTATTTTATTAAACTTATGGAATAGACAAAGTATGGATTTCAAGGTTTTTTCTTATCATGACATTTTATGAAGTTTATTATATGTTTTTTTTGCTGCTCATTCTTATAGTAACTGATTATACCTTTACTCTTAAATTTGAACAATTACCAACGCCTACTACTTTAAATTCTAGACTTATTATCTAATGGTGAAGCATCTCATTATGAGATGGGTTTTGTAGGTAATTTTGATTTTATAGAAGAAGAACCAGGTGTTGATGGTGGTTCAGTTTTGGTGTTTCCAGTTGATGAAAACCCTGTTATTTATAAAAATTATAAAGAAAAAAACATTTATAGTGTTGAAAGAGTCTTTTTAAAACCTTTTTTAGTTAGAGATTCAATGAATATTTTTTAATTGGGAAATACACAGCACAAAAAAAGAAATTTTAGGATACACTTGTCAAAAGGCTAAGGTCAATTATAGAAGTAGATATTATACTGCATATTTTACTACAAGTATAGCATTTGAAACTGGACCTTGGAAGTTTTATGGTCTACCAGGATGTATACTTTAAGTACAATCAAATGATGGTGTATTAAAAATAACGGCAAATAAAATTGAAATAGAAAAGATTCTTTTGTCATTGAAAACCCATATAAAAATAGTGATATAGAGTCTATTTCATGGAAAGAATACACAGAAGCATACACTAAAAAGTACAATGAATTAGAAAGTTACCGAGACCAAAATAGCAGTAAAGTTTCTATTCCTAAAAAACTGATAGAAACTTTAGTAAGCTCTAAATATCTCTTTACAAAAGATTGATGTTATCAGTAGGCTTTAGATTCTAAACTAATACCCAATCTTTTCTCTCACACGTTTCAATACATCATCAGCCACAACCTTAGCCTTAGCAGCACCTTTAGCTAATGCAGAATCAATTTCGTTTAAGTTTTCCATGTAATAGACGTAACGTTCTCTTGGTTCAGCAAAACGCTCTAAAATTAATTCGTATAAAGCTTGTTTGGCATGTCCATAACCATAACCACCATTCTCGTAGTTCGCTTTCATAGTAGCAACGTCTTCTTTAGAAGCCATTAAATTGTAAAGCGCAAAACAGTTACAGGTTCCCCAATCTTTAGGATTTTCTAATGGAGTACTATCTGTTTGAATAGACATAATTTGCTTTCGTAATTTCTTCTCTGGTAAAAATATATTGATTATGTTGCCTTTACTTTTACTCATTTTGGCTCCATCTGTACCAGGAATAAGCATCGTCTCTTTTTGTATATCTGCAGTAGGTAAAACAAAAGTTTCACCACCCATTTTTGCATGAAAACGAGATGCAACATCACGTGTCATTTCAATATGCTGCTCTTGATCTTTTCCAACAGGTATTATTTCTGCATCATACAGTAAAATATCAGCAGCCATTAACATTGGGTAAATAAATAACCCACCATTAACGTCGTCTAAACGGTCAGCTTTGTCTTTAAAGCTGTGGGCTAACTCAAGTCTTTTAAAAGGAAAGAAACAGTTTAAATACCAAGACAACTCAGTAACCTGTGCCACATCACTTTGTCTGTAAAACACGGTTTTATCTATATCTAATCCAAAGGCCAACCAAGTTGCTGCGGTAGAATAGGTATTGCTGCGTAATGTGTCTGCGTCCTTTATTTGTGTTAAGGAATGTAAGTCTGCTATAAATAAATATGAATCGTTAGCTACCTCTTTTGCTTGTTCTATTGCAGGTAATATTGCACCTAAGATGTTTCCTAGATGTGGTGTTCCTGTACTTTGTATGCCTGTTAGTATTCTTGCCATAGCATTACCTGCAAAAGCAGGAGCCTCGTTAAATTAAACTTCAATAATAAACAAAGGTAAATTTTTTAGTAGAACAATTTAATTTAATTAACTAGTTTTGATCCTATGGCACTTTTTAAGTATCCTTTTTGGGTTTTGTATCGTATTTGGTTCTATATTTTGGTTGCGATACCAATTATTGTAATGTTTCCATTGCTAATTGTCTCAATTTCTAAAGAAAAATGGTATCCACTTTTTTTTAGATTAGCACGGATTTGGTCTAAATTTATTTTAATAGGTATGGGTTTTGCTTATGCTATTAAAAAAGAAGAAATTCCAGACCCAAATAAGAGTTACATGTTTGTAGCTAATCATACCTCTATGGCAGATATTATGTTAATGTTTGTACTGTCTAAAAATCCATTTGTATTTGTTGGTAAACAAGAATTGGCTAAAATTCCGTTATTTGGTTTATTTTATAAGCGCACAAGTATTTTAGTAGATAGAAGCAGTGCTAAAAGTAGACAAGCCGTATTTTTAAGAGCGCAAAGACGTTTAAAACAAGGTGTTAGTATTTGTATTTTTCCGGAAGGAGGTGTGCCAGAAGAAGACGTGCTCTTAGATGCATTTAAGGATGGAGCGTTTCGTTTAGCTATTAATCATCAAATACCAATAGTCCCTATTACGTTTTATGATAATAAGAAACGATTTTCTTATACATTTTTCAGTGGTGGACCAGGAAAAATGAGAGCTAAGATTCATAAGTTTATAAAGACAGAGGGTTTAACCATTGCCGACACTAAGGCTTTAAATGAAAAAGCTAGAACTTTAATTTGGGATGAATTAAGCAATTCTAAATTAATAGAAACTAAAAAGCCACTCTAACCAAGAGTAGCTTTTGTCATCATTGCATTCATCATTGCTTAATTTGTGGTTGCAATAACCTAACCTAATTTAAATTTACCTAAAACTTAAAACTTAATCCCGTATATACACCAATAAAGAAAGGTCTAAAATCACCAGACGTATTATTAAATGTATTTATTTGGTACTTGAACGTTGGTTCAAGATTGATATTCCATTGTTTAGAAAGACTGTAATCGAAGCCTAACCCAAAATTTGCACTAAAACTAGTACCATTAATATTATTTGCTTCACCTATTAAGGTAGAAATCCCGTCAATGTCAGCGTAGATTTCATTTTCATTTAAGAAAAACGTACTAAATCCACCAATAACATTAACACCAAATTTTTTATCTACTAAGCGATATTCTAATTCTAAAGGCACTTCTATAAAACCAAAACGTTGATCAATATTACCAGCTATTTTAGTATTAAATAATTCTGGGGAAGTAGATCTGTCTAGCATTTTAGCACTCATTAGAGAAACTGTTTGTACACCATTACTAAAAGCAATGTTACTAAACTGTGCATCAACACCTCTAAATGCAGTTTCTGCCCCTGTAAAGGCAAATACATCTGATGTGGTTTGACTTAAATCGACACGATTAACACCAGCACGGATTTTTAATTTTTTTGAAACAGCATAAGTACCTGCAATACCGTAGCTCATATTAATATCGCTACTTTTAGTATTTTCACTAAACTGCATATCTAATGAAGATCCTTGACCTAATGAACTAAAATAAACAGGCGCAACATTTGGCGCAATGCTCCACCTGCTTTGTTTACCTTCTTCTTTTTCAATAATAGGTTTGTCGGTATTTTGTGCTATTGCATTTTCAATAGATTGTTTTGTAGCATCTTCGATTAATGAATTTTCAGTAGCAGAATTCTCAGTATTTTCATCTTTAGAAGCATTCTTTTCAATAGAATTATTTTCTGAATTGTTGCTACCCTTAGCGTCATTATTAACAACAGCTGATTTGCTGTTTTCTAAAGACTTCTTAATTGAAGACTTTATGTCAGTCTCAGAAGCAAGTTTCGTTTTATCTGAATTGTTCGAAACGGTATTGTTAATATTCGAAATAGTACTCTTATTTGTATTTGAAGCTACCTTAGCAGAATCATTATTTTCAATAATTGTATTTAAAGTATTGCGTTTCTGGGAAACTACAGTTGCTTCTTTATTGGTTGGATTATGAACGACTGCATTTTTCTGAGGTGCTTTAGGAATCGTTAACTCATCAGAACTAGTTCTTTCGTTAGTTGAACTTGTTTCCTTATCTATTTCCGTATTTTTTTCAGATCCTACAAACTGTAAATTTTCTTTTTTCTTAGTATTTAGTTTCTCTTGTTTAGTCTTAGGTGCTTTTTCAAGACCTGAGGCTCCTTCATCTTCTAAAACTTTATCTGTATTTACAACAGGTAAATTTTGATTTGGATTTTCGTCAGAATTAAACACAGAAACACCAACGGTAAGTAATAGTGCTATGATCGCAGCCACACCACCAATTTGCCACCATAAAGGAACAACTCTGCGCTTTTTCTTAGTATTGGGTAAACTTTCACTTATGCGATTCCAAACAGCATCGTTTGGCGCAACTTCAAAGTCTTTAAACTTTTCTTGAAAAAGTCTGTCTATATTTTTATTATCACTCATTATTATAAATACTGCGAATTTGAATTCGCTTTGTAAGCTTCTATTTTATCTTTTAAAATTAATCTAGCTCGTGCTAAATTCGATTTTGAGGTTCCGTTTGAAATATTAATTAACTCACTAATTTCTACATGAGAATAACCATCTAAAACATAAAGGTTAAAAACCAAACGGTAACGATCTGGCAATTCTTGAATGATTTTTAATAAAAAATCTAAACTCAAGCTTTCATCATTAATGTCCACAGATACGTCTGGTATATTACCTTCATTAATAATGTCAAAAACTCCAACATCTTCTCTGTAGCGTTGCAATGATGTATTTATTGCTATACGCTTTAACCAACCTTCAAAAGAACCTTTATTATTGTACTGATCTATTTTACTAAATACAGTTATAAATGCATCGTGCAGATTATCTTCTGCTTCTACATAGTTTTTTGAGTACTTAAGACAAAGCGAAAATAATTTACTTGCATATTGCTTGTATAATTGGCTTTGAGCTTGAGCATCTTGTTTAACACAATTTTTAATGAGTTGTTCTAAACTCACATTAGTTTTGGAATTAATTAATAATTATTAATTTATTGTCTAGTACTGCCTACTGTTCTGCTAAGAACAACAGGAACTTCTACTAAGTAGTATTGATCTACACCTTGATCATCTTCACCTTGATAAAACTTAAACACGTATGTTTCAGTTCCGGTTACAGTAAAATCGAGACTTACAGTTACTAATTCTGTTTCTTCTATACAATCAGCATTGTTGTAAACGGTATTTATTATTGCAACTGTTCTTTCATGACCGTCAATCTCATAGATAAAATCATTAAATTCATAACAGGAGCTTGGTGCAACATATGTAATAAAAATTTCGTAAGTTTCTCCATGTATAAATTGTTCTGGCATTTCTACACTTTCAATAGGTAAAACTTCTAAAGAAAAATTAGCTGTCGAATCATCATCTAAACTACAAGATGTAAACATTGCAATACATAAAATTGCTAATAATACATACTTTTTCATATTCATATATAATTAATTTCATATAGTAGATGCAATAAAAGCAAAAGGGTTGCGTCTAAAACTAAAAAAATCCTGAATTTTTTTCAGGATTTTAATTTTTACTTCTTCGCTTCTTTAATTAGAGCCCTAACTTTGGCTTCTAATTCATCCATTAAATCTGGATTATCTTTTATTAAAAGCTTAACTGCATCTCGACCTTGTCCGAGTTTTGTGTCTCCATAACTAAACCAAGAACCACTCTTTTTAATAATTTCATGGGCAACGGCTAAGTCTAATATTTCACCTACTTTAGAAACCCCTTGACCATACATAATATCAAATTCTGCAAGTCTAAAGGGAGGGGCTACTTTGTTTTTAACCACTTTCACTCTAGTTTTATTACCCAATACATTTCCGTCTGTATCTTTTATTTGCGTAGAACGACGAATATCTAAACGTACAGAAGCATAAAATTTTAATGCGTTACCACCTGTTGTTGTTTCTGGATTTCCGAACATTACACCGATTTTTTCACGTAATTGGTTAATAAACATTACTGTACAATTCGTTTTACTAATCGATGCTGTTAACTTTCTTAACGCTTGAGACATTAAACGTGCATGTAGACCCATTTTAGAATCTCCCATTTCACCTTCAATTTCACTTTTTGGTGTTAAAGCGGCTACAGAATCAATAACAACAATGTCAATAGCTCCAGATCTAATTAGATTATCTGCAATTTCAAGAGCTTGCTCACCGTTATCTGGCTGGGAAATAATTAAATTATCAATATCTACACCAAGATTCTCTGCATAAAAACGGTCAAACGCGTGCTCTGCATCAATAAATGCAGCAATACCTCCAGCTTTTTGCGCTTCTGCAATAGCGTGTAGAGTCATTGTTGTTTTACCAGAAGATTCTGGTCCATATATTTCAATCACTCTTCCTCTTGGGTAGCCTCCTACGCCTAAAGCAATATCTAAGCCTAAAGAACCAGAAGAAATAGCTTCTACATCTACAATCGCCTGATCACTCATTTTCATTACGGTCCCTTTGCCATAAGCCTTGTCTAATTTATCTAAAGTTAGTTTTAAGGCTTTTAATTTTGCGTCTTTTTCACTACTCATTTCTTCTGTGTTTCAAGTTATTTCACATCAAAAATACCACTTATTTTACTTTTTTCAATTTTATGACGCAACCATTTTACACTTTTTACATCTACTAAATGAAAAAGGAAAGAAATGCTATGAAAACCTTTTTTAAAAGATGAGATAAGTCTTTAAATTAGTTAGGAACATTAGGAAAATCAGCCACTACAATTTGTGGTGGCTGAGAATCCTTGTTAAAGTTGAATCTATTCATTAGGTTTAAATTGGTTAGTAAGCAGAAAGCACTTTGACATTCTCAAAGTGCTTTTTGTATGTTAAGTCATTAAAAACAATACCTTTGTAGCTCAAATTAATCTTTAAACTTAAAATTAGTATAGCATGCAACTGTACAATAACTTAAGTGCTAAAGAAAGAGCAGAACTTATTGAGCAAGCTGGTAAAGAACGCTTAACAATCTCTTTCTACACGTACGCTAAAATTGGCAATACCGAAATTTTTAGAAATCACCTATTTTTAGCTTGGGATCAACAGGAGGTTTTAGGTAGAATATACGTTGCCAAGGAGGGTATTAATGCACAACTTTCCGTACCAGCAGAAAATTTCGAAACCTTTAAAGCGCATTTAGACACCATTATTTTTTTAGAAAATGTAAGATTGAATATTGCTCTTGAGCATGATAATTTTGCCTTTTTAAAACTGAAAGTTAAAGTCCGAAATAAAATTGTAGCAGACGGTTTAAACGATAATACATTCGATGTTACGAATAAAGGTGTTCACGTCGGTGCAGAGAAGTTTAATGAACTTATAGAAGACCCAAACACAGTTTTGGTAGATATGCGTAATCATTATGAGAGTGAAATAGGCCATTTTAAAAATGCCATAACACCAGATGTTGACACGTTTAGAGAATCTTTAGACCTCATAGAAGAAGACTTAAAAGAATATAAGGAAGATAAAAAATTTGTGATGTATTGTACTGGTGGTATCCGTTGCGAAAAAGCGAGTGCATATTACAAACACAAAGGATTTAAAAATGTCTTTCAGCTCGAAGGAGGTATTATTAACTATGTAAGACAAATTGAGTCTGAAGGTTTAGAAAATAAATTTATAGGTAAGAATTTTGTCTTTGACGAGCGTCGTTCGGAGCGAATTTCTGAAGACGTTATTGCCAACTGTCATCAGTGTGGTGAACCTGCAGATATGCATACCAACTGTGCTAACGAAGCTTGTCATTTACTGTTTATACAATGCGAATCTTGTAAAGAAAAGATGGAAAATTGTTGTTCTGCAAACTGTATGGAAATAAATAACTTATCGTTTGAAGAACAAAAAGAACTAAGAAAAGGGCAAGGAAATAGTAACGATATCTTTAAAAAAGGCAGGGCAGACCATTTGCCTTATCAGAAAGATTTAAGGAATATATTTGAAACCTTAAAAAGGTAGTGTAATTTAGCTTTAATACTCTGTTCAGGGCTTTTTTTAATCTTAAATTTCTTATCGTTATAGAAGTTCATAAATAGTTTTATCTTTACTTTTAAATTATTTACGAATCCTATATCTAGATTTTTTAAGAATCTAGAATTAATATATATAACTTTTATGGCTTGTAACAGTTGCGCAACTGGTGAAGACGGTCAACCAAAAGGATGCAAAAACAATGGGACTTGTGGCACAGATAGCTGCAATAAATTGACTGTTTTTGATTGGTTAGCTAACATGTCTCTTCCTAACGGACAAGAACCGTTTATTGGAGTTGAAGTCCGTTTTAAAAACGGCAGAAAACACTATTATAAAAACACAGAAAACCTTACTTTAAGTATTGGCGATATTGTCGCTACACAGGCAAATTCTGGACACGATATAGGTATGGTCACCTTAACAGGTGAGTTGGTTCGTGTGCAAATGAAGCGTAAAAAGGTTGATCTTGAAGATGCTGAAAACGTTTTAAAAATTTACCGTAAAGCCTCACAAAAAGATATAGATATTTGGTCAGCTTCTAGAGACAAAGAAGAACCAATGAAAGTCAAAGCACGCCAGTTTGCTATTGATTTAAAACTGAGAATGAAAATTTCAGATATAGAATATCAAGGAGATGGAAGCAAGGCAACCTTTTATTACACAGCAGAAGAACGGGTAGATTTTAGAGAACTTATTAAAGTTTTTGCTAGAGAATTTAGAACACGTATTGAAATGAAGCAAGTCGGCTTTAGACAAGAAGCGGCAAGGCTAGGAGGCATTGGTTCTTGTGGTAGAGAGTTATGTTGTTCTACTTGGTTAACAGATTTTAGATCGGTTAGCACGTCAGCAGCCCGTTACCAACAATTATCATTAAACCCACTAAAGCTTGCAGGTCAATGCGGTAAGTTAAAGTGTTGCCTTAATTATGAGTTAGACTCATACTTAGATGCATTGAAGGCATTTCCTAAAAACGATACTAAACTATACACTGAAAAAGGTACAGCAGTCTGCCAGAAAACAGATATTTTTAAAGGTTTAATGTGGTATGCCTACGAAGGTGAATGGATGAATTGGCATATAATTACTACAGCACAAGCCAATGAAATTATTTTTAAAAATAAGAAAAGAGAAAAGGTGGCAAGCCTAGAGGAATATGCTGTTGAGCACATACAAGACACTAAAAGTGACTTTGAGAACGTTGTAGGTCAAGATAGTTTAACACGTTTTGATAGTCCAAAATCAAATAACAAACGTAAAAACAATAGTAGTAAGAACAACCGTAATAAAAACAGAAACAGAAATCGTAACACTAAACAAAATGCAAAAAAGGATTAATTGGTTATACCTAACCTTAGTTTTTTGTTTGTTATGCTTTAGTTGCGATTCTAAAGCTGTCTACGATGTTTATAAACCTGTGCCTAACTCATGGAATAAAGATACGGTTGCAAGTTTTAACTTTAAAGCACCAGACACTATAAATAATTATAATGTGTATGTTAATCTAAGAAATAACAGCGATTATAAGTTTAGCAATTTGTTTCTCATAGTTGAACTAAATTATCCCAACGGAAAAATTATAAAAGATACTTTAGAATATAAAATGGCTGCGCCAAATGGGGAACTTTTAGGTACTGGCTTTTCTGATGTTAAAGAGAATAAACTTTGGTACAGAGGTTATAGCAATGACTTTAAGTTTACTGAAGAAGGAGAATATACTGTGAATATTCAGCACGCTATGCGAAATAATGGTGAAGCAAATGGTATTGTAGACTTACAGGGAATTACGGATATAGGTTTTAGAGTAGAAATAACTCAAAAGTAAGTATTATGGCAAAAAAGAAAACACCACAATCTAAACCAGTGGTATTAGATTTTACAAAATTTGTACGTTGGTTTTGGATGCTATTTGCTGGTGGTATTTTAGCTGTTGTGTTATTATTTCTTTTCGCATCTTGGGGACTTTTAGGTGAAATGCCAGACTATACAAAATTAGAAAACCCAGAAACTAATTTGGCTACAGAAATTATCTCATCTGATAATAAAACCTTGGGAAAGTTTTATTTCAATGATAATAGAACGCCCGTTGCATATGAAGATTTACCAAAGAATTTAGTTGATGCATTGGTTGCTACTGAAGATGTTCGTTATTATGAACATTCAGGTATTGACGCACGTGGTACATTAAGAGCTGTAGTTAATTTAGGCAGTAAAGGTGGTGCAAGTACTATTTCACAACAAGTTGCGCGACAATTATTTGTAGGTGTAGCTTCTACAAGTACCATAAGCAGACTGACTCAAAAAATAAAAGAATGGGTTATAGCTACGCGTTTAGAACGTCAATATACTAAGGAGGAGATTATTACGATGTATTTCAATATTTATGATTTTGGAAATAACGGTGACGGTATTCGTTCTGCTTCACGTATTTATTTTGGCAAAGAACCTAAAGATTTAGATTTAAAAGAGTCTGCGATGCTTGTTGGTATGTTTAAGAATTCATCACTTTACAACCCAAGACGAAACCCTGTCGGAGTTAAGAATAGGCGTAACGTTGTGTTAGCGCAATTGATGAAGTACGATTTTATTAAAGAGACCACAAAAGACTCATTACAAAAAACAGAGTTAGATTTAAACTATTCACCAGAATCTCATCGGGAAGGTATTGCGACTTACTTTAGGGGATATCTAAGGTCATTTATGAAAAAATGGACCAATAATGAAAAGAATAGAAAACCAGATGGTACTAAATACAATATTAATAGTGATGGTTTAAAGGTCTTTACAACTATAGATTCACGTATGCAACAATATGCTGAAGATGCAGTAGCACAACATATGCCAAGGTTACAAGCTGAATTTGATACTCAAAACATACCAGAGCGTAACAAAACAAGACCATTTTTAGAATTAAATCAATCCGAAATTAATACGCTATTACGTAATGGTATGCGACGTGGTGAGCGTTGGAGAATATTGAAAGGCCAAGGGAAGTCAGACAAAGAAATTATTGCTTCTTTTGAAAAGCCTGTTGAAATGGAGGTTTTTAAATGGGTAAAAGGCAAAGCTTCTTATGTAGATACTATAATGAAGCCTATGGATTCTATGCTTTACTATAAATCATTTTTACGCACAGGCATGATGTCTATGGATCCATTTACAGGTCACGTAAAAGCCTGGGTTGGTGGTATGAATTACAGACATTTTCAGTACGATATGGTAAAACAAGGAAAACGCCAAGTTGGTTCTACCTTTAAACCTTTTGTTTATGCAACAGCAATAGATCAACTTCAATATTCTCCTTGCGATTCTTTTCCACGTTCACCAATAACCATTGAGGCTAATAAGTTTGGCAATCCAGAACCTTGGACGGTTACAAATAATGATGCTAAATATTCGGGTGTGCAAACGTTAAAAGATGCGCTTGCAACATCAACGAATACAGTAACAGCAAGACTTATGAATGAGATTGGACCTCAGCCTGTCGTTGAGATGGCAAAAAAATTAGGTATAGAGCAAGATATATTACCTGTGCCAGCTATAGCTTTAGGGACAACAGATATTAGCGTTTATGAGATGGTAGCTGCCTACTCAACATTTGCGAACAAAGGCGTTTATAATAAACCAGTAATGGTAACGCGTATTGAAGATAAAAATGGCACTGTTTTATATCAGTTTACTCCAGAAAGTAAGGATGTTTTAAGTGAAGAAGTTGCCTATGTAACAGTAAACCTGATGGAAGGTGTTACAAAAGCAGGTTCTGGTGCACGCTTAAGATCTATAGGTGTTGATAAGTACAACCAAATGTACAGAGAGATAATGACAGGTTACCCTTATGGTTTTAAAAACCCGATAGCAGGTAAAACAGGCACTACACAAAATCAAAGTGATGGCTGGTTTATGGGTATGGTACCTAATTTAGTTACTGGTGTTTGGGTTGGTGCAGAAGATAGAGCTGTGCATTTTAAGAGTACAAAATATGGTCAAGGTGCATCTATGGCATTACCAATTTGGGGACTTTACATGAAAGCTTGCTACGAAGATACAACGCTTAAAGTATCTAAAGATGAATTTGAAAAGCCTTTAGATTTATCGATAAATATAGATTGTGAAGTAACTCCAGATGATGATTCTACGGATGATTCTGATACTATAGATGATTTTTCAGACTTCTAATTAATTTTATAGACTAATCCGTTTTTGTTTCTATTTTTTTGTATTAACATAATGTATAGTTTTGTACCTTTAATGTTATAAATCTCAATATTTATGATTAATAAAAAAGTAGCAAACGTCACTGACGCGCTTAGCGGTGTAGAGGATAATATGATGTTTATGTTTGGTGGATTTGGCCTATCTGGTATTCCTGAAAATGCTATTGCAGAACTTGTAAAACTCAATGTAAAAAATTTAACCTGTATATCTAACAACGCTGGTGTAGACGATTTTGGTTTAGGTTTATTATTACAACAAAAACAAGTTAAAAAAATGATTTCATCTTATGTAGGTGAAAACGACGAATTTGAAAGACAGATGTTATCCGGAGAGTTAGACGTTGAGTTAATTCCGCAAGGTACATTAGCAGAACGCGCTAGAGCAGCTCAAGCTGGTTTCCCAGCATTCTATACACCAGCAGGATATGGAACTGAAGTAGCCGAAGGAAAAGAAACAAGAGAGTTTGATGGAAAGATGTATGTTTTAGAACACGCCTTTAATGCAGATTTTGGTTTTATTAAAGCTTGGAAGGGTGATGCTGCTGGAAATTTAGTTTTCAAGGGCACAGCAAGAAACTTTAATCCAAACATGTGTGGTGCAGCTAAAATTACGGTTGCTGAGGTAGAAGAATTAGTTCCTGTAGGTGAATTAGATCCAAATCAAATTCATATTCCTGGCATATTTGTGCAGCGCATCTTTAAAGGTGAGCATTTTGAAAAACGAATTGAACAACGAACAATAAGACAACGTAATTAATTATGTTAGATAAAAACGGGATTGCAAAACGAATCGCAAAAGAAGTCAAAGATGGTTATTACGTTAACCTAGGAATAGGAATACCTACATTAGTAGCTAATTTTGTAAGAGATGATATAGAAGTTGAATTTCAAAGTGAAAATGGAGTTCTAGGAATGGGACCTTTTCCTTTTGAAGGTGAAGAAGATGCGGATATTATAAATGCTGGAAAACAAACCATAACAACATTACCAGGTGCTTCCTTTTTTGATTCTGCAACTAGTTTTGCAATGATAAGAGGTAAGCATGTAGATTTAACAATATTAGGAGCTATGGAGGTTTCTGAGCATGGGGATATAGCTAACTGGAAAATTCCTGGAAAAATGGTAAAAGGAATGGGAGGTGCTATGGATTTAGTCGCTAGTGCAGAAAATATTATTGTGGCTATGATGCACACAAATAGAGCTGGCGATTCTAAATTACTTAAACAATGCTCATTACCACTAACAGGTGTGGCATGTGTTAAAAAGATTGTCACCAATTTAGCAGTTATAGAAGTGACACCAAAAGGGTTTAAACTTATTGAACGTGCTCCTGGAGTTTCTGTAGATGCTATTAAAAATGCGACAGAAGGTCATTTAATAATTGAAGGTGATATACCAGAAATGAGCTTATAGAAGAATAAGCATAATTATAAATGAAAGACCGCTCTTATAGAGTGGTCTTTTTGTATAATAAAAATTAATTTGACTGTAAATGTTAAAATAAAGTGTATTTCATCGATTTATAGTGTATTTAAACTGAAATAACTAAAATAAGTTACATATTAGCAGTCCCAAATTTAGTGAACCAAATTTACCTTAAACTTAATTTATGATTTGCCCCAAATCTGTCATGAATTACCGCTTATGAAAACAAAGAACCCAAATCTACCAGAACCTACTTTAACCGAAAACAATTTGTCTTCAGGTTTTAAAAACACGCTGGACTTAGTCTCAGATGTTTTAAAGTTAGCTAAGAAAGTATTCATGCTATAAACCTTTTGGTATAGCATGAATCAATTTCTTAGTGTATTCTCTTTTAGGTAATCTATAAATTTCATCAGCATCACCTATTTCCTCAACTTCACCTTTATTCATTACTATTAGTTGATCAGCCATATATTTAACGACAGCTAAGTCGTGAGATATAAAAATGTATGTAAAATTGAATCTTTCTTTTAAATCGTTTAAAAGATTTAGAACTTGGGCTTGCACAGATATATCTAAAGCAGAAACCGACTCATCACAAACAATAAGTTGAGGCTCTAATGCAATGGTTCTTGCGATACCGATACGTTGTCTTTGTCCACCAGAAAATTCATGTGGATAACGATTAAAAGCAGAAGCATCTAAACCTACTTTTTTTAAAATATCAATAACCTTGAGGCGACGTTCTTCGTCAGAACTACCAATATTGTGAACTATCATGGGCTCCATAATTGCATTTCCAACACTAAGTCTAGGGTTTAGAGAAGCAAAAGGGTCTTGAAAAATAATCTGAATATCTTTTCGCAGTTTTCGTAAATCGCTTGGACGTAAATTTGTAATATCTCGTCCCTTATATTTTAAAATACCAGATGTTGCTTTATCTAATTGAAGAATAGCATTACCTAAAGTAGACTTGCCACATCCAGATTCGCCAACAAGCCCAATAGTTTCACCAGGGTAGACTTTAAAGCTTACAGCGTTAACCGCTTTAAAAGGAATATCTTTAGAGAACCAACCATTTTTTGAAAGGTATGTTTTTTCAATATCTATAACTTCTAGTAATGGCTTTTGGCTATATAACTTTTCATGATTTTTCAGTCGATTTGCATCAGATATTCTGCTATTATCTAAAGTTTTAGACATAAAGTCTGCTATGGTTGGTAGCTTTTTCAGTCGGTATTCTATTGAAGGTCTAGCACTAATTAAAGCTTTGGTATAGTTGTGTTTTGGGTTTTTAAATATAGATTCGGTAGAACCTTGCTCAACAATTTCACCTTTATACATAACAATAATATTTTCGGCTAATTCTGAAACTAAAGACAAATCATGAGAAATAAATAAAATACTCATTTGTGTTTCTCTTTGTATCTCCTTTAATAATTCTAATATTTCTTTTTGCACTGTGACATCGAGAGCAGTAGTGGGCTCGTCTGCAATTAGAAGTTTTGGTTTACAAGCAATAGCCATAGCGATCATAACGCGTTGTTTCTGACCACCAGAAATTTCGTGAGGATAAGCTTTAAAAATGCGCTTAGGATTTGGTAACTTAACTTTTTCGAATAGCTCTAAAACGTCAGATTTAATCTTAGATTTAGATAATTGGGTGTGTTGTTTTAAAATTTCTTCAACTTGTCTACCACATCGCATTGAAGGATTTAAAGAACTCATAGGCTCCTGAAAAATCATTGCAATGTCTTTACCTCTAATTTGTCTAAAGCTTTTTTCATCTAGGTCTATTAAGTTTTGATCATTAAATAGGATTGAACCTTCTGTTATTTTAGAAATTTTACGAGGCAATAGTCCCATCAGTGCTAATGCGGATATAGATTTGCCAGAGCCAGATTCTCCTACTACTGCTGTAATGCTATTTTTAGATAGCTGAAAGGAAATATTCTGTAGAATTTTAGTCTCACTTTCTTTAGTAAAAAATGATACTGAAAGACTGTTTACATTAAGCAAATTCATATTTGTCATACGTAAAAATAGACAATTTTGAATATTGCTTAGGGTTAAAATGTATCCTATTATTTTATTATTTCATTAAAATCACAAAACCTATTTTTTTATAAATAACTAAAAATCAGCTATTTAATATTTTACTGTTTTTTTAATTATGCATTTCATCGATTTTTTATGCGTTTTATGGATAAAATTAGAATTAAATAATATATTAGTGCGCTAATAAAATGCATTAAACCCTAATCTAATGAGAAAAATCACCTGCTTAATAGCATTATTGTTTGTAATGGTGCAAACTTCTTTTTCACAAGAAATTCATTCAAGGATTACTATTATTAATCCGAGTCAAGATGCTTTAAATGTTCTTGCGCAACAAGGTATTGATTTAAAATGTGGTATTTCACATGGAAAAAACAATAGCTTTAGTATAGATATTTCAAATGTTGATAGATCTATATTAGATGCAAATGGCATATCATACGCTGTCGTTATTAACAATGTATCAGCGTTTTATAATCAAAGAGCTGTTAATGACTTACCAGCAGCAATGTCGGCATCTCAGCTAGAAAATGCTAAGACTATCGCTAGTAGAAAAAATGATGCACAGCAAAAATCTTCTATTTCATCATCTGTTTTAGATAATTATCTCCAATACAACGAGCTAAATGAAAAAGATTGGGTAAAACCTTTAAATTTTGAATTAGGAACAATGGGTGGATGTCTAACAGTTGACGCTATGGAAGCTGAGTTAGATCAAATGAGATCTTACTCACAATCTAATGGTCTAAATATTGTTTCAGTTAAACAAGATGCATCTACTACAGGTATAACGACTTGGGGAAACCCTTCAGGTACAATTTCAAATAATGGATTAACATATACAGGTCAGGGAGGTACAAGGTGGAACCCTAAAACAATGTATTATGTTAGGATTACAGGTGACGAGTCTTCTACAGTAGAAGGTTCTAAACCTCAAATGTTATTCACGTCAATGATACATGCTCGGGAGGTAAGTGCCTTAATGAATAATATGTACTTTATGTGGTATGTTATAGAAAACTATAATACGGATCCTGCTATTAAAAATTTAGTGGATAATAACGAATTATATTTTATACCTGTTGTAAATCCAGACGGATTACGTTGGAATGAGCATATTGATTCTGGTGGAGGACAAATGCAACGAAAAAATTTAAGACCAAATACAGGTGGTACAGGAAATACTTCTGTAACGCGAGGTGTAGATATTAATAGAAATTTTGATTATTTCTGGGGTTCAGCAGGTACTGGGTCATCTGGAACACCATCTAGTGATTCTTATAGAGGTCCATCTCCAGAATCTGAACCAGAAACACAAATTATAAAAGAATTTGTGCAAAGTAGAAACTTTAAGACAGCAATTTGGAACCATTCTTTTGCGAATTCTATTCCACATCCTTATGGTGGCAACCCTTCTTTTGTATCTGGTAGAGAAGATGAAATGCACGAGATGCATGCAGATATGACTAAATATAATAGATATGTTTCTGGTGCAACAATTTTTTCTCCATCAAATGGTATCGCTGATGACTGGATGCTCGGAGGTAGTGCAGATAGTAATGGATCAATAGGTTCTGGCAAGAATGTCTTAGCTACAACACCAGAACATGGTAGTGAATGGTTTTGGCCAACACCAAGTACAATAATCCCAATAGCTCAAAGGTCTATGCGTATTTCTTTAATGGGAGCTTATCACGGTGGTCAATATGCTAAATTTCATGATTTAACTCAAAGCGATATTTCAAGCACAAGTGCTAATTTAGATTTTGGGATAGAGCGTATAGGGCAAACAGCTAGTGATTTTACAATTATGGTTACACCAATATCAGCTAATATTACAAATATAGTTTCACCGTCAGCTCAATCTGGGATGACAGTACTAGAGCAACGTAACGTTAGCGCTGCTTTAACTTTAGACCCTAGTATTCAGCCAAATGATAAAATAGAATATAAGGTAGAACTTTCTAATGATGCTGGTGTATTTTATGAAATTGATATAGAAAAATACTATCAACCTACTGTTTTATTATTTAGTGATCCGCAAGTAGGTTTCTCAGATTGGAATAATACTGGATGGAACAGAACAAGTACTGGTGGTTATACTGGGAATAGAGCATTTAGAACAGGTGATGCTGTACCTTATGCTAACAATACAACAAAAACAATGACCACAGTTAGTGGGTTTGATTTATCAAATTCGGACGAGGTCTTAGTTCAATTTTATAGCAAATGGGATATTGAAAGAAATTTTGATTTAATAGAATTTCAAGCCTCTACTAATGGAACCACTTGGACAACGCTTAATGGCAAATATACGAAGCCAAAGAGTTCTGCAGACACAAATGATCATGTCGTAAAGTCAGCAACTAACGAAGCGTTTCAAGGCAATAATAGTTCTGGTCATATCTATGATGGAGATCAGATGGATAATTGGGTAATGGAAGAAATTGTTATTGATGGTTCTAATAATTCACCATTCTTTGGTGCTTCAAATGTACTTTTTAGATTTAGAATGCGATCAGATACAAACAATGTTTTTGAAAATTATAGTGCAAATGCCGAAGGTTTTTACGTTGACGATTTTAAAGTAATAAGTCTTGCAATTCCCTGTACTACATCAATACCAATTAGTTTAGCAGCAAACACAATAACAGCATTTACTGCAGACATCACTTGGGATAATATTCCATCTGCAACTTATGATATAAGATATCGTGAAACAACGTCTCCTACATGGGTAGAAGTTACAGATTTACTAGCAGCGAGTTATTCAATCACTGGTTTAGAGCAAATAACAGATTATGAAGTACAAGTTAGAAGTAGATGTACATCTACAACTTCTGATTATAGTGCTTCAGTAAACTTTACAACGACTGACTTAACATATTGTACTGCTATTGGTGATAGTATTGCAGACGAATACATTGGAGGAGTTACTTTAAATGGTACTTTAAATGATACTTCTTCGAGTACAACTTCTGGATATTCAGATTTGACAGGATCAACTATTTTTGATCCTATTCAAATAGGTAGTACTGGCAATAGTATTGCTGTATCTAAATTTTGGAACGGATCCTTATTTGACGAGTCTGTGTCAGTTTGGATAGATTTTAATAAAAATGGATCTTTTGAAGGTTCTGAAAAAATACTAGAAGATGGTGCTAACCAAACAACACCAGTATCTGATACGTTTACAGTTCCCCTTTCTGCCGCTACAGGTAATACAAGAATGCGTGTATTAATGAAATACAGTGGCACACCTGGTTCAATCCAAGATGATGCTTGTGAAGATTTTCAGTATGGTGAGGTTGAGGATTATGATGTTTATTTATATGACGGTCTTTTATATACGAGTAGTACTTGGTACCCTAATGCACCAAATGGTTCAACAGGTTTATTAAATACAATGATTTTAGATGGAATCTATAATGCAAACACCAACATTAGTATAAATAATATTACAGTTAATACTGGTGCAGAAATCAATGTTAACAAAGCAAATGCTATTACAGTAAATGGAAATATTATTAATAATGGTGAGTTTATTATGAATTCAGATTCAAATGAATTTTCAAGCTTATTATTAGAAGGTTCTGCTTCAGGAGACTTAAAGTATAATCGTTATGTTAATTCTAATACCAATAGAAATGATTTAGTTTCTCCACCATTTAGTGGAGAGAGTTTTGTTGATTTTCTTTCTAACAATACAAATGTTTTAGCTAACCCTACAGAGACCTTATATTTATTTGGTCCTTTTGACAAGTCAGTAAGTGACTATCTTACATTTTCTAACACTGAAACTACACCCCTCGAAGCTGGTAAAGGCTACAGAGTAGCTTCAATAGATGCAAATCAAATATTTACATTTACAGGTTCTGCAACTACAGGTAATTTAAATGTACCAATTTTTAAAACAGGAACTGTGTATGAAGTATGGAACCTTATAGGGAATCCATATCCTTCTTATATTAAATTAGAAGATTTCATTCTTGCTAATATATCAGAGTTTGATTCTGAAAGTGTAGCAGTATATGGTTATGACTCTGATGCTTCAAATGGAAGTTATTGGACAATTTGGAATTTAGCTTATGCAGATGCCAACCCAAATACATTAATTACACCAGGACAAGGGTTCTTCGTTTCATCTAAAGATGGTGGTGGTTCAGTATCATTTACACCTTCAATGCGAGCAGCTGGTTCATCAGATGATTTTATTGCAGGAAGGACAACAAACCCTGTTGAGCATGGTACACTTTTAATGACCTCTAGTAATTCAAATTTTAGCACAGATGTTTATTTTACTGATAGTGCAACTTTAGGATTAGATTTAGGTTATGATGCAAGTCATTTTGACGGTGCACCAACAGATTTTTCAATCTATTCAGAATTAGTAGAGAACAATACAGGAACAGACTTGGCTATACAAGCCATTAGTTCTTCAGACATAAGTAATAATCCTATTATTCCATTAGGTGTTAACTTGGGTCAAGGAGTGCAAGTAACAATTAGTCTTGTAAACAGTAGTTTAAACCACAATATATATTTAGAGGATGCGTTAACAAATACATTTACGCTTTTAAATACATCAGAATACACGTTTACTGCTGCTACAGATTTATCTGATACTGGACGTTTTTACTTAAGATTTGATGCTAACGTTTTATCGGTTGGTGACTCTGATTTAGATAATATTCAAGTTTATAACAATTCTGATCGTAAGGAAATAATAGTTAGAGGTCAATTAAATGATGCAACATTATTAACGTTATATGATATTCAAGGTAGAGAAATCCTAAGAAATAATTTAAATACTAACACTATTACAAATAGCGTAAGTACAAATGGTTACAGTGCAGGGGTTTACTTGGTGCAATTATCTAATAGCTCCTATGGGATTACTAAAAAATTGATTATCAAATAATTAAATTAATATAAACTTATAAAAGCTCAGATGTGTTCTGAGCTTTTTTATGGACATAATTGAAAGCAGGTAAATCAATTCCTACTTTCAATTACGGTATTTCCGCATATTTTCATATTTAAGAAAGTTAAAGAGGAGTTAAAAGAAATGGTACTCTAAAAATATCTAATTTCAGGCAAGCTATTAATTAATTAACCTAAACATTATGAAAATAAAATTATTGTTGCTCATCGTTTGTATGAGTTCAGGTTTGCTGTTTTCTCAAGGCAAACAATTTTGGAAAAAAGAGACAACATCCCTAAGCTCCTTATCTAAGCCTAACCACAAAAACCTAAAAGAATTTCATCTTTTTAGCTTAAATGTAAATGCATTAAAACAGCAATTACAGTCAGCTCCAAAACGAAATAATTTCAGAAGACCTTCTAATGTTATTATTACTATTCCTAATTATAATGGGAAATTAGAACGTTTTTCCATAAAAGAAGCCTCTACGATGCATCCTGAATTACAGGCAAGATACCCTGAAATTAGATCCTATGCTGGCCAAGGTATAGATGACCCCTCTTTAGTTTTAAGGTTTAGTTTATCTCCAAACGGATTAAGTGCTATGATTCTATCTAATGACGGATCGAGTACATTTATAGACCCTGTTAGTAATGGTTCTAATGTTCATATTGTCTTTAATAGAAAGAATAGAACAAATTTTAATGACGATTTCGAATGTCAAGTAACAGAGCAACTTAATCGAAAAGTTAATAGTGGCATTTCAATGAAGAACGCAGATGACTCTTTATTAAGAACATATAGATTGGCGATTTCTGCAACTGGCGAATACACACAGTATCATGGAGGAAGTAAAGCACAAGCTTTAGCCGCTATGAATACTACAATGACTCGTGTTAATGGAATTTATGAAACAGATTTTAATCTAACATTACAATTAATAGCAACTACTGATGATGTTATTTATACAAGTACAACTTCAGATCCTTATGGTAATACGACGAGTGGTTATAATTCACAATTACAAAACACATTAACTAGTGTTATAGGAGAGGCTAATTACGATATTGGTCATTTATTCGCTAATCTTCAAAATAACGGTAACGCAGGTTGTATTGGTTGTGTTTGTGTTAACAATCAAAAAGGAAGTGGTTGGACATCTCACGTTGTTCCTGAAGGGGATCCATTTGATGTAGATTACGTAGCACACGAAATGGGACACCAATTTGGTGGAAACCATACTTGGACTTTTGGTGGAAATGAAGGGGCTAACGCGCAAATGGAACCAGGAAGTGGTTCTACAATTATGGGTTATGCTGGTATTACAGGTGCGACTGATGTGCAGAATAATAGCGACCCATATTTTCATGCAAGATCAATTGAACAGATAACAAATTATATTAAAACAACATCTTGTCAAACAAATACAAATACAGGGAATAACGTTCCTGTAGTTAATGCAGGATTAAATTACACGATTCCAAGAGGCACAGCATTTGTATTAGATGGTTCTGCAACTGATGCAGATAGTGGTGATGCATTATCATATTGTTGGGAACAATATGATGAGAATAACGCTGCGTCAACTAACCCAAGTATTAATGCGACTTCGGGTGTTGCTTTTAGATCATTTAATCCATCAACAGAAACCAATCGTTATTTTCCAAGATTGTCTACTATTAAATCTGGGTCAACATCTTGGCAATGGGAAGCAGTACCTAATGTAGCTAGAAATTTAAATTTCAGACTTACAGTAAGAGATAATCAAGCAGGTGGTGGAACAAATAATAGTGATGATATGATAGTTACAGTTAATGGTACAGCTGGCCCTTTTGTGGTTAACGCACCAAATACAAATGTAACTTGGAATGCAGGTACGTCGCAAACTGTAACTTGGAATGTTGCCGGAACCACTGGAAATGGAGTTAATACTTTAAACGTAGACATTTTCTTATCTACAGATGGAGGCGATACCTATTCTATCTCATTAGCATCTGGTGTACCAAATGATGGTTCACATGATATTGTTGTTCCAAATAGCGAAGGTAACCAGAACAGAATTATGGTTAGAGGAGCTAATAATATTTTCTTCGATATTTCTAATTCTAACTTTACTATCGGAGCACCAGTTGTCTGTAATACTGATGTCCCAACAAGTATACTCGTTTCAAACGTATCTACAAATTCTGCGACTTTAAGTTGGGATGCTGTATCTGGATCATCTTACGATTTAAGATATCGTGAAGTTGGTACAACAACTTGGACGACTAATGCTGTAACAGGTATTTCTTCTAGTTTAAATGGCTTAACTGCTTTAACACAATATGAAGCTCAGGTAAGAAGCAAATGTTCTGGAGGTTCAAATTCAGCATATAGTAGTTCTGTAAACTTTACGACTACAGAATTACAATTAAATTATTGTACTTCTACAAGTACAAATATAAATGATGAATTTATAAGTAGAGTTCAGTTAAACACAATAGATAATAGTTCTGGAGCACAATTTTACTCAGATTTCACAGGTGTTTCTACAACGCTTACTAAAGATACTCAGTATACAATCTCTGTTACTCCAACTTGGAATGGCACCGTTTATAATGAGGCTTATTCTGTTTGGATAGATTATAACAAAGACGGAGACTTTACGGATGCAGGCGAGCAAGTATTTACACAAGCGCCAACACAAGTTACTCCAGTGAGTGGAAGTTTTACCGTGCCATCAAGTGCTGTAGAAAATTCAACTCGAATGAGAGTATCAATGAAATATAATGCTTTACCAACGGCATGTGAGACATTTCAGTACGGTGAAGTCGAGGACTATACTATTATTATTGAAGGTAATGGACCAGATACTGAAGCACCAGTTATTTCATTAAACGGAGCTTCAAACTTAAGTTTAGAACTTGGTAGTAATTACGTAGAACAAGGTGCAACGGCTACAGATAATATAGATGGTGATTTAACACCTAGCATTGTAACAGGAGGTGATACAGTTAATACAAATTCAGTTGGGTCTTATGTTGTAACATACAATGTAAGTGATGCTGCTGGCAATAACGCTAGCGAAGTTATAAGGACAATAGTAGTTAATGCAGATTCAACGGCACCAGTTATAACATTGATAGGAGCATCAGTAATTAATTTAAATGTAGGCGATGCCTATAATGAATTAGGAGCAACAGCAACAGATAATTTAGATGGTGATATTAGTTCTAACATCTTAATTACAGGTTTTATTGATACAGCTATTGCTGGTACTTATTTTGTTAATTATAATGTCAGTGATGCAACAGGTAATGCTGCAAATCAAGTCACAAGAACAGTAAGCGTAAATGCAGACACTTCACCACCAGTAATTGTTTTGGTTGGCTCGTCTACTGTTAATTTATTAGTTGGTGACACTTATAATGAACAAGGCGCAACAGCAACAGATAATTTAGATGGTAATTTAACATCTAGTATAGTTATTGCGGGATCAGTAAATACAAATAATGCAGGTGCTTATGCTGTAACTTACAATGTAAGTGATTCTGCAGGCAATGCAGCAGCAGCAGTTATAAGAACAGTTAATGTTTCTGATCCATCTTCAGGATGTGTCAGTGCTGTCTCTTCATATCCTTATACAGAAGGTTTTGAAGGCTCTATTGGTGCTTGGTCACAATCTACAATGGATGATTTAAATTGGTTAGTTGACGATGCAGGAACGCCGTCTGCAGGAACAGGACCTACAAGTGCTGTACAGGGATCAGATTATATTTTTGTTGAGGCTTCTGTACAAGGTACTGGTTATCCAGATAAGAGAGCAATTATTACATCTCCTTGTTTTAATTTGGGGTCATTAACAAATCCAATATTTAGCTTTAAGTACCACATGTTTGGTGCAGCAGACATAGGATCTATAGCGTTAGAAGTTTCTGACGATGATGGTTCTTCATGGACAAGTTTATGGAGTCAAACAGGTAACCAAGGCAATCAATGGTTAACCGTAGATTTAGATATATCAGCTTATGCAGGTAGTAATATTCAATTAAGATTTAATCGTTTTGTTGGTAGCACTTGGCAAGCAGATATTGCAATAGATGATGTTCAGTTATTAGAACCTGATGCTGCAACATGTAATGATGGTATTCAAAATGGTAATGAAACAGGAGTTGATTGTGGTGGTTCATCGTGTCAACCTTGTAGTGCTTCTAATGTTGTTTTAAATGAAGGTTATTTTGAAACTGGATTAGACGGATGGGCTGACGGTGGAAACGATTGTGCAAGAGTACAATCTGCAAATTCTTTTGAAGGTAACTTCTCTGTGAGAATTAGAGATAATTCTGGGGTGGCTTCATCTATGACGTTATCTAATATTGATGTGATACCATTTACAGAAATTGAAGTTGATTTTCATTTCTATGTATTTAGTATGGAAAACGGGGAAGACTTTTGGTTACGATTCTTTGATGGCTCTACTTGGAATACTCTGCAAACATGGACAAGAGGTGTAGATATAGAAAACAATACATTTTACAATGCGACAGTTTCAATTACGCCAGCGCAATATAATTTTGCAGTGAATTCAGGATTTAGATTTCAAAATGATGCCTCAGGTAATCAAGATCAAATATTTATAGATCAGGTTATAATAACAGGTATTAGTGCTACTTCAAGAGGAACGAAAGACAAACTAGAAATAGTTGGCTATGGTGATTCTCCTGAGATTTCAGAAATTGATTTAAACATTTATCCAAATCCTGTAAAAGGTGATATATTGAATGTTAAAGTAACAAGTTTAGAAAGTTTCAATTATACCATCATTGATATTCTTGGAAAAACTGTTCTTAAAGGTAAATCTGAAGGAAAAATAAGTGTAGGTAAACTAGACGGAGGTATTTACTTTATTAAAGTAAATGATGGAGATGAGATACTTACAAAGAAATTTATTAAGAATTAGATAACTAATAATTAAGGAGTAATTATTAAACCCAGAAGCAAAGCTTCTGGGTTTTTCTTATATATGTTTTATTTCGTTGTCGTGAAGTAATTCATCTCCTCTAAGACGAAGAAATATTTGGGCAACTGCAATGGTATCTTTTTCGCAATAGACAATGATGCGATCTATTTCCTTTTCTTTATAATAAACACGATAAACTTCACTCCCATCTATATCATCTTTTGGCGATGGAATGCCTAGTACATTGGTTAGAAGCTTTAGAGATGTATACGTTTTATAATCTCCAAATTTCCAGAGTTCTAAAGTATCTAAATGTGGGACTTCCCAAGGTTTTTTACCAAAGAGATTCAGTTTGTATGGTAATTCTATATTATGAATAATCATACGTCTTGCTATATATGGAAAGTCGAATTCTTTACCATTATGTGCACAAAGTAAATGCTTGTTTGAGCTAAAATGTGAAATAAGTAGACTTTTAAAGTCTTTAAGAATTTTATCTTCTTCACCATAAAAAGAGGTGACTCTAAAGGTTCTAAGGTCACCTTCCATTTTAAAATAGCCTACAGAAATGCATATAATTTTTCCAAATTCGGCCCAAATACCTGCTCTGTCGTAAAACTCTTCAGCCGAGAATTCCTCTTTTCTTTGGTAACGCGATTTTGCATCCCAAAGGTCTTGTTTGGTTGTATCTAAATCAGAGAAGTTTTCTGTTTCAGGAACAGTTTCAATATCTAAAAATAGTATGTTTTCTAGGTTGAGTTTATTGATCATTTTTCTAACATTTCATACGCTTCGTCAATAAAGGTATAAAAATCAGGTGAATGTGCATCGTCAATTCCTTTTGTAATACCATGCCCAAGTCTTATCACAATTAAATTATCTTCAGGAATTACAATAACCAATTGTCCTAAATGGCCTCGCATATAAAAAATCTCTTTTTCATTAAATTTGGCTAACCACCAACCATAACCATACATTTCTCCATCGCTAAAACGAGGTTTCACTGATTTTGCTATAAAAGTAGAATCTAAAATTTGTTTGCCATTCCATTTTCCATGGTCTTTAAATAACCTACCATAACGTGCAAAATCTTTGGCGTTACTGGCAATACAGCAGTATGCTTTTACTAAATCGTGACCCTCACTATCTACCTGCCAAAGGGTTTCGTTTTCAGCACCAAGTGGTTTCCAGAAGCTTTCTTCAAAGTAATCATAGATTTTTTTACCACTAGCTTTTTCAATCACCATAGCTAACATTTGTGTATCTCCACTTGCGTATTTAAAGCTTTGACCTGGGTCTGTTTCCATTTTTAAGCCATTCATTACTTTAGCTAAATCGTCATCAAAATAAGCACGAGTTGTTATAGATAAAGGAGAATAATAAGCTTCGTCCCAATTGGTACCAGAACTCATACTCGATAAATCACCAACCTTCATTTTAGCCGCTTTACCATCACAAAACTCAGGAAGAAAGTCACAAACGGGTTGCTCTAAACTTTTTATAAAACCATCTTGAATCGCTTTTTGCATCAAACCAGAGATATAACTTTTTGCCATCGAAAAACTATTAGATTTTGAATCTTCATTAAAACCGTCATAATAATTCTCAAACCAAATGCTGTCGTTTTTTATAATAACGTAGGCAACAGTTCCAGATGACTTATGTAATTCACTAAGTGTTTTAGTTTCCTCAACACTATTATAATTGGCGTGATTTGGCCAAGACTGAGGATTGTCGCTCGCATTAATAGTTTGATTATCAAACTCTTTATAATCTTCTAAATAGGCTGTGGTGTGGCCTTTTAAATATATAGTTCTTACAGCTTTAATAAGATAGTCTGTATCTGTAACATATAAAATAGCGACTGTGAGTGCCAATATAACAACGATAAATTTGAGTGCCTTTTTTAAAAATTTCATTTAAATAGATATTAATTATTTGTTTTTCGTGCCTTTAGCTTCTCTTTATAAAAGTACTTATCAGCGATATAAACGGTTTTATTAAAAGTAGCAATTATGTTTTGTTTTTCATCGACCAAATTTAGTGTTTTCACAATATCTGTTTCATTGTTTTCTGAGACAGATTTTTTTATATTCGTGATTTCTTCAGAAGAAAATATAAATTCACCGTAAATAGTTGACTTTGCGGGTCTTTTATAACGCGCTTCAACAGCTTTATCCCAAACCACATAGTTATCTCCGAGTATTTGAATGAGTTGAATCATGTAAATAGGATCTGTTGCGGCCAACATACTACCTCCAAAAATTGAACCTGAGTAGTTACGGTTTTTCCAATTTAGTTTTAATCTAATTTTTACATAATATAAATCATCACTGACTTCAATAAGTTTTGCAGTAGTGCGTTTATACATTGGCGACCAATTAAAACCATATTTATAAATTGTTGAGGTTTTTAAAAATTGTTTTAAAAATTTAGTTGTGATTTTATACATTAAAATAACGTTTGTTGTTTGTATTCACTTTCATGGTTAAGTAACCACTGTTTTCTATGTAAACTACCAGCATAACCAGTCAAACTCCCGTCACTGCCAATTACGCGATGACAAGGTATAATAATCCAAAGAGGATTTTTACCATTAGCACTTGCTGCAGCTCTAATTGCTTTAACATCTCCAAGCTGTTTAGATAATTCTAGATAAGAAATAGTTTTACCAAAAGGAATAGTTTTGAGTTGATGCCAAACTTTTTTCTGAAAAATAGTACCTTCAGGATTAAGTTTTAAGTCAAAAGTTTTACGCTCGTTTTTAAAATAACCTTTCAGTTGTGTTACACATTCTAGAAGTTCTTCAGGAATTATTTCAGATAACTCTTCTTCTGTATTTACTATTAAAACTGAAGCAATACCATCTTTATCTCCACTAATTTTAGTGCAACCTAAAGGGGAATTAATGATACATGTTTCCAATACGACTATTCGTTTTCTTCTGAGGGTTTATCACTAAAAATCCCAAGCTTTTTCGCTCTTACTTCCCAGCTTTTTCTTGCCAGATGTTGTAAGTCAGAGACATTATCACTTTCGTCCATAATTTCAAGACCTAATAAAGTTTCAATAACATCTTCCATGGTTACCAAACCACTTACGGAACCATATTCGTCAACGACCAAAGCCATGTGATTTCGACTTTCGACCAGCTGTTCAAATAATTTAGGAATAGGTAAATTTCGCTCTACAACGATAATATTACGTTTTAGTTCTGATAGTTTTTTAGAACCATTATCTAAGGCCATTTCTTTAAAGACCTCGTCTTTTAATACCAAGCCTTTAATATCGTCTGCATCGTTAGAATAAATAGGGATTCTAGAAAAACGAAGGTTCAAATTCTTTTTAAAAAAATCTTCGACTGTTGTATTTTCATCTACGGCTTTCATTACGGTTCTTGGTGTCATAATATCCTTAGAAAACACTTCTTTGAAGGTTAATAGATTTTTTATAATCTTACTTTCATTAGCTTCAAAAACACCCTCTTCGTGTGCCATTTCCGTCATCGCTACAAAACCTTCTCTACTTAAAATACTGCCATGACCTTTACCACCAATTAATTTTGTTGTGAGTTGTAGTAGCCACAAAATGCCTGTCCACTTTAAGGGAAAAATTAAAACTTTTAATGCTTTAGAGGTAAAGTTGGCAAGTTGTCTCCAATAGGTTGCGCCAATAGTTTTTGGGATAATTTCAGAAGCAACTAAAATTAGAATAGTCATAAGTGTAGAAACCACACCTACCATAATATCTTCTGTGAATTCTAAACCCAAAATACTACGTTTAGTAGTACCATAAAGTTCTGTGTATGCCACTTTAGCTTGTACACCTACTAAAATAGCACCAACCGTGTGTGCAATAGTATTTAGCGTAAGAATAGCAATTAAAGGACGATCTACATCCTTCTTTAATTCTTCTAATTCAATAGCGTAAGTTTTACCTTCTTTCTTTTTGAGATTAATAAACGTAGGAGTTAAACTAAGAAGTACAGCTTCTAAAATAGAACATAAAAATGAAAAGAAAATAGATATGACAGCGTAAAAAATGAGTAAGCCCATTAATTTATTGAAGTTTAGTTAACACAAAGTTACAAAATGAATACTTAAATAACTTAAGTACTTTGTCTAGAAAACTTTAAATAATCTTTGAATTAATTTTTTTAAATTTGATAATGAAAAATTTACTTTTAATTCTCGTTTTAATCGGAACTTCTGTTTTATCTGCTCAAATTAAAGGTAAAGTAACCTATAAGATATCTACCAAAAAAGACAGTTTAGATCAGCCTTATGCTAACCCAGAAAACACTGATGCTAAAAATGAAGTTTTAGAGATGATGCATGAGTCTCTGCCTGTGGAAGGCTATTTGGTATTTAATGACAGTATATCTATTTATAATGTCGAACCTAAAAATGACATTCCCGAATGGAATAACTCTAACGATAATCTTACCATAGAATCTAGTGGTATAAATTTAACTTGGTTTATGGCTGGCGGAAATTCAATCTATTATACAGATTTGAGTAGAGATTTTGCGATTACCCAAAACGCTATAATGGGTCCGACGGTAAGAATAATAAGTAAACCCGTAGAATGGACAATTACTGATGAAACAAAAGAAATAGATGGTTATACATGTTATTTGGCGACAAAAGATAAACTTAAAAACAAGAAACTAAGAGCATGGTTCACACCAAAAATTACTGTAAAACATGGTCCAAAAGGTTTTAATGGCTTGCCAGGTTTAATTATGGAAATCGAAGATGTAATATATACATGGAAAATTGTTAAAATTGATTTTAATAATAAAGAAGCAGATGTTATTGTAGAACCTCTTGAAGGAGATTTAATGACTCAAAAAGAGTTTGTGAATTTTAGTGGTAATATTTTTTCTGATAATTAACCGTCTTTTATAACGCTCTAAAATTTATAGTAACCTCCACTAAAGCAAATTTATTTTGTTTGTCCTCCGATGTTCTTTTGTAGGAATATTAACATTTTTATAAATAAATTTCTGTAAATTATATTTGTTAAAAATCTTAAGCTATGCAACTAAACACTAATTCCTTAACGGTTTTGTTTTTACTTATTTTTTTCACACTAGCTATAAATGCTCAGATTGTAAATAATATCACCAAACCTTCATTAACCAACAGCAGTTTAGCCGAGAAAATCTATTTACAGATAGATAATACCATATATCAGACAGGCGAAACCGTTTGGTTTAAAGCCGTAGTTTCAAAATCTTTTGACAACAGTTTATCAGATATGAGCGGTATTATTCATGTAGAGCTTATAGATTTTAACGCGACTGTTATAGAAAAGAAAATCTTAAAACTCAATCAAGGGATAACAAACGGTTCTTTTGATCTTCAAGAAAGTTTTAAAACAGGCAAATATGTTATCAGAGCTTACACACATTGGAATAGAAATTTTGCAGAAGATTTTATATTCAATCATACCATAGATGTTTTTAATCTTAAAACAGAAGTTTTACCAAAGAATCCAATAATAAATGTTGCGGTTACCAGCTCAGAAGATAAAGTTCTCACCGCAGATATAGATCCACGAGTAGTTGACCCAAGATACAGAGGCAAGCTTAAATTATATATAAAAACAGGTTTTGAAATAGATTCGATAGAGCTTAGAAAGAACGAAAACAACATCTATAAGCTCAACTATAAATTACCGGATAATGCCAAACAAGCAAAACTAGAGTTTAAGATCGAACCCTCAAAAAAACTATTTAATATAGATTTTGAAGATGTTTACAGCAAGACCGTTGTTATAGACGAAGATTTTTTAGACGTTCAGTTTTTCCCAGAAGGAGGTCACTTGGTTAATGGACTATTAAGCACCGTTGGTTTAAAGTCTATGGACTACAAAGGCTTAGGGTACAAAATATCTGGTAACATAAAAAACAATGAAGGCACGATTATTACCACGTTTAGCAGTAATGAACTAGGCATGTGTACCTTTAAGATAGTACCAAAAGCAGGCAAGAATTACTATGCAGAGATATACAAATCAGATGTCGCTTACACCTATAGTTTGCCCAAGGCTAAGGTTAGTGGCAATGTACTCAGTTTAGTAACTATAAAAGACGAGATAAGATTAGAGATAACGAGTAGCGCAAATAACACAAGTAATATTCGTATAACAACAGCATCTAGAGGAGTGCTGTATCACGATTTTAACCTTAAGTTAACTGAGAAACAAGCTGTAGCTTCGATACCAAAAGCTTCGCTTCCTGATGGTATTGTTAAACTAAGCGTGTTTAATCAACAAAACCAGATTATTAGTGAACGTCTATTATTTAACAACAGATTAGATAAAAGATTAGATGTTAAGCTCACAACAAACCAAGAATTTTACACACAACGCGAAAAGACAAGTTTAGCGATTAAGCTAGATAGCCTTCAACTTTCAAACTTTACTAGCATTTCAGTATTGGTTTTAGAGAAAGAAAAGCAAGAAATGTCCAAACAATTTAAGCCAAACATATTAGCACATTTATTACTTAATTCAGAATTGAAAGGCTTTATAGAACACCCAAGCTCTTATTTTGATGCAGCTAATTTAGATAGCGCATTAGACCTCGAAGCCTTAATGCTCACCCAAGGCTGGAGAGCTTACAAATACCAAAAGACCAAAGCAAGTACCATATATCGCTATCAACCTGAGAAAAATCTAACAGTATCTGGTACGATAGGTGAGTATTTTAATCCATTAAAGCGGCCAAAGAAACCTTTAGATCTTAATATGATTATTTATGATGAGCCAGCGGACATCTATAATCAAGAAATAGATTCTAGTGGCAAATACCGTTTTGAGATAGGAGATCTTTACAAGCCAAAAGCAGACGTATTTATGCAAGTCGTTGACAAAAATGGAACACCAATAAACTTTGGCATTAACATGGATAAAAAGTGGGTGCCAGAGGTAAAGCGAAATGAAGAAGAAAATCTGGTCTTACCAGAACAAATAGTATCCACATTCATAGAAAAGACAGCACTAGTCAACAAGCGGCAACAAGATTATGAAGTATTATATAACACCATTGCATTAGACGAAGTAGAACTTAGAAATTATGAATTAACACCTGCAAGAGAGAAATCTATTGAATTACATGGAGAACCACAAATAGTTATTGATGGTAAAGAACTCGTAGAAAAAGCACCAGACTGGAATTTTGGCATCTACAGTGTTTTGAAAGTAAAATATCCTGATTTAGTAAGAATTATCCAAGTACCTAGAATTCCTCCATATTATTATGCCAAAATAGTAAAGTCAGATATTACTTTAGTCTTGGTTGATAATATACCTGTCTATTATGAAAATTACAAATTCATTCAAGATATCCCTGTTGAGGAGGTAGAAAGTATGGATATTATAATTAAGGCAAAGGATGTTTATCGTTATGCATTTCAAATATTTGGAACTAGTAATGTAAACTTTGGAATATCCACAGTAAGTTATCTCAACATTTATACAAAATCTGGTAATGGGTTGTTTGGTATTACTAAAGCCAAAGGAGTCCGCACAGATGAAATAAATGGTTTTACAGAATCTATTGCATTCTATGCACCCTCCTATGATACATTAACTAACCAAGATTGGACTTTACCAGATAACAGAAGCGTTATCCATTGGTCACCAAATATTGAGTTGAATGCTAAAGGAGATTATGTTTTAGAATTCTATAATGATGACCATATTGGAGAGGTCTCGGTCATAGTAGAAGCTATTTCTAAAGATGGAAAAATAGGCTACATTGAAAAAAATTATAAAATACAGAAAGCAGAGCAGTAAAGATTGTCTAAGAAATCAATTTCACAACATCTTTGGCAAAGTAGCTCGCAATTATATCAGCACCAGCGCGCTTAATAGCTGTAACTTGTTCCATCATTACGGCATCATGGTCTAACCAGCCTTTTTCAGCTGCAGCTTTTAGCATGGCATATTCTCCAGAAACTTGATATACTGCAATTGGAACGTCAAACGTGTTCCTAATATCTCTTACAATATCTAAATAGCACAAACCAGGCTTTACCATTACAATATCTGCACCTTCGTTAATATCCATTTCAGTTTCTCTAATAGCTTCGGCTCTATTTGCAAAATCCATTTGATAGGTCTTTTTGTCTTTTGGCACATCAACCATATCAACAGGAGCAGAATCTAAAGCGTCTCTAAAAGGGCCATAAAAAGCAGAAGCATATTTAGCAGAATAACTCATTATCCCAGTATCAATAAAATTAGATTGGTCTAAGGCTTCTCTAATCCCTAAAATGCGACCATCCATCATATCACTAGGTGCTACAAAGTTGGCTCCAGCTTCTGCATGAGAAATACTCATTTGTGCTAAAACTTCTACTGTCGCATCATTTATTATTTTTCCTCCTTCAACAATACCGTCGTGACCATAAGCTGAAAATGGATCTAAAGCCACATCTGTCATTACTAACATGTCTGGACAAATGTCTTTAACCGTTTTAATAGCACGTTGCATTAAACCATTAGGATTTAAAGCTTCTGTGCCTTTATTGTCCTTTAAGATATCATCTACTTTTACAAAGAGTAAAACAGATTTTAAACCTAAGCTCCAGAGTGTTTTTACTTCAGCTTTTAATAAATCTAAACTAAACCTGTAGTAATTAGGCATGGATGCGATTTCTTCTTTAATGCCTTTACCTTCAACAATAAAAAGGGGTACTAAAAAGTCGTTTGGAGATATGATGGTTTCTCTAACTAAACTTCTTATAGCTTCGTTTGTTCTAAGTCTTCTATTTCTTCGTATTGGAAACATAGTTATATTTTTTTTAGACTGCTAGGTGTTTAAAACCTGATAGGTCTCAGTTCTGTTCTATATTATACCCAATCTATTGGGTTTTGTAATACTTTAATTAGGCGTTCTTCCTCACTTCCTACTTCAGGATGATGGTCGTAAACCCATTGCACATGTGGTGGCAAACTCATGAGAATACTCTCTATGCGTCCATTGGTCTTCAGCCCGAATAATGTACCTTTATCATGTACGAGGTTGAATTCCACATAACGTCCACGTCGAATTTCCTGCCAATTACTTTGTTCTTGAGTATAAGTTAAATCTTTTCGTTTTTCAACTATTGGAACATAAGCTTCCAAAAAACTATCACCAACTTCAGTAACAAAGCCATACCATTTTTGCATACTCATCTCATCTGTTTTCTTGCAATAATCAAAGAATAAACCGCCTAAGCCACGCCCTTCATTTCTGTGTGTATTGTGAAAGTATTCGTCGCAACGTGCCTTATATGTCCCATAAAATTCCGGGTTATGCTTATCACACGCCGTTTTACAAGTTTGGTGAAAATGTTTGGCATCTTCGTCAAATAAATAATATGGCGTTAAATCTTGTCCTCCACCAAACCATTGATCTATGATGTTTCCATCCTTATCATACATTTCAAAATAGCGCCAATTAGCATGCACTGTTGGCACCATCGGATTTTTTGGATGTAGCACTAAACTTAATCCACATGCAAAGAAATCAGCATCTTCAACACCGAAGTATTTTTGCATACTGTCTGGTAATTTTCCATGTACACCAGATATATTAACTCCACCTTTTTCAAAAACAGCACCGTTTTCTATGACTCGTGTACGTCCACCACCACCTTCAGGGCGTTTCCAATTATCTTCTTTAAATTTTGCCTCACCATCAATCGCTTCTAGTTTAGACGTAATAATATCTTGTAACTCGTGTATGTATTTGAAGAATTTATTTTTCAAGGTTTAGTTTTTATATAATTCATATAACTCCATATCTAATGGCTTTTCACCGGTTGGAGTAAATTCATTTTCTAAGGTGCGTTGCCATTTAAAGTTATTATTAATTGCCACCTTAATGCTTGGTAAATTGTCTTTATGTGCTATGATTTGAAGTGCTTTTAAACCAAGAGTATTAAAAGCATATTTAGACAATTTATCTATTGCTTTTGTAGTGAGCTTTTGCCCTTCAAAGGTATAGCCAATACAATAGGCAAACTCACCTTGCTTTATAGCCCAGTCTAGCTCTTTTATATAAATAACACCTGCAAGTGCTCTGGTTTCGGAATGTTTTAAAGTGAATAAAAACTCCGCTTTATTTTCAAACTGTTTTAGCTTTTCTTCAACAAATAATTGCGATAAGGTCGGATTTAGATTCTGAGCGAGCGTACCTGGGAAGTAGTGTTTTAAGCGGTCTGCATTAGCGACCATGAAGTTGCACAGTTTCCATGCATCTCCTTCATGAATAGGATTGATTTCATATGCATCAAATTGAGCTACCATTACACCATTACTTTATTTTGATTACCCTGCTTTTCTAATTCTAAAAGCTTTATTGTATTTAGAGAAGACGCAGTTACACTCATTGGTAAAACAAGAATAACTCCTATGACAGGGATTAATAAAAAGAGCATGAAAACAGTGCCATTACCTATAGCTATTCCTTTATGTCTACCAACAAAATTAATACTTTCTCTATATTTAAAATGACGTTCTAAAGTATAATCCATATTACCAGAACCTGCATAATAGGCCTGAACTAAAAACAGTAAAACTGTAGAAAAAATATTAATAACAGGAATGAACTTTAATAATAGAATAGGAATGGTAATCAATAATTCCTTAGCTAAATTTCTAAAGTTTATTCTAATACCTCTCCATAGTTGTTCTTTAAAAGATGTATTTCTATGGCTGTGTGATTCTACACCTGTTAAATACGTTTCAATCTTTTCTGAAACAGGACTCATAAATGGCGCTGATAATGCCATTATGATATGCTTATATAATATTAATCCAATGGCTAAAACGACAATACCTCCAATAAAAGTTGAAATAAAAGTAAAGGTATCCTTTCCGAAATCCCAAGGCCATATATTAGCTATGAAACGTCCAATATTATCAGACAAACCATAAGCAGATAAACCTATAATTAAAGCTGTTACAACACTTATTATTATAGGAACAGCAAAGTATTTCCATAACTTAAGTTTAGATATTAAACCTAATGCGCCAGAGTATGCTTGTATGCCTTTTAATATGTTGTTTATCATGCTATTGATTTTAGCTGGTTATAACCTAAAAGACGCTTAAACGTGTTTTAAGTTACAATTATGATCAACAAAACAGTTATGCTTTGTATTCTTTTACTGCATCAATAAAAGCCTTAGCATTATCTAATGGAATATTTGGAAGTATACCATGGCCTAAGTTGACGATGTATTTGTCTTTACCAAAATCATTAATCATTTGGTGTACCATCCTTTTAATTTCAGAAGGTGGTGAAAATAAACGCGTAGGGTCAAAATTACCTTGTAATGTAATATTTCCGCCTGTTAAATAACGTGCGTTTCGTGCAGAGCAAGTCCAATCTATACCTAAAGCAGAAGCACCAGATTTTGCCATGTCGCCCAAAGCGAACCAACAACCTTTTCCGAAAGCGATAACAGGTGTTTCATCTTTTAAAGCATCGATAATTTGTTGAATATACTGCCAAGAAAATTCTTGATAATCGACAGGCGATAACATACCTCCCCAAGAATCGAAAACCTGAACAGCATTAACTCCTGCTTTCACTTTTTCTTTTAAATAAGCAATTGTTGTATCTGTAATTTTTTGTAATAATTGATGCGCTGCAATAGGGTTTGTAAAACAAAATTCTTTAGCTTTATCAAAGTTTTTAGAACCCTGACCTTGTACACAATAGCACAGAATCGTCCAAGGAGAACCAGCAAAACCTATTAACGGAATTTCATCGTTTAGTTTCTCTTTAGTCATTTTTATAGCGTCGTAAACATAGCTTAACGCTTCTTTTACATCTGGTACAATAACATTATCCACATCTTTTGATGTACGCACAGGATTTGGCAAATAAGGACCAAAATTGGGTTTCATCTGTACCTCAATATTCATGGCCTGTGGTATCACTAAAATATCACAGAACAAAATAGCCGCATCCATTCCGTAACGTCGAATAGGCTGTACTGTAATTTCACTGGCTAATTCTGGTGTTTGGCAACGTGTAAAGAAATCGTACTTGGCTTTGATTTCCATAAATTCAGGTAAATATCTACCTGCTTGACGCATCATCCATACTGGAGGACGCTCTACAGTTTCACCTTTTAATGCCTTAAGGAATAAATCGTTCTTTATCATAATTAGCTGTTAGCCTTTAGCTTTTTGCTTTTAGCTATTTTTAATTGTGTTTATTAATCCGTTTATCATTTTACCTTCAGTTTCTAAAAGATCAAAAATTCATTTTAAATCTTCTGATTTGATAAAATTTAATTCTTGTATAATAATTAGCGGTGTATGAACTTCAAATAAAGAGCCCATTGCGATTTCTAAAAAGCGTTTGAATTCTACTTCACTATTTCTACTGCAACCTTCTGCAATATTCGAAGGGATTGAAACAGCGGCTCTTGTAACCTGAGACTTTAATCCAAATTTTTCAGTTTGAGGTAACTGCTCAACTAAAACATATATTTGCTTTACGAGTTCAATACCTTGTTCCCAAATTTTTAAATTCTTATAATTCCTCATGTTTTAGCTTTTAGCAGTTTGTATTTAGCTTTTAGCGCAGCAGTGATGCTAAGAGTTAAAGGCTAATAGTTAATGGCTATTTATAAAATTCATTAACCAAGTCAACAACACTCTCAACCAATGGTACTTTTGCAACTCTTACATCTTCAAAATACTTCTTAGCCTCAGTCGCAGTGGTTTCGCCAATACAAAATGCAATACCATTCGCTTTATTCTGCTTTAAGAAACTTTGAACAGTTGATGGGCTGTAAAACATAACACCATCTAAATTACCTTCAATTTTATCTGTATCAAACTTAGTTTCGTAGGCTTCAACTTCGTTTACTTCAATGTTATTTTCAGATAATAGTAATGGAATGGTATCTAATCGCAGATTACTACAAAAGTAAGTTGTTTCTGTACCATCCATAAATTCTACCATGTGTTCGGCTAAGTTTTTAGCGGAAGACTCGTAATGTTTTACTTTTCCTATGCGCTTTTCAACCAAACGTTTGGTACGTCTACCAACACAATAAATATTTTTAAATTGTAATTCTACTGCTGAGAAGTTAGTTAGTAAGGCTTCAACTGCATTTTGACTTGTAATAATTACATTTTCAATTTCATTACGAACTATACTTTTAGTCAAGCGATTTGGATTAATCTTTACGGCATCATTACTTTCTGCAACTACAGCGTCATGAAACAACACCAACTGGTCGTTAGTCAACTTTTTAGTAGAATAAATATTAGTCACTTTATCTCCACGACCTAATTCATCGATTAATATTTTACCGCCTTTACCAATGATATAATCGGCACAGAATTCTGCTATGTTATAATGATTTCCTAGAGGTACAACTTTAGATACCTCAATCTTCTTAGTACCATCTGTGCTTAAAAGAATGCCTTTAAAATTAACTTCTTCTTCTTTATTAATATAACAAATAGCACCTATTGGAGCTGTACAACCACCTTCTAGACGATTAAGAAATTCACGCTCAATAGATGTGCAAATTTGTGTTTCTTCATGATTGAGTTCTTCACAAATGGCTCTGGTTTCTTCATCAGATTCTAAAGCCGTAATCATAATTGCTCCTTGTGCAGGCGCAGGAATCATCCAATGCAGATTAATTGAATTTTCTGGTGTAAGGTCTAAGCGACCTAAACCAGCTCCAGCGAAAATAGCAGCATTCCAATCGTCGTTGTTTTCTAGTTTTTCTAGTCTAGAATTGACGTTGCCTCGCAAACCAACTATAGTATGTGTTGGGTAACGATTTAGCCATTGTGCACGACGCCTTAAGCTACCTGTGGCAACGACAGCATCTCTTGTAGACAGAAACTCTTCGTTTGTTTTAAAAACGAGCGTATCATTAATATTACCACGTTTTAAAACTGCAGCCTGTACAATACCTTTTGGTAAAACTGTAGGGACATCTTTAAGAGAATGTACCGCAATATCAATGTTTCCATTGAGCATTGCAACATCTAATGTTTTTGTAAAAATACCAGTGATTCCTAATTCGTATAACGGCTTGTCAAGAACTAAATCTCCGGTAGATTTTATGGGAATTAAAGCGGCTTTATGACCTAAATGCTCAAGTTGAGATTTTACGGTTTGTGCTTGCCACATAGCGAGCTGGCTGTCGCGTGTGCCAATGCGAATTATTTTAGACATTGTCTGTAGTTTCTAACTGAAATATTTTTTTGATAAGCTCAATGCTTTCATCAGAAGTGTTGCTATCTTCTCTAAGGTGATGTGCAAATTGATTGGTGATTTTTTGAATTAAATTATTTGTAATCAATTCAGCCTGATCTTCGTTAAAATCTGACATTTTTTTACGTTGTGTATTAAACTCAGAGATTTTAAAATCTGTCAATTTGTGTTTAATAGCTTGTATGGTAGGTACAAATTTAAGTGTGTCTAACCACGCATTAAATTCCGACATAACATCGGATATAATCGCTTCAGCATCTGGAATAAATGCTTTGCGCTTTTCTAAAGTATCATCTGTGATTTTTGCCAAATCATCTAAATGTACTAAAGTAATATTAGAGTGTGCTCTAATATCTTCATTAACGTTTTTAGGAATGGATAAATCTAGTACTAAAAGAGGTTTTTGTGTCGAGATAAGAGATTTGTAAACTGTTGGGTTTTGAGCGCCAGTAGCTACGATTACAATGTCAGACGCATTAATTTCTTCTTTTAGATTATCTAAATCTTTAACAACGAGGTTAAACTTACCAGCAACTTCCTCGGCCTTAGTTTTTGTTCTATTTATTAAAGTAATGTGCGGATTTTTAGTGTGTTTTACTAAATTTTCACAAGTGTTACGTCCAATTTTCCCTGTTCCGAAGAGTAAAATATTTTTATTAGAAATATCCTGAATAGTATTCATAATATACTGAACTGAGGCAAAAGATACAGATGTTGCACCAGAAGATAATTCGGTTTCGGTTTTAATACGCTTACTTGCCTGTATAACAGCATTTACTAAACGCTCAGTAAATGAATTGAGTAGTCCTTCTTTTTTTGAAGCTCTTGCGCCAAATTTAATTTGACTAATAATTTCAAAATCACCAAGGATTTGACTATCCAAGCCCGAACCAACTCTGAACATGTGATTAATCGCTTCTTTGTTTTTGTGAATATAAGCAACGTCTTGAAATTCTTCAACCGTTCCTTTGGTGTTTTCACATAATAAATGAATGAGTTGGTAAGGGTGTTCTGCAAAACCGTAAATTTCTGTTCTGTTACAAGTAGAAACTAACAAAACACTTTCAATGCCATTTTGTTTAGCATCAGCTAAAATAACTTGTTTTGCTGAATCGCTTAAACTAAAATGACCACGCACTTCAGCGTCTGCTTTTTTATAGCTGAGACCAATCGCATAAAAGTATGTGCTTTTTTGTTGTTGCATGTGCTCGTTTACCTGACGTAGATTGTTGCAGTGCAAAAATAATTCTGATATTCACAAAAAAGTAACGCTAGAAGAACTTAAAGTATCGTTTGTGGTTTTTTAAGATTATTTTTTCTAAAAACATGATTATTATCATACTTTTGTAGTGAAATCAAGGGTTTTTTGACCTTTTGTTTAGAACGAATCTAAATAAGAACAATATGCAAAATGAAAACAAGACTCAAAAAAGTGTCGCTAAAGGTACTTTTGATGAAACTTATATAGAAGATGGCTTTTTTGTTTTAGCTCATAAAAATGAAAATGATACAATTCAAATTCTTGAACGAGATATTGATAGCAGTTATATTCAGTTTCATTTTTGTAGTAAAGGTTCAGCAGCTTTTGTTTTTAATGAAGGCACTTATACTTTAAATATTATTGAAGACACCTCTTTATTACTTTATAATCCGCAACGCGATTTACCAATTCATTTAGAAATGCAACCACAGTCTTGGTTGGTGTCTTTGGTGATTTCAATTAAAAAATTTCATGGGTTATTTTCTGATGATGCCAATTATATAACTTTTTTAACAGATGATAATAGAGGTAAAAAGTACTATAAAGATGGGAAGATTTCTCCTTCAATGGCAGTAGTTCTTAATCAGGTTATAAATTTTAGTTTAAATAATTCAATCAAGTCACTTTATTTTAAAGGTAAAGCTTATGAACTATTGAGCTTGTTTTTTAATAGAAGTGAAGATGCAGATATTGAACAATGTCCGTTTTTAGTAGACGAGGTTAATGTGGCAAAACTTAAAAAAGCTAAAGATATTATTATTGCTAATATGGCTGAACCACCAAGTTTACAAGAATTAGCGGATGCCATAGGCTTAAGTCTTAAAAAACTAAAAGAAGGCTTTAAGCAAATTTATGGTGATACGGTTTATAGTTTTTTGTTTGATTATAAAATGGAAGTGGCTCGCAAACTTTTAGAATCTGGTGAACACAATGTTAATGAGGTTGGGCTAAAGGTTGGTTACAGCACCTCTAGTCATTTTATTGCAGCTTTTAAAAAGAAGTTTGGGACGACGCCTAAAAAGTACATTATGGGTGCTAGTTAATGCAGTTAATGAGAAAAGCGTGTTTTAAAAAGTATGGCTTAACAACCTTAACATTTTTGAATTTTATAGCGTTAAAAGAATAAATCATTATAAATTATAACCAATGCTAAACATTATAATTCTAGGTAAAATAAAAGTTCTAGTATCAGATATTAAATAATCCGTAAAACGATTACTTTGTTTGAATTGCGCATTAAATAAGTTTTGACAAGTAATTTTAAAGGACCAAACACTATTTTCTTTTTTATAGGATAAGGTGGTATTAGCTATTTCATAAATGTTTTTTTGTTCTAAATCTTTATTTTCGTATATGTTTTTTCGATAATTAAAAATAAAACTATCTAAAAAGCTATAATCTAGTGTTACAAATGGCACTGTAGTTAAAAATTTTGAAGTCGTATTATCAGAAATAAAGCGTCCAATATCTTGGTTAAGTCCTAGATCTATTGTTGGCAAATTATCAAATAGTGTTTCTAATCCTACCTCGTAATTATAACTTCTATTTTTATTTGTTTGAATAGTATTGTCTATTTCTTGAATAAAATTGGACGAATTATACCCTACTTCGAACTTGTATTTTATTTTTTTTATGTCTTTTTCTAAATGAATATTAGCTGTAAAATCTTCGGCGGCGTTATTAAACAGTTTAGCCGTTAAAAATTGATTAATTTGCTGAGAGGGATTTGGGTTAGAAGTATCAAAAGCAACTGTATTTCTTACACCTCTAATTTGCTTGTTATAGCTAAAATTTGCGAATAATAATAAACCTCTATAATAAGCTAAATCTGCTATATCTTGCATTTAGCGAATGAAATAAGTTGTTTTCTAAATTTTCATTGCCTCTAAAAACAGAATTATAAGATTGTAGATAAAATTGGTTTGCAAAACGACTAGCTTCAGAGAACGTCGTTTTTAAATTGTAATTAAACTCAATTTTTTTAGATTTATTAAACTCAATTTTAGCTAAAAAGTCCGGCAAAATAACCCACTTGTTATTATGTACTTGCGTTTGTTGATCTACTTTCCAATTGTAATTGTGTAAAAACGCACCTTGTTTTAAGGTGAAAATACCTGCTCTAAATTTATAATGTAATCCTACAAAAGCATCATTTAATCTAAAATCTAGGTCGTTGTTAAATCCATCTGAAGCAAAATTATTTTCACTGCCGTTATCTAAAAGTTGCAGGTCTTCAGTAAAAAAATCTTCTATTAAAAGTTTATTACCAACTGTGGTATAAATATGATTACTGTTGTTAATTTCCCAATAATGTTTAAATACACCATCAAAATTTTGCCGTTGTGTATTTCTTTCTTGAAATATGCGAGTTAAATCCTGACTATTATCAGTTGGTATTAAGCCTTCTAAAATTTGGTTTTCAGTTGCCCAAGAGGTATTTCTATCATTAGTATCAAAAACATAATTAATTACTGCAGAAAATGTGTGATTGTCAGATTTTCTTTTGTGCCACTCTATATTTTGGTTAGCGTAAGTTGCTACTAAACGTCTATCTGTAGTTATGGCATTTGTAATATTTGAAACACTACTAGCTAAGGTATTGTTATTAGCATTATTACTTCTTTTTATTTGTGTCCGTGCATACCACTTTTCTTTAGTATTTGGTGTGTACTCTAAATTAAGATTTGCTATTCCTAACAAATTTTGCGCATTTGTTCTATTAGTTCTTTCTTCTATAAAGGTCCTATATTCGTTGAGATCTTCAACAAAATTACTCGTATCGCTATCTGAAAGGATAATATATCCTGAAATGTCTAATTTTGACGAAGCAGTTTTGGTAATGTTTAATGCACCAAATTTTTGCGTACTAGTTAACACATCTCTATTATCCATAAACTGAGAAAAATCGCCACCACGAAAATCAAAATTACCTTTAAAAACAGCATTTACACCACCAGAAAAACTTAAATAGTCTTTAAAGGACATGGTTTGTTCACCAATGTTATTAATATTCCCAATAAAGTTTATATTAATTTTAGGTGCGTAATAAAAGAGATTTGCACTTGTTTTGTAAAAATCTTTGTTACCCTTGCCAATTTCTACATCACCAAAAGTAAATCTATTTTTGTCTTTTTTTAGTTTAATGTTCATTGCCATTTCGTCAGAATCCGATAACCCTTTTAAAAAGGCCACTTCATTATAGTTATCAATGACTTCTATATCTCCAATGGCATTTGCTGGGATGTTGTTGACTGCTAATTTAGAGTTGCCTCCAAAAAACTTTTTTCCATCTACGAGCATTTTGGTGATTTTTCTCCCTAAAACATATACACTACCATCTTTGGTTACTTCTATACCAGGTAGTTTTTTGAGTACGTTTCTTAATTTGCGCTCAGAGCCATTGATAAATTTATCAGTCTTATAAGTTGTGGTGTCACCCTTTACTGTCACGGGCATTTCTATAACAACTTCTTCTAACTGCTCTGAAGACTGTTCTAAAATAAAATCTTTTTTAAGTGATTTTAAGGCTATAAATTGAAAATCAACAGTTTTGTACCCTAAATATGAAATTCTAACATTTACCGTATCTCCTTTAGTGAGTTGTAATTTGTAAAACCCTTCATCATCTGTTATAGAAAATTTTAGATTTTTTGAGATGTCTTTAGTTTTGGCAATGATATTGGCATACGATACAGGGTTGTTAAGGCTATCTTTAACCGTACCTGATAATGTTATATTTTGGGCTAATACATTTGTTGAAAATAATAGCAATAAAATGATATAATTTATTTTCATTGAAATCATTTTAGCTTTTGATTTAGACTGAATCTCAAAGTGCCTTAGCTACGGTTTTTTTCACTAAAGAGGAAACCTAACTGATGGCAGTCGGTTAGAATGAAAAACAGAAATAGTAATGATAAAAATAAAAAGCATGGAGAGTTGATTAACTAATTGTTGCCAAAGACCTTACGGTTTGCTTTTTCCATAATTTTTTTGTATTCTTCTAAAGTAACAACCTTTCCTTTTGTTGGCACTTTTACTTTAATCTCTCTTTTTGGATTAAGTTCTATTTTAGTGGCCTTAAAGATGGTTTTGCCTAGTTCTAATTCTAAAATTAACCATGGAACACCGTATTCTCCTTTTGGCCCAAAATTTAGGGGTATTTGAGGCGTGTACCATGCAATAACCTTACCCTCACTTCGTGTAGCTTTAAACACCTCATAGCCATTAATTTGTTTTGACTCTTGTGTAAGTGCCCACTCTAAATTTGGGTTTGGAAAGATAAAACTTTCACCTAAGGCGAACTCTTTTATTAAATATTTATCTTCTTTAATATTGTAGTAATATTCATTAGAGCCACCTGCACTTATCCTAGCTGTCCCTCGCCCTATATCACTATTGTCTATATTTAAATCTTGCTCTACTTTATATAGGCCTTCACCATTATTAAATACAATTTTTGACATTATGGGTTTTGTATTTAAATACATTGCATCAAGCCCTTGAATAAGAAATTCTCCTTTCTTATCATTTTTGTATTTCCGGACTAAGGAGTCTCTTTCATTTTTTAAGTAGTTATCCACTTTATTTTGGTTAATAGCTGACTCGTAAGTTACAATACCAGAAAGATCAGATTGTGCACTTATAGTACCTATTCCAAAAAAGATGGTAACAATTATTATTGTTCTAAGATATTTCATAAATTTTTATAAAAAGAATCTAGAGGCTATTAACCTCTAGATATAATTAATACGGTACTTAATTAGCAACCTTCCATACAGAGGTTAAAGAAGAAATTATATTGTTGCATTAGTTCACCTCCAGGACTCCTATCTTCTTGTTCTAGTGCTGTCGCTAAAGCCCATTGTCTTGCTCCCCAATTGCAATCCGTAAGACAGCTAAAATCTTCATAAGATTGAACTGTTTCGTTATTTACTAAAACAGCTTCTTTTTCTATGGCATTAGCATTCATAAAAGTAATACCACAGGCTAGTATAAAAACCAGACTTAAACATAATTTTAAATTGTTAAAACCTATTTTTTTAGGTTAGATTAATAATTAATTATGCAAAGAAACTGCAAAGAAACTGCAAAGAAACTGCAAAGAAACTGCAAAGAAACTGCAAAGAAAATTAAAGCAAAGAAGAATAAAAAAATAAACCAACGCTGGTTTTGTCATTAATACCTACTCAAAAACTACTTAAATGTCTTTGCAAGGCATCTTTGTAATTATTTGAATATCATAAATTTATTAAAAAAAAAAATAGAAAAAACAAAATTATTGTAAGAATCTTAATAAGTTTTTTTGATTACGGTTTTCCCGTAATTATACAGTTAAAACAGTAAAACATTTAACAAAATTTTGTTTTGAATTGTTGTTAGTTTAAGCTAAATAGATCTTAAAAAGAAGTTTGGAACTACACCTAAGAAGTATATTACGGCTTCGAGTTAATTATCATAATAATCACCACCAAAACCACTAGCACTTACACGTTTTCTGTCTTTATAAATAGCTAAATTTATAATTTCATTATACTGCTCCTCTAGTTCTTTTGTTTTATCTATTGCTGTCCCAGAAGCATCAGATTTGTAATGATAATCTACAATAAATTTCTTGGTATTATTTGAATTTAAAAATGAAATATAATGCAACACTTCTGAGCTACCATAATAATCGTCTTTATCTATTTTAAAGAAATACATTACGGCATTTTTGCCTTTGTCTGTTGTAAAATTGCGTTTCATTAAAAAAGAGATGGAGTCTTTTTCTTTCTCAAAACGAGCCGTTGCTAACAACTTAGATTTAGCAAATTGTTGTTGTGTAATACCAAGCGACTTTATTTTATTTAGAAGATTAGCTTCGTGTAATTCTTCAATTAATAAATATTGATTTTTTTCGTTTTTGAGTATCTTTTCTTTTAATGTTGGTGTTATAGTTTCTTTAGCTTTTGAAAGTTTTACATAATACTTAACCAGTGCAGAATTATCATCAACATTTAAAAGTTTGTCAAAAAAATCTTCTGCAGAACGATCGTTTCTGTATGGAAAAATTAAATTAACATAAGTCGTTAAATTTCTTGAATACGAATTATAGCGTCGCGTCGATTTACTTAGGCTTCGCTTCACTTCAATTTTACCGTCATTAATAATTTGGTTCTTGTATTTAGAATAATCTTTAACTCTAATAAGGCCACTATCTTTTACTTTAGAAAGTAAATTATATAGAGGGCTTTTATATTCTTCAATAGTGCTGTACTCTAATATTTTGGGGAAAAGATTAGCTTTTAAAGCTAATGAGTCTCTTCCTCTATAACTGTAAAACATAGAACCTACGACACCTAACGGAACATCTCTTTCCATTAAATCTAAGAAGCTATTATAAGATTCTTTTTGGTTAGAATTTAATAGCCCTTTTAAAATAGCTGTTTGTGTTTGCGGATCAGAATAACTGTCTAAATAAAGTTGTTTTACAAAGTCTAAGTTTTCTTTTAAGTCTATGTTAATTAGTTTTTCTGTTAAGTAAGATTTTATATCTAAACGCTCTTTTGGAAATTCAAAATCTTTAAGTATCGAGACTATAGCTTTACTGTGTTTTTTCTTAAATTTTATTAACCTATAAGATTTTAAAACGATGCTATCGTTAGCTTTTAAAGCATCAAAAAACTGAGCTGTTTTATCTTCTAAAACGTCTTTGCCTAAAAGGGTATCGATCGGAGTAAATGAGTCATAAAATTCAGTCACAAATTTTGAAGGTCCACTAATAGAATCGACTAAAGTTTTTAATTCAAACAAAACTCCTTTTTTTAGAATATTCCTAACTAATACTTTTTTAGAACTTGCAGAATCTGTGTAACTAAAACTGAAATAATTAATGCCTTCCGCTTTAGATTTTCTACGATTAGAGATTTTAAAATTATTGCTTAAAGAATAGCGATGGCGATAGTTAACATTGCGCTCTAAATTTTTCCATAAACTATCAACGTTATGAAACATCTGAAGATCATGAAACTTTTTTCGTGTTACAAAAATTTGTTCGTTAGCTTTAGTGGCATAGGTTGTTTTCTTTTCATTTTGTTCGTAGTCTTTTGCTTCTTTAGCATCATTATAGCCATAAAAATTAGGCATAGGTTGCTTAGCACTCGTATTCACCGAAAAATGTAGCGATGTATCTCTAACTTTTTCAAAATACGTATAAGTAATAGTCTTAATTTTAAATGAATTGAAGAAGTTATCCTTGTCGTCACTATTTGTTCCTACATAGCCCAAAAGGTAATAACTACCATCTTTGGCAATAGTTCTAAGATGTAATTTTTTGTTTGAGACACCGTCTAAGATTGCTTCAGATTCATATGTCTTATAATCACCGCGTTTAAAACCTCCTTTTGCTTCTTTTAGTTCGTAATGTTTATAAAGCGCATGGTGAAAGTATTTGGCTTCAAAACTATCTTCTTCTATATAAGATATGTCATTTAAGGCATTTTCCTGCACAAAATAATAAGCTTCATTTCTGTAACCTTGCAATAGTTTTTTACCTGTGTTTTCAATATTATCTGTTATAAAATACTCAGGGAAATTAACTTCAAACTTATTATTCGGTGCTGTAAATTGTTTGAGTTCATCTGTTGGCTTTTTAATTGTAATTGAATTAAAAATTTTGTCTTCATGGTTTAAAACAAAATCACTACGCCCTGCAAATTTTATAATAATAATTTCTAAAGGAGTTTCATAAATATGATACTTCTGAAACTCCCCTTTCTTAGTCCTGTTTACAATACTAATGCCAGGATAAGGATTTATTAGCGCCTCTTTTGTAATAATATCACCAGGAATATCTTCATAAAGTAAATCATCAATATCGTTTAAAGTAATGGTCTCTTTCTCGTTAGGTAAATATAAGAAACGACTGATTCTATTAATAGTAACATAAGCACCATTGGTCATATCTGGATCTAAATAGTATTTCTGCCCTCCATAAGAAAACTCACGTAATTCATCATACGTGTTTAGTGCTAAAAACCCATCAGGTGTTTTGTGTAGTTTCAGCTTAGGCTCAACAAACAAACTATCTAGTTTTATTTTTTCTGCTTTGCTATAATCTGTTTGTTCAGAGGTTAAAGCCTTAACCGTATAACCACGTTGGCGTAACATATTAATCATACCTTCTTCCCCAGGTAAATGAGCCGCACCAACACCAGCAAAAACAATTTTTGAAGGCAATAATTTTTCTAATGAAATAACCATGTTTTCATTTCGAATAAACAACATGTTTTCACGGTAGAATTTGGTATTAACGCCAGCACCTATAGAATCTAATAAATCAAGATTTCTATCGCGATATAAGTTTTCTTGGATGAGGTATGGGTTTTCCTTGGCAAATAGTTTTTGTAACCATGGATCTATGTCCTTCTTCTCAGAATTATAAGCTGCTTTTGTTGTTAAATAACGCGATTCGTCTAAATCCTCTAATGCAACAATATCCTTATTATTTTTCTTTCCTGCTTGAAAAATAAACATATCTAAATACGTTTCTTCTTCAAAATTATCTGAAGCGTTATTCTTTCTATACAAATACGCATTAATAGCATTATTATCCATTCTCACAGAGCCCCTTATTGCCATTTCATCAGGATGTGTTAACTTGAATAAATTGGTATAAAAGTCGTTTTGATTGTTGTTGTAATACGCCATTTCATTTAACATCATGTCATAATTAAATTCTGGCCATGTTGTTGGGTCCGACTCTAAAGCAATGATTTCACTTTTATTGAGTGCTCTGTAAAACACATCGTCTAATCTAAAAGCTACTTTTTTGCTAACATGCATAGTACCATAAAGGTAAGATGGTTGTTCTAAACCATTTCCTGTAATTTCCCAAAGTAAGCTTTGATATTGTTGTTGTGCAAAAGTGGTTATTGTAAATAATACTATAAATGCAGAAATAAATTTTTTCATTGGTAAATATTGGTCAAGGCTTGTAAATAAAATAAACAGCCATGTTTCAGTACTAAAACTCGACAAAAAACATCAAATAATTGTTTTCTCTGTGATAATATTAACATAAAAGCGCTAAATTTTTTTGATACAATTATAAATAAAACCAATGAGGAGAATTGTAAGCTATTGCAGATAGAGTTGTATTTTTGCTATTGAAAAAGAAAACTATGTCAAAAGGAATATTATTAGTCAATTTAGGCTCACCGGAGAGCCCAAACCCGAGGGATGTAAAAAAATATTTAGGGGAATTTTTAATGGATGAGCGTGTTATTGATGTGCCTCTTTGGGCACGTACGCTTTTAGTAAAAGGAATTATCCTTAATACAAGACCAAAAATTTCTGCTAAAGCTTATAAAAAGATTTGGTGGGAAGAAGGATCTCCGTTAATTGTCTTATCTGAAAGACTTCAAGAAAAAGTAAAAGAAAAAGTAGAATATCCTGTGGCATTAGCAATGCGTTACGGTAGTATGACGATTAAGAAAGGCCTACAGGAGCTTGTTGATAAAGGCTGTACCGAAATAAAAACTATTCCATTATATCCGCAATTTGCAATGGCAACTACAGAAACCATTGACGTAAAAGTAGATGAGTTGGTTTCCGAATATTTTTCAGATATAACCATTACACGAACTCCTGCTTTTTATAATCGCGAAGATTATATCAATGTGCTTTCAAAAAGTATTGGAGAAACTTTGGACACCTTAGATTATGAACATATCCTTTTTAGCTATCACGGTGTTCCTGAAAGGCATATCCGTAAAAGTGATGTTACTAATGGGAACTGTAAAATGAACGGCAAATGTTGTTTTAAAAAGGGTAGTGAACAACACGAATTTTGTTACCGTCACCAATGCGAAATTACTACTGTGAATGTAGCTAAAGCACTTGGATTAAAAAACGGCACGTATTCAACCAGTTTCCAATCTAGATTAGGTTTTGACCCATGGCTAAAACCTTATACCGATAGAACGATTGAAAGAATGGGTAAGGCAGGTACAAAAAAAATGGCGATTGTAACACCTGCTTTTGTGAGTGATTGTTTAGAGACTTTGGAAGAAATTGCAATGGAAGGTGAAGAAATTTTTCATGAAGTAGGAGGAAAGGAATTTACTGTTATTCCTTGTTTGAACGAACGAGATGATTTTGCCCAAGTGCTTACCAATATAGTAGAAGAATGGGCAACTAATGAAGCATCAGTAACCGCTTAATGGCAAAAATAGCATCTCAAGATTTAGGGACTCAACCGATCGGTAAATTACTGATTAAGCAAGCCGTACCAGCATCTATTGGTATTTTGGTAATGTCGCTTAACATCTTGGTAGATACAATTTTTGTTGGTAATTGGATTGGAGCAACGGCAATTGCGGCCATAAATGTTGTATTACCAGTTTCCTTTTTTATTGCCGCTTTAGGTATGGCTATTGGTATTGGTGGGTCTTCCATAATATCTAGAGCTTTAGGTGCAGATAATAAACCAAAAGCATTAAAAACATTCGGAAATCAGTTAACACTAACATTATTTTTCACTCTGTCATTTGCCGTATTCGGCTTATATTTTGTAGATACACTTATCCCTGCTTTCGGAGGTAAAGGCAATATTTTTGAACCTGCAAAAGTGTATTATGAAATCATTCTTTACGGTGTTCCGGTTTTAGGATTCGTTATGATGGGCAATACGGTAATTAGAGCAGAAGGCAAGCCTAAATTTGCCATGTATGCCATGATGATTCCATCCGTTGGAAATTTAGTGCTCGATTATATTTTTATTAATGTTTTAGATTACGGAATGGCAGGTGCAGCTTGGGCTACAACAGGGTCATATATTGTTTCGTTTCTATTTATTTTTTGGTATTTTCTATCGAAGAATTCTGAATTAAAAATCAATCTTTCGCATTTTGGTTTAGATAAAGCTATCGTATCCGAAATAGGATCTTTAGGTTTTGTTACACTAACTAGGCAAGCCGTTGTAAGCGTTACCTTTTTACTAGTAAATAATGCGCTTTTTAATTTTGGTGGTGAAACGTCAGTAACAGCTTATGCCATTGTGGGTCGGTTGAGTATGTTTGCGTTATTTCCTATTTACGGAATCACACAAGGTTTTATTCCTATTGCAGGTTATAATTATGGATCAAATCAATACGAGCGCGTCAAAGAATCTATTTACACGGCTATAAAGTATGCAAGTATTTTAGCAACAGTGGTGTTTGTTAGTCTGATGGTTTTTCCTGAAGTGATTACAAAATGGTTTACAACTGACGCAGATGTCATAAATATAACACCAAATAACATGAGATGGACGTTTGCAGCTGTGCCCATTTTAGCACTACAACTTATTGGGGCTGCTTATTTCCAAGCTGTTGGCAAAGCTTTGCCAGCACTGCTGTTAACACTAACAAGACAAGCTATTTTCTTTATTCCACTGATGTATATTTTACCGCTATATTTTGGGGAATTAGGTATTTGGATTGCTTTCCCAATTTCAGATGTATTTTCAACAATCGTAACTTTTTACTTTCTTAAAAGAGAAGTAAAGTTAAATTTACCATCTAAAGCCTTAGAATAAGTTTAAAGCTTTATTTTTATGTTGAATTAATCAACTATTTTTTAGCCATGCGATACTTAAGTCTTATTGCAGTTACTCTGCTTTCTTTTTTTAGTTTAAACACACAGGCACAATCCTTTGACGAATCTAATTATGATGCTCTAGAATATCGACTTCTCGGGCCTTTTAGAGGTGGTCGAAGTGCTGCTGTGACAGGAGTACCAAATCAACCAAATTTATATTATTTCGGATCTACAGGTGGCGGTATATGGAAAACAACCAATGGAGGTCGTCAATGGGAAAATATCTCTGATGGCTTTTTCGGCGGAAGTATTGGAGCAATAACCGTTTCCAAAAGCGATCCGAATGTCATTTATGTAGGAGGAGGAGAAAAAACGGTGAGAGGAAATGTATCTTCAGGATATGGTATTTGGAAAAGTGAAGATGCTGGTAAAACTTGGAAATCCTCAGGATTAAAAAACTCGAGACATGTGCCTCGTATTGCAGTGCATCCCACAAATCACAACATTGTTTATGCAGGCGTAATGGGTAACCTATACAAACCTACAGAAGAACGTGGTGTCTATAAAAGTATTGATGGAGGGTCGACCTGGAAGAAAACTTTGTTTTCAAATGAACATGCTGGTGTTGTAGATTTAATAATGGATCCAACCAATCCAAGACTATTATATGCTTCGACATGGAGAATTAATAGAACACCTTACAGTTTAAACTCAGGTGGAGAAGGCTCTGCACTTTGGAAAAGTACAGATAGTGGTGAAACTTGGACTGAAATCTCAACGAAAAAAGGTTTTCCAAAAGGGACTTTAGGTATTATTGGCGTGACAGTATCACCATTAAATAGTCAGCGTGTATGGGCAATTATAGAGAATAAAGATAAGGGAGGGTTATATAGAAGTGATGATGGAGGAGACACTTGGAATGAAGTTAATAGTGAGCGTAAACTGCGTCAACGAGCTTGGTATTACACCAGACTTTATGCAGATACCGAAGATGTCAATACTGTTTACGTATTAAATGTACGCTACCATAAAAGCACAGATGGTGGAAAATCATTTGATACCTATAATGCACCACATGGAGATCACCACGATTTATGGATTGCACCTGAAAATCCAAAACGAATGATTATTGGTGATGATGGAGGAGCACAAGTCACTTATGATGGTGGCGAGACTTGGAGTACGTATCACAATCAACCCACATCACAATTTTATCGTGTGACTACAGACAATGCGTTCCCATATCGTATTTATGCCGCACAACAAGATAATTCTACTGTTAGAATTCCACATCGTACGGATGGCAGAGCCATTACAGCAGACGATTGGGAAAGTACAGCTGGAGGTGAGTCTGCGCATATCGCTGTAGATCCTGAAGATAATGATATTATTTATGGGGGAAGTTATGATGGGTTTTTAACCCGACAAAACCATAAAACAGGAACCGTTAGAGCCATAAATGTTTGGCCAGACAATCCAATGGGTCATGGTGCTGAAGGTATGAAATATCGTTTTCAGTGGAATTTCCCGATTATATTTTCGAAACATAACCCGAATAGACTTTACACGTTTTCTCAGCACGTTCACGTTACAGAAAATGAGGGACAATCTTGGGATATTATTAGTCCGGATTTAACACGTAACGATCCTGAAAAATTAAAGTCCTCTGGAGGTCCAATCACACAAGATAATACGTCAGTTGAGTATTACTGCACCATTTTTGCAGCCAATGAATCACCATTAAAAGAAGGTTTACTCTGGGTTGGTAGTGATGATGGTTTAATTAATGTGACTCAAGATGGAGGTAAAACTTGGACAGATGTGACGCCTAAGGATATGCCAGAATGGATGATGATTAATAGCATTGAGCCAAGTGCTTTCGACGAAGGCACATGCTACGTTGCTGGCACAAAATACAAAACAGGTGATTTTGCACCGTATTTGTATAAAACAACCAATTACGGAAAGAGTTGGGTAAAGATTACAAACGGCATCAACGAGGAACATTTTACAAGAGTCGTTCGCGAAGATCCAAAACGAAAAGGGGTGTTGTATGCTGGTACAGAAACAGGTATGTATATTTCGTTTAATGATGGAAAAAACTGGAAACCTTTTCAATTGAATTTACCAATTGTACCTATTACAGATTTAACCATTAAAGACAATAACTTAATTGTAGCAACGCAAGGACGAAGCCTTTGGATGATTGACGATCTGTCGGTAATTCATCAATTATTTGATGCGGATTTAAGTAAGAACTTACTATTCAAGCCAAAAGATACCTACAGAATGCGTGGTGGAGCAAGAGCGGATAGCAAGACAACAGGCACTAATCATCCTAATGGAGTTATCACCTATTTCAACCTTAAAGATTTTGGAGAAGATGATAAAGTATCTCTAACCTATTTTGATACTAAAGGCGATACGATTAAAACGTTTTCAAACAAAGACAAGAAAAACAAATTGACTGTTAAAAAAGGAGCCAACCAATTTGTTTGGAATATGACGTATGATGGCGCAGAACGTTTAGATGGTATGATTTTATGGTGGGCAAGTTTAGAAGGTCCGAGAGCAATTCCTGGGCAGTATAAAGTAAGTCTTAGTATAGAAGATTCTCTCAAATCCAGCATCGTAGAGCTGTCAAAACCATTTACTATTGTCGCAGACCCAAGAGCAGAAAGTACTTTAGCAGATATGCAAAAGCAGTTTACGTTTATAAAAGACGTGAATAAAATTATGGATGATGCGCATAAATCTATAAAGAAAATAAGAGCGGTAAATAGGCAACTGAGTGCATTCCAAAAGCAATATAAAGACGATGAAAGCTTAAAGGAGTTGGTTGCAAAGGCTAAAACCTTAAAGGAGCAATTATCTAATATTGAAAAAGAATTATACCAAACCAAAAACAGAAGTGGACAAGATCCTTTAAATTTTCCAATTAAATTGACAAATAAGTTAGGGCATTTAAATGCACTAGTGAGCATGGGCGACTTTGCGCCAACAGAACAAGATATTGCCGTTAAAAATGAATTATCTGCACAAATAAAAAAACAACTAGATGCTTTTAATACGATTCTAAATGATGAAGTAAAAGCCTTTAATGTAGCGTTTAATGCCAAACAATTGAATTATTTATTTGTTGAAGATTAATGGAATACTACAACTACATAAAAGCCTTACACCTCATTTTTATAGTGACGTGGTTTGCTGGCTTATTTTATATCCCGAGATTATTTGTGTATCAAATTGAAGCTTTTCACAAACCGTCTCCAGAAAAAGAAATTTTAGGGAAACAATTGAAGTTGATGACGATGCGCTTATGGAATATCATTACCTGGCCCTCGGCAATTTTAGCGACTTTATTTGCTATTTGGTTACTTGTTTTGCATCCGTTTTTATTGGAGCTACCTTGGATGCAAGTAAAGCTAGGCTTTGTTGTATTATTAATTTTATATCATTTAAAAACACATCAGTATTATAAACAATTGCAAATTGACGATGTTAGAAAGACCTCTAACTTTATGCGTCTCTGGAATGAAGGTGCTACTTTTATTTTATTTGCAGTGGTGTTTTTAGTAATAGTGAAGAGCGCTATTAATTGGATTTTTGGAGTTATTGGTATTATTGTTTTAGGGGTTCTAATTATGTTAGGTTTCAAATTGTATAAAAATATTCGCTCTAAAAACCCGGAAGCCTAATTGGCTTGATTATTGTTATATTTAAAAAAGTATTATACAGAATTAAAAGACACCTGTTTTCTCGGGTATTTCAATGAAAATTAAACGACTCTCCTTAAGAGCAAGAATATTTGTAGCCATGATACTTTTAGTATTACTGGCTTCTGTTTTAATTGCAGCGGTTACGATTTATCAGTACAACGAAGAGGCAAAGGATTACCACAGAGAGCGTTTAGAACGAAAAGAAAAAGCCATTCGAAAAAGCATCAATTTTGTTATTCGAGAGACGACTTACCCAGTAACCACAAAAAATATTCCACTAATCTTTAAAAAAGAGATATTTGATATAGATGCGATTCATAATTTGCAGATTAACCTCTATGATTTAGATGGACAGCTTCTAAAAAGCTCTAAAAGATCTATTCAAAGGGACTCAACCGAAATTTGTTTAGACGCTGAAGTATTAAATGTATTATCTAATACAGTTGAACACCGTTATGTGGTTAAAAATGAAGAAAACGGACAAACATTTCAGTCATCTTACACATACATAACAGATGAGAAGTTTAAAAATTTAGCCATTTTAAATTTACCCTATTTAGAGAATGATGATTTTTTAAATAGAGAGTTAAAAGAGTTTTTATTGCGGTTAGGCTATGCGTATTTAGTCATGATTTTAGTGGCGATTGGTTTTGCTTATTTTATCTCAAAATATATAACAAGATCACTTAAAAACATAAGTGATAAGATGAACGAAATTCGACTTGAAAAACGTAATAAGAAAATTGAAATAGAATCTTCTAGTGACGAAATAGAAACGCTTGTGAATTCTTACAACAGTATGATTGATGAATTAGAAGATAGTGCTGTAAAATTAGCTACAAGTGAACGCGAACAGGCTTGGAGAGAAATGGCAAAGCAAGTAGCACACGAGATTAAAAACCCGTTAACTCCGATGCGTTTAAGTGTTCAGAGTTTTCAGCGTAAATTTAATCCTGAAGATGAGAATATTCATCAAAAAGTTGATGAATACAGTAATACATTGATAGAGCAAATAGATACTATGAGTTCTATAGCTTCTGCATTTTCTAATTTTGCTAAAATGCCAGCCCAAAAGAAAGAGGTATTAAACGTGGTGCATATCGTAAAGTTAGCGCTAGACATCTTCAATGAACATTACATTACGTTTGAGGCAGAACCAGAAGAGGTTATTGCCAAATTTGATCGAACGCAGTTAATTAGAGTGGTTACAAATTTAGTTAAAAACGGAATTCAGGCGATGCCTAAAGGTAAATTAGACCCAAAGATTATTACAAAAGTATTTTTAGATAACGATAGTGTTAAAATAACAGTTGAAGACAACGGAAGTGGGATTTCTGATGATACAAAATCTAAAATTTTTGAACCTAAGTTTACCACCAAAACAAGCGGAATGGGATTAGGTTTGGCTATGGTAAAAAACATTGTAGAAACTTATAACGGAAGTATTACCTTTACATCTCAGCTAGGAGTGGGAACTACATTTACTGTATCTTTTCCGAAGGAGTAAATAGACGTTGTTATTCTGAACTTATTTCAGAATCTTTTTAAAATCGAATTATTATAAGTTCCTGAAATCATTTCAGGATGAAAACACATTTTCAATGAACTACGAAAACATAGTATCAGAAACTACAAACGGGATTACTAAAATTTTAATTAATAGACCCAATAAATTAAACGCTCTTAACAAAGACACTATTCAAGAATTACACAATGCTTTTAAGGATGCTAATGAAGACGATAAAACAAAGGTTATTATTATCACAGGTAGTGGTGAAAAAGCTTTTGTTGCTGGTGCAGATATTAGTGAATTTGCAGATTTTAGTGTAGACGAAGGAGGTAAACTAGCGGCACAAGGGCAAACTTTATTATTCGATTTTATTGAGAATTTAAGTACACCAGTAATTGCAGCAGTAAATGGTTTTGCACTTGGTGGAGGTTTAGAGTTGGCAATGGCTTGTCACTTTAGAGTAGCAAGTAGTAATGCTAAAATGGGATTGCCAGAAACATCATTAGGAGTGATTCCTGGTTATGGTGGCACGCAACGTTTGCCGCAGTTAGTTGGTAAAGGTAGAGCTATGGAAATGGTTATGACTGCAGGTATGATAGATGCGAACCAAGCTTTAAATTATGGCTTAGTAAATCACGTAGTTGAACAAGATGAATTATTACCACTTTGTGAAAAAATAGCAGGTAAGATTATGCGAAATTCTTCAGTAGCCATAGGTAAAGCTATAAAAGCAATTAATGCTAATTATAAAGATGGAAAAGATGGCTACAAAGTAGAAATTAAGCAATTTGGAAAATGCTTTGGTACTGAGGATTTTACAGAAGGCACAACTGCATTTTTAGAGAAACGTAAGGCTGATTTTCCTGGAAAATAATTTCGCTGTTAATCGCGTTAAGCTAGATTAATACATTTTATTCAAAACAGAATTTATCTACAAATTTATAGATATAATAAAAAGGTATCAAAAACATGAAGCCTAATAACACTAATGGACTCATAAGTATTAATTGTAATTTATATATTTTCCACATAAACTTAGTTTATTATTAATTGCTAAGAACATATTATGATTTAATTTTTAGATAAAAAAAGTGGGCTCTCTAAACCCACTTTTTTCGCAAATAAAACTAATATATAAACAACAACCTGAATTTTCGATAAACACTTTGATATTGTATCTAACTAATAGCTCTACAATTATCTAGAAGCGTTTTTGAGCATATATAATCTATTCATAAACCAATTTACCTTTCATGGTTTCAGATTAGATTAACACTATTTTTATTTTTAGCTAAAATTTAATTAGTATCTCACTTCAACTATTAAATAATTTAATACTACAAATCTATAATAGCTTTATAGTTTATAAAACAACGATATTTACATATTTATATACTAAATTAACTTACATATAAGTATAATAAATATATTCAGGTTAAAATAGAATATATTTTTGGTAATTACATATAGAATTAAACTTAGATTACTATTAACTTTGTAATAGTCACGTTATTATGAAAACAAGAAAACCTACTTTAGAAAAGATAAATCCAGAATTTGGGAGTTCCATCTTAGTTAGGAAGCATAATATAGATGCTTATCAAGGTGAGATAAAGCCATTTTGGCACTTTCATCCCGAAATTGAATTGGTTTATGTAAATAAAGGAAAAGGGAAGCGGCACATTGGTAATCACTTGTCTTACTTTAATAATAGTCAATTATTACTTCTAGGCGCTAACTTACCACATAATGGCTTTATAGATCGACTTACAATTAATGGCTCTGAGACTATTGTACAGTTTAGACCAGAGTTTTTAGGGAATCATTTTTTTAGTGTTCCAGAAATGGAAGGTATTAATAGCTTATTTGAACGCGCAAAGAGCGGTATATTATTTGGTGTAAAGACAAAATCTAAAATAGGAAGGAAGGTTGAGAAACTACCAGAAAAAGAAGGCTTTAAACAGATACTCGTACTATTAGAAATTTTACACGGCTTAGCTAAAGCAGAGGATTATACTATTTTAAATGCTGATGGTTTTGCATTTGAAACCGAGCCACAAGACAGCACCAAAGTAGATGTGATTTTTAAACATATAAATGAAAATTTTCAAAGTCACATAAGTTTAGATGAGATTGCTGATAAAGTCAGTATGACTGTTCCTGCGTTTTGTCGTTATTTTAAAAAAGTAACAGGTAAAACATTCACAAAATTGGTTAATGAATATCGTGTGGTACATGCTACCAAACTTTTATCTGAAAGCCAAATGAGTATTACGAATATTAGTTTTGAGTGCGGGTTTAATAATTTTTCGCATTTCAATAAATTGTTTAAAGAATTTACAGGTAAAAGTGCTTCAAAATATAGAGGTGAATTAAAGCTAATCGTTCAATAATAAATTTTGATAATTATGGCAGATAAAATTGAAGTCGCAATAGATTATTACACGAAACAAGGAAAAGAAATTTTAGAAATTGTAAATAGTAAAACCGATTTAACAGCAGATGAAATTATTCATTATGGAGAAGAAATGGCAATAATTGAATACAAGTTGACTGCTTTAGAAGTGGCTAAAGAGAATTAATTTACCGTTTCAAAGTAAAATGACCTGTGTACGTTTTACCGTTTTGTCGCTTTAAGACAAACCAATAACCACTAGTTGGCATTTTATTCCCATTATAAGTGCCATCCCATCCAAAATCATTAGGTCTTAATTGAGTAATTAGTTTACCATAACGATCATAAATATAAAGCTTGTTTAGTGGTTCTCTAGCTGAGTTAACCATCTGCCACACTTCGTTGTTACCATCACCATTGGGTGTAAAATATCTAGGGTAATAAATTAAATATACATCCTCGTTTACAACTCCGCAGCCATTTTTGTCCCTAATATAAACAGTATATTCATCAATGTTTAGATTAGAAAACACATTACTATCTTGGTAATTAAAGCCATCTAAAGAATATTCATAATCGCCAATACCTTCAACAAAAACAGAAATAACATTATTACTTTGGGTCCAATCTACCGTTTCAATTTCTGTGATGATAGCAATATCAGATTCTATTACAGTTATAGTCTTATCTGTGCTACAAGTTAAACCATTACTATAAATATTTGAAATAGTAACTGTATACTGACCAGTCTCTTCTGCTGTAATTACTCTGGTTGTTTCACCTGTAGACCAATTGTAAGAATCAAAGCCTTCGTCTGCAATAAGCTCAACCGAACCTCCTCTACAAATAGTTATTTCATCTGGCATTAAATTAATTTGTGGTAAAGGCTCAACATTTAGTGTAATGTAGGGACCTAAGCCTAAGCAATCATTGTTTCCTGGGCTATCAACTCTAACATATATACTTTGGGTATTTGGGGAATCTGTGTTCTCGTAGTTAGAAATATCAAGGATTGGATTAATTTCAGAGAGTGCATCTACTTCGTTACTATAGAAATTTATAATTAATTGTTGTCCAATAGGGAATAACGCTTGTATTTCTGTAACAACAGAACTAAAGTTAAACGTAGCAATACCATCTGTGCCATCTGTTCCGTTATCACACTGATAAAATACGCTTTCAAATGTATTTGGCAGTTGCGTTGTTGAAACTTCTAAATTAATTTGAGAAGTTTCAAAACAGCCATTAGAATTCTCTACTCTTGCCCAGACCATATCTGAACTTTCACTTTCATTAAGATAATCTGTAGTATTAAAAATAGGATTGTTACCATTTTGAGCATCGAGTTCCGATTCATAGAACGTAATAGTTTCTGTTATTGCATTACTTGTAATCTCTGAGATAACTTCATTAAGATTAAAAAAACTAAAGCCATCTAGGTCATCGTCACACTGTCTTAACTCAACAATAGGAGCAACTGTTGGTTGCTCATATATTGTTACAGTTTTTATTTCTACGTAATTATCTGGGCCTGATGTTACAGTTAACGAGACTTCATAATTACCTGGATTACCAAATGTATAAGAAGGGTTTTCTTCTGTAGATGTATTACCGTCACCAAAGTCCCAAATAACACTATCAAATGGTTGGACCAAATTTGTGGTAAATTGAGTTGCAATATCTTCACATAAATTTTCTGCTTGAAAACCAACTAGAAAAAAAGATTGAATAAATGGTGGTAAGCCTAACTTAGAAAATCTACCTCCTAAGTATAAAGATTGTTGCTGGTAATCACAGTCTATCCCTAAATTGTTGGGTTCGTTAATGACGTGCAAATAAAGACTATTCCATTCAGCTAAATAAATTTTTCCGTTTGATGCGAGTTGTAATGCCCCAAGACCAGTAGATGGTGCTGTAATTTCAAGTTGTGAGTTAATAATGTTAGAAGGTATACCGCTAGAAAGATCGTATTGGTATAGAAACCCTGCATTAACATATAAAAATTGACTATTGGGTGAAAATTCTATACCGTATGGAAAAAGTGATGATGATAGTGTAACTGCATTTGTTATTTGGCCGGTAGAGGCATTAAAGTCAAATAGTTGTGTGTCACGAGAATTAGTTCTGCCTACAGCTAGTTTTGTGCCGTCTGGCGAAATTTTTATTTGCCCAGTAGTATTTAATCCTTCAGAAGTAATATTAACGAAACTTCCAACAGCACTAATTACAGGATTTAAGTCTACCCCATCTTGTGAAACTCTGTATGTTAAAAATTCATCACTTCCATACTTATGACTAACAACCCAATATTCATTTAATGTGGCATGCTTTACTGCTGTTAATTTTTCGGTAATAGGTGTATAAAGAGGTATGTTTTTATTATCCGTAATGTCTCCGAGCCCTGAATCTAATGACATATCTACTTCAGAATATTGTAGTCCATTTTCTTCACCGACATCATCCGAAGTGAAAATATAATAGATCTGAGATGTATTAGGTTTGGGTATAATAATTGCAGAATGGGTACTCGAAAAATCTCCGTTTAGCTCATTACCATTGGGCATTATCTGATGGTTTTTATTATACACAGTAACACCATCTGTATAAAATAATAAGTCACCGTTAGCATTAGATATACTTGCACAGCCTTCACCAGTATTTAGTTGTCCGTTTAGTATAGGTTCTGGTGTACCACTGTTAAAATCTAATCCAGCGGCTTGTCCAAAATACCAAATATTGGTTTCGCTTTGAGAAAGGCACGTAAAGCAATTAACAATAAAAAGTATGGTGTAAATTGTATATTTCAATAAATCTGACACTCTTTGAATATAAAATTAGGATTTTGAATATAAAAATAACAATTCATAGTGCCAATTACAACGGTAATTAACACTTTTTTATACTATTTAAGTAGAAAATATTATCGATTTCCTTCGCACTCAGCATAAAATTGTTTTAAAAAACCTTCCATATATTTATGTCTATCTAAGGCGATTCGCTGCCCTGTTTTGGTATTCATTTTGTCTTTTAATAACAACAATTTTTCGTAGAAATGATTTAGTGTTGGAGCTTCAGCAGCCTTATATTCAGCTTTAGTCATGTTTAGTTTTGGCTTAATTTTAGGATTGTAAAGAGGCCTGTCTTTAAAACCGCCATAATTAAAACAGCGTGCAATACCAATGGCACCGATAGCATCTAAACGGTCAGCATCTTGTACCACTTCCATTTCTTTAGAGGTAAAAGATGGATTTAATTCAAATGAGTTTTTAAAAGACATGTTTTCAATTATCTGAGTTACATGTTCTATAATCTCACTATCTGTATTATGTTTTAAAAGGAATTCGCTTGCAACTCTAGGACCAATAGTTTCGTCACCATTATTAAATTTGGGATCTGCAATATCATGCAGTAATGCAGCTAAAGAAACTACTGTGATATCAACCTTTTCGTGCTTTGCAATTAATAAAGTATTTTTATAAACACGCTCAACATGAAGCCAATCGTGACCACCTTCTGCGTGTTTGAGTTCCGTTTTAACGAATTTGATGGTGGCTTCAATAAGCCTTGCGTCGGAAAGGGTCATGCGAATCTATTATGCAGGATCAACCCATTTAAATTGAAACGAATTTTCAGGTATTTTAATACGCTCAGATAAACGATACATTCGTGGAGGTAATTTCATTAAATAATCGCGTGCTTTTTCAGCTTCTTCATTAAGGCCAGTGATTTTTCCGATTTCCCAACGATCAATTAATTTTTGTAGAATATCTACATAATCATTGGCTGTATAAACACCAATGCGTTGTGCCGTGTTAGAAAATTCTTCGAAAGCACTGCCAATTTCGTCACCAGATTCCCTTAAAAAATGTGCTGGCATAGCAATTTTTCGTTTCATCATGTCATGAAAAGCCATCATCATCTGACTTGGGTCTACGGTAAAAATACGCTCTACAAATTCAGAATAGGCATGGTGGTGTCTCATCTCATCTCCTGAGATAATTTTACACATTTTAGCCAATTGTTTGTTTCCTTTTTCTTTAGCAATTTTAGCTACTCTGTTATGAGAAATATAAGTTGCTAGTTCTTGGAAACTGGTATAAACAAAGTTTTTATAAGGATCTCTGTCTGTACCAATATCAAAACCATCACTGATTAGATGTTGTGTGGTTCTTTCAATTTCTTTCATGTTAACACGACCAGAAAGGTACAAGTATTTATTAAGCACATCACCGTGTCGGTTTTCTTCACCTGTCCATTGTCGTATCCATCTAGACCAACCGTTACCCTCAATTTGGTCTATACCTTCAACATCCATTAGCCAAGACTCGTAGCTTGGTAAAGCCTCTTCTGTAATCATATCGCCAACTAAAACCACCCAAAAATCATAAGGTAATTCTTTAGACAATTCTCTGATTTCTTTAACCTCTTCGTAAAAGGATTCTTTGGTAGAGTCTGGTAAGAAATCTGTAGGTTGCCAAATATCTTCAACAGGGATTAAGTATTTTTGAATAAGAGCATCTACATCTTTTTCGAGATGCTGCATGACTTCTAATCTTACATTTTTTAACGACATCGTGATGGTGTTTTGATGATTATATCTTAATAGAATCTACAATAGTTTGTTCAACTTGTCTAAGTAGCTCCTCTTTATCCGTAAAGTTAGCTAATTCTAGAGGTTTATGCACAGTAAATTTAATATGATTTCCTATTCCCATTGGGAATTTTCCGTAACGTAACATCTTCCAAGAATTATTAACCGTTATGGGAACTATTAATGCAGAAGGGATTTTTTTTAATAAAATTTCGAGTCCTTTAGTTTTAAAAGGTTTTGGCGAGCCATCTTTACTGCGCGTTCCTTCGGGAAAAATCATTGCCGCTCTATTAGTTTCTTCAATGTATTCACCAAATTTCATCATAGCAGGTAACGCCTGACGCGGATTTTTTCTATCTATTAAGACAGAGCCTCCATGGCGTAAATTATGAGACACACTAGGAAATCCTTTACCTAATTCTTTCTTGGCCACAAATTTAATATGATGTTTACGCATATACCACATAATTGGTGATATATCGTACATGCTTTGGTGATTAGAAACGACAATTAGTGGTTGGTTAGTAGAGATTTGATGCGGATTATGAAACGTAAATCTAGTACCTAAAATATTAAGGCATCGCATTAAACAAAACTGCAAAGCATCTACACTCTTTTTGTGAGCCTGATAGCCAATATACTTATGACAAAACCATTGTATAGGATGAAAAATGACTAAGCATAAGCCAAAGCAAATTAAATATAAAACGGTAAGGGGATAAGTGATTACTTTTTGCATGTTATAAAATTAAAAAACCACGATGAAAATCGTGGTTTTAAACTTTTAAATTTTATAGAATATTAACAATGCTCATTATAAGCATCCATAAGATTCTCTGAAATTAATTCTGCTGGCCGACCTTCAATATGGTGACGCTCCAACATGTGTACTAATTCTCCGTTTTTAAATAAAGCCATACATGGCGAGCTTGGAGGAAAAGGAATCATGTGTGCTCTTGCCGCACCAACCGCTTCCTTGTCTACACCTGCAAAAACAGTGACGATGTGTTCTGGACGCTTAGCGTTCTCTAAACTCATACGAGCACCAGGTCTTGCATTTGCTGCTGCACAACCACAAACAGAATTTATAACTACTAAAGTAGTTCCTTCTTTTGCAATGGCATTATCTACAGCTTCTGTTGTATGTAATTCTTCAAAACCTACTTTGGTTAAATCCTCACGCATTGGTTTTACTAATTCTGCTGGATACATATTTTTCTATTTTTAATTAATCTAATTTGAAATGCAAAGATAATGAAAAATAGTCTTTAGGTGTTAGTCTTCAGTTAGCAGTTTAAATGACACTATTTTAGTTATCAATGGTAACAAAAATTGAATATTATCTACTAACATATAGTATATTTACTCGGAAAATTATAGTGGTCATATTTTTGACCCCGTTAATCTGCTTAGAATCTATCTGAAATGAGAATGTTCAGGATCGACAGATTTATACATTCAAAAAAGTTAAAAATATAATATGAGTTTTGCAAAGTGGGTAGGAGGTGCTATAGGTTGGTCTTTTGGAGGGCCAATAGGAGCTATAATTGGATTAGCTATAGGAAGTTTTGTTGATAATTTGGGTGGTAAAGGCAGTCCGTTAATAGGTGAGCGGCAAACTGGAAGTCGTCAGCGTAATCCATATGGTCAAAGATCAACACAAACCAGAACACAGCAACCGCAAACACAATCTGGAGATTTTGAGGTTAGCTTATTAATATTAGCATCTATAATTATTAAAGCCGATGGTAAACAAGATCAGCGCGAATTAGATTTTGTGCGACAGCAGTTTACAAACATGTATGGTAAAGAGCGAGCTAATAAAGCTTTTGAATTGTTTAAACGTGTTACAAAGCAAAACATATCTACGCGCCAAGTGTGTGTGCAAATCCGCCAAATGATGGATCATGCATCGCGTTTGCAACTCATTCACTTTTTGTTTGGTATTGCTAAAGCAGATGGTTTAGTTACTGAAGACGAAATAGGACAGATTTATACGATGTCGGGCTATTTAGGAATTAGTAGTAAAGATTACGAAAGTATTAAAGCTATGTTTTACAGTAGCTCAGACAATGCTTATAAAGTCTTAGAGATAGACAAATCAGTTGCAGATAATGAAGTTAAAAAAGCCTATCGTACAATGGCTAAAAAATACCATCCAGACCGCTTAGGTCATTTAGGTAAAGAACATCAAGAAGGGGCAGAAGCTAAATTTAGACAAGTGCAAGAAGCTTATGAGCATATTCAAAAGGAGCGTGGGTTTAAGTAAAATTATAATATCTACCCTCTAAACAAAAAGAAGTCATCTTTCATATCTTCTATCTGAGAATCCTCGTTAGTGATAATATACTCAATAGCTTTTGAGGTGAATTCGTCACCTTTCTTCGTTAATGAAACAATACTATCTTCGATATGAATCATGTTATTTTTCTGGGCTAAATCTAGCACACTTTTAGAGCGTACTTTCTGCCAATTAATATGTTCATTTAGGTGTTTTACGTGTCTTTCGACTTCTTCGTCGTGGTTTTTTAGGTGTAATAGAAATGTAAGAAGAGAAACTTCAATACGCTGTTGTTTTTCTCTATAGGTTACGGCAATAATGCCTTTAGACGGAGCAAATAAATAGACTAATAAAAACACTAACCCTAAAACTGTTGTTATAGAACCAGCAATTGAGGCATCTAACCAGTGCGCAACCCAATATCCTAAAATAGCGCTAAAAATTCCAAAACCTATGGCTAAGGCTAACATTTTCTTTAAATCTGTAGTGAGTAAATAAGCTGTGGCTGCTGGTGCAATCATTAAAGCGACAACTAAAATAGCTCCCACAGCATCAAATGCACCAACAGTAGTTACTGATGAAACTGACATTAATCCGTAATGAATAATGGCTGGTGAAAACCCTAAAGACGCTGCTAAACCTTTATCGAAAGTGCTTACTTTTAATTCTTTAAAAAAGGCAATGAGTAAGGTTATTGTAATTAATAAAATAGTGCCAACTACCCAAAGCGACTTTGGACCAACGTCAGTACCGCTAATAATTAGTCTATCAAACGGAGCAAAAGCTAATTCACCTAGTAATACAGCATCGATATCTAAATGCACATCATTTGCATTTTTAGCAATCAGAATAACACCAATACTAAATAGAGCGGGAAACACAAGACCTATAGCTGTATCTTCTTTAACCAATCCTGTTTTTTGAATATACTCTACGAGCACAACTGTAATTATTCCTGTTAATGCGGCAAGTAGAATAAGCAATGGTGAGTTTAAATCTTGAGTAATAAAAAAACCAATGACAATTCCAGGTAAGATAGAATGACTAATAGCATCGCTAATCATTGCCATTTTTCGGAGTACGAGAAATGTACCAGGAATAGCACAAGCAACTGCAACTACGCTGGCAATAAGTTGTATTTCGAGCTGTGCGTTACTCATCTTCTGTTTGTTGTTTAGTATATAAGTTTGCTGCGGTATCAAAACCAACTTTTGTTAAATTCCACATACCTCCATTAAGTTTAACATAACCTTTTTCTACTAATTTTTGAAGTGTAGAGCGTGTATAACCTTGAAAATTATTTAGAAGTTTTATAGCGTGAGGGTGCGAAATATCTTCATGTGTTTCAGCAATATGGTGCATAAAAGCTAGTGTTTTGTGCAGTTGTAGATCGCGTCTATTTCTAATAAATCTAATTTGTTTGAATAATAAGCCTCGACTTGGTGAGAATATAAATGAAAATACTACAAAAACACTGGCCACAAGTACAATCACTGGTCCTGTTGAAAGATTGTTTTGACTAGCACTTATTGCGGTGCCAACCACTCCTGCAAATGCACCAAAAAGTGCTGCTAAAAACACCATTACTGCTAAGCTATTTGTCCATTGTCTTGCAGCAGCAGCAGGTGCTAAAAGCATAGCGCTCATTAAAACAACACCAACCGTTTGAAGACCAAGTACAATGGCTAGTACAATAAAACTTGTAATTAAAATATCAATAAACTTAGTATTAAAACCAAGCGTTTTTGTGTAATCTGCGTCAAATAAAAGGATTTTGAATTCTTTCCAGAATATAAGCATAACGACCAAACAAATTCCCGTTACAATAGCCATCATCCAAACATCGCTTTCTATTAATGTTGCAGCCTGTCCGAAAAGATATTTGTCTAATCCGGCTTGATTTGCGTCAGGTTGTTTTTGTATAAATGTGAGTAACAACATACCAAATCCAAAAAATAATGAAAGAATTAAGCCAAGTGCAGTATCTGATTTTAAGTGGGTTTTGGTAACGATACCTCTAATCCAAAATGTGCCTATTAAGCCACTAATTAAGGCGCCAATTAAAAGTGTATTACTGTCTTTTGAACCTGTAATTAAAAAAGCAATAGCGATACCTGGCAAAGCAGCATGCGAAATCGCATCTCCGAGTAGACTTTGTTTTCTAAGTACAGCGAAACTACCGAGCATACCACAAACTGCACCCAAAACCGCAGTACCAAGAGTAATGGTTCTTAGTGTATAGTCTGTAAAGACGAGCTGTATGTATTCTATTATATCCATTTATTATTATGAACTTATTTTCAGAATCTAGTTTTTTAATTTTTAATTGGGGTACAGATTTCTATTAAGAAACCATTAATATCTCTCAAATAACCTACTTTTTGTCCCCAAGGTTTTTGGGTTATTTTTTCGTATTCAATAGCGCCTGCTTCTATTGCTTTTTCAAAGTCAGTTTCAATAGTTTCTGTTGTAAAAGCCATCTCAATACCGTTAGGTTTTTCATTTAGAGAAAGTTCTTTAAACCCTTTTTTAAAATTAGAATTACCTAATAAATTTGAAGCAAAAGCAATTGTGGTTTCTCCCGAAATGAGTTCTCCGTAATTAGCTTCTGGTATCATAAATTTTTTGTCAAACCCGAAAGCATTTTTATAAAATTTAATTGTCTTTTCAACATCTTCTACGTATAAAATTGTGTACGCGTATTTCATAATTTTATCTTTTAAAGTAATGATTGTTTATTACTTCCATTGCTTTGAATAATTATAAGGAACGAAAAAAATTGTATCGATAAGTTGTTTAAAAAGTTTCGATATAATTCCTAATAAAAATTGGATTCACTCAAACTGACGTTTAATTATTTTTTCATCATTCTTGAATACTAACCTTGTAATTAATACCATAGGTTTTAGTCAAATTATCATCATTAAAAATATCCTTAACTGGTCCTGTGGCAATTTTCTTAACATTTAAGAAGGTTACCCAATCAAAATATTCAGGTACGGTTTGTAAATCGTGATGAACGACTATGACTGTTTTACCAGCCTTACGCAATTCTTTAAGAATATTGATTATTGCAATTTCTGTTGTGGCATCGACACCTTGGAAAGGCTCATCCATAAAATAAATGGAGGCATTTTGCACCAAAGCTCTGGCTAGAAATATGCGCTGTTGTTGTCCACCAGAAAGTTGACTAATTTGTCGGCTTTTAAATGCTAACATGCCTACTTTTTCTAAAGCTTCAAGGGCTGCCTTTTTTTCTTTTTGACCTGGACGTTTTATCCATCCTAAACTTCCGTAAGTACCCATTTTTACAACATCTAATGCTGTTGTTGGGAAATCCCAATCTACACTGCCTTTTTGTGGCACATAAGCTACGAGTTGGCGTTGTTTTTCGTAAGGTTTGTCGTAGATTGTAACGCTACCAGCAATGGGTTTTAATATGCCAAGAATTGCTTTTATGAGTGTTGATTTTCCAGCACCATTAGGACCAACAATAGCCATAAGAACCCCTTCTGGAATTTCTAAATCAATATCCCAAAGTACAGGTTTGTAGTTGTAGGCTACGGTTAAATCATCAACTTTTACAGCAATCTTTTCCATACTATTGTAGAGCGCTAACTATTGTTTTTATATTGTATCTAAACATGCCAATGTAAGTGCCTTCTGGAGTACCCTCATTTCCTAATGCATCAGAAAATAATGTACCACCAATTTCGACGTCGTGTCCTTTAGATTTCACGGCTTCTTGTAGTGCTTCAATCGTTCGTCTTGGTACCGAGCTTTCAACAAAAATGGCTTTAATTTTATTTTCAATTATAAAAGCTGATAGTTTTTGAACGTCTTTTACACCAGCTTCGGTAGCAGTTGATAACCCTTGTAAGCCAACAACTTTAAATTTGTAAGCTTCACCAAAATAATTAAAGGCATCGTGTGCAGTAACTAATATTCTTTTTTCTGGAGGAAGCGACTCAACCACACCTTTTACATCGTCTTGTAGCTTATCTAGCTCTTCTAAATAAGTAGCCTCATTACGTTTGTATGTTTCACTATTTTCTGGATCTTGTTCAGAAAGTACTTCAGTTACTTTTAAAGCAAATTGCTTAAAGTATGCGATATCAAACCATACGTGAGGATCGTAATTAGATGCGAAATAATCAGACCCAATTAAACCTTTTTTATCAAGTTCGTCTGCTAAAGCAATTGGGCTTTTTGTTTCACTACTCATTTGTTCAAAAACTTCGACTAGTTTACCTTCCAGATGTAAACCATTATAAAAGATAATATCTGCATTAACTAGTTTTGAAACATCACCTTCACTTGCCTTATACAAATGTGGATCAACACCAGACCCCATTAAGCCTTGTAAATTAATAGCATCACCTCCTATGTTTTTCACTAAATCTGTAATCATCGAAGTTGTGGTGACGATATTTAATTTGCCGTTATCCTTAGTTTCATTTTTACAACTGTTTAAAAACAAAGTACAAAAACAAAGTAAAATAAAGTATTTTTTCATTAGTCTAAAAATTTATTACGAATGTACTAAAAAAACCAGAATTATATTTAAAATCGACCTTTAAACAGAACTAAATTGAATTTTTTTAAATTACACTAAATATATTTTTAGATATATCTAAAAATATATTTATATTTGCATAAAAAAATAATCATTATGTATATAAAAACATTTATACTATTATTCGGGTTTAGCTTAACTTTTGCGCAAAATGAAAGCATTAAAGGAAGTGTAACTTTCGATAATGAATCTATCGCTTATGCAAAGCTTACTTTTTCAGGAAACGGAAATTATTCAACTTTTTCTGATGAAAACGGGAATTTTAAAGTAGACATGCCTTTCGGTGCCTATAAAATAAAAGTAAGGTCTTTAGGTTTAAAAGTAAAAACCCAAACGATTGAAATCGATAGCAACAATAGCACTGATTTAAAAATCATTTTGGTTGAAGATTTTCTCGGTTTAGATGAAGTTGTTGTCAGTGCCACCAGAAACCGAGTCAATAAAAAAGAAGCACCAATAATTGTGAATACACTTGGTGAAAAACTAATAAATGCGACACAAGCCTTGACCGTTTCAGAGACGTTGAATTATGCGCCAGGTGTGCGTGTGGAAACCAATTGTCAAAATTGTGGATTTACCCAAGTGCGTTTAAATGGGTTAGACGGAAGCTATTCTCAAATTTTAGTAAACAGTCGTGCTGTTTTTAGTGCCTTAAGTGGCGTCTATGGTTTAGAGCAAATTCCAACACAAATTATAGACCGCGTGGAAATTGTGCGTAGTGGTGGCTCGGCTTTATTTGGTTCAAATGCCATTGCGGGAACGGTAAATATTATTACCAAAGATCCCGTTTTAAATACTTGGGAAGTTGGTAGCTATTTAGGTTTGGTTGATGGTGACACACCAGACCGTGTTCTTAATTTTAACGCTTCTATAGTGGCAGACGATTTAAAAAGTGGTGCTACATTTTATGGGGTCCATAGAGATCGAGACGAATGGGATGCAAATGGCGATGGGTTTACAGAAATGGTAGCACTAAAGAATACCACTTTTGGGACAAAATTCTATGTAAAACCAACAGATTTAAGCCGATTGACTGTTGATGCCACTGTTATAAACGAATACAGACGTGGTGGTGACCGCTTAGATTTGGCACCTCACTTTACCGATATTACTGAAGAGTTAACGCATAATACCGTTATGGGTGGCGTGAGTTATGATTTTGAAAATAAAAAAAACACTAATTATTATTCCATTTACAGTTCCGCACAATATACAGACCGCGGTAGTTATTATGGAGGGCTTGGTGGTGGAAACACAGCGCAAGATAGCACTACCGCGCTAAATGCTTACGGCACAACTAAGGATTTAGCTTGGGCAAGTGGTTTTCAGTTTACTAAAAAATTTAAAAGAGACGTGCTTACTACAGGAATTGAGCACAATCTGAGTAGTACCGAAGATATTATTAGCGGTTATAATAAGTTGATAGACCAAGACGTGAATGCAACAGGGCTTTACGCGCAATACGAATGGAAACCAAACCTTAAGTTTTCGGCATTAATTGGG
>TARA_R100001369_G_scaffold32901_1_pt1 | contig 84865 bp, 74 predicted proteins | sample TARA_R100001369 | Tara Oceans TARA_R100001369 (sample SAMEA2621528) | marine metagenome | biome: marine biome (ENVO:00000447); feature: surface water layer (ENVO:00002042); material: "saline water (ENVO:00002010), including plankton (ENVO:xxxxxxxx)" | depth 5 m
GCTTATTTGGCGCTTCAAGAACATCGAAAAAGGCCAGACGCCGGATATAATGCGCATCCGTCGTCAAACAGTTGAGCATCCCTTTGGCACGTTGGAAGCGTGGATGGGTGCGACGCACTTTTTAACCAAAGGGCTCAAGAATGTCGGAACGGAAATGAGTCTTCATGTGCTTGCCTACAATATGAAACGCGTCATGAATATCCTCGGTTCCAAGGGTTTTATCCAGGCGATGTGAGCATAGGGTAGCTGATCCTGGTCGACCAAGCATATAGAAGCCGTTAACGCTCTTTAGCGGGTGTTTTTAAACATTATCTCGAATAGCTTGAGATGCAGAAATAGTAAATGAAGGCATTCTGAAGCGCACTGCTGGCCGATAGTCGTGCCAATACGACTGAACACTATCATTGCCAACTGATTTTTAGGTTTTCACACAGCCTCGGCCGTTTGCAGACACTCACCAAGGCGTCATTCCACTTCCTAAAAGGTGAGCTAGCGCTCAATTGAATTGAGAGGCTAGCTCCTACATACATCAATTATGTTCATGCTCGCTCTTCCACAATCCAGTTGACCACCTTTTCATTGCCAAATTCTGATTCCCATTCCTGAATAACTTTGTGTTTTCCACCGCGAGTTTCGACCACTTGGCCTGTGTGTGGATTTTTTAGACCTTCAATGCGCGCTTTTTACGACCACCCATATTTACACCTTTGCCGGATTTACTCCGGTATGAAGGATCCAAAATCTCACACACATCGCGGCCAACTTTTGCGTACTCAGCCATAAGCGCATGCAATTTTTCCTTGAACTCTAATTCTTTCTTGAGCTCGCTATTACTTTCAAGTTGTTAAAACTCTTCCTGCAGCTTCTTTAACATTTGTTCTTTCTTGATGTAATCTTTTAACATTGCTGCCATCTAAATTACTCCAAATATTTTGAACCCTTGGCTAATTGTCCGTGTTGAATTATGCCATATTAACCCTAACTCGCCAATTCGTTGTTTTGCTTATATTCGACAGCCAGATAGACTACCAAATAAATCTTTCTTGATAGCTATTTTTAAATACCGGTTACCGCGCTCAGTTTACAAACATTACCCTTTTCTTCTTCCTCTCGACAGGTAACGTCAGTTTACACCGACTGGATCAGTGGAAGTGAATTTGAACAAGTTAGTATAAGCGTAAAGTAAGCTCACCATTTTTTCGTATGCTGATGGGCCTTTGCTAGTAACACGTTACAACAATAGCGTAGCAGAGGATGTTGCAGCGTGGGTACCCTTTTATCCCTACCCTTCTGGTACCCACATCGTTAGCTAGAGAAATGCTTCAACGACATTGACTTTTTCGATGAGATTGTTTGTTGAGAATCATATTCCGGCCACTTTCCTTGGCCTCATATAGCAGTCGATCAGATCGCTTTAGCAAGTCTTCGACTGAGGTAACATCGTCAGTCATTTCCAAAACACCACCACTGACAGCGACAACAAAGGGTATATAATCTTCGTTTAGAAATTCAGTTTGGTTGACCACCTGTCGAAAGTTGTCTGCAATCTGGATGGCTTCTTCCTCTGAGGTATTGGGCAAGATTACGAGAAATTCTTCGCCCCCCATACGACCTACAATGTCAGTGACTCGAAGGCGGTTTTTCATCAGCTTGCCAATTTTAGATAGCACTCGGTCACCCACCAGATGACCATAAGAATCATTAATTCGTTTAAAATGATCAATATCAAGGCTAATCAGCGAAAATGGCGTCTTGTATCGCCGATAAAGCTTCATTGAGTCGCCAAGTGCACGGGTCAGGTAGCGGCGGTTAAACAGACCGGTCAATTCATCCGTAACGGACAGGTAAGCCAGTGTATTTTCTAATTGCTTTTGGTCATCAATATTTGTCAGCATACCGTGCCAGACTAGTTTTCCGAAGGGGTCTCGGATGGGCCGCGCAACCGCCTGGAACCACTGCTCGGCCCCGTCTACTGCTATTCTGAATTGACAAGACGTTTCCGATTTTGATCTGTAACAGGTTTTTAAAGCTGCTTTGATATCAGTAAAGTCGGCTGGATAAATAATATCTAATAACACAGAGGCATCTGCCTCAATGGCTCTGCAATCAAGACCAAAATAGGCGTACGAACGCTCACTGACATAGTTGAATCGGAACTCGACTGGCGAATCCATTTCAAAAGAGAAAAGTATTCCTGGCACAGAGGCTGCCAGATGGGCAAAGTGCTGTTGTGATTCCTGTTCGATGGAAACGTCGATATGCGTGCCCATCATCCAGTCTGTTGGTGTACCGTCGGGTTCTTTCACCAGCATTCCTCGATCCTGGATCCAGCACCAACTGCCATCCTTGCGACGAACTCGGCATAGGCATTCATAGAAAGGGACTTGGTTATCCAAGTGCTGGCTGATCAGCATGTAGGATTGCTTCAAGTCGTCGGGGTGACACAGACGGTTCCAGGTTTCGATGGAAAGCGGTTGGATCTCTTCCAAGGTGAAACCGAGCATAGACGCCCAACGTTCGTTGAAAATCACCTCTCCGGTTTTGACATTCCATTCCCAGGTGCCCGCTCTTGTGCCGTCTATAATGGCCTGCAAACGCAACTCGTGAGAGAGATTCATGGTGTAATATCCATTCGATTCAATGAAGTTCGACTACCCTCTGGCGAAGAAAAGCTGTCCTGACTAGAGCATACATGTGAAAGAATTGGCTTATCTTTGCCCCCGTCCGTAGTCGATCAAAAATCAAGTTGCTTATCATATCCTATATTTTTTGTTATCCAACAGACGTCTAGGCAGCATCTCTACAGCTACCTTCCACCAAACGCACTATCAGGTAATGATGAAAAGCGACGGCTATTCAAATGAAGCATCTGCGTTCCTGCTACTCGTTTTGATGCTTCTTCTTCTAAATTTTAAGCACCTTGACCCCGTAATCCGAGGGGTTAACGATACCTTCCAGCTTGCCAATCTGCGACAGGTCATTTTGATTGATGACACTATTGATATTGGTATCAGGGAAGCGTAGGTTTTTGACCACGCTAACTTGACTCGGCATACCCTTGCCGTTGATATCCATCACCCAAGCAAGAAAACCACCTGAGAACTTGGCCAGACTGCCAATGGGATACAGACCATAAATTTGGATGTACTCCACCAACACCGTTTTGTCGTAAACCGTGTCTGATTCATGAATCCTGCGATAGGCGTCAAGCGGTGGGCGTGGAGGCTCACCGTTACGCGCGTGAAGGAGTTTGTTAATCGCCTTGATCACCGAGACCAACCGGACTAGCTCCGATAGCTGCTCTTCACGCTTACCCGCTGGGTAACCGGAGCCATCCAGGCGTTCGTTAGCATTCTCGATCACATCGCGACAGGTGGGACTTGGCTCCCAGCCAAGCTCGGAAAATTTTCTATACAGCACGGTCACATGGCCGCTAAGAATCGCTTTTTGGACGGGCGTCATGTTGACCTTGAGCGTCGGTAACTCCGCACTGATCAGCATGGGCTTGCCTAAGGTATGCAGCAAGGCACCAAGTACCGCCTCCCGCACCCGAGGGTCATGCGGATCGCGGGTAAGCAGCATATCAACTAGCTGTCCAGCGACCTGAACGGCATGCCTCACCCAGTCTGGCTCGTCACGTAAAAATGCCAGCGCATAGAGAAACGTCTTGCGATCCTGCCCCACAAGGTAGCGCAGGGTATCGACGCAATCGTAAAAAATCTCGGCCGGAAACTGTTGCCGAGTGTTCATGTACATCAGCCCTACTTGCAGCTGATGGGATACGTCCATTACACCGCGTTCCATGGGCGACTGACGAGAGCGCTTATCACGTTCCTGAGCTTCTCGTTGCTGAATTTTCTTCTCCTTCGTACCTGGAATAAACAACGGTGAGTGGTAAAGCATTTTGTCGTTCGTTCCAGTACGGTAAGCAGCCTCTCGTTCTGACTCATTCACGTAGTGAAATAGAGCTTCAGTCTGGGCAGTCGACAGGTTGAGAAACTGAATACCGACAGCCGCATAGCCTTGGTTACCGAAGGGTCGTATATGTCGAATGATGCCCTCAGCAAAAAAACTGTCTCCATTAGGAAACTCCAGCGTTACACCAGGCACTTCCTTGTCTACGCCCATCGAGATGCTGTCCGCTAGATCAATGTCGACCATGCAACCGCCAATAGACAAATTTCTCAACCTACCCGGCACGTTGAGTTCGTGTAGATAAACTTCGATGCCGACACGGGCATGCATACCCATAATAAACGGGATGCGAACGGCGCCTCGGTTCTCCTTAACGAACATGGTTGCCGGTAGTTGGCACTCCAGACGGTACAGCGCACTATCGGTCTTGAGCAATTTAGCGGCAACATTACTGAGGCTATAGGTATCACGCTCATTGCCGTGAGGCCCTTTCAATGCCTCCAGGTCAAAACTCAGACTGCCGGTGGGAACATAACGCTCAATATCTGATCCAGCGTACTCTACCTCTAGCACCATACACCCGTTCCCCTGGTGCAATTCAATCACCTCTGCCTTTAAAGCATAGGGCATGTCCTTAGAGTATATAGATAGTTCATGAGTGTGTTGAAGCAGTGAACGAATCACGCTAGCCGATGGATTTTCATAAAGTGTTGGAGCAGTCATTTTAAGTGCCTCGGTAATAATTCTTATTCGCCTATTTTTTTCAAGCCATAGGTCTTTTCTCGTTGATACGGCAAACTATATACACTTTAATTAGTAGAGCAATGACTAGGTTTGTAATGCTTTATGCTTATTAGTGATTAATAACAAACTCGTCTTTCTCGCACTAGGTCACTAATGCACATATTCAGGACACGAACAATTAAAATGGGGAGGCTGGCTTGTATAACGAACGTTCAATGATGGAGGCACAGCAAGCGGTGCATGAGCTGATCGCTCAACAAGCGTCTCTTGAGCAGATGCTGGATGCCATCGCCAACTGGGTTGAAATGATGCTGCCCGATGCCGTCGTGGGGTTCATGCGTTTCAATCCTGATCAACAGTCGCTAAGCCTCTACCCTAGCCAGCGCTTCTCTCGTCGTTATCAACACCAGCTTCAAGAAGTACCGATTGGCCCTGATTCAGCTTCTTGCGGCGGAGCTGCCTACCGGCGACAACAGGTGATTACCGAAGACATTCGCACGGATTCTCGCTGGCTAGCGTTTCGCGATGCCGCCGAACAAGAAGGACTGCGCGCCTGTTGGTCAAGTCCCGTGATGACGGCCACTGGCGAGTTGTTGGGCACTTTCGGCACTTACTACCGGCACCCCTGCTCACCTAACGAAACTAGCAAAGATCGTTTGCGCCTGGCGGCAGCGCTAGTTGCGTTAGCCATCGTGCGTGATCGCGACTCACGTCAGCATCGCAGCTTGTCGGAATGGCACCGCTCACTGTTTGTAAACCACCCAAACGGCGTTTATGAGTTTGATTTAGAAGGCCGCTTCCAGCGTGGGAACGCTGCTTTATCGCGGATTACCGGCTACCCGGAAGAGGCGCTGATTGGTCATCACTTTAACGAGTTTATTGAACCTGATTATCAGGCGCTCACCCAAGCTAATTTTGATATCGCCAGACGGGGCGGCGGTTGCCAATACGAGACCATGGGTATACACCACAATGGCCATGCCTATTATTTAGAAATCCTCAACTTCCCCGTCTCGGTTGATGGTGAGATTGTCGGCGTTTATGGCATCTGCCGAGATATCACGGCAGATAAGCAAGCGGAGGCGGCTCGGCGCCTGTTGGAACGAGGCATCCAGGCGACCCCCAACGGGGTGCTCATGGCGGATGCCAGCAAGCCGGATATGCCACTGATCTATGCCAACGACGCCTTCTATCGCCTCACCGGGTATAACCCAGCGGAGGCGTTAGGCCGCAATTGCCGGTTCCTGCAAGGACCGGATACGGATCGGCAGGCGGTCATGGTCGTTCATCAGGCAATTGCTCTGCGAAAGTCGGTTGAAACACCGCTACTCAACTACCGTAAGGATGGCACGTCCTTTTGGAATCATTTGTCGCTCAGCCCGGTATTTGATGAGCAAGGTGTTTGCACTCACTACATTGGTATTCAGCAGGACATCACCCAGCATCGCGCGCAAGAAGCGCAAATCGCCTACCAGGCGACGCATGATCTACTGACGGGACTACCCAATCGTACGGCTCTGGATGAATGCCTGGAGGTAGCCTTCGAGCACGCCCAACAGTCGCAAGGAATGGTAGTGGTCATGCATCTTGATTTGGATGACTTCAAGACGGTCAATGATGGACTGGGGCATCACATCGGTAATTTGTTACTGGTCGCGGTGGCAGAGCGCCTTCAGCTTCTCATTGACCCGAGCGATACCGTGGCACGACTCACCGGCGATGAGTTCGCTATTGTGTTTGTCGACCTGGAGGGTCGTTCAGCATGCAAAGTGTTTGCGGAACGTATTCTGGATGCGTTCACACTGCCTTTTCAGATTGACGGCAAGTCGTTACATATCAGTGCCAGCATTGGTATTGCCTGCAACTGCGGGATTGTTAAACACGCCCATGAATTAATGCAGCGCGCTGGTTTGGCCATGGGAGACGCCAAGCAACAGGGCCGTAACACCTGGAATTGGTACCAAGGTGACGTGCAAAGGGTCACTGAAGAGGCGGTACTACTTCGCCATGACCTGCATACAGCCCTGCATGAGGAGCAGTTTGAGCTTTATTATCAGCCCATCGTAGAGGCAGTCAGCGGCCACATCCATGGCCTGGAAGCGCTAATCCGCTGGCATCACCCCGAGAAAGGAATGATTTCACCTGGGGTATTCATCCCGCTGGCTGAACGAACGGGCCAAATTATCCCCTTAGGTCGCTGGGTACTGCGTCGCGCCTGCCAAGAAATTGCCGCTATGCTTGCCGCAGGCGAGCGTGTGGTCCCCGTGGCCGTCAATATTTCATCACTTCAGTTTCGACGCGAAGGGTTCCTGGAGGAAGTCCAACTGGCACTAGCCGAAACAGGCCTTCCGCCTGAGCTTCTTGAACTTGAGGTGACCGAGAGCGTGCTGCTGGAGGGTGCCGAACAGGCCATCGCATTGATCACCGCGCTTAAGTCGATGGGCATTAAGGTGGCGCTAGATGACTTCGGAACAGGCTTTTCAAGCCTGAGCTATCTGCGCGATCTGCCCATACATAAAGTGAAGCTCGACCGAGCCTTCATCAAAGATATAACGACCAGCCGCAATAACGCCGCCATTGTCCAGGGGATTATTACCATGGCCCACCATATGGACTTGGTCGTGGTGGCAGAAGGCATTGAAGAGCGAGAGGAACAGCAGGATTTAGTCCGCCGCAACTGTGATTTGCTGCAAGGGTTTCTGTTCGCTAGACCCATGCCAAGGGATGCCGTTGTAGGCACTCCCCGATATTTTGCCTGCTGCCAAAGGATAAGCCATTTATAAAATGTAATGTATCTGGCAGGATGCTAGCGGTTACGTGGTGCAAAATAGCTAACCACAGTTAGCTATAAGTAATTCAAAGAGAAAAAGCCCATAGGCATCTGACTCAAGCGAGTGAGAGGTAGAGGTCCCAGCCTTATCAGGCATTCGCGTCACAACATCACAATATCGGTCATCCATCCCGCAATCAGCGCGCCTACGATTCCCAGAGTAAGGTAAAGACCAAAAATCGACGGACGAACAAGACTCCATACTGCAATGGCCGAGTACAAACTGATAGTGGCGCCTGACATCAAGAAGGCCATGGCAGCGCCTTTTGTTAGTCCCATTTCAATCAAACCCCGCAACAGTGGCAAAGCGGCATACCCTTCGATATAAAGCGGCCCCCCTACCGCTACTGCTAAAGGCACAGCCCATGCACTTTCTACCGTGGTGAGAATTGAGAAGTCCGTCTCTCCTAGATGTGCTCTCACAATGGCTTCTAAAGTCAGAGCGAAAGCTAGCCAGCGCACCACCAGGGAAAAGGTTGCTTTTGCCTCATCGATAAAGCGCGACGGCGCTGACGAATCGCACGAATTCATGCTGAGTTGCAACAATGCACCTTCTCGAACCCAGTTAGTTTGCGGCTTCCAACAACTCAACCCCTGCATAACCGCCCCTGCAACCAGGCCAAGCAATAGCGCAGCAAGTAATTTTCCGATGGCAAATGGCCATCCGAGAATGCCAGCTGTCAGGATCAGCATGCCCGGATCGGTGACCGGTGAGGATAGCCAAAAGGCCATAGCCGCCGCCATGGGTATACCCTGACGCAACAAGGCGGCAACCAGAGGAATACTTGCGATACCACAAACCGGCGTTATGGCACCAATCAGGCCAGCGAAGACAATCGCGTGCCATGGGCGACTATCTAACGTATCGCGCACTCGATCTGCGAGTTGGCTTGATGCGAGCCAACCCGCCATGAGGGCAACGAACAAAATCAGTGGCAACAGCTTGAAAAGCTCAACTATTACGGAGCGAACTAATTCGATACTTGGCTCGGGTAACAATGAGCCAAGAGCTGCCTTTTAGGCGTCTCTGGTATAATGCCGCGCTCTGGGGCAGACCGAATCGGAGCTTAGGGTTGTTCCTAGCAGCGCTTTGTTGGGCTTTGTATACATTCGAACGAATACTTGCCTACGATAGGAATTCCTGTATCGCCTCCGTTAATTTGAATCTACACCAAACAGTTTTCTACAACCATTCAAGAATATTCCATAAGGCCTGTCTGAAATGATGAGGAATATCACGATAGATCCTCCGGCTTTCAACGCCTGCTCTATTGTTGCACTATTTATATAAAGCAAAACCAAATACAAGGTGATTTGGAACGAAAAGTTCGCGAAAATATCTATTACCGCCGATTTGAGCTCTCCAGCCTCATGCCCACATCTAGGAGCCTGAAAAGCCAATCTCTATAAAGCCCGTATGGCCTGCCAGCAAACAATATGACAGGTATCGCTGCAATGCGAATTCCCACAGATTGGCCAATTGATAACCCCGCGATTACGATTTCTATAAAAGCTCCACAAACGGTGGAGAATACAATCATCGCGAAGGTGTCTGCGAGATACCGTTTCACTATTTGGAAAACTCAACTGTAATGCCCGGTTTTTATTCATGTGCAGTAGCCACATACTATTTTGGAGCCAGCCCGACTTGGCGCGGCATACCTGTTGGCGGAGTAATCAAGCCTTCACTTATGGCCCAACAGTTTATGTGTGCATGCGTGTTTTTCTGTCAACCATCAATCTGTAATGCCTTGAAATTTCTAAAAATAAAGCTTATTTTCGCGATATGCTTTTTCAGAAAAGTGCGCACGTGCGTTAACTTTATCGCTATCTTGTCAAAATTGCGCATAAGCATAAAATGACTTCTTATAAGCTATTGTTTTAACGCATTTAAAAGATTTTTCTCCAGCAATACGAACGCTCATATTACGAACCCTATCAAAAAAACGCGCATTGTGAGGTAAACGCTCCGTGAATATCCGACCTCTGTAAATGCCCGCTCAGGGTCGTTATCAGCCCTCCAACCAGGTGTCCCAGCAGCAATAATCTGTGTTTATTTGCACCTATTCTGCAAGCAAATATTCAAAATCTTCTTAGCTTCAACGCTACCAGATAATGATTGCTGCCGTCACTGGAAATTAACCTCGTATACCGCCTTCATTTATGGGCAATCAACACGGTAAGCTTGGCGGCACTCCTGCTGCTGATGATATTTTTGATAATGACTAACCACTGGATACTCGGCCCGGGTGCCATTGGCCGCCTGCTGGCCCATTCGCTTTCCCCAATAGCGACTACCACGCTACTCGGTCGCCGTATGTTGCCTGCGAGACAGATGCTGACCACGCCAGAGGGCGCACATCGCGTGCTACCATTAAACTCGTTGACGACAGCTCAACTGGCATCAAACACGCCTGAGCCGCCCGCCTTTGTGCATATCACTACCAAGGCCATGGTGGCTGAGTCTGCGCTGGCTGGCATTACTGACTGTATTTCCCCTTCTACCCCGCTAGTGCTGTGGCAGAACGGTTTTTTGGCGCAGCCGCGTATTACTCAGGCGTGGCCGGGGCAGGTGTTGTGCGCGACAACAACCGAAGGGGCTTACCTAACCGGTGATGATGGCGTGGTGCATGCGGGGCGTGGGCATACCTTTGTGGGTGGTTTGCATAACCAGCACGGTGCGCTGGCGGAAGAACTGGCGCACACATTAACCCAAGCAGGGCTTGCCGCCACAAAGGTGGATGATATTCGCCAGCGCTTGTGGCAGAAGCTGGCGGTGAATGCGGCGATTAACCCATTGGTGGCATTGAATGGCGTGCGTAACGGCAAGTTGCGCGATGAAGCTTATTCAGGCCGCGTGGTGGAGGTTGTAAAGGAAGTCGCGGCGATTATGTTCGCCGAGGGCATTGCGCCGCCCAATGATGGCAACGGTGAAGGTGCGTGGTTGGCGCTGGTGTGGCAGGTGGTGGAGAACACGGCAAACAATAAGGCTTCGATGTTGCAGGACGTGGAGGCCAAACGCCCCACCGAGCGCGGAGCGATATTGGGGCCGTTGATTGATAGTGCCCAGCGCCATGGGTTGGCGTGCGAGGTATTGCAGGCGCTGGATAATGAGTTGGCGGAGGTTGAGGCGAGCTTTTAGGCATTACCTGGGGCAGCTTCGCTGGCCCTCCCGCGGGCGCCTCGTTTCTTGCTGCGCTCGCTACTCGTTACCACGCGCTACAAGTGCGCTGACCTCATTTAGATTCAAGCATCACGTAACAGGAATCACGACCACTTTTTGGTAGGCGGGGCGTTCAGCGATCTGTTGGTACCAGCGTTCTAAATGGGGCCGCGGCTGCCAGGTTAAGCCGATATGCCATAAGTTGTATATAAACGGTGCAACGGCAATATCGCCCAGGCCAAATTCATTGCCCGAGAAGAACGTTTGCTTGGCCAGCACGTTATCCATTAATTCAAATAGCTCTTCACACGCCTGCATACCCGCTTCAATGGCAGCATTATCGCGTTTTTCAGGTGGGGTTCTGACATAACCCATCAGGATCGTGCGGTGCCGTGGTGACAGGGTGCTGTTCGACCAATCCATCCACTTTTCTGCCTGCGCCCGTTCGGCGGGGGCTTCGATCCATAGCTTGCTTTGCCCGTACTGCGCGGCAAGGTAGCGAATAATCGTATTGGATTCCCACAGTACGCTGTTGGTGGCGTCATCTTTGAGTAGCGGCACTAGCCCGGTGGGGTTCATGGCCAGGTATTTTGGAGTGTTGTTTACCCCGTGCTCAAGCCCCGCTTGGATCTGCTCGAACGGCAGTTCCAGCTCTTCTAGCACCCAGCGCACTTTTTTGACGTTGGTGGAGTTGTTGCGGCCCCAAAGCGTGATCATGGCAGTCCTTGTATATGAGCAGTTTCTTTAAGTTTGCCCGCCCTTGAGGTCGGAGACAAGCTGTGGCTTTGGTGGGGTAGCTGGGGCGGCTTCGCCGCCCATTCGCGCGGGGCCGTCCATACGGGTGCCTCATGTTGCTCGTTCCTCGCAAAACTCGTTACCACGCGCTACTCCACCCCTGGCTCCTCACCATTCACGACTTACCCCTCACCATTTACTCCTCCCACCTCACGATTCACCCTCTTTATCCCGATAGAGCTGCATCAGGCTTGAGAAGTCGAGTTTACCGTTGCCTTTGGCTTTATGCAGGGTGAACAGTGAGCGTGCGGCGGAGCCCATGGGAACTGCGGAGGCACTTTGCTGACTGACATCCATGGCGAGGCCTAAGTCTTTGATCATCAGGTCTACTTGGAAGCCGCCCTGGTAGTTTTTGGAGGCCGGTGCGTTTTCCATAACGCCTGGGTAGGGGTTGTAAACATTTAGCGCCCAGTTACCGCCGGAGCTCTGCTTCATGATTTCCGAAAGCACCGCGGGATCCAGGCCGTTTTTGACGCCCATATTGATCGCTTCGCAGGTGCCTGCCATCAGGATAGAGAGCAGCATGTTGTTGCAGACTTTGGCCACCTGCCCTGCGCCATGATCACCGGCGTGGAAGATGTTTTTCCCCATCACCTCCAGCACCAGCTTGGCCTGTTCGAAATGGGCTTCTGAGCCACCGACGATAAACGTCAGCGTGCCCGCTTGAGCACCGCCTACCCCGCCGGAAACCGGCGCATCCACAAAGCCGATGCCTAGCGCCTCACCTTCAGCGGCAACACTACGGGCGGTGTCGGCATCAATGGTGGAGCAGTCAATCACCAGCGCGCTCTGCTTGATCACTTCGAACAGCGGTGCATTGCCCTCCACATAAAGCTCGCGCACGTGCTTGCCCGCGGGCAGCATGGAGATTACAAAATCCGCACCAGTGGCAGCCTCTAGGGCCGAAAATGCCACTTCGCAGCCGTTTGATTTGGCGGCCTCCAGTGCGTCTTCCGAAAGATCAAAGGCGCGCACGTCAAAGCCCGCTTTTGATAAGTTGGCGGCCATTGGACCACCCATATTGCCTAAGCCGATAAATGCAACAGTCGTCATCTTTATTGTCCTTATAAGCGTGTTTATAAATTTAAGCTAGCACAGATCCGACAAGGGGTTTTGCGGCCAGGGAGAGGCAAGCAGTTCGTCGATAAAGCTCTTTTCTACCGAGGCCACATCCGGGTATGTCCACGCTGGCTGGCCATCTTTATCGATCAGCAGTGCGCGAACGCCCTCAGGAAATTCGCGGTGGCGACAGCACTGCACAGATAGTGCCATTTCGGATTGGAACACCTCTGCCAGCGACATATGCTTGGCCCGCTTTAGCTGCTCATCAATCAACTTCACTGACACCGGGCTACCGTGAGCCAACGTTTTCTGCGCTTTGACAAACCACTTATTATCGCTTTTTACCGCCGTGATAGCCGCGACAACTTGCTCCACGCTATCGTGATCCATCAATTCACGAATCAGCGGTGAGTGCTGGTAAACGGGCGCTTCCAACTCGGTAAATATAGGCTGGGATGTTTGCTCAAGCTCACGCATGATGCGGTTAACCACACCATGGGCATCGGTATTCTCACCGGCTCCCCAGGATGCGTCGGTCAGTTGCTGCAGCATGGCATCGCGGTGGTGGCTGGCGATACAGCGGTCAGCCAAGCCAAGGTGTACGGCATCTGGCGCATTGATCTGGCAGCCGGTCATGGCTAAAAATCGCCCTGCGCCGTTAGGCAGGCGGTTTAAAAACCAGCTGGCGCCGACATCGGGGTAAAGCCCGATGGTGACTTCCGGCATGGCCAAACGCGATGTCTCGGTCACTATGCGGTGGCTACTGGCGCTTAACAGCCCCATGCCGCCGCCCATCACAATACCATTACCCCAACAGATCACCGGCTTGGGGTAAGTGTGCAAGAGAAAATCTAGCCGATACTCAGTCTCGAAAAAGCGCTCAGGGAAGCTCGGGTCGCCTTCGCCGGTAATCGTTTTATACAGATTCACCACATCACCACCGGCGCAAAAGGCTTTTTCGCCTGCGCTATCCAGCAGCACCGCCACCACCCGCTCATCATTGGCCCAGTCGCGAAGGCGCGGCAACATCTCTTCACACATCGCAAGCGTTAAGGCATTGAGCGAACGTTCCGCGTTGAGCTTGATCTCCGCGATGACGTGGCCGTCTTGAGTGGGGTGTTCGGTAAACAGTACGCTGCTCATTGACATTCCTTATCCGTCGCTATCGTATCCACCATTATTTTATTCATTGTTATCCTATCAACAGTTATCTACAGCTCGGTGGCGCCATCGGCCAGAACCCGGCGTGAGATGATCAAACGCATGATTTCGTTGGTGCCTTCAAGAATCCGGTGTACCCGGGTATCGCGCACGAAGCGCTCCATGGGGTACTCCTTGATATAGCCATTGCCGCCGTAAAGTTGAAGCGCTTCGTCACATACCTTGAAGCCTACATCGGTAGCAAAGCGTTTGGCCATGGCACAGTAGGTCGGTGCGTCGGCGTGGCCTGCGTCCAGCTTGGTAGCGGCCATGCGTACCAGTTGCCGAGCGGCGACTAACTCGGTGACCATATCGGCTAAGCGGAACTGCAGCGCCTGAAACTCGGCTAGGCGCTTACCGAACTGTTTGCGCTCAAGCATATACTCGCGGGCTTTGTTAATCGCCTGCTGGGCAGTGCCAACGGAACACGTGGCAATGTTGATCCGGCCACCATCCAAGCCCTTCATGGCAATTTTAAAACCGTCGCCTTCGTTACCAAGCAGATGATTGGCGGGCACCCGCACATCTTCAAAAGTGATCATGCGGGTGGGCTGGCTGTTCCAGCCCATCTTCTCTTCTTTGCGCCCGTAACTAATGCCATCGCTCTTGGCATCGACCGCAAACGCCGAGACGCCGCTGGCGCCCTCACCGCCGGTGCGCGCCATCACCACGAGAAAATCGGTGCTACCGGCACCGGAAATAAACATCTTGCTGCCGGTCAACACATAATGGTCGCCGTCGCGCTTGGCAGTGGTTTTCAGCGAGGCGGCGTCGGAGCCTGAGTTAGGCTCGGTTAAACAGTAAGACCCCAGCAGCTCGCCTGTGGCCAGCCTTGTGCCCCACTGCTCTACCGCTTCCGGCGTGCCGAAATCCGCCAGCATCCAGGTGACCATATTGTGAATGGTTAGGTAGGCCGTGGTAGAGGTGCAGCCCATGGAGAGCTGTTCGAAAATGATGCTGGCGTCCAGCCGCGAGAGCCCTAACCCACCCACGCTTTCTGGCGCGTAAAGAGAGCAAAAGCCAAGTTCGCCAGCTTTACGAATCACATCGACGGGAAAGAAGGAGGTTTGATCCCACTCGGCGGCATGGGGCTCTAGCTCGTTTTGGGCAAACGCCCGCGCCATATCGGCAAAGGCGACCTGATCTTCGTTGAGTTCAAAATTCATGGCGTATCTCCGCAAATGCGCATGCGCACTGCTGTTGTCGTTATAATTGACGTTTACGTTAACTTATCCATTTACCCGGCTACAAGCAACCTGCCAACGCTTGCGACCTTAGGCGTATGCCTTTAATAAAAAATCAAAAAAAAGGCGCCAAACGGCGCCAAACATCGGACAGAGAGGGAGGGTGCTACTTAAAGTTTTTGCGATACATCTTGTCCAGCTCACCGATTATTCCGCTACGGAAACTGAGTACACAGACCACAAAGATAATGCCGAGAATAACGCTAACCCAATTCCCCAGCGGCGACTGTGCCAGGATATGCTGCAAGCTGACCACAATACCCGCGCCCATTAACGGGCCCAGCAAAGTGCCCACACCACCCAGCAAGGTCATCAGAATTACCTCACCGGACATATGCCAGTGCGCATCGGTCAGCGAAGCCAGCTGGAAGACCACGGTTTTGGTCGAACCCGCCAAGCCCGCTAAACCTGCAGAGATGACGAACGCCACTAGCTTATAGGCATCGGTGTTGTACCCGAGCGATACCGCGCGGGGCTCGTTTTCACGAATCGCTTTTAGCACCTGACCAAACGGCGAGTGCACCGTGCGCTGAATCAGCGCGAAGCCGAAGATGAAAATCGCGAACACAAAGTAGTACATCGCCAGGTTGCTGCTCAGGCTAATAAACCCAAACAACTCGCCGCGGGGCACGCCGTGCAGGCCATCCTCGCCGCCGGTAAACGGCGCCTGCACAAACATGAAGTAGACAAGTTGGGCGATCGCTAAAGTCACCATGGCAAAATAGATGCCCTGACGCCTGATGGAGAGCACCCCAAACACCACTCCAAGCAGCGTGGCCAGAACAGTCCCGGCGATAATGCCCAGCTCAGGCGTCAACCCTGGGTAGCTCGCCAACAGGTAGCCGGTTACGTAGCCGCCTGTTGCCAAGAATGCCGCATGGCCGAATGACAACAGACCAGCATAGCCAAGCAACAGGTTGAAAGCACAGGCAAACAGCGCAAAACAGAGCACTTTCATCAAGAACACGGGATAGGCCAAAAACGGCGCTATCAGCCCCACCACGATTAGCGCAAGATAGAACATATTGCGGCGAAACTTGGCCCGTTTTTGACGTTCCAGTACCGCGGATGGCGCCGCCATTGATTGAGATTCTGCCATGTTCATGCCTCCTTACCGAACAGCCCAACGGGGCGCAACATGAGCACGAGGATCATGACAAGAAAGATCACCGTATTAGAGGCTTCGGGGTAGTACACCTTGGTCAGCCCTTCGATGATGCCCATGGAAAGCCCGGTAATAATGGCACCTAAAATCGACCCCATCCCGCCGATGACCACTACCGCAAACACCACGATTAACAAACTCGACCCCATGGTCGGCGATACCGGATAGAGCGGCGCTGCCAACACGCCGGCAAACGCAGCCAAACCAACCCCAAACCCATAGGTGAGCGTAATCAGCAGCGGCACATTGACGCCAAACGCCTGCATCAACTGAGAGTTCTCAGTACCCGCGCGAAGGTAAGCACCCAACCGAGTACGCTCGATCATAAACCAGGTAAACAGGCACATCGCCAGCGCTGCTACCAGCACCCAGGCGCGATATGTCGGTAAGAACATAAAGCCCAGGTTCAAACCGCCCTGGAGGATTTCCGGTGTAGCGTAACGCGCCCCGGAAACACCGAAGAAGTTGACCAGCGTGCCCTCAAAAATGAGCGCTAAGCCGAAGGTGAGCAACAGCCCATAAAGGTGATCCAAATGGGCAATACGGCGCAGCAAAAAACGCTCCAGCAGCACCCCAAAAGCACCGACTACTAGCGGCACTAGCAGCAGCGCCAGCCAGTAATTAATACCCAAATAGCGAAAGCCTAACAGCGCGGCGAAGGCCCCCAGCATGTATTGCGCCCCATGGGCAAAGTTGACGATCTTCAACAGGCCGAAGATAACCGCCAGGCCCAGGCTAAGCAGTGCATAAAAGGCGCCATTCACAAGACCCAGCGTTAGCTGGCCCATGAAGACGGCCATTGGCACGCCGAATATCATCGTCATAATGCGACTCTCCTCGCCCTCAAACAGTTGGCGGCAACTTGCCGCCAACCGGTTCTACTCATCACTTACGATGGTTATCTGGTTCAAGCTCAGCCTGGAAATTAGTTTTGCACCAATTTGCACTGGCTCTCAGATAGCGGGCGGTAGGCTTCTTCGGCGGGAATGGTGCTGAGAATTTCGTAAAGATCCCACTCACCGGTGGACTCATCGGGTGTTTTCACCTGGGCCAGGTACATATCGTGGATCATGCGACCATCTTCACGGATGCTACCGTTGCGGGCAAAGAAGTCCTCAATAGGCATCTCGGCCATTTGCGCGCGTACGGTTTCAGGGTCATCGGTGCCCGCGGCTTCAACGGCTTTCAGGTAGTGCATGGTGCTGGAGTAGATACCCGCTTGAACCATGGTGGGCATGCGGCCTACTTCATCGAAATAGCGTTGTGCCCATTCACGGGACTGCTCATCCATATCCCAGTACCAGCCAGTAGTTAGCAGCAGGTTCTGAGTGGCTTCCAGGCCTAGGGCGTGAACGTCATTCAAGAAAATCAACAGGCCCGCTAGCTGCTGCCCAGATTGAGTCAAGCCAAACTGGCTGGCCGTAGTGATCGCATTAACGGTATCGGCACCGGCGTTGGCCAAGCCAATAATTTTCGCTCCGGAGCCCTGAGCCTGAAGAATGTATGAAGAGAAGTCGTTAGTCGGGAATGGATGACGAACGCCGCCCACAATTTCACCGCCGCTCTCTTCCACTACTTTGGTTACGTCGGCTTCAAGTGCATGACCGAAGGCGTAGTCTGCGGTCAGCATAAACCAGCTATCGCCGCCCTGCTCTACGACGGCTTTGGCGGTACCGTTAGCGAGCGGATAGGTGTCGTACACCCAGTGGATGTGGTTAGGAGTACAGTGTTCATTGGTAATGCTAGAAGCCGCCGAGCCGGATACGATACCCAGGCCATTGTTCTCTTCCAGCACTTTGGTCACCGCAATGGACACAGAAGACGCTACCAAACCGCCCACCATATCGACATTATCCTGATCGATCCAACCACGCACGGTATTAGCACCGACGTCAGCGCTATTGCGATCATCTGCACTGGAAATAACGATGGACGCGCCATTTACACTGCCGCCAAAATCTGCCACCGCCATCTCCATGGCGGTTAGGCCGCCTGGGCCTGCGAGGTCGCGATAAGTGCCGGACATATCGGCCAGGTAACCAATGCGGACTTCACCATCGCTCATATCAGCCTGGGCGGTAGACATAGCGAGGCTTGAAGCGGCCGCAATGGCAATGCTGGCAGCCAGCGTTTTTTTCATAAAGGTCATGTTCGTCTCCTGGCCCGGAGGCCTTTGTTGTTGTGTAGTCTTTGAGTTGTCGTGAAAGTGCGTACTGCAAATTACTGATTAATATTGTTGTTTTGAGAGCAGCGAAACTGTTGGCGTAATGAACATTTAAGTGTCTATAAACCGTGTGTTATACCCCTAGCATTGAGTTGAGGTGCTCCCGACGCGATGGCAGCTGCGCGGCGCTGATTTCTTCGACAATCTGACCGTGATCCATCACGAAGTGGCGATCCGCAAGCGGCGCCGCAAAGCGAAAGTTCTGCTCCACAAGCACAATAGTCATCCCACGCCCTTTAAGCTGAACCAATACTTCGGCAAGTTTCTGTACAATGACGGGAGCAAGCCCTTCGGTAATTTCATCGAGCAACAACATGCGCGCACCCGTGCGCAAGATACGCGCCATGGCTAACATCTGCTGCTCCCCCCCGGAAAGCCGCGTCCCCTGGCTTCTACGCCGCTCATAAAGGTTCGGAAACATGGCGTAGATTTCATCCAGGCTCATACCGCCGGAACGCACAGTGGGTGGAAGCAATAGGTTTTCGTGCACATCTAAACTGGCAAAAATACCGCGCTCTTCCGGGCAGTACCCCACCCCTAAACGCGGAATATGGTGCGGCTTCATATACAGCGTTTCATTGCCGTTAATCACGATAGAGCCCGTTCGGCGTCCCACCATGTTCATAATCGATTTAAGCGTGGTGCTACGTCCCGCGCCATTGCGCCCCAGCAGCGTCACTAACTCGCCACGCTTCACATCAAAATTGACGCCATGCAGGATGTGCGACTCGCCATAAAAGGCGTGCAGATCTTGCACGCGCAACATTTCCAGGCTTTGCGTGTTTTCAATAGGCACTTCGGCCTCAGCGATGTTCATACGGCAGCTCCTTCTTTTTCAGAACCATCCTCTTCCGCGGCATCGCTACCCATATAGGCTTCGCGTACCAATGGGTTCCGGGAGACAGCATCGTAATCGCCCTCGGCCAAAACAGCGCCTCGCGCCAACACGGTGATGCGATCACACAGGCGGCTAACAACGCTTAAGTTATGCTCCACCATTAATACAGTGCGCCCTTGGGACACCCGCTTAATCAGCGCCACGATGCGGTCAACATCTTCTGCGCCCATGCCCTGAGTAGGTTCATCAAGCAGCATCATGGTGGGGTCGAGGGCAAGCGTAGTGGCCAGCTCAAGCGCTCGTTTACGCCCGTAGGGCATCTCTACCGTTAGCGTATCGGCATATTCTCGCAGCCCCACTTCTTCCAGTAGTTCAAGCGCACGCTCATTAAGGTGATCCAGGGATTTCTCAGATTTCCAAAAGTGAAACGAGGTACCCAGTTTGCGCTGCAGGGCCACTCGCACATTCTCCAACGCGGTCATGTGGGCGAAGACCGCAGAGATCTGAAACGAGCGCACTAACCCTAATTGAGCGATTTCGTTGGACTTTTTGCTGGTTATCGAGTTGCCGCGATACAAAATATCGCCTCGGGTAGGCGGCAGAAATTTGGTTAATAAGTTAAATACGGTGGTTTTACCAGCACCATTGGGTCCAATCAGTGCGTGAATATGCCCTTCCTGTACCTGAAGATTGACATCGTCCACGGCGGTGAAGCCGCGAAACTCTTTGGTCAGCCCTCGAGTTTCGAGGACAGGTCCCTGAAGGACATCGTTTGCACTCATAGAGTGGCAAGCCTCTTATTGTTGTTGTGCTAAATCTTTACCGGCATGGCAGAAACGGCTGCTACTGCCTTACCTGAACGTAAGGTGTATATGCAAACTAGCAACTGTCGCTATAGCAATACAATTACAACTTTGGTCTATCGACGATACTATCCTGAATTAATAACTGCTTGCGATATATAAATATCAGTGACTTACCTAATTTCAACGCTTTTCAACTGCTAGCAACAATAGCTTTACGTTAACGTAAACTTGTTTTAGCCTCAGTGGCAGTGTTCCATAGGAGTCATATCTTGGGACTAATTTTTAGGAACTGTCCTTAAGAACTGTCCTTAAGAAACATGCCTTTTGAGAGAACGTCACCATGAGCAAAACTTACTCGATCAGTGAACTAGCCAACGAGTTTGATTTAACCACCCGTAGCATTCGTTTTTATGAAGATCAGGAGTTGCTTCACCCTTCTCGGCGTGGGCAAACCAGGGTTTACAGCAGCAAAGACCGTGTGCGGCTGAAACTCACCATTCGCGGCAAGCGACTGGGGTTTTCATTGGCAGAGATTCGTGAGCTGTTCGAGCTTTGGGACGAAACCCGCAGCGGCAGCAAAAAGCAGCTGCACCTAATGCTTAGCAAAATAGGCGAGCGCCGTGCGGCGCTGGATCAACAAATGAAAGACATCACCATGGTGCAGCTAGAGCTTGAAAGCGCTGAGATCCGCTGCCGCCAAGCGCTCGAAGAACTACTCGAAAAAGAGCCTCAAGAAAAGCAGCACGAAGAGGAGCATGCGAGTGCGACCGATAAAACCTCTGCCTCCTCTTCCGCCACCATGCACTGACTCGTCGCGCGACATAACACCAGCTCGATTAGCCGAGACAGCTAACCAGCCCAAATAGCAAACACAAATAGCAAACACAAATAATCAGCAACAGGTGATTGACCATGTTTTCACACTACTCAGAACTCAATTTTGGCCTCGAAGACGAACTGAACATGTTACGCGAGCAGGTCAACGCCTTTGCTGCCAGCGAGATTGCCCCCCGTGCGGCCGAAATCGACCGCAACAACGAGTTCCCTAACGATCTGTGGAAGAAGTTTGGCGATATGGGGCTATTAGGGATTACCGTCTCGGAAGAGGATGGAGGCAGCGGCATGGGCTATCTTGCCCACTGTATTGCCATGGAAGAGATCTCACGGGCCAGCGCATCGGTAGCGCTCTCTTACGGCGCCCACTCAAACCTGTGTGTTAACCAGATCAAGATCAACGCCTCCCCCGAGCAGAAAGCCAAGTACCTTCCCAAACTGATCAGCGGCGACCACGTGGGCGCTTTGGCCATGTCGGAACCCGGCGCAGGCTCTGATGTGGTCTCGATGCAGCTGCGTGCCAAGCAGAATGGCGACCACTACATCCTTAACGGCAATAAAATGTGGATCACTAACGGTCCGGATGCAGACGTACTGGTGGTGTACGCCAAAACCGACCCCGGAGCGGGTTCCAAAGGCATTACCGCCTTTATTATCGAAAAAGGCATGCCCGGTTTCTCCACCGCCCAGAAGCTCGACAAGCTGGGCATGCGCGGTTCCAACACTTGTGAGCTGGTGTTCCAGGATTGCGCCGTTCCCGCTGAAAACATTCTCGGTGACGAAGGAAAAGGCGTACGCGTACTGATGAGCGGGCTGGATTACGAGCGTACCGTACTGGCCGCTGGCCCGATTGGCATTATGCAGGCTGCCATGGATGTGGTGATGCCCTATATCCACGAGCGTAAGCAGTTCAACCAGTCGATTGGTGAGTTCCAACTGGTGCAGGGCAAAGTGGCGGATATGTACACGACTCTGAACGCCTGTCGCGCCTACCTTTATGCCGTAGCAGGTGCCTGTGATCGTGGCCAAACATCCCGTAAAGACGCGGCGGGCGTCATTCTCTACTGCGCGGAAAAAGCCACTCAGGTAGCGCTGGATTCCATTCAACTGCTCGGCGGCAACGGCTATATCAACGAATACCCCACCGGGCGACTGCTACGCGATGCCAAGCTATATGAGATCGGCGCGGGCACCAGCGAAATTCGCCGGATGTTGATTGGTCGCGAACTGTTTACTGAAAGCCTTTAACAACAAATCAGCAAGGTCGCGCCATGAGCACTGTTAATAGCCAAGTCAATCCGCGTAGCGATGTGTTTCAAGCCAACGAAGCCTCAATGCTCGGTGAAGTTAACAAACTGCGGGAACTGACCGCTGCCATCGCTCAAGGTGGCGGTGCCAAAGCCCGCGAGCGTCACGAAAGCCGGGGCAAGCTGTTTGTCCGCGACCGCATCGATCACTTGATCGATGAAGGCTCACCGTTTTTAGAGTTTTCCGCCCTGGCGGCGCACAACATATACGATAGCGAGATTCCCGCCGCTGGCGTGGTCACCGGCATTGGCCGTGTTTCCGGCGTTGAGTGCGTGATTGTAGCGAACGACGCCACGGTGAAAGGTGGCACCTACTTTCCCCTCACGGTGAAAAAGCATATTCGCGCCCAGGAGGTTGCCCGCAAGCATCGCCTGCCGTGCATCTATCTGGTCGATTCCGGCGGCGCCTTCCTGCCCCGCCAGGACGAAGTATTCCCTGATCGCGACCATTTCGGGCGCATCTTTTACAACCAGGCGACCATGTCGGCGGAAGGCATCCCCCAAATCGCCGTGGTGATGGGTTCCTGCACCGCGGGTGGCGCTTACGTGCCTGCCATGGCAGACGAGTCGATCATCGTTAAAGAGCAGGGCACAATTTTCCTGGGTGGCCCGCCCTTGGTGAAAGCCGCCACCGGTGAAAGCATCAGCGCTGAAGACCTGGGCGGTGCAGATGTTCACGCCAAGGTCAGCGGCGTCGCCGACCACTACGCGGAAAACGATGCCCATGCGTTGCAGCTTGCCCGCGCCTGCGTATCGCGGCTGAACTGGCAAAAGCGTGGCAAGCTCGCTATGCAGGCGCCCAAACCACCCAAACTCGATCCTTCCGAGCTGTATGGCATTGTCGGCACCGACCTTAAAAAGCCCTACGACGTGCGGGAAGTGATTGGCCGCATCGTCGATGACTCCGACTTTGATGAGTTCAAGCGCTACTACGGCGAAACCCTGGTCACCGGCTTTGCCCATATTCACGGCTACCCGGTGGGTATTGTGGCCAACAACGGCGTGCTGTTTTCTGAAAGCGCAGTAAAAGGCGCGCACTTTATTGAGCTATGCGCCCAGCGCAAGATTCCGCTGATCTTCCTGCAGAACATCACCGGCTTTATGGTTGGTTCCAAGTACGAGCACGAAGGCATCGCCAAGCACGGCGCCAAGCTGGTGACTGCCGTAGCCTGCGCCAAAGTGCCCAAATACACCGTCCTGATTGGCGGCAGCTTCGGCGCCGGTAACTACGGTATGTGTGGCCGCGCTTACGACCCCAACCTGCTGTTTATGTGGCCCAACGCACGCATTTCCGTCATGGGCGGAGAGCAGGCGGCGGGCGTACTGGCTCAGGTTAAGCGCGAGCAGCACGAACGCGAAGGCCGCGAGTGGAGCAAAGCGGACGAAGAAGCCTTTAAGCAACCCACCCGCGACCAGTACGAGCATCAGGGCCACCCCTACTACGCCAGCGCCCGCTTGTGGGACGACGGCGTGATCGATCCGCTGCAAACCCGCGATGTGTTGGGGCTTTCTTTAGCTGCCGCTATGAACGCAGAAATTGAAGAGACGCGCTTCGGCGTGTTCCGGATGTAAGGGGTCAATCACCATGGCTTACTCAACGCTGAATATAGAAGAGGGCGTGGCGCGCCTGACCTTAAAACGCCCCGAGGTGCATAACGCTTTTGACGACAGCCTGATCGCTGAGCTAAACGCGCACCTTGACCAGTTGCATACGTTGGCTGAAGCAGGCGATGTGCGAGCGGTAGTGCTGGGTTCAGAAGGCAAAAGCTTCTCCGCGGGTGCCGATCTGAACTGGATGAAGCGAATGGTCAATTACGACCTGGAAGATAATCTCGCTGACTCTCGCAAGCTCGCCGCGCTAATGCACGGCCTGGATACGCTGCCCTGCCCTACAGTCTGCCGTGTGCAAGGCGCCGCCTTTGGCGGTGCGGTGGGCTTGGCCGCCTGCTGCGATGTGGTGATCGCCTCGGGTAAAGCCAAATTCTGCCTTTCGGAAGTCAAAATTGGCCTATCGCCCGCGGTCATCAGCCCTTACGTGCAGCGAGCCCTGGGCGAGCGACAAATGCGCCGCTATGCGTTAACCGCAGAAGTCATGGACGCCGAAATAGCGCTCGCGCTGGGTTTAGTCCATCTGGTGGTGGAGCACGATAAGCTAGACGACGAAGTGGACACCATGCTGACAACCCTATTAGCCGGCTCGCCCCAAGCCCAGCGTGCCACCAAAGCGCTAATGGCCACGGTTGCTCAAGCGCCTGGCAGTGACGCCACCCGCGAGCATACCTGCCAGGTGATCGCCAAACTGCGGGTAAGCCACGAGGGTCAGGAGGGTTTATCCAGCTTTTTTGAGAAGCGCCGCCCGGATTGGGTCGAATTTGATAACACACCTAACGCTTCGGAGCGTCGCTCATGAAAAAACACGAAAAAGCCGCTCGCACGACGCCGTTTGACACCCTGCTGGTCGCCAACCGCGGTGAAATCGCCTGCCGGGTGATGCGCACTGCCCGCCGTATGGGCCTGAAAACCGTCGCGGTTTACTCTGATGCCGATGCCAGCGCACGCCACGTACGTGAAGCCGACGAGGCCGTACGCCTGGGACCTGCCGCCGCCCGTGAGAGCTATCTCAATATCGATGCGGTGATCGAAGCTGCCAAGCGTACCGGCACTGGCGCTATTCACCCCGGCTACGGCTTTCTTTCTGAAAACGGTACCTTCGTCAAAGCACTTGAAGAAGCGGGCATTACCTTTGTCGGCCCGCCTGCCTCGGCGATTGCCGCCATGGGCGATAAATCCGCCGCCAAAGCACGGATGGCTAATGCGGGCGTGCCGCTGGTGCCGGGCTACCATGGTGATGATCAGGACGATGCTCTGCTGCGCAGCGAAGCCGACAAAATTGGCTACCCGGTGATGCTCAAAGCCAGCGCCGGTGGCGGTGGTAAAGGCATGCGCGTGGTCGAATCAGGTGATAGTTTTCAAGCCGCATTAGATGGCTGCCGCCGTGAATCCAAAGCCGCTTTTAGTGATGACCGGATGCTGATCGAGAAGTATCTGGTGCAGCCCCGCCATGTGGAAGTGCAGGTATTCTGTGACCGCCACGGCAACGGCGTTTACCTGTTCGAGCGGGACTGCAGCGTTCAGCGCCGCCATCAAAAAGTCATCGAAGAGGCCCCCGCCCCCGGCATGACGGCAGAGCTACGTAGCGCTATGGGTGATGCCGCCGTACGCGCCGCCCAGGAGATCGGCTACGTGGGCGCAGGAACAGTCGAGTTTTTGCTAGACGGTTCACCAGGGCAGGATGGCGCTTTTTATTTTATGGAGATGAACACCCGTCTTCAGGTCGAGCACCCGGTGACCGAAATGATCACCGGCCAGGATCTGGTCGAGTGGCAGTTGCGCGTCGCTATGGGCGAACCGCTGCCTTGCACCCAGGATGAGCTGACGATTTCCGGCCATAGCTTTGAAGCGCGTATCTACGCCGAAGACCCGGATCAGGATTTCCTACCCGCTACCGGCTTGCTCACTCGCTTTGCGCTGGATTTAGAAGGCGCTGGACTGAGCGATGATCAGGTGCGTTTAGATAGCGGTGTAGAGAGCGGTGACGAGGTGTCGATGCACTACGACCCCATGCTCGCCAAGCTAATCGTTCATGGTGCCGACCGCGATGCAGCGCTGGCCACGCTTAACCGCGCCTTAGCGGCATTGGACGTACAAGGCGTAGTGACTAACCGTGCTTTCTTAATGCGCCTGGCAACGCATCCTGGTTTTAAGAACGTTGAGCTGGACACACGCTTTATCGAGCGCAATGAAGCGACGCTGTTTGCGCCGCGCACTTACAGCACAGAAGCCTACGCCAGCGCGGCGCTGATTGGCCTGAATCAACTTGCTCAAGAGTGCGAAAGCGACTCGCCCTGGGATCGCCACGACGGTTTCCGTCTGAATGCGCCGCACACCATTCGTATCGCCTTATGTGATCCAGCAAGTGCACAAGCACCGGATAGCGATGAAGCGGTGGTGATCGTCGAGGGGAAACGCAGCGCGGGCGAGTCACTGTGGAATCTTACCATTGGTGACGAAACGCTTACCGCTAGTTTGCAACCGCTCACCGGTGATGCGGTCGCCGTGACCTTGAACGGCCATCGCCGCCGCCTGCAGGCGCGCCGCGACGGGCATGTGGTCGTGATGGCCGACCCCAGCGGCGAAACCCGCCTGTTCTGGCGGCGCATTGATGCCATCGACCACGGTCACCACGAGGCGGAGTCTACGCTGACGGCGCCCATGAATGGCACGGTGGTTGCGCTTCTGGTAGAGCCTGGCATTGTCGTCGAGAAAGGCATGCCGCTGATGGTCATGGAAGCGATGAAAATGGAGCACACCATGACCGCCCCCGCCGATGGTAGCGTGGAGACATTCCACTTCCAGGCCGGGGACACCGTAAGCCAAGGTGCCATACTGCTCGACTTTGCGGCCAACGAATAGGAGTCACTGATGCCATTGCCTACCTCTGTAAAGCTGTTTGAAATGTCGCCCCGTGACGGCCTGCAAAATGAGCCCGGGGCCATAGTGCCCACCGCGACTAAAATCGCTCTGATCGAGCGGCTTGCTAAAGCGGGTATCACGCATATCGAAGCCGCCAGCTTTGTATCACCCAAATGGGTGCCGCAAATGGGCGATGCCGTTGAGGTCATGGCCGGCATCAAACGCCAGCCAGGCGTGGTTTACTCCGCGCTAACGCCCAATCTAAAAGGGCTCGAAAACGCACTAACCGTGGGTGTTGAGGAGGTCGCGGTATTTGGTGCGGCGTCAGAAGCGTTCTCGCAAAAGAACATTAATTGCTCCATTGCCGAGTCGCTGGTGCGCTTTGAGCCCGTACTAGAGCGCGCCCGAGAGGCGGGCGTGCGAGTGCGTGGCTACGTTTCCTGCGTATTGGGCTGCCCCTACGAAGGCGAAATAGCCCCCGCCAAAGTGGCTGAAGTGGCCCAGGCGCTTTATGAGATGGGCTGCTACGAGGTGTCCCTGGGCGACACCATTGGCGTCGGCACGCCGCTGGCTGCTAAACGCATGATTGAGACGACGCGCCAACAGGTGCCCATTGAGTTTCTGGCCGCTCACTTCCACGACACCTACGGCATGGCGCTGGCCAATCTTTATGCCGTCCTAGAAGAAGGCGTTAGCGTTATTGATGCCGCTACTGCGGGACTTGGCGGCTGCCCCTATGCCAAGGGCGCTTCCGGCAATGTGGCCACCGAAGACGTACTCTACCTGCTTGAAGGGTTGGGGATTGAAACGGGCATCGACCTACAGACCGTGATCGAAACCGGCTACTGGATCACCAACGAGCTAGGTCGCAAGCCCAGTTCCAAGGTAGCCCTGGCAAAAGGCTCTAGCCGTTGAAATGAGACGTGAATAATAAAAATTAAAAGCAGCGAGTTATCCACTGCCTTCCCGTTCGGACAAGAAAAACATCGGAGAGATACACCATGGCATCACCTGCTCTTACCCAACCCAGCTACTCCAGCAGCATGGCTGACAAGCCGCTTCTTGGCATGACGATCGGCGATAAATTTGACCAAATCGCGACGCAATATGCTGATAATGACGCACTGATTGTACTGCATCAGAACATTCACTGGAGCTATCGCCAGCTTCAGGAAGAGGTCAATCGCTGCGCCCGCGCCCTGCTCTCTATCGGCGTCAATAAAGGCGACCGGGTGGCCATTTGGGCACCCAACTGCAGCGAATGGACGTTAACACAGTTTGCCACCGCCAAAATTGGCGCCATTCTGGTCAACATCAATCCCTCTTACCGCACCCATGAATTGGAATACGCGCTAAACCAATCTGGAGCGCGTTTTCTGGTCACCGCCAACAGCTTTAAGAGCTCTGACTATAGCGCCATGCTGTATGAGCTAGCACCCGAACTTAGCGCTTGCACTGAAGGCCAACTCAAGTCACATAAGCTGCCTGACCTTGAGTGCATTATTAATTTAAGCAGCGAAAAGCTGAGCGGCATGTGGCGCTGGTCAGACCTGATGGTAGCAGCCAAAAAGGTTAGCCAAACCGATGTTGACGACCTGCAGGCAACGCTGCAGTTTGATGATGCGATCAATATTCAGTACACCTCGGGCACCACGGGCTTCCCTAAAGGTGCGACACTCTCTCACCACAATATTCTCAACAACGGCTTCTTCGTGGCGGAGAGCATGGGCTTTACCAGCGAAGACCGCCTGGTGATTCCGGTGCCGCTTTATCACTGCTTTGGCATGGTGATGGGCAATCTGGGCTGCATGACCCACGGCGCCACGATGATTTATCCGGATGAGGGCTTCGACCCTGGCAAAGTACTTAAAGCGGTTCACGAGCAGAAAGCCACCGCGCTGTATGGCGTACCGACCATGTTTATCGCCGAGCTTGATCACCCCGACTTCCCTGGTACCGACCTCTCATCCCTACGCACTGGCATCATGGCGGGCTCGATCTGCCCTGCGGAAATCATGAAGCAGGTAATCAACAAGATGAATATGAAGGGCGTGCAGATAGCCTACGGAATGACCGAAACCAGCCCGGTGTCCACTCAGACCGGCGCCAATGACAGCATCGAGAAGCGCGTTTCCACCGTGGGTCGCACCCAGCCACACCTGGAAAATAAAATCGTCGACCCCGGTAACGGCGGTATTTTGCCACGTGGTGAAATTGGTGAGCTGTGTACCCGCGGCTATAGCGTGATGCTCAAATACTGGAATAACGATAAAGCCACCGCGGAGGCGATTGACGAAGCGGGATGGATGCACACCGGCGACCTGGCCACCATGGATGAAGAGGGCTACATCCAGATCGTGGGGCGTATTAAAGATATGGTCATTCGCGGCGGCGAGAATGTTTATCCCAAAGAGATCGAGGAGTTTCTCTACGCCCACCCGGCGATCTCAGAAGTACAGGTCACCGGCGTGCCCGACAAGAAGTATGGTGAAGAGCTGATTGCCTGGGTGAAACTCAACAGCACAGCGGGTGATGTCACGGGTGAAGAGCTTCGCGAGTACTGCAAAGGCAAAATCACTCACTTCAAAATCCCCCGCTACTTCAAGTTCGTTGACGAGTTCCCAATGACCGTCACCGGAAAGATTCAGAAATTCAAGATGCGCGAAATTTCTATCCAGGAGCTAGGTTTAGATCAAGAATCAGGTTTGGATCAAGAGTCGTAAGCAATGGCGCCCTCCAACCCTTTAGCCAACCACTATCAGCGCGCCCTGCGCGCTGATGAGGTCGTGGCGCAGATTGATAGCCACTACCCCGCTGGTCCCACACTGCATCAACTGGCACCATTAGACCAGCTGCATATTGGCGGTATGGCAGCCTCTACTCGTCTGCTTGAACGACTCAACCCTGTCACCCACGGAAAAGTGCTGGATATTGGCGCAGGGCTGGGCGGGCTAATGCGCCAGGGTGCCTCTCTCGGTTTTCAAATGACCGGGCTGGATATTACCCACGGCTTCAGTGCGCTCAATAAATCGCTGAGCTTACGGGTAAGTCAGCCAGACGCCCCACCGCTTGCCTGGGTAACCGGCGATGCAAGCGCCCTGCCCTTTGCCGATAGCAGCTTTGATGCTGTGCTGTTTCAGCACAGCCTGCTCAATATGCCCAATGCCTCCAAGGTAATCACAGAAAGTCGGCGAGTTCTGCGCCCAGGCGGGCAGATAGTGATGCACGAAGTCGTCAGCGGCCCCAACGTGGCGCAACTTCGCTATCCGGTGCCTTGGGCAGCCTCTTCTGAGCACTCCCATCTAGTTACCTTGGTTGAACTGACTCGGCTGCTTGAAATAGACGGCTTCCAACTTGAACATGTGGACGATTGGAGTGAAATGGCCTGGGCGTGGCGCCAGCGCCAACGGCAAAAAGAGCAAGCGCCACGGCAAGCCGTGCTGTCACCTCAGTGGGTTTTTGGCGAGCGCTTTATCACTATGGGAAAAAATTTAGTCGACAATCTAGCCGAGGGCGCAATTAAAGTGGTGGAAATCCAAGCCAGTTGCTAATCTTAATAGCAATAGCTGTTTCCTCCCTACCCGTGGCTATACGACAATATATGGGTATGAAACGATAGGTGTACGAGAAATGCCAATCAAACGCTTGGCAAGCACCCTGATCTGCTGCTCTGTTCCCTGGTTTAGCGGCTACGCCGACGATACTCCGCCGGTGATGGCTTATACCGCACCCAATAGCGAACTCATGCAGCTTGATAATGGCGTTATCCTAGAAGGCAGCGACCTTCAAAGCCTTGATAACTATACCAGCGGTTTTCGAGTAACCGCAGGCTACAGCCCTTGGCGACTCCCCCAACTCGATATTGGCGCTGAAATTGCCTACCGGGAAAGCGAAGAGATCTCCACTTCCTCCGGTGTTAACCCCCTCATCATGGATACACTCAGTTTGGGCGGTGCCATTGTTGCCGGAGTTCGCATGGGCGCCTTCAGTGTCTATGCGAAGTCCGGCATCACAGAATGGCGTGGTGAAAGCGACCTGGAAGGCGCCGATGAAAGCGGTACTGCATTGCTGCAAGGTTTCGGCGCCACGGTGACGATCAATCGACTCGTCAGTCGGCTGGAGTACGAACGCATCGACACCCCAACGCTCAGCCATCTCAATATGCTAAGTGCCTCGCTGCATCTGCCGTTTTAAACTGCATCGCGATGCAGGCGGACCCGTGGTAGACATCTAGTTATGAACACGGACAACCGTCACCTCAGTTTACTGAACGTCGCTTCATGCAACAGTATTTAGATCTTGCCGAAATATTCACGTTGCGGCGACAAAGAAGAGTGGGGCACAAAAAGCCAGTGTTATGCCGATCAATGTTCTTCCAATCAGTCTTTGGTTTTTAGCCAATAAGCGAGCTATTCGGCCCAGTCTCGCTGCGAATAATACGATCAACGCACTCCCCAAAGAAATCAGTGTAATGATCACTCAGCACTCAACTTCATATTATGGATAAGCTTATCTTAGGCGGCGACATTGTTTGCCAGTGTCCGAATAGGTGCTTTTAGCGTCTATGCAGAGCCTGGTAATACCGAATTTAGTGCTTTTTATAAGTCAGCATCTTGCGTCTAAATCAATAGAGAATCAGAACTAAACCAACTCCGCTAACGATGAGCTTTCAAAGCTCTTCATATTGTCATGGTCGCCTTCACAAACCTTTCGTACCCAATTTGGATCTGTGATTAAAGCGCGCCCCACCGCTATTAAATCGAATTCATCGTTTTCCATGCGGCGCACCAACTCTTCAAGCCGAACCGGTGTTGAACCTTCGCCAGCAAAGGCCCCAAAAACATCACCCGATAAACCTACCGAACCAACGCTTATCGTGGCGGCCCCCGTAAGCTTCTTGGCCCATCCAGCAAAGTTCAAGCCAGATTTCCCATCTAACTCAGGAAACTCAGGTTCCCAGAAACGCCGCTGAGAACAGTGCAATATATCCACACCAGCTGCTACCAATGGGATTAACCATTCAGCCATTGCCTCCGGAGTTCCTGCTAAGCGCGCGGTATAGTCTTGTCCCTTCCATTGGCTAAGTCGCATAATAATGGGAAAGTCTGGCCCTACTGCGGATCGAACCGCCGAAACGACGTCTAAAGCAAACCGCGACCGTTCCTTAAGCGAAGTGCCACCATAGCGATCTTTACGCTCATTACTGGAGGCCCAAAAAAACTGATCAATAAGATAACCATGGGCACCGTGAATCTCGATACTATCGAAGCCTATACGCTTTGCGTCTACTGCGGCTTGTGCGAAAGCAGCAACGGTATCAGCGATAGCCTCTTCGGTCATAATCCCACCGCGGCGGATGTCGGTTGTAACAAGCCCAGAAGGACTCTCAGGTAATGTAGTAGGCTCCCAATCAGTCGAGGGGCTTTTAACCGATCCAGCATGCAGAAGTTGAGGTGCCATATGCCCACCAGCCGCATGCACACCCTCTAACACTGCTCTCCAACCCGCAAGGGGACGGTCTCCATGAAAAAGAGTCATTTCTGGGTCGTTCATTGAATTTGGGCGATTAATACCAGTCGCCTCAGACAGGATCAGTCCAACACTTCCTTCCGCTCGGCGCCGATAGTAATGAGCATGGGCTCGTTCAGGAATACCATCGACCGCGAAGGGTCTGCTCATTGGAGCCATCACAATCCGATTGGGAAGTGAAAGCGATTTTAGATTAAAAGGTCGAAAAAGAGTGTCAGTTGATGACATATGCTAGCTTCCTTGGTTTCGTATGGCCCCATCACCCCCTGCTGGTAGGCAATAGGTGAGCTTTTACAGGACGCGCCGATCAGACTTGTGCCTGACCACCATCCGCGAAAATATCAGCGCCATTTACGAAACTTGAATCTTCGCTAGCAAGGAAGAGCGCAGCTTTGGCAATCTCCTCCGGCTCACCGACCCTGCCCAAGGGGATGCGTATACTTAGATAATCAAGCATGCCCTGCTGCTGTTCGAGATCATTGCCAGCGAAGTCGAGGAGAAACGGTGTTCGGATAGGGCCAGGACTCAAAACATTTACACGAATACCAGTGCCTTTAAGATCAATCGCCCAACTACGAGCAAGGTTGCGCACAGCGGCTTTGGAAGCGGAATATATACTGAATGCAGCGGTTCCCTCGATGCTGGCGCTGGAGCCGGCTAAAATAATTGAGGCTCCCTTTGCCATAAGTGGCAATGCCTTCTGGACGGTAAAAACCATCGCTTTGACATTTTGTCCAAACGTATCATCCACTTGCTCCTCTGTAATCTGTCCTAGAGGTAACATGGTCCCGCCGCCAGCATTGGCGAATAACACATCAATGCGACCGGCTTCCGCTTTGATTTTTTCGAAGAGGCGATCGAGATCACCAGCCTGGGTTGAATCTGCTTGGATGCAGGTGACATTGCTGCCGATTGCGTCCTGCGCCGCTTTTAATGAATTAAGATGGCGCCCGGTTATGTATACATGTGCTCCTTCAGCCACAAACAGCTTGGCTGTGGCCAGACCAATACCACTGGTAGCCCCTGTGATCACTGCAATTTTGCCGCCGATTCTATTGGACATGTTAATTTTTCCTTATGTCTAGAGAGGACGACCCGAAAGATTCAGGTCAGTATCCTAAGACGAGTCTAGGGAGACTTAAGGAAGAGCAGAAGCCCGCCAGGATGAACACATAATTCACCGGACTGGATAATCAAATCTGCCCACAATGGCATCTGAACCAATAAAGTCAAACCAACCCAACAACTACATTCCTGACGCCGATAGACTTATTTACTAGGCTTACAGCTTTCTCTACTAAATAGCTCTACCGCCCAATCAGCAAAGGCACGTAGTTTCGCACTTGGATAGCGCGTTGCCGGATAGACAAGCTGGAGCGGATGGGATGGCTGAGTCCAGCCTTCCAAGATGGCGACTAACCGCTCTGAGCCGAGATGAGGACGCGCGCTGAAACGAAATATCTGACCGATACCTAAGCCAGTTAACACTGCTTCTGTGTGGGCTGTACTTTCACTCACATCCATAACGGAGCACCCATTAATTTCGTACTTCTCCCCCCCATTACTGAAGTACAAGGGCAGTGACTTACCAGTGTGAGGAAAGAAATAACGAATTGTTTGATGCTTTTCTTCAAGTTCCCGAGGATGCGTAGGAGTACCGTTCTTCGAGAGATAAGCTGGCGTCGCACATGTTACATAATCGACGCTGCAAAGGTGCCGCCCAATTAACGAGCTATCAGGCAAAGCACCGCCGCGAATAACACAATCTACTCCCTCCCCGATAATATCGGCAGGGCGATCACTCACGCCAAGCAGTAGCTCCAAATCAGGGTACCTTGCACGAAATTCAGGCAGCGCCGGTATAATGACCAGATTAGCCAACGATGAACCCACATCAACTCGAAGTCTGCCATGAGGCTTTATACGCCCCTCACCAGCGGCCATATCCATGTTTTCTAGTTGGGCTAGCAGATTCAAGGCATGTTCCCGATAAGCCTCACCGGAAGGCGTTATAGTAAATGAGCGTGTACTTCGCTCTATAAGTTTTGTACCTAGATGCTGCTCTAGATCTTGTAGTAGCTTGCTGACGGATGAGCGTGGAATATTGAGCGAATCAGCTGCTTTTGCGAATGAGCGGGCATCCGTTACTCGAATAAAAACTCGAATGGCGAGAAGTTGGTTCAAAGATGTGCTCCTGAAAAAAGGAAGGAACTGTGCGGGGAAAAGGCCAAATACTCTGGCGTAATCACGGCTGAACTACATCGCGCTTTCATAGCCGACTTGGAAAGCTGTGCTCGTGACACTTTTAGTTGGATACCATAAGCGATCACGTCTGTAGTAAGCGACTCAACCCTAATGGGCTTGGCGAAGTCTTAGTGGGGCGATTGAATAGTTTGGCTGGCGCGAGCCATGGCGGTATCAGGAGCCGCATTTTCAAGCAGCATCCATCCCCTGAAGCTCTTGCAGCACTCGATACAGAATCTCCCGTTCATAAACGGGTGTGAGGGCAGCGATCTCTTCACGACTGTTCATCAGTCTCAGCATGCGCACCCAAACACCCATTAATTAAGTAGTGATATCTGCCACCGAGAAGCCTGCCCCGTACTCATCCTTCCGGTTGACTTTGGAAAGTCAGCCAGCAACATCGAAAGCATGATCGGCTCAAGAATCAGACTCAGAATAAGGTAGAGCTCAACCGAACTGGCAGTATGCATGGCCCCTAACGCTGGCGACTGAATGGTGAGCGGCAGACTGGTTATACAGCTCCCGCCCAGCTGTTCGTCGTTGGCTTCGACAAGACCATGATAGGTACGACAATTACAGTTATAAAAAATTGAGATGAAAGGAGCATCCACTCAGCCACAGTAGCTTATTCGTAATACACCCAATGAGTAATACTTTATTTATTGGAAGCTAGCTTAGCTGTTAGCAAAGAGTCTCCCGCAGCTTTCGGTGCTTTGAACCTTGCCACATCGCGAGCGGGCGGCATTCCAAATAAGCGTGCGTATTCGCGACTGAATTGTGATGCGCTTTCATAGCCCACAATAAAAGCAACTGACGCAGCATCTTGTGTATCGAACAGTAGTAGCCAGCGAGCCCTAAGCAGGCGCAGACGTTTCTGATACTGAAGCGGCGACATGTTTGTGATGGCTTTAAAGTGCCGATAGAACGCTGCAATACTCATCCCAGCCATTGCCGCCAGCGGAGGCATGCGCAACGGTTCGGTGTAGTGATCGCGAATCCATTGCGTTGCTCGGCGGATCTGCGCAAGTCGGCCATCGGGGCGAGCAATATCACGTAGCATCGGGCCTAATGGCCCTTGCAAGACCCGGAAAAGAATCTCTCGTTCAATCATCGGTGCAAGAACTGTCGCTTCGTCTGGACGGCCTATCAGCCGCATCATTCGTAACCAAGCATCAATCATATCTGCTTGTGCTGACACCCCAGAAAAATGTTTCGGAGTCGATTGCTTGGCCACCATGGCCTCGCCCGCCATCAGCGTTGAAAGGATATTGGAATCCAATGTCAGGCTGATCGCTAAATAAGGCTGCCCCGGCCCACATGGATGAATCTCACCCGTGGCGGGTACCTCTATAGGCACGAGAAAATAGCTGATCGGTAAGCACTGCAAAACCTGATCGCCAATAGACAATGTTTTGGCGCCCTGGAGTACAAGGTGCAGCATCGGCTCGTAAACCTGACTCGCACACGCCTCGGCCTGAACCATTGCCACACGAGGCAAGCCGGTATCTGTCCAACTCGTTTCTGCACGCATTACGATACTGCGCAACTCATTAATCGCATTTTCCATCTGTTCGAATATGCGCCCAATCTTACAGCAAATCAATTACCTGATAAGAATAGGCAACCATTCGATAATAACTGGCAACCGTATAGCTGGTTCCAAGCCGGATACTCTCAGGGGTCGGCATAAACCTTCAACCCCCTCTGCTGACTACAAAAAATCAGAAACATCACTCCATTTTAGAAAAGGTCAGCCTCATGAAACTTGAAGGAAAAATTGCTGTTGTCACTGGCGCATCAAAAGGTATTGGTGCAGGTATCGCTAAAGCATTAGCTGCCGCAGGCGCGACCGTCGTAGTCAACTATGCGTCAAGCAAATCTCACGCCGATGCGGTTGTGGCAGAGATTCAGGGCCAGGGCGGTAAAGGCGTCGGTATCCAAGCAGATATGGGTAACGCTGCCGACGTGACACGTCTGTTTGAAACTGTCAAAGACGACTTCGGAACGCTGGATATTCTCGTTAATAATGCGGGTGTAGCGGTATTTCAAATGATTGATGATCTGACCGAAGACGCGTTCCATCAGCAATTCAACGTCAATGTGCTCGGTTACCTTTTAGCTGTTCGAGAAGCCGTCAAGCTGCTTGGCTCATCGGGTAGCATCATCAACATCAGCTCGATTCTCAGCACCGACCCCTACCTGGCTTCCAGTGTCTATTCTGCCACCAAGGGCGCGGTCGATACATTGACGTTCGCGTTGGCTCGGGAGCTTGGGCCACGTGGGATCAGAGTCAACTCGATCTTGCCCGGTCACACCAATACGCCTGGGACTGACGGTAATTTCGCTGGAGAACTAGGAGAAAAGCTTATCGCAGGCACACCTCTGGGCCGTTTTGGTGAGCCAGAAGACATTGCACCGTTGGCTGTTTTCCTAGCGTCGGAGGACTCACATTGGGTAACGGGAGAGTCCATTCGAGCGTCGGGTGGTGTACGAGGCGTTGGTTACTAGACACTTCCCTATTAATGCTGAAGGCGCACGATGTCGTGCGCCTTCATGGTTTCCAGGTTCGCAAAAATGCCCCAAGTTTTAGCAGCAACAGACCAAAATGCCGCTTCATCCCAAACATTAACACCCACCCCGGCCCCATGGAGCGCGGTAGCGACTATTGGCGTGGGGGCATTCGCCCTCGTTACAGCCGAGTTTTTACCCGTTGGCCTGCTACCTCAAATAGCAAGTGATCTAGCCATTAGTGAGGGACAAGCAGGCCTCATGATCACTATTCCAGGAATCGTGGCGGCCTGCTCAGCGCTCTTAACGGTCAGTCTAGCCAAAACCTTTGATCGGCGACACGTACTCTGGATCCTGCTCAGCCTCCTGGTCGTATCCAACGCACTCATGGCGTGCTCAAACGGTTTATTTGTCTTGTTATCAGGCCGTGTCCTGCTGGGTATTGCGGTGGGTGGATTTTGGACTATAGGCGTATCGTTAGGCCCTAGATTGAGGCCCGACTCAGTGGGGCGAGCGACATCAATTATTTTTTCGGGGGTTACGCTAGGCACCGTTGCAGGCGTACCAGCGGGAACGCTGCTTGGGGGCTTGTTCGGTTGGCGCATCGCATTTGTCGCTTTTGCCGCTCTGGCCTCACTTGTCGTCGTTGCATTAGTGCTGCTTCTGCCCAGCATTCGTCCGGAAAAAACGTCGGGGTTCACACAATTACCGGCTGTACTGAGGTTGCCCAAAGTCCAGGTTGGCCTGGTGGCTGTTATGCTGATATTTATCGGACAATTTTCGGCCTATACCTACATCACACCTTATCTGAATCAAATTAGCGGAATTGAATCGAGCAGGCTGAGCTTTCTCTTATTGGGGTATGGGGTTGCTGGAATATTTGGCAATTTGCTATGCGGCTGGTTCGTCGATCGAGACGTACGCTTAGCGGTATTGGGTACATCGTTGTTGTTAGGCTGTTCGATGCTATTGCTGGTTTCCATGGGAGATAACCCACTATCTGCAATAGCAGCAGTCATAGCCTGGGGGTTTGGATTTGGGATGCTACCTATTGCCATTCAAAGTTGGATTTTCAGTGCCGCGCCTGATCGCCTGGAAAGCGTTGCGGCGCTGTTTGTATCTATCGCTCAACTCGCAATGGGAGGTGGAGCATTGCTCGGAGGAGTTACTGTCGATCATTACGGTATCGCAAGTGCCGTGTGGGTAGGCGCAGTGGGAGCTCTTTGCGGAGCAATATGGATCTTTGCGCGCTTTCCGTAGAAGCAGGTTCGATAGACGCCAGATCAGGGAAACGCTACTTTGCTATTTCTATCGCATGTTTCGCCCACACTAATATAGATTGTGGTCAAAAACGTCTATTGCATGTCGGAAGTATGTGGGTGAGCGTATGCTTTTGTCTAACTGGGCACCGAAGCATCCCTACTTTTACGTTGGCGACCCTTTATAAAGAGAAAATATTTCAAAACTGCCTCATGGGCTACCCGCCAAACACTTTCAGTAATCGCTGTATCTAGTTCAGAAAATTAGCAGCTAGAGTAGCTGGCTCATTCCCACCAATTATCAAGAGGTATGCAATGGAATATGACTTTTATTGGATCAGCGGTAGCCCTAACGCTTGGCGTGCCATGCTAACACTGGAGCATAAAGGAATTTACTACCGTTCCCATAGGCTTGACCCCGGCAACCAGGAGCAGAAAAGCCCAGCATTCCTGGAACTCAACCCTTTAGGCAAAGTACCTGTTCTAAAGCATGGCAATGTCGTCATCGCTGAATCGATTGCTATCATGGCTTATCTGGAGCGCGTACACCCGCAGCCGCCACTCTTTGGGGTAACAGCTGCCGAAACGGGGCTGATATGGCAGCGGATTTTTGAATTCGTCAACAGTTTGCGCGATGTCATAGACGATGGCGTGGTTCGTCCACTTAGCCAAGGGGCGATGTTAAATGACACTGATGCATTGAAAATGGCTGCCAACAGTATTTACGCATCATTGGATAGAATGGAGACCACTTTGGGAACATTCGATTATCTGGCGGGCAATAAGGTGTCTGCGGCAGACTTTACAGTGCTTCCCAATCTTTTGATGCTTATACGCATCGGCAGTCGTACCGATGTATTGGCACTCAAAATGAATCTTAATGAGATTCGTTCTCGATATTCTGCAATCGACAGCTGGCTTGCTCGTTTGGAGGCATTGCCAGCTTTCGATGCCGCATATCCACCGCACTGGCGCTTATCTTGATTGGCCGAGTGGCTATTGGCATCTGCTCGTTTATATAAATGCCGGAACGAATAGTGCTACTGGGCACCATGACTAGGCTGTTGTTGAGGTTTTGGCTCATGCTCAGGTGGTGTCCAGATAGGCACATCCTGCCGCTGCGGCTCCGGCCAATCCTGCTGCATTGCGCTATTCAACGACTCTTCCAGCTTCATAAATAGCTCACTATAGCGAGGGCCGAAAGTATTCCCTCCCTCAATGTCCTTCCAGGTTGCAAACAATTCATCCTCATGGGCATCTTCGTTCTGTACAAAGGCCCAGGTCATCTGTTTAGCACGCATGGGGTGCACGCCCATGGCAGTCAGTGCGTGCCCGCCCAGTTCCAACGCTGAATGATAGGTTTCACTGATAACGTCGTCGGCCCCTGCGTCACGTAGTTGATAGCCATGCCCACGGTCGAATGCACGGGCTAGCACCCACACTTGTGGGTAGGCATGCTTCACATGCTTAACCATCTGCACCGCACGCTCACGATCGTCTAACGCGATAACCAATAATCGGGCGTGCTCAATCCCTGCGGTCTCAAGCAAGTCGGAGCGGCTGGCGTCGCCAAAGTAGCTTTTGATGTTAATTTTGCGCAGGTTCTCGATCTGCTCAATCTCCAGATCCAGCGCCACGATGGGGATATTATTGGCGCGCAGCAAGCGGCAGATTATTTGTCCAAACCGCCCTACCCCCGCAACGATAACCGGTGCTTGCTCCTCAATAGCATCGGCTTCGCGATCATCGTTTTTAGCGATAAGGTAGCGCGGCAGCACCAGCCGGTCATAGGCAATAAATAGCAACGGCGTTAAGAACATCGATAGCGCCACCACCAGTGAGAGAATTTGGGAGGTATCAGTAGGAATCACGTTGTTTTGAACGCTGTAGGTCAGCAGCACAAAGCCAAACTCACCGGCTTGGGCAAGGCTTAAAGTGAATAGCCAGCCGTTGCTACCATGCACTCGAAATAGCAGCGCCAAGCCCAGCAGAATCACACCTTTAACAACGATAACCGCCACGCCTAGCGATAGCACCGTGCCCCACTCCGCCGCCAGCACCGAGAAGTTGATGCCCGCTCCCACGGTAATAAAGAACAGCCCCAGTAGTAGTCCTTTGAAAGGCTCAATATTGGCTTCCAGCTCGTGCTTAAATTCACTGTTGGCGAGCACCACCCCCGCCAGGAAGGCACCCAGCGCGGGAGATAAATTGACCACACTCATCAGTGCGGCGATGCCAATCACCAGCATCAGCGCACTAGCGGTAAATACTTCACGCAGGCCAGAGCCAATCACATAGCGAAACAGCAGTGGCATTAAGTAGTAGCCGCCGGCGATGACACTCACGATGGCACCCACGACCACTAAGGCGTGCGCCCAGCCGGGCAAGTGCGCTACCAGGCTTAAGCTGGCATGACCGTCATCACCGCCCGCCCCCATCAACTCAGGCAGCGCCAGAAGCGGGATCAGCGCCAGCATGGGGATCACCGCAATATCCTGAAACAACAGCACCGAGAAAGCGCTGCGACCACCCTCCGTTTTGGCGAGCCCCTTTTCATTCAGTGTTTGCAGCACAATGGCTGTGGAAGAGAGCGCAAAAATCAGCCCCACCGCCAGGGCGGTTTGCCACACAAGCCCCAGCCACCAGGCAATAGCGGTGCCAGCAGCGGCGGTTAACACAACCTGAAGCCCACCCAGACCGATCAGCCGAACCCGCATAGCCCACAACCCTTTGGGGTCAAGCTCCATGCCCACCAAAAACAGCATCATCACCACGCCAAACTCGGCAAAGTGCTGAATGGTGGTGGTCTCCTGCCCCACCAGTCCAAGGATTGGCCCTATCACTACCCCGGCGACCAAGTAACCCAGTACCGACCCCAGACCAAAACGCTTGGCAAGAGGTACGGCGATCACCGCAGCAACAAGATAAATAAAGGCTTGAATGAAATAACTGGTCATCGGGGCTCCTTAAATTGACAGGCGCTACTTGACTTCCCAGGGCATTCAGGTAGCGTACTAGTACGTTAGTACATCACTAATTACTCGGTAGCAAACTATGCCTTCAAACGGTCACTATCAGGCTGAGCTAATCGACCACCTACTCTCCATTAATTCACCTGAAGCAATGGATCGAGCGCTGGCGAGCCTGCTAACGCCTGCAGAGTACCAAGAAATCAGTAAACGCCTACAAATTTTTAAGCTGCTGCGTGAAGGCGTGCCCCACCGCAAAATTGCCGAAACCCTCGGCGTGGGCATCGCTACGGTTTCACGGGGTTCCCGCGCACTTACCACGTTACCCTCTTCAAGCCCTTCTTCACGGAATGATGCATCATGACCACTGCCAATACACATGCCTCATCAGACCCGCAGCCTTTTACGCTGCCACGCAAACCTCACTATGTGACCTTGGCAGCGGACTGCGACTTCTTTGCCCTGTTTCAGAAGATCGAACGTCGGTTTGATACCTGCTACATGCTGGAGTCATTGGGCGAAGATAGCCATATGGCGCGCCACTCGATTATCGGGTTCGACCCCGAGTACACGCTCTATGCCAACGGCAACACGCTGACCATTGAAGAGCGTGACGGCAATGCCAACCACTACCCTAGCGACAACCCCTACGAACTGCTGCGTAGCCTGATCCCGCAGAATATTATTTCCCGCAAGTACGCCGGTGGGTTAAGCGGCTATCTCGGTTACGATGCCATGCAATACTTCGAGCCCTCGCTTACGTTAAAAGCCAGCGATGATTTCGACACTTTCCGTTTCGGACTTTACAAAGATGGCCTGATCCTCGACAAGATGACCGGGGAAGTCACCTACTTCTACTACGACAATAGCCGCTACGAATTTCTGCAGACGCTAATTGATGCAGACGATGAACCAGCAGGCCCGCTGAAAATCACCGCCTTAGGCGACACCATGAGCCAGGCAGAACACGCTGAGGCAGTGGCCAAGGTGAAGCAGGATATTATCGACGGTAAGGTGTTCCAGTGCGAAGTTGGCTTTAAAAAACGCTTTAGTATTGAAGGCGACGCCCTGGCGCTATATGACCAGTTGCGCACCATCAACCCGTCGCCGCAAATGTACTATGTCAAATTCGGCAAGCAGAAGCTGATCGGCGCAAGCCCAGAGCTTTTGTTCCGGCTGCGCCAGGGCGAAATGGAAACCTTTCCGCTGGCGGGCACTACCACCCGGGGGCAAACGCCCCAGGAAGATACCCAGCTCGCCCGGGCACTGCTCAACGACCCCAAAGAGATCGCCGAGCACAATATGATCGTGGATCTACACCGCAACGATATTGGCCGGGTGGCACAGTTTGGCACGGTAAAAGTGCGCAGTTTGATGGATATCAAACGCTTTAGCCACGTGCAGCATATCTCCAGCGAGATCGTCGGCATTATCGCCGAAGGTGAAGATATGTTTACCGCGCTGGCCAGCAATTTCCCGGCAGGCACTCTCACCGGCGCACCCAAAATCGAGGCGATGAAGATTATCGATGATCTGGAAACCGACGGGCGCGGCCCCTACGGTGGCGCGGTGGGTCAGTTCTCGTTTAACGGTGACTGCACCTTTGCGATACCCATTCGTACGGTGTTTGTGAACGGAGAGCGTGCCTACGTGCAAACCTGCGGTGGCAATGTGTTTGATAGCAATGCCGCTGATGAGTACGAGGAGATCCGCCGCAAGTTTGCCGGTACGCGCAAAGCCCTTACCCCCTTTATGGAGACGGACATGGAGAGCCAAGCATGAAGGTACTGATCATCGATAATTACGACTCCTTCACCTATAACCTTTACCAGTTTATTGGTGAGATTTTGACTACGGAGAAGAATCGCGGCGGGCTGGCCAATTTTGAGATACTCGTTAAGCGCAATAATCACATCGATTTCAACGCCATCGAAGCCATGGCCCCGGATCGCATTATCATCTCCCCCGGCCCCGGCTCGCCAGATGACCCACGCTACTTTGGTGTGTGTGCAGAAGTGATAGAGAAACTGGGCAAAACCACGCCGCTGCTGGGAGTATGCTTGGGTATGCAGGGCATTGTGCACGTGTTTGGCGGCAAGGTAGTCAAAGCGCCGCTGCCGATGCATGGCAAGATCAGCCCGATCAACCACAATAACGCATCGGTGTTTAACGGCGTGCCTGACCAGCTTGAAGTGATGCGCTACCACTCTCTCATTGCCGATGCGACCACTCTGCCCGAGTGCCTGGAAGTGACCGCCACCGTAGGCGCACTGGCAGCCGATAGCTTTGAACAGCGCAGCCGCTGGCAGGCATTGGGTGAATTCGAACTGATGGGTGTTAAACATCGGGAGTACCCGATTCATGGCATCCAGTTCCACCCGGAATCGTTTGCCACCGAGGGCGGTAAAGAGCTGATTGCTAATTTTCTTTTCTCGCCCGACGATCAAGCCAGAGCGTAGGCACCAAGCATAGGGTGGCTAAACGGGCGGCTAAATGAGACTCAATGAAACAGTTAGCCACCCTACACAGACCAGATTCACGACAACCGTCAGCCAGAACGTAACTTGAAAGGCGGTTTTCTGGGTTTTATGCCTCAGTTGCTGTTGGGCCAGTAGCGCACCCGGCCAGCCACCCACTACCCCAAGCAGATGTAGCGACTTTTCACTCACCCGACGGCGGTTTTTAATAGCCGCCTTTTTGTCGATAGCGTAAGTGATATAAGCGATAACGCTCACTACAGCGTAAAAGGCGACAATTGGGATCACAGTGAAGACTCTTGAATGATGGGGAGTTACTTGCGCCGCTGGGAAGGCTTTCCGCCCCCCGCTGGCTTACCGCGGCCTTTACCAACGGGCTTACCTTTAGCACCAGGCTTGCTTTTAGCACCAAGCTTGCCGGGGGCTTTGCCGCCCTTGGGGGGCGGCTTACCTGGCGCACTCCCTTTCGGGCCGGTACCTGTTTTTCCACTGACTTTTCCGCTGGCGGCTTTTTTACCCTTGACGGGTGGTTTAGCCCCGGCCGCTTTGGCACCAGCCGCCTTCGCGCCTGCTTTGGCCGGTCGCCCTTTCGCGGAAGGCGATTTTGCCTTTCCTGCGCCTGAGCTGTAGTTGGGTCTTTCAGGCTTAGCTTTACTTTTCTTTTCTGGTGCCGCCTCTGAGCGTTCGGTCAGGGCGATAATGGTATCGATCTCTTTGGCAGTGAGATCGCGCCAGTCGCCCAGGGCCAAGCCTTTTAGCGGCACATTCATAATGCGCGTGCGAATAAGCTGCGTGACCTCGTAGCCGAAGTATTCGCACATACGGCGAATTTGCCGATTAAGCCCCTGCACCAGGGTAATGGTGAATACAAAGGTGGACTCTTTTTGCACCTTGCAGCGCTTGGTCACCTTGCCAAGAATCGGCACACCACTCTGCATGCCCTCGATAAACTCGTCGGTGATCGGCTTGTTCACCGTCACCTGGTACTCTTTTTCGTGGTTGTTATTGGCGCGCAGAATCTTATTAACCAGATCGCCGTTATTGGTTAAAAAAATCAGCCCCTGGGAGTCTTTATCGAGCCGCCCAATGGGAAAAATACGCACGCCATGCTTCACAAACTCAACGATATTGTCCTTTTCGCTGGACTCAGTGGTACTGACAATGCCCACCGGTTTGTTCAGCGCGATCAGCACCAGATCCTCCTCCTCCTGAGGCTCGATCTCCTGACCGTTTACTTTAACCAAGTCACCCGCCACCACTTGATCACCGGTAGTCGCACGGCGACCGTTTATCCATACGTTGCCCTGCTCCACAAAGCGGTCGGCTTCACGGCGAGAGCACATCCCGCTCTCGCTAATATATTTATTGATACGGGTAGTTTTTCGAAACGACATAAAACGCCATGTGGCTATAAGAGGATAAGCAAGCAGTTAAAAAGAGGAGCCAGGCTGCTTTAGAAAAGCCAGCTCCTCGTCGGTAGACTCCCGCCCCAACAGTGCGTTGCGGTGCGGGTAACGCCCAAAGCGATCAATGATCGCCTTGTGGCGCACTTCAAAGTCGTAGTTATTCTCTAACCCCGGCTGGTCAAATAGCTGCATCGCCACTTCATGAATGACCGCGGATTCGCTATGCATATAGGGCATATACAGAAACGCCCGTTGTGCACTGGTCAGCTCTGCATCTGACCCAGCAGCTACAGCCTCTTGCGCTAGCGCCAGCGCTAAGGGATCAGTGGCAAAAGCACGGGCGTCATCGCGATAGATATTACGCGAGAACTGATCCAGCACAATGATCTCCGCAAGCCGCCCTTGCGGCGTTTGACGCCATGCGTAACATTCACACCGCGCGGTTTGGGCATGCAGTGCACCAAACCGCTGCGAGATTGTACGATCCAACTCAGTGTCTTTTTTAAACCACTGAGCAGGCGTCAACTCCTCAAACCAAAAGTCGAGTACCGCTTGAGCATCTGAGGACATTGACGCCTCTCTGTAGTAGTAGAACGTTGTAGTAGAACGTTACGGTTAAAAATCACGGTAAAAAAACGTGTCAAAACAGCCTAGCCGGTGTTGCGAAGACCTGCCGCTATGCCCGCCATAGTGACCATCAACGCTCGAGAAAGGTCGGCGCTGATCGCCCCATCGGCGTCGCGATTACGCTGCAGTAACTCCGCCTGCAAACCGTGCAGCGGATCGATGTAGGGGTTGCGAACATCGATCGCCTGGCGAATAAGCGGCGTATTTTCCAATAGCTTCTCTTGCTGAAGAATATCCAGCACTGCTTCTTCCAACGACGCGAAGCGCTGGCGTAACTTTTTACCCAACGCCTTCAGCGAGGGCTCGTCGACCAAGCGGTGCTCATAATAAGCGGCAATGGCTACATCGGCTTTGGCCAGCAGCATCTCCAGCATGTCAAGATAGGTGCCAAAGAAAGGCCACTCGTTGCGCATCTCCTGCAGCACATCGCGTCCACCGGGCTGCTCTAAGCGCCGCGCAAAAGCTTCGCCGCTGCCCAGCCACGCGGGTAGCATCAGGCGAATCTGCGTCCAGGCGAAAATCCATGGAATGGCGCGCAGGGTTTCGACCCCGCCATCCTGGCGGCGCTTGGTGGGGCGTGAGCCCAACGGCAGCCTACCCAAGGCGCCTTCCGGTGTGACCGCGCGGAAATAGGGCACAAAGTCCGGGTCTTCACGCACGACGCCCACATAGGCACCATGCGCTACCTTGGCGAGCTGATCCATCTCTTCACGCCAGTGTGGTTCCGGTGCACGCGGTGGCAATAGCGTGGCTTCCAGCACTGCACAGGCATAAATCTCCATGGAGCGCAGGGCAATATCGGGTTGGCCAAACTTGAAGCGAATCATCTCGCCCTGCTCGGTCACCCGCAGACTGCCGTTTACCGAGCCTGGAGGCTGAGAGAGTATAGCCGCATGGGCCGGGCCGCCGCCACGGCCAACGGTGCCACCGCGGCCGTGGAAGAGGGTTAAATCGACGCCGTGCCGGTTACACACATTCACCAGCGACTCCTGAGCGCGGTACTGTGCCCAGGCAGCGGCCAACTGGCCGGCATCTTTTGCCGAATCAGAGTAGCCAATCATGACCTCCTGACGGTCATCGATCAGCGAACGGTAGCCCGGTATCGCGAGCAGTTGATCCACTACATCGCCTGCGTGATCCAGGTCGTTAAGGGTTTCAAACAGCGGCGCAATAGGCAGCGTTACCTGCCCTCCTACCTCTTTCATCAGCAGCGCCACGGTGAGCACGTCCGAGGGCTCAGCGGCCATGGAAATGATATAAGTCCCCAGCGCTTCGGAATGCTCCTGTGCTATGACTTTGAAGGTATCCAGCACTTCGCGGGACTCGGCGGAGCACTCCCAGCGGCGCGGAATCAGCGGGCGACGTGAGGCCAGCTCCTCAAGCAGAAATTCCTGACGTTTGACTTCGTCCCACTCATGGTAGTGACCCAGGCCAAGGGAGCTTGTTAGCTCTTCAATGACCTGGGCATGGCGACTGGCTTCCTGACGTAGGTCAAGCTTGGTCAGCGTAACGCCAAACACCGCTACTCGACGCAGCGTATCCAGCAACGCGCCATTGGCGATGGTGTCGAGGCCCACATCACACAACGAACGGTAGCAGGCGAGCAGTGGTGAATAGAGCTGATCGCGGGTTTCGATAATCGGCCCGCCGTCGTAGTTGCGCCCTTCCAGTTCGGCCTTGGCCCAATCCCGGGTCGACTCCATCTTCGCAAGCAACCGCTTCAGCACTTCGCGGTAAGGCTCAGCGACATCGCCCGCTTCGGCTTTAAGTGCACTATTGGCCTTCCACATGGAGAGCTCGGTTTTGAGCTGTTCAAGATCGCGCAAATAGAGGTCGGCGGCCATCCAGCGGCCAAGCAGCAACACTTCACGGGTCACTCGGGCGGTCACGTTGGGGTTGCCATCGCGGTCGCCGCCCATCCAGGAGGCGTAGCGTATCGGCGCGGCGTCCAGGGGCAGGCGTTCACCAGCGGTATCCAGCAGCAGGTTATCCAAATCTCTATGGAAATCTGGCACCGCCTGCCACAGCGAATTTTCAATCACCGCAAAGCCCCACTTGGCTTCGTCCACCGGAGTGGGCCGCTCGTGGCGAATCTCGTCGGTGTGCCACGCCTGGCTAATCAGTTCTTCCAGGCGCCCCTGAGCGCGGGCACCACGCTCCGGGTAATCCTCGGAGCTCTCAATGGCGGTTAAGCACTCATCGATGGCATCGTATTTTTGGATCAAGGTGCGGCGGATAACTTCGGTTGGGTGCGCGGTTAGCACTAGCTCAACGCGCATATTGGCGAGGGTCTCGACCAGTTTACGCGGTGAGTTGCCCGCCTGCTCGGCACGCTCAAGCAGTTCCCCCAGTACCGGCTGGGAGCCGGGCTTGTAGTCCTCTACCCGGCGAAAGCGCGCCCGATAGTGCTGTTCGGCAATGTTCGCGAGGTTTAAGAACTGGTTAAATGCCCGGGTGACCGGCAGCAGATCCTGCTCGGGCAGCTCACGCAGGTACTCGATCAATTCGCGCTGCTGCAGTGAATCACCCTGGCGCCCGCGCTTGGCGTGGGCGCGAATAGTTTCAATTTTATCGACAAATGCTTGGCCCAAATCGTCGGCAATGGTTCGCCCCAGGCTGTCGCCCAGAATACGCACATTATCGCGCAGAGATTCGTGTAGGTCGTGACTCATTGGCATGGCCTCCTTGCAGGGGTCGCGTAATTATTAGATCAGGAATGGGTAGATTGTTTTTCTTCTGCTTTGGCTGCCTGCCAGTGGGCTTCCATCTCGTCTAGCGAAGCCTCTGTTAATGGCCGCTGGGCAGCGCTGAGCTCGCATTCGACAAAACGAAAGCGACGCTCGAACTTAGCATTGGTAGCGCGCAGGCACTGCTCAGGGTCGGCATTCAGCGTGCGGGCAAGATTTGTCACCGCAAACAGTAGGTCGCCGACTTCTTCCTGGGCGTGTTGTTGATCACCGGCGGCGAGTGCCTCTTCTACTTCCGCCAGCTCTTCACGGATTTTAGCTACCACGCCGCGCGCATCGGGCCAGTCAAAACCCACTCGCGCCGCACGTTTAGACAGCTTGGCGGCACGGCTAAGGGCGGGCAGCGTGCGCGGCACATCGTCTAGCACAGAGGGCCTCTCAACCGCTCTTTCTGCACGTTCCTCGGCTTTCAATGACTCCCAGCGGCTGTTGACCTGCTGGGTTTGCACCTCTTCGGCACTCACACCTGGCGGGCGGCGGGAAGCCAGCGTGCCATCCGGAAACACGTGCGGATGGCGGCGCAGCATTTTGGTGGTCAATGTATCGACGATATCGGCAAAGTCGAAGCGCTGCTCTTCCGCGCCGAATTGGGCGTAGTAGACCACTTGAAAGAGCAGATCGCCCAGCTCGCCGGGCAGTTCGTCAAAAGCGCGCCGCTCGATGGCATCGGCGACCTCGTAGGTCTCTTCCAGGGTGTGGGGCACAATGCTGTCCCAATCCTGCTGGAGATCCCAGGGGCAGCCCTGTTCCCGGTCGCGCAGCACCTGCATCAGAGTCAGCAGATCATCGATACCATGGCGCATTATGCCCCTCCCTTGCGAATTTGTTGTTCCGGGTCGGCGTTGCGCAAACGGCGCACTTCGGTAACGTTGGGCAACTGCTGGATACGCGAGAACAACCGCCCCAGGGATTCAAGGCCATCGACTTCCAGAGTAATGCGCAGCCGGGCAATGCCTTCATCGGTGTCCGTTAGCGTGTTCACGGCAAGCACGTTGACCTTTTCATTACCGAGCAGGCCCGTGACATCGCGCAGCAGCCCGGAGCGATCCCAGGCCTGAATCTCGATGGTCACCGGGTAGCGAGTCTGGGCGCGTTCGCCCCACTCAACTTCGATAATGCGCTGGGGTTCGTCCAGCCGCAATTGCAGAATATTACTGCAGTCCTGGCGGTGAACGGTGACGCCGCGCCCTTGGGTAATAAACCCGATAATCGGTTCACCAGGCACCGGGCGGCAGCAGTTGGCCATACTGGTTTTAAGGTTGCCGACGCCGAGCACCGTGATATCGCTTTTGGTGGCTTTGCTGGATTGGCGCTTAGGTTTGGCGAGCAGGCGATCGAGCTGCTCTTGGTCGTCGGTTTCACCAAACAGTTGCTGAGCCTGGTGCAGCACCTGGCCGATACGCAGGTCACCAGCGCCGATGGCCGCGTACATGTCCTCGGCGTTTTGGTAGTTGACCGCCTTGGCCAGCTTGGGCAGATCGAGACCTTCGACATCCAGGCGACGCATTTCACGGTCAAACAGCACGCGCCCCTCGTCCAGGTTTTGATCCCGTGCCTGATGTTTGAACCACGCCTGGATTTTGGCCCGCGCCCGGGAAGTGCGCACATAGCCCAAACTGGGGTTTAGCCAATCGCGACTTGGGCCACCTTTAGTGGCAGTAAGAATTTCTATCTGCTGGCCGGTTTTTAACTTGTAGGTTAGCGGCACAATGCGCCCATTAATCTTGGCGCCTCGGCAGCGATGGCCAATTTCGGTATGCACCCGGTAGGCAAAATCGATCGGTGTGGCAATCCGCGGCAGGTCAATCACGTGACCGTCGGGAGTGAAAACGTAAATACGGTCAGGGGCCACATCACTGGAGAGCCCTTCGCGCAAATCGCCAAAGCCGCCCACTTCGTCCTGCCACTCTAGTACCTGACGCAGCCAGGCAATTTTCTCTTCGTAGCTACGGCTTTTGGCGTTGGTATCGTGGCCTTTGTAACGCCAGTGGGCACAAACGCCCAGCTCCGCTTCGTCGTGCATGGCGAAGGTGCGAATCTGGATTTCGAGCACCTTGTTTTCCGGCCCCATCACGGCGGTATGCAGCGACTGATAGCCGTTCTTTTTGGGGTTGGCGATATAGTCGTCGAACTCGTTGGGCACGTGGTGCCAGCGCGAGTGAATAATACCCAGCACGGTGTAGCAGTCCGCCACTTCCGGCACCAGAATGCGCACCGCACGCACGTCATGAACTTGCGAAAAATCGATCCGCTTACGCTTCATTTTGCGCCAGATCGAGTAGATATGCTTGGCGCGCCCATCCACGTCGTAGCGGTGGATGTGCTGAGCTTCCATCAAGCCTTTGATGGTCTTGACGACATCGTGAATATAGCGGTCGCGGTCAAGGCGTTTCTCCGCCAACAGCTTGGCAATCGCCTTGTACTCATCTTCATGCAGGTAGCGAAACGATAGATCTTCCAGCTCCCACTTAAGTTGACCGATGCCCAAGCGGTGGGCTAGCGGCGCATAGATATCGGCGACTTCACGGGCCACCTGTAAACTTTTTTCCCGGGGGGCGTCTTTTACCTGGCGTAGTGCGCAGGTGCGTTCGGCAATCTTAATGAGCGCCACGCGCACATCACCGACCATATTGACCAGCATCTTGCGCAGGTTTTCCTGCTGATTGTGTTGGCCCATGCCATGGTCCGGTGCCAACGGATAGCTAATAGCGGCCATTTGCAGTACGCCATCAATCAGGCTGGTCACTTCTTCGCCAAAGCGTTTTGTCACGGACTCAAGGCTCAGCAGCCCTTCCCGCACTGCACGGTAGAGAACGGCGGCCTCAAGCGTGGCTTGGTCTAGCTTTAACTCACCAAGAATATCGGCCATTTCCAGGCCCATGCGGAAACTAGAGCCTGGCGATAGCCATACGCGATGGGTGCGCGGGGCCTCAAGCTCCAGCTTTTCGGCGAGTTCACAAGCGTCAACTAGACGCTCAGGCTCACGTAGGCGCACATCCTCCTGCAGGCGCGTTAACCACTGCTGTATATCCACCTTTCCGCTCGCGGTTAGCGGCTGGTCTTCACGCACTTTCACCATGACAATTACTCATCCTTTCAGGGAGACGGTCTCTACACGACCGTCACCGTGGCTTGATGCGATGGGGAAACGTCTAGCCCCCGGACTCGAATAGCATCAGCGTTTCCATATGCGCAGTGTGAAGGAACATATCCGCCACTGCTACTTGCTTGACCCGGTAACCCGCATGCACAAGATGTGCCGCATCCCGAGCAAGCGTTGCCGGATCACAGGAAATATAGACCACCCTGGGCACCGGGTGATGTGCCAGCGCCTGACAAATAACTTCGGCGCCGCTGCGCGGCGGATCGAGCACCAGCGCATCGCTACTGCCATGAACGGTCAACAGCTCCTTAACGCTGGCAGCGCTGTTTAAGTCAGCCTGCTGACCGCTGACCATCAGTTGGTTGCGCTTCGCGTTAATCGCAATGCGCGCCACCATGGCGGGGTTACCTTCCACCGCATAAACCTCAGCACCCGCTGCCGCTATAGGTAGGCTGAAATTACCGATACCAGCGAACAGATCGAGTAATTTTTGCCCTGGCTTGGGCGCTAACCACTGGATAACCTGGGCGACCATTTGCTGGTTAACCGGGGCGTTGACCTGTAAAAAATCGCCCGGTGCAAAACTTAAGCTAAGCGGTGGTTGGCCGGTAATGGTTAGCGACTCTTCAAGCGCCGGCGCTGCGCCATGCCAGTGCAGTGTGGGTGTTTCACGCCCCAACCAAGTGCCCAGCGCCACGCCCTGCTGCTGCGCAAAGGCTTGCCAACGTTCGGTGTCCCCGGTGTGCTCTTTTAACTGACGTACCAACACCACCTGCGCGGTCGCGGTCGCCAATAACTCAATATGCCCTACCTGGCGCGGCGCCTCTAACGTACCCAGCAACTCACGCAGAGGAGTTAACAGGCGTTGCAACGCATCGACCAACACCGGGCAGCGTTCAATATCCACCAGGCGGTGGCTATGGGCGGCACGAAAGCCCAAGCGCGTAGTGCCCTGGCTGTCGACTTTGACCCCCAGCCGCGCACGGCGCCGATAGCCCTGATCACTGCCTTGAATCGAGCCGATCTCACTTAGCGTTATACCCTGGCGAGAAAACAGATCGCGCACCACTTCACGTTTATGGTCACGCTGGGCGTCGACACTTAGGTGCTGCAGATCACAACCGCCACAGTGGCCAAAATGCGGACAAGGCGGCTTAACGCGCAGCTCGGAGGTGGTCAGCAGCGATTTGATATGCGCTTCGTCAAAACGTTTGCGGGTGGTATGAATTGCCACGTCCACTTGTTCACCTGGCAGCGCCTGATCCACAAAAACCGTTTTACCGTTGGCTGAATGAGCCACGCCACGCCCATCATGAGCCAAACGCTCAATGACCAGCGGCGATACGTCCTCTACAGCGGTATGCGGAGCCTTTCCACCCGGCGTACGCGCTAGCCCAGAGTGGCCTGACGCGGGCCTGGGCGGCCGCCGTTTTCCCAGCATGGCCATGGTTATACTCCTGGGGCAAATAGGCCAGTGGAGAGATAACGATCACCACGGTCGCAGACGATAAACACAATCACCGCATTTTCGGTTTGCTCAGCGATGCGTAACGCACCGGCTAAGCTGCCCCCCGATGAGACCCCGGCCAGAATGCCCTCTTCACGAGCCAGACGGCGCATATGCTCTTCGGCCTCTTGCTGGCCAATATCTAGAGTGACATCCACCCGCGGCGCTTCAAAAATAGCCGGCAGGTACGCTTGTGGCCAGCGACGAATGCCGGGAATACTGGCACCATCGGCGGGCTGTAAACCGACAATCTGAATAGCCGGGTTTTGTTCTTTCAAATAGCGCGACACCCCCATAATGGTGCCCGTGGTGCCCATCGAGCTGACGAAATGCGTCACCTCGCCCCCGGTTTGCTCCCATACTTCGGGACCGGTGGTACGATAGTGGGCCAACGGGTTATCAGTGTTGGCGAACTGGTTTAGCGGCTTGCCTTCGCCCCTGGCGATCATGCCATCCGCGATATCCCGAGCCTCCTCCATACCGCCCGCTTTGCTGGCGGAAATTAATTTAGCGCCATAGGCCGCCATTGCCTGCTTACGTTCTTCCGAGGCGTTTTCCGGCATAACCAGCACCATCTGGTAGCCCTTAATCGCGGCCGCCATGGCTAGCGCAATACCGGTATTACCTGAGGTCGCCTCAATCAGCGTATCACCGGGGGCTATATCACCTCGGGCTTCTGCTTCATTGATCATCGAAAGCGCAGGTCTGTCTTTAACCGACCCAGCGGGGTTATTGCCTTCAAGCTTGGCCAACAGGGTATTGTTACGCCCCGCGCTAATGCGCTTAAGGCGTACCAGGGGCGTGTTGCCAACCACATCTTCTATTGTGGGATAGCGCTTAAGATCGTTCATGAATGTTCCTTATCGTCACCGTTATGCTGCATTATATCGGTGCTGCCTTAGGCTGGACAGGCAACCTCATTGAATCAGCGAGCTTCTTTTCATGTCTTTGAACACCCGTCTGCTGTTTGCGTTACTCGGTTTCCCGCTCCTGGTGTACGCCATGATGGCCGTACTGCTGGTCATACAGAGTGATACGCAAGCTAGCGGGGCGCATCAAGCGCGGTTAGAAAGCGTCGGCGAGCTGCTCGCCCCGAACCTCGCTGCGGCGGTCGCAACGGGTGATGAGCAACGTCTGGAAGCGCTGTCGCGTCAACTCCTCGCTATGAAAGGGCTGCGGGCGGTTGCGCTATTTGATGCCCAGGGCGACCGTCTATTATTACTCGGGCAATCCAGCCTACCACCGCTAAACGCCCCCGCTGATCAGCAATTGATTAAGCAGCAGGATGCATGGCGACTGCGCTTGCCATTGCCCCCTCCTCAAACAAGTGTCAGCCAAGCTGAGAACAGCCGCGTTGGCTGGCTAGATATCGAAATGGATACCCGTACGCTAATCCTTGGTCGCTATAAGTTGATTGCAAGCCTTAGCTTGGGTGGCATGCTACTTGGCCTACTGCTGTTTTTAGTCGCTTTTGCGATCAGTCGCTATACCACCCGCCCGCTGGAAGAAGCCAACCAAGCCCTTTATCGGCTATCCCGAGGCGACTATCGGCTACATCTGGCGCCTTCTAATGCCACAGAACTTCATCATCTGAGTAGCTATATTAACGCCCTGGCCGAGCACTTTCAGCAGGCCCAGCGGGATATGCAAACGCAAATCGAGCAGGCCACCAGCGAGCTGCAAGAGTCCATGGAAACCATTGAGGAGCAGAATATCAAGCTCGATTTGGCCCACCGCAGCGCGCTGCGGGCGAATGCCGTGAAGTCTGAATTTCTGGCCAATATGAGCCATGAAATCCGCACACCGCTAAACGGGATTATCGGTTTTTGCCGATTACTGGGACGCTCATCACTGGATACGCGCCAGCGGGAGTGGCTGCAGCACGTACACCGCGCTTGCGACAACCTGCTTATGCTGGTTAACGACGTGCTCGACTTTTCCAAACTTGAAGCGAATCGCCTCACCCTGGAAGAGACAGATATCGACATTGTCGCACTGGTCGACGAAGTGGTCGGACTACACGCCCCTGAAGCCCAACGCAAGCAACTGCACTTGGTGGCCATGGTATATGACGATGTGCCTACCCCGCTAACCGGTGATCCGCTGCGTATTCATCAGGTATTGAATAACTTGATTGGCAATGCGCTTAAATTCACCCAGCAAGGCGAGGTGATCGTGCGTGTCATGTTGGATAATTTAGAAGGCCAGCATGTGGTGCTTAATCTGAGCGTCAGTGACACGGGCATTGGCCTAAGCGACACCCATCAGGAGGCCCTCTTTAGCGCCTTTTCCCAAGCAGAACCAAGCCACTCACGGCAATTTGGTGGCAGCGGCCTTGGGCTTACTATCTGCCGCCAATTGATTGAACGCATGGGCGGCGAGATTGGCGTGGAAAGCTCGCTGGGCAAAGGAACCACTTTCTTCTTTACGCTGCCTATGCTGGCTCATAAAGCGACCGAGCGACCCCCAGAAATTAGCTTGGCCAACCCGGTCATTCGCTTATATGAAACTCATGCTCCAACCCGCCATGTACTGGAGCACTTGCTAGAGCGCTGGGAAGCACAACCAATTGCCTTTGATGCCTCGGAGCCAGCGAAATTGCTGATATTGGGGCTTGAGCACAGCGACTTTAGCCCCGAATGGCACGCTCACTGGCAAGCGGTGATTGATCAAACACCCTGCCCCACATTGATTTTAGCCAATGGCAATAGTTTTGATCTGCCGCCACTGCACTTAACCCATGGCGGCGAGACACTCTACAAACCTTTTTCCCGCGCGCAGTTGGTAACAACGCTCAAGCAGCTACTGCTGTCTACGCACGTGCAGAATAAGAGCGAGCAGGAACTCCCCGCATTACCAGCAGCGTCTCAGCCACTCAAACTACTGATTGTCGATGACAATGCACCCAATCGTGAGCTGCTCAAAAACCTACTTGAAGACCCTACCCTGCATGTCTCTACAGCAGAAAGCGGCCACCAAGCGCTAGAATTCGCCCGTGCCAGTAACGTCGACATGGTGTTAATGGATATTCGTATGCCGGGGATGGATGGTGTACAGACCACCCAAGCATTGCGCAGACTGAGTAGTACCTGGGCTCGCTGCCCCATTATTGCCGTTACCGCCCACGTGCTCAGCAGTGAACGTCAGCAGTGGCTCGCGGAAGGTCTTGATGACGTGCTGGTAAAACCCATTGACGAAACACAGCTAGCACAGTTGCTCAACCGCTTTTTGGGGGTAACTCATCGGCTGACCGCCAGCACTGCAGAACCGCCCTATCCACAGCACGACATTAACGCCACCCAGAGACCACGGGTTAGCCATGCGGCACCGGCCACGCTACCCATCATTGATCTGGAGATTGGCGCACGTTTAGCGGGGGGGAAGGAGCACCTGGCACGAGAGCAGCTAAAACGTCTGATCGACAGCTTGGAGGAGAGTGAACAGCATATGCGCGCCGCTTTTGCCCAACAGCATTTGCCCACGCTGCTCGATTGGGTACATGGTCTCAATGGCGCTAGCCGCTACTGCGGTGCGCCCGAGCTGGCCTTACTGGTAGAGACCTTGGAAACTCGCCTACGCACCAGCGGCTTAGACCATGTAGAGGGGCTATTGGAAGACCTTTACCGGGCAATGGCCCGGCTGCGAGCATTGCGCCCGCAGTTGGTTAGACATTGATTGAACAGGCTTCAAGACGTTGCCCATTAGATGCTGGGAATAAATGACATGAACCCAGCATTGGCTGATCTGGCGGCGAGGTGTTAACGCTCTAACACCACAAAAGCCACCGCATACTCGGCTTCATCGCTCAGGGTAACGTGGCTAGCGGTGACACCCGCCGCTTGCAATAGCCGCTCGGCTTCGCCATTAAGCAGGAAATAGGGCTTACCCAAGGCATCGTTCAACACTTGAATATCCCCCCACTGCAGCCCTTGGCGTAGGCCTAAACCCAGCGCTTTTACAAATGCTTCTTTGGCAGCAAAGCGCTTGGCCAGAAACGCCGCGGGTTGGGCTTTGTGTAGCCAAATCGCCTGCTCATCGGGACCTAAAATTCGCTCAGCAAAGCGTGGCCCGTGCCGTTTCATGGCCCGTGTAAAACGCTCCACACGGGCAATATCCGAGCCAATTCCCACAATCATCGCCTTAAAAACCTCTGAATAGACAACCTATGATCAGTGCCCGCAGCAGTCATTATGAACATGCTCAGAGTGGTTTTCATGCTCATGATCGTGAGCATCGAGAGCCGCCATTAAGCCCGCCTCTTGGCCAGCGATGATCAAGCGTTTCATCTCCTGAACGGCCTCTTTGAGGCCCTCAAACAGCGCACGAGCAATAATGGCATGACCGATATTGAGCTCGTTAACGCCCGGCAGCGCCGCAATCGCTTCAACGTTATGGTAATGCAAGCCGTGACCAGCATTGACCACTAAACCCAGCGAGATAGCGTGAGTCGCTGCAGTCGTTAAGCGATGATACTCTGCATTCGCTGCATCGCTACCGGGACGCGCTTCTGCGTAAGCGCCCGTGTGCAGTTCAATCGTCGGTGCACCGGCGCGCTGGGCAGCATCAATCTGCTCCACATCAGGGTCGATAAACAGGGATACATCGCAACCCGCCGCACTTAGCCGTTGGCAAGCGCTGGCAATGGCGTCAAAGCCGCCGACAACGTCTAGACCGCCTTCGGTGGTCAGCTCTTCGCGCTTCTCCGGCACTAAACAGACATGGGCAGGGCGGACTTCTTCGGCCAGCGCCAACATCTCTTCAGTGACAGCCATTTCCAGGTTCATGCGCGTGTTAAGCACTTCGGCCAGAATGCGTACATCGCGGGGCTGAATATGACGCCGGTCTTCACGCAAATGCACCGTAATGCCATCGGCACCCGCCTCTTCCGCAACTAATGCTGCCTGCACGGGGTCAGGGTAGCGAGTACCTCGGGCTTGGCGAAGTGTCGCAATGTGATCGATATTGACGCCTAACAGTATCCGAGGGGGGTGCATAGTGCCTCCAGCGCAACAATAAGGTAAAAGTTTGTGAACAGGAAATTCAAAAAATCAGGGACGATGACGACGCCGAGCTAAATCGAGCATCAGTTCTCGCGAACGCAAAACGGTGGTGCCAAGATGGGGTGCCAACGCCGCTCGCATTACTACCTTTAATGCATTGGCAAGGCCTTCATGTTGCCAATCACCCTGCTCAATGTAGCGTAACGTTCTGCCGTCAAGGCCACGCTCAGTAGGTATGAATGCCCGGCTGGCGGTATCAAAACGGTAGCGGAGCTGAGGATCCAAAACGCCACCTTCAGGTGTCGCAAACTGTGGCGTGGCCTCGAGCGCCTCTAGCAGCGCCCACTCATAGCGGCGCAGCGCCAACGCTCGTTCCGCTGGCGCTGGCAGTGCTTTCAGTAGCGCGGTATAAAACGCGAACACGTCAGGCGCCGGCAATTCTAACGGCAGCAGCCGCGTGGCGATCTCATTGGCGTAAAGCCCGCACAGCAAGCCCTCTCCGGCCAACAACGCCGTCTGGCCGCGAGACTCCATCAACGTTAGCCGTTTTAAATCACGGCTGCCCTGCCAGGTCACGAACAGCGGCGTAAACGGCTGCAGGCGTTGGCGCGATTTAGAACCGGGCCTTTGCCCGCCATGGGCCACAGCACGCACTCTGCCGTGATCAAGCGTTAATAGATCCACCAGCGCACTGGTTTCACGATAAGGCCGACGGTGGAGTAAAAAAGCCGGCTCTGGCGACATCGCTACCTTCAATCGAGGTCGTAACCCAAGCTTTTCAAGGCGCGCTCGTCATCCGACCAGCCGCGTTTTACTTTCACCCATAAATTGAGCATCACTTTGGTGCCCAGGGCACGCTCCATATCCAGGCGCGCTTCACGACCAATGCTCTTGAGACGATCGCCGTTTTCACCAATTAAAATGACTTTTTGGCCTTGGCGCTCAACGAGAATAAGCGCGCTGATATGCGTTACACGCTCTGTCTCGCGGAACTCTTCAATTTCAACGGTCATCTGGTAAGGCAGCTCATCGCCCAGTTGGCGCATCACTTTTTCACGCACCAGTTCAGCGGCCATAAAGCGCAGGCTTTTATCGGTAATCTGGTCTTCAGGGAAGAAGTGGACGCTTTCAGGCAGGTGTTTGGCCACTTCCTCTTCCAGAGTATCGACCTGAGTGCCGTGTTTGGCTGAAATCGGCACGATAGCGGCGAAGTCGCGGCGGGCGCCAACATCCGCCAGCCACGGCAACAAATCGCCCTTTTCGCCCAGGCGGTCGACTTTATTGACCGCCAGGATCACTGGCGCTTTTACGTGCTCCAGGCGCTTTAACACCGCCTGGTCTTCTTCCGTCCAGCGGGTGCGGTCGATAATAAATACCACACAGTCGACATCGCGCAGCGCCTGGGTGGCCGCCTGATTCATAAAGCGGTTGATGGCTTTATTGCGATCCTTGGACATGATGTGCATGCCCGGCGTGTCCACATAGATAAACTGTGTCTCATCGACTGTTTTAATACCCATGACCTGGTGGCGAGTGGTTTGTGGTCGCCGTGAGGTAATCGATATTTTCTGCCCCAGAATACGGTTCATGAGGGTCGATTTGCCCACGTTGGGTCGGCCGACGATGGCAACGAATCCGCAGGTTTGGCTCATGATTTATCTCCAGGGCTTTTTTCAAGGTACGACAGCGCTTCTTCTGCCGCCTGCTGTTCAGCATGACGGCGGCTTGGGCCTTTACCAGTGGTATGCTCAGCCAACAGGTCAATGTAGCACTCCACGGTAAAGGTCTGGGCATGCGCCTCGCCCTTTACGCAGACAACTTCATAGCGCGGCAACGCGGCTTGACGCGACTGCAAAAACTCCTGCAACCGTGTTTTGGGATCTTTTTGGGTATCTTGCAAAGAGATATTACCCAGCCTTTCCGCGTACCAATCCAACACCCGGTTGCGCACCACATCCATCCCCGCATCCAAATAGATGGCGCCAATAATAGCTTCGACCGCATCCGCCAAGATCGATTCACGACGATGCCCGCCGCTTTTCATCTCGCCAGAACCTAGCCGCAAGCATTCACCGAACTCCATTTCACGGGCCAGTTCCGCCAGGGTTTGTCCTTTCACCAGTCGCGCGCGCAGGCGTGAAAGCTGCCCTTCACGGGCCTGAGGAAAGCGCTGAAACAGCGCCTCGGCGATGACAAAGTTGACGATGGAGTCACCTAGAAACTCCAGGCGCTCATTGTTACGACCACCGAAGCTACGGTGGGTCAAGGCCAATTCCAATAGCGTATCGTCGCCAAAGGTATGGCCGATTCGTCGGCAAAAAGCGTTCAAGGAATTACTCACAGCTCTCCTACGTCATTGACGTTAACTAAATTGACATAACTGACTAAATTCAGCACAGGCAGCATCTTCATTCAATGTGCCGCACGCTGGTAAAACTTGGCAACCCGCCATCCCAGTGCATCCACACCGCAAAGGCGCGGCCCACAATGTTCTCTTCCGGCACGAAGCCCCAATAGCGGCTGTCGTTGGAGTGGTCACGGTTGTCCCCCATCATGAAATAGTGCCCTTCAGGAACCTCCACTTCACGCATTTGCGGGCCAGGGTCTCGCGGGTTGTTATAAATAAAGTGCTCGGCGTCGCCAAGGCGCTCTTCTAATAGTAGCTGTTGGGGCGAACCATCAGGCCCATCCTCGATCAGCTCTTTGGCCACCGGCTCGCCGTTAACGTAAAGCTGCTTTCCCTCATAGCGGATACGATCCCCTGGCATACCGACCACCCGCTTGATGAAGTTCACCGAAGGCTCGTTGGGGAAACGAAACACCATCACATCGCCACGCTCAGGATCATCGACTTCGAGAAAGCGGGTGTTGACTACCGGTAAGCGTAAGCCGTAGGCAAATTTGTTGACCAGAATAAAGTCGCCCACTTCAAGCGTAGGCCGCATTGAACCAGAGGGGATCTGAAAAGGCTCAATAATAAAACTACGCACCACCAGCACCACCAGCAGCACCGGGAAAAATGAACGGGCGTAGTCGACCGGCCACGGCTCTTTAAGCAGCTTTTCGCTGGTAACTGGATCCAGCCCTTCCTGGGTATTGGCCTCCGCGGCGGCGAAGCGTTGGCGGCGCTTGGGCTTTAATAGCCACACGTCCAACAGGTAAATAACGCCCGAAAGCGCAACAGCAAGTACCAGCAGTAATGAAAAATCCATGAGTGGCGTTCTTTCCTAGTCGTTAACCTTGAGCACAGCAAGGAAGGCATCCTGGGGAATTTCCACACGCCCCACCTGTTTCATGCGTTTCTTACCCGCTTTCTGTTTCTCGAGCAGTTTCTTCTTACGGCTGACATCGCCGCCGTAACACTTGGCCGTCACGTTTTTGCGCAGCGCTTTCACGGTGGAACGTGCCACCACTTGACCACCAATAGCCGCCTGAATCGCCACATCAAACATCTGTCGTGGGATCAGCTCTTTCATTTTTTCCACTAACAAACGACCTCGATGGTGGGCATGATCACGGTGGATAATCACCGCTAGCGCGTCGACTTTGTCACCATTAATAAGTACGTCAAGACGCACCAACTTGGCCATTTCAAAACGCTCGAAGTTGTACTCTAGCGAAGCGTACCCCTTGGAGATCGATTTCAGGCGGTCAAAGAAGTCCATAACCACTTCGGACATGGGCAATTCATAGGCCAACTGGATTTGGTTACCCAGAAACTGCATATCCAGTTGCGTGCCTCGGCGCTGCTCGCACTCGGTGATCACGTTGCCCACATACTCCTGGGGAACCAGGATACTGGCGCGCACCACTGGCTCACGCATTTCATCCACGTCAGCCATGTCGGGAAGCTTTGAGGGGTTGGAAACGTAGGTGACGTCGCCATTTTTCATTGCTAGTTCATAGACAACCGTGGGAGCGGTAGTGAGCAGATCGATATTATACTCACGCTCCAGACGCTCCTGGACGATCTCCATGTGCAGCGTGCCCAGAAAACCCACCCGGAAACCAAAGCCAAGGGCATCAGAATTTTCCGGTTCATAGGCAAGCGAGGCATCGTTAAGCGCCAGCTTCTCTAGCGCATCACGAAAGTCTTCGTAATCATCCGCACTGACCGGGAACATACCGGCATACACCTGCGGTTTTACTTTTTGGAAACCAGGCAGACGCGCGACATCTGGCGTCTTGGTGTGGGTAATGGTATCGCCCACCGGTGCGCCGTGAATTTCTTTGATACCCGCGACAATAAAGCCGACTTCCCCGGCACGCAGAATTCCGGTCTGCTTGCGCTGGGGGGTAAAGATCCCCACTTCCGTGGTACCCCAGTCGCGACCCGTCGATTTAATGCGGATCTTATCGCCTTTACGCAGCGTGCCATCAAATAGACGAACCAGCGAAACTACACCAAGGTAGTTATCAAACCAGGAGTCGATAATGAGTGCTTGCAGCGGCGCTTCCGGGTCGCCCTTGGGCGGTGGTATATCCCGCACCAAGCGCTCTAGCAAGGCATCAATGCCCAAGCCACTTTTGGCCGAGACCTGGCAGGCGTCGGTGGCATCCAGGCCGATAATCTCTTCAATCTCCTGGGAAACCTTGTCGCAATCCGCCTGTGGCAAATCGATTTTGTTAAGCACCGGCAGCACTTCTAAGCCTTGTTCGATAGCGGTATAGCAGTTGGCCACCGATTGGGCTTCAACACCTTGCGCCGCATCGACAACCAGCAACGCCCCTTCACAGGCGTAGAGCGAACGCGATACTTCGTAGGAGAAGTCGACATGTCCAGGCGTATCGATAAAGTTCAGCTGGTAAACCTGACCATCGGCAGCGGTGTAATCCAGCGTGACCGACTGCGCTTTGATGGTGATACCACGCTCACGCTCGATGTCCATAGAATCGAGCACTTGCTCTTTAAGCTCACGCTCGGTTAACCCTTCGCAGGTCTGGATCAGGCGATCAGAGAGTGTCGATTTACCGTGGTCAATGTGGGCAATTATAGAGAAGTTGCGTATGTGCTTAAGCTTTCCGTTGGGAACGTCTTGGGACATCGAGTCTGTTCTGCCTTAGTGGTACGCAAGCGGACGCATTAGCAGGCCGCTTCGAGAGTTCAAAGCTCGAAAACAGCTGCCGTTTAAAAATAGGGGCCATTTTCGACAAAAAGATATTCGCTATTGTAGCGATATGCGCAGGCTAGGAACAGCGGTCCGGCGAGAACCACCGGACCAGGAGTGAAAATAGGCGGGTTATTCCAGACGCAGCGCTACAAACAGGGAACGTCCGTCGCGGAACAGACGAACTGGAATAGCGCGATCGGTCGGCAACGCCTCGACAATCTCTACCAGCTCAGCTGATGAGGAAACGCTACGATGGTCGATGCTCACTAACACATCACCTGTGCGGATACCGGCTTCAGCGGCTACGCTGCTAGACTCAACCTGACGAACGATCACACCGCCGGGAATATTCAGTTGCTCGCGCATGGTGTCATCAATTTCAGCGACCATTACGCCAAGACGCGCTTGGTTATTGCTGCCTGCCTGTGCCGACTGCTGCTCAGCGTCTGGCCAACTACCTAACTCGACGGACTCGGTCAGTTCTTCACCGTCACGCATCAAGGTGAGCTCCACCTCGGTGCCTGGCGCGCCTTTACCGATCAATCGCGGCAACGAGCTTGAGCGCTCAACCTCTTCACCATTGACTTCAAGAATGACATCGCCTGCCTGGAGCCCACCCTGGGCCGCTGGGCCTTCTGGATCAAGATCGGCAATCAAGGCGCCAATCGCATTCTCCATACCGAACGACTCGGCCAGATCCTCAGACACAGGCTGAATCATGACGCCCAACCAACCACGATCTACCCGACCGCCTTCACGCAGTTGCTCGGCCACATCCATGGCAACGTTAATGGGAATGGCAAAAGAGACGCCCATAAAGCCGCCGCTACGGGTAAATATTTGCGAGTTAATTCCCACTACTTCGCCGTCTAAGTTGAACAGCGGGCCACCGGAGTTGCCGGGGTTGATTGCCACATCGGTTTGGATAAAGGGCACATACGCATCCCGCGGCAAGGTGCGATTAATCGCACTGACGATACCCGCAGTGACCGAGTGGTCAAAACCGAAAGGAGAGCCAATCGCAGCAACCCACTCACCTACTTTTAGCTCGTCAGAGTCACCGAGATTGAGCGTAGGCAGATCATTTGCATCAATTTTGAGTAACGCCACGTCGGTTTGTGGATCGCTACCAACCACTTCTGCACTCAATTCACGGCGATCATTGAGCCGCACAAGGATCTCATCGGCATCTTGCACCACGTGAGCGTTGGTCATTACATAACCATCTTCACTGATGACGAACCCCGAGCCTAGAGACTGTCGCTCTTCTGTACGTCCCTGACCATTACTAGGGGGCGCTGGAAAACTATCCCCAAAGTTCTCTCCAAAAAAGCGGCGGAAAATCTCGGGGATTTCCTGACCACCGAACCCGCCAAAATCGGGGGCGCTGCTGCGCTGAACCGTTCGACTGGTTGAGATGTTCACCACCCCAGGGGCAGCGTCTTCAACTAATGCGGTGAAATCAGGCAAATTCTGAGCGCTGGCTGCTTGGCCAAACGTTAGCAATGCCACCACACAAACCCATAGCGTGGAAGGGAGAATCAAGCGCTTCATGCAAGAGCTCCTACTTAATGTGATAGTAAGCGAAGGCATATCAACAACTCACGGCGAGACACCGGAGAACTCATTAACGAACTAATTGACCAAGCGTGGGCGAAAGCGTTCCCCACGCCCACGTATTAGACATTTAATACTTAGCGCACCGGCCATCAAAGCAATAAAAAAGCTCAGGGGCGCCAGCCAAATCGTAGTGCTAACGAGCGCGATCAGCCCGGATAGCAACAGCGCAAGCAGTAGCGGCAGCCCATAAACACAAAAAGCCAGCAACGTGACAGAGGCACGCGGCAGGCTGATAGTGACTTGGCTTCCTAACCGATAGTTGCGCTCGGCGTTATCTGTTTTGGAAGGAAACACTACGGCAATACGTTGGCTGCGCTGGCGCGCCAGCAATCCAACCCCACACCCTCGCCCTTGAGCACACTGCTCGCAGTTCTGCTGGGCGGCAATTTCAACGATTATTCCCTGGAAGGTGTAGTCGACAACCGTGCCAGTACGAAGCAGAGAGGTGCCAAGCAAAGGGCCACAGGGCGCGGAGGTCATCATTTTATCGACTCAGCCTCATCGACACTTTCTTGAGATTGACCTTCTTGCAGGTCGAAAGTGATTGAGCGAACAATGCGCTGCAGCGTTGCTACTGGCAGCTCACCAATGGCAACCAGTTGCCAGCGCCCTTCAGCGGTGATGGTGTGCTCAATGGCGACGGCCGAGACACCCAACTGCTGCACGCCTTCCTGCAAGGCAATGGTCGCTTCAGATGCAAGAGGCTCTACAAAGATACTCACAGTGGCCAAACCATCACTGTAAACACGCTGATGTACATCTTCGCCGGCAAAAGTAACCGGTTGCGCAACAAAACCGTCGGGCAACCAAGAGGTATGCCAAGGCGTATTGAGGATAACGGTAGGTGAACCTACACGTACGATGCCGGTATATTTTTGGGGCGATTGAAGCTGGGTAATTTGGAAGGTTTCAATGATCCTGCCTTGCTGATCACTGAGTACATGCTTAAGGAGTAGGCCGGTATCTCGGTCTAGCCACCACTCATGGGAAAAACGCCATTGGTCGCGAGGCTCGAAAATAAGTTTAACGGCTTCGCGACCAGCTACCCGAGCATCGTCCTCAAGCTCGATAGCGTAATATTTCTCAAGATGAGCCGCCCACCTTGCAGGAGTAGGCATCTCCCCATTGCTATGCTCTTCAGTCCAAGCCAGTCGACCCACCGGCGAGCGCCGCTCAATACTCACGGAAGGACCGTCTAGGTACTGAACCACCTGCTGTCGAATGCCATCCTGGATGCGATGCGACAGCGCCAGTGTGCGAACATCAACAGCATCAATCGCCACCGCCCTGGCTTGGAAGGCATAACAGTGGCTAGCCCACAAACCACGCTCAAGCCACTGCGTGGCGTTACTGGGCTGCGCATCGGATTCCGCCGCGCACTCGTAGCCAGCATGGCGAACCGATTGGCTAACGTCAGAAGAGCTATTGGCGTTTTCTGCATGCACTTGAAAAGAGAGCGTACCAACTACTGCTGCCAGTACCCAGGCACGCTTTAACCGCCAGGGCACTATCATGTTGCGCACTCCCATCCCGCGCACTCCCTACTCACTTAACAGGCTTCGTCAAAAAGAACATCATTCAGCTTAGCGCTGACCTAATGGTTCAGTCACTGCCGATGAACGCATTAATGGCATCCAACTATCACCACTGCCGTAAGCAGCGCTCTGAGTATGCTGTTCTAAGTAAGATTGCAGCAAGCCAATCTGATCTACATCAATATTGGTACCCTGGGAAGCAGTCACTCCCTGTGGCGTCTGTGCTGAAAACCCCGTTTCACTAATATTCATTAGACCGCCCTGACCCGACTGACCGCTAAGCCGAAACGGTGTGGGCTCAAACATGGGCATATCAGCACGTGAGGCTACTGCCGACTGAGAGGCCAAGTTGACTGGCTGTACCTGGGTAGCACCATTAGCGCCAGATGCGGTCGTTGCCATGTCACCACTGCCCTGGTCAACGGGCGAGTCGTTGCCAAAGAACTGAACGCCGGTGATCACCATCAGTGACACTGCAGCAGCAACGCCAGCGCCGCGGGCGAACGAAATCCCCCCCGTACGGTGGGCTACAGGCTCGGCACCTTGCTTCATTGGAGCAGGCTCTTCGCGCAGTCGGGCCATAATGCCAGCGGAGAGATCGACGCTTACATCGACGCCCTGCTCCCGCTGCATCATGCTGCGGGCAAGGTGATATCGGCGCCATGTATCTGCGGCATCGTCATCATTAGGCAGTGCCTTCAACACTCGGCGAAGCTCAAGCTCATCACTCTCGCCATCCATTAACACCGAAAGTGATTCCCGTGTGTTTTGACTCATACTTCACACCCTCACACTGTTTAAAAGAAGTACTGGGGTAATGGCTTTCGTTATACGCACCACCACTCCGACGACTTCCAAGGCCAAGACTCAGTTATAGGCTAATAAATTAGTAAAACTCATTAGCCTGCAACGCTAAGCTCATGACACTTTGCACATTGATATATCAGCAACTGACACACCAAGCGTGCTCATCAAAAGATAGTCAGGCTTTATGACGCCTTACATGCCAGACAGTTCACAAAAAATAAAACCTTTATATTTAAGGCTGACACCCAATACCGCTCATATCGCCTCCCCCACTACGACCACTACTCTTCGCGACTGTTCCGCGCTGTCGATACTAATGGGCGGATATGTTCATCAACCGCCTCGCGGGCGCGAAAAATTCGTGAACGCACGGTTCCCACAGGGCACTGCATGACCTGAGCAATATCTTCATAAGCAAGACCATCCAGTTCACGCAGGGTAATCGCCGTGCGCAGATCATCCGGCAAATTTTCGATTGCCTGATAAACCGCGGCTTCGAGCTGATCTCTGGCAATCGCCGCTTCCGGCGACTCGGAATCCGCCAGTCGCCCGCTTTGATCAATGATTTCAGCGTCGGCAATATCCATATCACTTCCCGGCGGGCGCCTTCCCCGCGAGACCAGATAGTTTTTCGCTGTGTTAATCGCGATGCGATACATCCAGGTGTAAAACGCACTTTCTGAGCGGAACTTACCCAAGGCGCGATACGCCTTAATAAATGCCTCCTGGGCTACATCCTGAACTTCAGAGTGATCATGAACATAACGACCAATCAGGCCGATAATTTTGTGCTGGTACTTCTTCACCAGCAGATCGAAAGCGCGCGTATCACCTTTTTGGGCACGTTCAACAAGCTGTTGGTCTGTTTCCCGAGTGCCCATTCACACGCTCCTCCAGCTCGTACGGCATGCGCCGAGCCCAATTCCTATTAGCCCTGACAAATGGGCGTTCACAGCAAGCAGCATAGCGTCCCTTGGGCATTAATTAATATAGAGTGAATAAAAGAGCGAATACCTCGCCCGAGTAAATTGCTGCATTATTATAACGGTACTAAATTTTAACGACAGGGCTTCCAGTGTTGCGCGTTCCGTGCAACGCATCAAGCGCTTACCCCCTTTCGCAAAACCCTGCGGCTGACACTTTTAATGCCGCTATAGTTCCGCAGCAATTGATTTTTACCTGCTCGGCGAGCGATAGTATGTGCCACTTTTATCGCCCCCTCACTTTTTCAGCCATTACGCAAAGCACAGGTAGCAAGATGCCAGAACAGCAGGTTAATAACCTTAACGTCCTCGCTCAAGACGTTCTCACCACGCCAGAAGCGCTCAAGAATGCCGTGCCGTTAACGGAGGCGGCCGAGCGCACCGTGATCGAAGGTCGCCAAACCATTCAGAACATCCTGGATGGCAATGACCCGCGACTGTTGGTAGTGGTCGGCCCATGCTCAATCCACGATGTGGAAGCCGCCCTCGACTACGCCCGCCGTCTTCGTGCGTTGGCTGACCAAGTCAGCGATAGCCTATATATCGTGATGCGCGTCTATTTTGAAAAACCGCGCACAACGGTCGGCTGGAAAGGCCTGATCAACGACCCGCACCTCAACGACTCCTTTGAGATCGATGAGGGTCTGCATATCGCCCGTAAATTGCTGGTCGATCTGGCCGAAATGGGCTTACCGCTAGCCACTGAAGCGCTAGATCCCATTTCTCCCCAATACCTGCAGGACTGCATCAGCTGGTCAGCGATTGGCGCCCGTACCACCGAGTCCCAGACCCACCGGGAAATGGCTTCAGGCCTCTCCTGCCCGGTCGGCTTTAAAAACGGTACCGACGGCAGCCTGGACGTGGCGATTAACGCGCTTCAGTCCGTGGCCAGCCCGCACAATTTCCTGGGCATTAACCAGGCGGGCCAGGTAGCCATTATCCGCACCCGCGGCAACGCCTACGGCCACGTCGTTCTACGCGGTGGCAACGGCAAGCCCAACTACGACAGTGTAAGCGTTGCCCTGGCGGAGAAAGAGCTCGAAAAAGCCAAGCTATCGCCCAACATCATGATCGACTGCTCCCACGCCAATTCCAACAAAGACGCTGCGCTACAGCCATTGGTGCTGGAGAACGTCACCAACCAGATTTTGGAAGGCAACACCTCCATTATCGGCCTGATGATTGAATCCAACATTGGCTGGGGTAATCAAAAACTGACCCAAGACCTTAGCCAACTGCAGTATGGCGTCTCCATTACCGATGCCTGCATCGACTGGGATACCACTGTGGACACCTTCAACCGCATGAACGATAAACTTGCCGCCACACTGGCCAAGCGCATCGTCAAATAGGTCGGCAACCCCGCTACGGCGGGGTTTTTCATGACTTTCTAACGACTAATCTCGCGCCGAAATGGCGGCAGTGCATCCAGCAGTGCTTGTCCGTAGCGGCGGGTAATCACCCGCTTATCCAGCAAAGTGATCGTCCCGCGATCACTCTCTTTGCGAATCAAGCGCCCACAGGCTTGCACCAGCTTAATAGACGCATCGGGCACGCTAATGCGCATAAACGCATTACCGCCCTGGCTCTCTATCCACTCCGCTAACGTAGCACCCACTGGGTCGTCGGGTACCGCAAAGGGTAACCGTGTAATCACTACGTGCGTCAAATAGTCGCCGGGAAGATCGATACCCTCAGCAAAGCTCGCCAAACCAAAGATAATACTGCCCTCGCCCCTATCCACCGCGGCCCGATGACGCTCGATAAGCTCACGTTTAGGTAATGCATCCTGAGCGAGCACGCGCTCCTTCACACTCGCGGGCAGCGCTTTATCCACCGCACGCAGCTGGGCGCGGGAAGAGAACAGCACCAGCGCCGCCTCTTTGTCGGCCAACTCCGAGACAAAAGTCACAATCGCCCGCTCATGGGCCTCCCTGTCGCCAGGGTCAGTGGCCTCTTTAGGCACGCGCAGCACGGCATTGGCGTAATCAAAGGGGCTCGGCAGGGCCTGATAGCGGTAGCGATTCGCCAAGCCTGCACGCTCTTGCAGGCGCTCAAAGCGCCCCAGCGCGGTCAAAGTCGCCGAGGTGACCACCGCTCCATGGCAACGCCCCCATAAATGCTTGGCCAGGGTATGCGCGGCTGAAACGGGGCTAGCCGAAAACTCAACTTCCGGCTCCCCCGCTACACGGCTTAGGGTAATCCAGCGAGCGCTGGGCGCCTCATTAGCAACATCCTGCTCGCTGAAAGCCTGCCACAATGCATGCGCTTCTAAGGCCCGCCCATGAAGCAACGCAATGAGCGGCAGCCAGGTTTCTGCCTGCTCACGATCGAGGCCAGTCTGTTTATCGGGATCAAGGCTTTCGCGCAGAATATCGCTGATACTCTCGAGGCAGCGCGACAGTGAAGCAAACATCACCAATAGCTGTTGCGCCTGTTCCCGCAGGGCATCGGGCACTTGGCCCTTCTCAAAACGCGATTGATGGGTGGCCTCTTCGTCAGCCAAACCGTTTGGCCGCTCCGCCAACTGATGCCCCATACTAAACACGTCCCCCAGTGCGGGCTCCAGGTTATGAATCAGCTCCGGCAAGCTAACTAAAAGCCGCGACACTGTTGGCTGAATAGCCAATGCCTGATGAAGGTCGGTCAAACTGCTTCTCAGCGTTTTCAGCCAACGCAAGCAGCCGTGCACCGCAAAGCGGTGAGCAAAGTGGGAAAGCGCCTTCTCGGGCAGGTGGTGTCCTTCGTCGAAGACAAAGATGCAGTCCGCTGGGTCGGGCAGAATAGCGCCGCCGCCCAAGGCCAAGTCGGCAAGCACGAGGTCGTGGTTGGCGACAATAACGTCAGCGTTCTCAAGCTCTCGGCGGGAACGAAAAAACGCGCAGGCACCGAAGTGCCCACAGCGCCTACCCGTGCACTGGCGATGATCCACCGTCAGCCGCCGCCAGTGGGCATCCTCAATCGCCTCAGGCCAATTATCACGATCCCCTTCCCATTCGCCCTGACCGTAAGCTTGCGCCATATCACTGGCAATCACAGTGAAGTCGCTACTTTGTGTTTGTAGCGACTGCTCAAACAGCGATAGCGTCGGGTTGGGTTCAGTACCTTCAAGCGCCTGATCCAGACGTGCCACGCACACATAGCGGCCACGCCCTTTGGCTAATGCGTAGCGAAAAGCAATGCCGCTATGACTGGCCAACGAGGGTAGATCCTGATTCAGCACCTGCTCCTGAAGGGCGACCGTGGCCGTGGAAATAATCAGCCGCTTGCCCCGCGCTTTCGCGATCGGTAAGGCGGCGATCAGATAGGCCAGTGTTTTACCGGTACCGGTACCCGCTTCAAGCACACAGACATGGGTATCGCTGGTGCGCTTACCCTCGTCGTCGCTCTCTATATTACCCAGCGTCCGGGCGATTTCGGCGATCATCATGCGCTGACCGTAGCGTGGGGTCAGCTCAAGGGTGTCCACCACGCGACGGTAAGCGTCTTGAATCTCACTTTTGAGGGCTGTATCGAGCATGCGGCTTAGAGCGTACCTTCCGGCGGATGCACGCAGGGCAGCTTGTCGTTGATATAGCGTTCGATTTCCGGCAGCGAGAAGGCATCCTCTTCACCGACGAAGCTAATCGACACACCCTTAGCACCAGCTCGACCGGTACGACCGATACGATGTACGTAGTCTTCTGGATCTTCCGGTAGGGTGTAGTTGATGACGTGGCTAACGTCTTCAATATGGATCCCACGGCCTGCAACGTCAGTGGCGACCAACACCTGAATCTCACCTTCGCGGAAGCTTTCCAGGGTTTTGATACGCTGATTCTGAGGCACATCGCCTGACAGCATCGCCACACTGACACCGGCTTTTTTGAGCAGGTCATCAAGCTTGCGAACTAAATCGCGACGGTTACCAAAGACCATCACACGCTCAAAGCTCTCTTGCTGAAGCAAATTAACCAGCAAGCGCTGCTTGTCGTCATCAGACACCAAATACACACGCTGATCGATGTCCGCCTGATTCTCAACGGTGACTTCGATCTCAACGTGGGCAGGATCAAGCGTCCATTGACTGGCGAGATTCAAGATATCGTCGGTAAAGGTGGCCGAGAAGAGGAAGGTCTGGCGCTCCTCTTTTTTCGGCGTGTAGCGAATAATCCGCTTCACATCGGGGATAAAGCCCATCGACAACATGCGGTCGGCTTCATCTAACACCAAAACTTCGACTTCATTGAGGTCGATATCGCGCTTCTGATGGAAATCCAACAGACGCCCAGGTGTTGCCACCAGAATATCGATCTTGCTGCCCAGACTTTCACGCTGCTTCTGGTAGTCCATACCGCCGACCACACTCGCCACGTTGAGCTGGGTGAAGCGTGCTAACGCTTTAGCATCCTTTTCGATCTGCAGTGCCAGCTCACGGGTGGGCGCAATAATCAAGGCACGCGGAGCCCCTGGCTTTTGACCATTGGGTGTTGGCTCTTCCAGGAAGTAGGCCATCACAGAGATCAAAAAGGCTGCGGTTTTACCGGTTCCCGTTTGCGCTTTGCCGACAATGTCGCCACCTAATAGCGTTTGGCGCAGGGCCTCCGCTTGAATAGGTGTGCAGTACTCAAACCCTTGGGCATGAATAGCGCGCATTAAGGGCAGCGGCAGATCAAAGTCATGAAAGCGCCACTTGCCGGCCACGGCGGGCACCTGAAACTGACGAAGATCCCAGTTCGACTGGCGACGACGCGGTTTACGGCGGCGACGTTTTGGCTTGCGATTCTGGGCCGGGGCTGTGGTCTGTTCCGACTCGCTCATAGGCTGTCTATCTGTCCATTGCTGTGGAAGTTGGCATCACGAAGTGCGCATTGTACCAGGGCTTGGCGATAAGAGCGCGTCCTGCTGTCGAAGGAGTCCCAAGGCCTGTTAGAATAGCCGTCAAATCGACGTAAGGAGCGCGACATGACGCGTAAGAAAAAAACTCGTTCACTGGCCGACAAGGTGACTATTCGTACCGGCCGGCGGAAAGATTATAAAAAATGGCGCCACGACAATCCCGACCAAGTGGCCCCTTCGCGCCGTTTTGTAGCGAAAAAGCAACAGCAGCGCAAACTGCAAGCGGTGAGAAAACTCGCTCGCCAGCAGAGCGGGCAGGATATTGCTATACACCCTGACAAATCGAGCAGTGACGCTAGCAAACCTAAGGGGGACGACTCGTAATGCGCTTGGTCTCGTTCAACATTAATGGCATTCGAGCACGACTTCACCAATTACAGGCGTTGATCGACACTCAGCAGCCGGACGTGATCGGGCTGCAAGAAACCAAGGTGCAGGACAGCGAGTTCCCGCTTGCCGACGTGGAAGCCATGGGCTACCACGTTTTTTATCACGGCCAAAAAGGCCATTACGGCGTCGCTTTAATGTGTCGTCAGGCGCCCGAAGAGATTTTTTACGGTTTTCCCGATGATGAGGAAGACGCTCAGCGCCGCATGATCGGCGTTCGTCTGATCGCAGAGGATAGAGAAGCCGTGACGGTATGGAACGGCTATTTTCCTCAGGGCGAAAACGTTACTCACCCGACCAAATTCCCCCATAAAGAGCGCTTTTATGGCCAGCTAGCGCGATTGCTCAACGAACAGCACCGTCCCGACGAGCGGCTGGCGGTCATGGGCGACTTTAATATCTCGCCGGAAGATCAGGACATTGGCATTGGCGACGCGAACCGCAAGCGCTGGCTGCGTGAAGGCAAAACCAGCTTTCAACCCGTTGAGCGCGAATGGCTCGACGGCATTAAAGCTTGGGGGCTTACCGACAGCTATCGCCTCTGCTACCCGCAAAGCGATGACCGCTTTAGCTGGTTCGACTACCGCTCAAAAGGGTTTAACCAAGAGCCCAAGCGCGGCCTGCGTATCGACTATATTCTCGTCACCAAGGCGCTAGCTGAGCAGGTCACCGGTGCGGGCATAAACTACGACTTACGCGGCATGGAGCGGCCCTCGGATCATGCGCCTACCTGGAGCGACTTCGATATTGCGCTTAAAATCTAGACCTCCCTGCATACGGCGTTAGGGCGCCGCGAGGGCGCTGTGAACCCATCCATGGGTGCTACTTTTTCCATCCCTGGAAAAGAGCCTCGCTTTACCCTATCGCCGATCCACTGTACTGGACGAACATCTTTTTCTACGTGAGATTAACTAGTTAAAGCTGGCCAGCCACTGCTCCGCCTCCTCGTCACCTAGCGAGGAGGCGAGAGCAAAAGCTTGTTTCGCTTGTCCATCCTCACCCCAGGCGTAAGCGAGTTGGCCATAGGCTCGCCAGTCGGAGGCAGTTTGCGTATGCAGCGCTAAGGTGTGCCAGGCATTCAGGGCCTTCTCAACGTCTTTGGCCTGCCTCCAGGCGTTGGCAAGCAAACGCAGATGGGTCTCATCGCGGACTATATCGCCCTCATTCAGCGCCCGCTCTAGATGCTCTGCCGCTCTAGCGGGGGTTCCGCCCGCGAGATGGAGTTGGATCAACAGCCAGAAATCTTCCTGCCCGGTCAACTTACCTAATTGCCACGCCGTCTCCCACAAGCCAGCCGCTACCCCTGACTGACCAGCCTGCTGAGCAAGCCCGGCGGCTTGGCGCCAATCGGCGGCGTCGCTTTGCGCATTCAAGCCATCCAGCAGCCAGCCCAATGCCTGATCGCCTTGTCCTGCATTGCGATACACAGCAAGCGCCAGAGTCTGCTGTACTTCGCTTAGCTCTGGCGTCTCATTAAGTGCCTGCTCTAACCGGTCAGCGGCGTCTTTCCAACGCTCCTGTTGCGCCAGCAGGCGGGTTAGCTGCCATGTAGTATCAATATCCTGCTGATTGGTTAACCACTCACTGAGTAACTCAATGGCCTGATCGTGCTGACCGGCAGCACGGCGCAGTGAGGCCTCCTCACGTAGCCAACGGGCGGCTTGGGCACTATCGATACCGTTTAAGCCACGGGCAATCGCCAGCCGATCCGCTGCCGCAGCATGCTGATCCTGACGCGCCAAGGCACCTGCCGCCAACTGCTGATAGAGCGCACTGGCCCACTGATCCGATTGGTTGCCGGATGCCAACCGCTCAGCCTGGGCCGTTGCCCGCTCAACGACCTGAGCCAACGCCCCCTCTTTTAACTGGCTTTGCAGCGCATTGAGGTCAGCAATCACATCGCCTTGCAGCGCAGGACTGGCCTGTGATGAGAGAGACCAAACGCTTAATAATAAAAGGCATAAAAGACGCTTCATTCCGCTACCTCAACTGAAACTCGATCCGCTGGGTGGCATTGCGTAACCGATCACTGGGTTCAAATTGCCACTGGCTAATTGCATCCCGTGCGGCATCGTCAAAAACGCGGCGCGGCTGGGCATTGGTGACGCGAATAGAGGAAGCCTCAACACTGCCATCGCGGCGAATTGTAAATGCCACTTCTACAAAACCCTCCATACCCCGACGCTGCGCGCGTGGCGGATAGCTGGGGTTCACCCGGCTGGTCGGCGTAGCTTGGCCAACACTCACCGGTTCGTTAGAGGGAGCGGGCTCAGCCGCTGGAGCTGCCTCGCGCTCAGCAGGTTCGCTCGGCTCAGCAGTTGTAGCGGCGGGCGCTGGCTCAGCAGGCGCTTCTCGCGGCGCAGGCTCCGGTTCGGGAACAGGTTCAGGCTGTGGTTCCGGCTCTACCTCGGTAAGCTCAGGGAGTTCACTGTCCATTTCAACCGGTTCAACGGGCTCATCCGGTAGCTCTACTTCCGGTAAACTGATAGTGCTTTCTGCTACCGGAGGCGGCTCGGGTGCAGGCATGGGCGGTGGCGCTTGCTGGGGTGCCGCTTCAACAGGTTGAGGTGTGGGCGCCTCCTGCTCAGGGGCCACTTCCGGCGCTTCAATCATGGTCATCGCCATGCTCATGGTCAGCTCTTCGGGCTCCCGCTCAGGGGGTGCCACTAGCTGGGCAAGCAGCCAGAACAAGCCCACCGCCAGCACGACACCTCCCAATAACGACAGCAGGTGGCGCATCATGACCCGCTCCGACTCGCCGCCACCGCCACTTGGTCAACACCCGCCTCACGTAGGCGATCCATCACCTCGATCAGCAAGCCCGTGGTGGATTCTCGATCCGCCTGGATAACCACTGAGCCATCATCACTTAACATATCGGCTACCTGCTGGCCTATCCGGTGGGCGTCCACGGGGCTGCCATCTACCCACACCGCACCCTCGGGGGAAATCGCCACGAGCACTTGGGCATCCGGGCGCGGGGTGGCGGCGCTGGATTCCGGCCGCTCAATCTCGACACCGCTCTCTTTGACAAAGCTGGTAGTCACAATAAAGAAAATCAGCATGATAAATACCACGTCGAGCATCGGGGTAAGATTCACCTCATTGCTCTCAGCAGTCGCATCTATGGAACGACGTCTACGCATCACTCTCCTCCAGTGCCCGCGCCAGGCGATCATGCAGCCGCTGGTCTTCGCGACGGATGACGTGCTCTAAACGACTAATAAATAGCAGCCCCACCACGGCAATGGCCATGCCGGTCAAGGTCGGCAGCGTCGCCCGGGCGACCCCGTCTGCCATAGCGCGGGCTTGATGGGTCTCACTCAACGAAAGGCTATCGAATACGCTAATCATGCCCGTCACGGTGCCTAACAAACCTAGTAACGGACATAGCGCGACTAACAGTTTTAACCATGGCAAGGGTTTTCGCAGCCTGGCGACCAGCGCCTCGGCCCACACCTGACGCAGTGTTCGGGCACTCCAGCTGGTGTGGTCGCTACGCGCCGCCCAGCGGCGCAACAGTTGACGCCGCGCTATACGCCAGGTAATTCGGTAGTACCACCAGCGCTCCATGGCCATGGCAAACACCAATACGGCCACGATGGCCAAAACCACCAGTACCGCGCCACCCGCCTCTACTAAGCGCTCAACGGGCTCGAGCCAGAGGGGAAGAGATGACATGTTAATTCACCACAGGCGTGTGAGATTCCAGATGATCCGCCAGTGTCGCGCTCGCCTGCCCTTCAATCACGTGGGTCAAGTAACGGCTGCGGCCTGCCAACGCTGTTTGCACAAACAGCAGCGGCACGGCGGTAATCAGACCCAGCACGGTAGTCACTAGCGCCTGACTGATACCGCCCGCCATAAGTTGCGGGTCGCCGGTACCAAAGACGGTAATCGCCTGGAAAGTCACGATCATGCCGGTTACCGTACCCAGCAGGCCGAGCAACGGTGCTATCGCGGCAAGCAGCTTCACCATCGGCTGGCTGCGTTCCAACCTGGGCAACTCGGCCAACACCGCTTCATCCAACCGTGCTTCCAGGGCTTCCGGAGTTTGATGTTTATCCATGCCTTCAAAGCGCAGTAGCACCCGCCCCAGGGGGTTATTGGTCCGCAGCTGGTCGAGAGATTGCCGCTGGCGATTAACGCGCAGACTGACCAAAATCAGATAGCCGTATTGGCCCAGGCCGATAATCAGACCCAGAATACCCAGCGCCACGACCACATAGCCAACGTACCCGCCCTGCTGGAAACGCTCCCATAAGCTGGGCTGCTGCGCCAAGGCTTCGAGCACGCTGCCCTGAGTGGGGTCGACGGCAAACAGCGCGCTTTCACCCTGGAAATATTCCGGTAATAGCTCAGCAATTTGTTGGGGCGTTCGCGGCATCACTGTCAGGCTACCGTCGCTTTCACCGCGCTGTAGTAGCTCGCTCTCGGTAAAAGCCGCAAAATCGCCTAACCGCACCAACTCACTTGGCGACACCTCGCCGCTGGCGTCCGCCACTGGCATTGAAAGCCGCTCGGCACGGCCGGTGCGCGCGGTTAGCGTCGCCAAGCGGTCTACCGCGTTTTCCAACTGATGGCGCTCAAGCACTTCCACGCCATCTAAGCGCGGCGGCAGCGATTCTTCTTCGAGGGTGAGCAAGCTCTCTTCACCCAGCGCATTGCGAATTTCAGAACTATGCCGGGCAAGATTACTCAACAGGCCCGAAAGCGCTTCGCCCTGCTCCGCCTGGCGCGCATTTAGCTCGCTGGCTTGGTCTGCTTGCTCTGCCTGCTGTTCCTCTAGCGCCTCTTGCTGCTGCTGGGCCTCTTCATGCTCGGCGCGGGCTTGCTCCAGCGCAGCCTCTAAGGCTTGCTGATCATCCAGAAAGCTCATTAGCCGCTGCTGGTCACGCAATTCTGCGGCCTCTCGGGCTTCGCGCAGCGACGTTGCGCTTTCAGTTTGCGCCATTGATGCGCCACTGATCGCTACCAGCCCCAATACAACGCAGGCATAAAAAAGTTGACGGAGAGTTAGTCGTCTCATGGTTGCTCTCCCTGCAAGTCATTGACACTAATCGAGAGCGGTAAAGTTAGTAGATCCGGGGCGCGCTGATCGTCTGCCATGCGCAACCCACTGCGCACTTCGCGCAGGTATTCGTCATCCAGCGGCTGCCATGCGCCATTTTCCGCGCGCCACACCCCGCCTTCGCGCCCATCAGGGGTTAGATAATAAAAACCGATACGACCAACACGTAAGAAATCCACTTCACGTTCGCGGCCATCCTGGCTTAAACGCCCCCGCCAGCTATCCATCTCACGGCCATAATCGAGCTCGACGCGCCAAGCTTCGAGCAGCCCATTAATGCGCTCAATGGTGTTTTCGCCCTGTTCATCAGGCTGGCGTTCAACCCGTGCCAGCCGCTCCTCTCGCAGAAAAGGCAGGTCACGTTCAATCCATTGGTTCAACTGCGCAGACATATTTTGTTCAATCACAGGCAGCGCTGCACGCGTCTCTTCAAGCGTATCCAAAGCAGTCGCTAGGCGCTGCTGGCGTTCGGCTTCTTCCGCTAAACGCCCGGTTAGTGAGGCATTGCCCGCCTCCATCTGACGCGTTTCACGCTCCAAGCGGCGCAACTCTTCCAACTGCTCACGGGTCTGCTCATCAGCAGCATCAATCTGCTCCTGAAGCGCTGCCTGGGTTTGCTGGGCTTCGACACTTTCGGCCGCTTGAGCCACTGCTTGTTCACTTGCCATCAGCGCGCCGCTGGTCAGCACTCCCGCTAACCACCATCCACGCAAGGCAAAGAAAGGCCTGTTCAGCACGTCGACTCTCCGTCACTGAGTAGCGGGCGGCGAGCACCGCCCAACTAGAAACTAATTAGGTATTAGAACGATTTGCGTTTATCTTTTACGGGTCATAGCCTACCACTAATAGAATAAATGACAATATTTATCATTAACGATCAGTTGATTTAGCTTACCTAACATGCATAAAAAAAGGCGCCCATCGGCGCCCGTTATCACAATACTCAAGCTTAATGGTTTACCACTACGTACTCTTTCGTCAGCGGTGCCAGTGGGAGTTGCCAAGCCTCTTCACGGGTTACCCATCTTGCTTCGGCTATTTCAGCCGCCGCCTCGACAGGCTCGTCGATAACAAGGCTAAACAGATACGCTTCGAGCATCATGTCCGACTCATTGGCAGCGGGAGCGGAGTGTATGCCTAATGGCGAAAGCTGATCGCTATTCACACTCAAGCCTAACTCCTCTTTCAGTTCACGGCACAACGCCGCTAGTGCGGTTTCACCCGCATCGATCTTGCCGCCAGGCTGCATAAAGAAGGACGTATTGTGCTTACGCACCAGTAGCAAACGACCATCGGGGTCGCTCACCATTGCTGCGGCAATTTTCAATACGTTAGCAGGGTTGTCTGGCATACCTCCTCCTTTATGCGCCTTTATCGATACCACCAGCTTATCTACTCCCCACTCATACGGCCATTAAAACGCCCAGTCGTCGTCTTCGGTGGCGACGGCTTTACCGATCACGTAGGAGGAGCCGGATCCAGAGAAGAAGTCGTGGTTCTCGTCGGCGTTGGGTGATAGCGCCGCCATGATGGTGGGATCCACATCGGTGACGCTGCTGGGGAACAGTGGCTCGAAACCAAGGTTCATCAGCGCTTTATTAGCATTGTAGTGAAGGAATTTTTTAACGTCTTCACTGAGACCTACCTCGTCATAAAGCGACTCGGTGTAGCGCACTTCATTGTCGTAGAGCTCCAGCAGCAGCTCGTAGGCGTAATCTTTGACTTCCTGCTGACGCGCTGGTGTCGCTTCCGCCATTGCCTGCTGGAATTTATAGCCGATGTAGTAGCCGTGTACCGCTTCGTCGCGAATGATTAGACGAATAAGGTCGGCGGTGTTGGTCAACTTGGCATGGCTTGACCAGTACATCGGCAGGTAGAAGCCGGAGTAGAACAAAAATGACTCAAGGAATACGCTGGCGACTTTGCGCATCAGCGGATCATCCGAGCGATAGCGCTCTAAAATCAGCTCAGATTTTGCCTGCAGCGTAGGATTCTCTTCACTCCAGCGAAAGGCATCGTCCACATCGCGAGTGGTGCAGAGCGTCGAGAAAATCGAGCTGTAGGAGCGCGCATGCACTGATTCCATAAAGGCGATGTTGGTGTAAACCGCCTCTTCATGGGGAGTGCGAGCATCTTCCATTAATACCGGCGCCCCCACGCTGCTTTGGATGGTGTCCAGCAGTGTCAGGCCCGTAAAAACGCGGATCGTCAGCTGCTTTTCTTTCTCGGTCAGCGTATTCCACGACTGAATGTCGTTCGACAGCGGCACCTTCTCGGGCAGCCAAAAATTACTGGTCAAGCGGTTCCACACTTCCAGGTCTTTATCATCCTGAAGCCGGTTCCAGTTAATCGCATCAACCCGCGATAAACGATGCATGGTATTCATATCACTCTCTCAAAGCCCGGCTATGAGAGCCGGGCTAGCAAAGCTTATTTATAAAAAATGGTTATAAAAAGCTTGTTTTAAAAACGAATGCTCAATAATAGATACAAGGCGTATCGACAAAAATCAGTACCATTACAGCGTGCAAGACACGCAGCCTTCTACCTCGGTACCTTCTAACGCGCTCTGGCGCAGGCGAATGTAGTAAAGCGTTTTGATGCCTTTGCGCCAGGCGTAAATCTGCGCCTTATTGATATCGCGCGTGCTTGCGGTGTCAGGGAAGAACAGCGTTAGCGATAAGCCCTGGTCGACGTGCTGCGAGGCTTCCGCGTAGGTGTCGATAATCTTTTCCGGACCGATTTCGTAGGCGTCCTGAAAGTAGTCAAAATTAGCTTCATCCAGGAAAGGCGCCGGGTAATAAACACGCCCCAACTTGCCCTCTTTACGAATCTCGATTCTCGCTGCCACCGGGTGAATACTGGAGGTGGAGTTATTGATATAGGAGATCGACCCCGTCGGCGGCACCGCCTGCAGGTTACGGTTATACAAACCGTGGGCCATCACCGAAGCTTTCAGCTCCTGCCAATCGTCCTGGGTCGGCAGCGCGATACCGCTGCGCTCAAACAGCCCACGTACTTTATCGGTGCGCGGCAGCCACGCCTGGTCAGTGTACTTATTGAAAAAGGTACCCGAGGCGTAGGTAGATTCTGCAAAGCCCGCAAACGACTCTTTGTGCTCAATCGCCAAACGATTCGACGCACGGATGGCATGGAAGGCAACGCAGTAGAAGTAGAGATTGGTAAAATCCAAACCTTCGTCAGAGCCGTAGTAGATATGCTCCCGCGCCAGATAGCCGTGTAGGTTCATCTGGCCCAAGCCAATCGCCCGCGACTTGGCATTGCCTTCGGCAATAGAGGGCACGCTGCGCAGGTTACTCATTTCAGAAACAGCGGTGAGGCCACGAATGGCGATTTCCACACTGGTACCGATGTCACCTGCGTCCATCACCTTGGCAATGTTCATGGAGCCCAGGTTACAGGAGATGTCCTGACCTATTTGGCGATAACCCAGGTCATCGTCATACTCGGTAGGCGTATTGACCTGAAGAATTTCAGAGCAGAGGTTGCTCATGTTGATACGGCCAGCGATCGGGTTGGCGCGATTAACCGTGTCTTCGAACATGATGTACGGGTAGCCCGACTCAAACTGCAACTCGGCTAAAGTTTGGAAGAAGGCCCGTGCATTGATCTTATGCTTACGAATGCGCGCATCCGCAACCATCTCTTGGTACTTCTCGGTAACGCTGATATCGCCAAACGGCACACCGTAAACACGCTCTACATCGTAGGGCGAGAACAGGTACATGTCGTCGTTGCGCTTGGCAAGCTCAAAGGTAATATCCGGAATCGTCACGCCCAGGGAGAGCGTTTTGATACGAATTTTCTCGTCGGCGTTTTCCCGCTTGGTATCCAAAAAGCGCAGGATATCCGGGTGGTGAGCGTTAAGATACACCGCCCCTGCCCCCTGGCGAGCCCCCAGCTGGTTAGCATAGGAGAAGGCGTCTTCCAGCAGTTTCATAATCGGGATGATGCCCGATGACTGGTTTTCAATACGCTTGATGGGCGCACCCGACTCACGAATATTACTGAGCAGAAACGCCACGCCGCCGCCGCGTTTTGAGAGCTGGAGGGCCGAGTTAATCGAACGGCCAATCGACTCCATGTTGTCTTCGATACGCAGTAGGAAGCATGACACCAGCTCGCCGCGCTGCTGCTTCCCGCAGTTCAAAAAGGTGGGAGTCGCCGGCTGAAAGCGGCCGCTAATGATTTCATCCACCAGCGACTTCGCCAGCGTTTCGTCGCCCCGCGCCAGGGTTAGCGCGACCATGCAGACGCGGTCTTCGTAACGCTCTAGATAGCGCTTGCCGTCAAACGTCTTCAGCGTGTAGCTGGTGTAGTACTTAAAGGCGCCCAAAAAGCTTGGGAAGCGAAACTTATACGCATAGGCTTGCTCGAACAGCGCCTTGATAAAGGTGAAGCTGTACTGGGCCAGCATCTCGGCTTCGTAATACTGCTCTTCGACCAGGTAATCGAGTTTCTCCTCTAACGAGTGGAAAAACACCGTGTTCTGGTTAACGTGCTGCAAAAAGTACTGGCGTGCCGCTTCGCGATCTTTATCCAGCTGCAGCTCGCCATTGGCACCGTACAGGTTGAGCATGGCGTTAAGAGCGTGATAGTCCAGCGTGCGCGCTTCTGTCTTCGCTGCTGGCCGTTTGGCCTCACCGTTTTTAGTGGATACGTCGTTCGAGGCTGAGTCTTTCGGCGCTAGGTTTGTCGTTTCCAAAACTCTTCTACTCCTTGACGGACATTGGCCACGTCATCGTCGGTGCCAAATAATTCGAATCGATACAGCAGCGGCACATGGCATTTTTTCGCAATAATGCGGCCAGCAAGGCCATACGCTTCGCCAAAATTTGTATTTCCCGCTGCAATCACCCCCCGGAGGAGGCTTCGATTATGTGTGTCGTTAAGAAAATGGATCACCTGCTTGGGCACCGCACCCTGCTCGCTTCCCCCACCATAAGTGGGGGTAATTAAAATATACGGCTGGGTGACTCGTGGAACAGGCTCATCTCGATTCAACGGCAGTCGCTTTGCGGCAAAACCAAGTTTTTCTACAAATCGATGGGTATTGCCTGATTTTGTAGAGAAGTAAACCAAACTGCCGGCGATAGGTGAAGGTGAGCAACTTGCCAGCATTTAAGTAACTTAAGCCAGCGCTTGAATGCGGTCTGGACGGAAACCCGACCAGTGATCCTCGCCGACGACTACAACAGGAAGCTGGCGATAGCCGAGGGCTTCGACTTCTTCTTGGGCACCAGATTCAGCAGTAATATCGATAACAGTGTAATCAAGCCCCTGCTTGTCGAGCGCGCGGTAAGTCGCGGTGCATTGAACACAAGCGGGCTTGCTATAAATTTGGATTTCCATGGCTATTTTCCTTTTCATAGCGGCATTTTTCGGGTAGAGCACATCTAGTGCCTGCCCTCTCTAAAAGATACGACGCATACTATATATAGACCAATGAAAAATCAATTCAAGCATATGTGGTATTTTTCATTCACAGGATATTGACAGCTAATGCCCAACCCTGCCCCTAAAACACTGCCCCCAGGCAATAAAAAAACCGCCCACTAAAAAGTGGACGGTTTTTAACAGCGCCGTGAACCGGCGCAGTTAGCGGCTCATAGCAATATTAGCTAATCGCAGCCTGGTAACGACGCTCAACGTCTTCCCAGTTCACCACGTTAAAGAACGCAGCAATGTAGTCAGGACGCTTGTTTTGATACTTCAGGTAGTAGGCATGCTCCCAAACATCCAAACCGAGCAGCGGTGTATTACCGTGCATCAACGGGCTGTCTTGGTTCAGGGTATTCTCTACCACCAATTTCTTTTCAGGGGTAATGGAGAGCCATGCCCAACCACTGCCGAAACGGCCAACGGCGGTTTTTTTGAACTCTTCTTTAAAAGTATCCAGACCGCCCAGCTCAGCGTCAATCGCTTTTGCGACATCACCCTGGGGATTACCACCGCCGTTAGGCGACATCATTTGCCAAAACATGGAGTGGTTGGCATGACCGCCACCGTTATTGATAACGGCTTGACGCTTGGCTTCTGGAACGCGATCTAGATTAGCGACCAGCTCTTCGACAGGTACATCTTCAAGACCCGTGCCTTCCAGCGTGGCGTTCAGGTTGTTGATGTAGGTTTGATGGTGACGAGAATGGTGAATCTCCATCGTCATCGCATCGATGTTTGGTTCGAGAGCGTCATATGCATACGGCAATTCGGGTAGTGTATGTGCCATATCATCATCTCCTTGAGTGGCTTTCGTTGCTTTCACTTACCTATGTGCGGTCAGCCCGCAGCCTTTTCAACCACCGGGGTGGTTTTTCTTACCTTTTGCCCCAGTACTTTAGTCAACTATTGCCAGTTTACCTAATACACCCGCCAAAAAAAAAGCCGACTTCAGACGAAGTCGGCCCACCGCTATTGAATCACTGTATTGATTACAGCTTGCTCTCGAGCTCGGGCAGGATCTCAAACAGATCCCC